>Ga0209017_10000372_pt1 | contig 45653 bp, 28 predicted proteins | sample YNPBryunderm2012_FD_185812 | JGI IMG/M metagenome (GOLD analysis project Ga0209017, IMG submission 185812) | Anoxygenic and chlorotrophic microbial mat microbial communities from Yellowstone National Park, USA - YNP Bryant MS undermat 2012... ...
AGGGAGGCCGATGTCAAGAAACTGGTAGAAGCATTGAGAAACAAGGGTTTGGACCGATATTTATAATCGATTCACGGACAGAAGCAGCATCAATTGCCCTCAGGAGAAACATTTTTCCGGGGTAGGCTCACGATTCTCGGGGTAAAACGCTAAATCTAAAATGTGAACGAGCCTTTTCTCGCAAGCCACTGAGATGGGCTCCTGGAATGTGGCCTATACGGTGATCAAACTGTGAGCGATCAATCGGACGATTCGGTCGGGGGTTCTATCGAGACGATTGCCGTGGAAAACGTGAAATGGAAGCACCACCCTTCTCCGGGCCTGCCCCCGCAGGGTGTGCTGCTGGGTATCGACTACGGTACGGTCCGGATTGGAGTGGCGATGTGCGATCCAGACCGCCGGATCGCCTCCCCACTTCAAACATATACCCGTCGCAGTCCTATAGCAGATGCCGGACACTTCGTGCAGCTGGCGGCGGAAGTTCGTGCCGTGGGGATCGTCGTCGGCTTGCCCCTGCATGCGGATGGTCGCGAGAGCCGCTCGTCCCGTGAAGCCCGAGACTTTGCCGAATGGCTTGCTGCTGTCACCGCCCTGCCCGTCATCTTGTGGGATGAGCGATTTACCACCGGTGCAGCCGAGGCGGTTCTGATTCAAGCCCGTCTAACCCATCAGCAACGTCGGCAGCGTAGGGATCGCGTGGCCGCGCAAATGATCCTGCAAAGTTTTCTCGACGCTGGTTGTCCTTCCTTAGGGCTCCCTCCCCATGTCGCTCCCTGCCCCTCCCCGGACCCCGACGAGGCTGACGAGAATTCTCACCACTTTCCGATTTGACCCCATCGCCAGAATGCACTAACGTTTTTCACACCGGAACTTGAAACGAGTCGGCGGTGTCCAACATAGTAATCAACCTTCAGACGTCCAAGGTGAACTCCTTTCCGGAGACACCAGAACACCGTACCAACTTACGCTACGGTACATACATTTTGACACTACCCCTGATGTACTGAGGATTCCCCTATGCCCCGTAAAGCAGTTGCAAAGATGCAGACATCCGCATCTGCCGGTCTGCGGCAACCGGTTTCCCCCGACTTGGCGATGCATGCTCCCTCGGCTTCAAGCTCTGCGGCTTACCAACGCCTCTCTGAGAACGGCCAGCTTTATGCCTGGTTGATCTTTGGTGGGATGATCGTGGGAGGTTTCTTCTTCGGTATCGTCGCGGGATATCAGCGTGCTCCTGTGATTCAGTACAGTGCAGAGTCGAGAACAAACTCCACAGAGAAGAAGCCGTCTACAGCGGAATCAGGTGATAAGCGAACGAACAAGGACCCCGCCCCCACCTCTGAAACTTCAAATACCGGAACTTCTTCGCAAACGCCTGTGAACCCTTCGGATAGGAATAATAAAGGCACAACGCCACCTGATGCATTGGCCAAGACCAAGGAATCAACGCCACCTTCTTCCCGGCCAACTCCTCCATCCAAGATGGAACAGGCCAGCAATCTGCCTCCACCTAATCCATCACCTGTAGCGAATAATCCACCTCCGAAGACCCCTGAATCTCCTCCGAAGAAAGAAACTTCATCTTCCCCGCCTGCGAATCTGACTCCGGTTTCTTTTCAAAAAGATGTGTTACCCATCTTTCGCACCTATTGTTTGAACTGCCATGGAGCCGGGAGTGGAAAACCCAAAGGTAATGTGGACCTCCGTACCGTGGCCGCCATCATGAAGGGCGGCGGTGCCCCTATTCTGGTCGTCGGTCAACCGGAAAAGAGTGCGATTTACACGACAATCGAAGACATGTCTATGCCGCCGGATGGCAAGCGGCCCACTCCCCAAGAATTGGCGATCATACGCAACTGGATACTCACAGGGGCTAAAGAGTGAAAACGCGGGAATCATCGGAGCCATTCGGGATCCCTCCGCTGCTCAAAACAGCTCCCCTGCCCTTCCGTCGCTACAATGAATGTGAGTCCGATCCATGAATCCTGATCCATCGGATTCCGCTCACCGTGCCAGAGCAAAACAAGGCGGGTCAGACCCATGGAAGGGAACCTTCATTTATACCCAAATACAGGCTCTGCAGTAGAATGGGGAACCAGCCGTTTCCGTCCGGCAGAAGAAAGGCCGGTTACAGGGCTGTGCTGTGGTCGGGGCCGACGTCTGGAACGTCAAGTCCGAACGAAAGCTCCTGGCTATCCCGGTGTCTACGGCATGTACGACACTCAGGGTCGGCTCTTGTATGTGGGGAAGGCCAAAAACTTGCGACAGCGGCTTCTGAGCTACTTCCGAACACGTAGCCGGCCACCGAAAGCGGAAAAAATCATCGACCAGACGCAACGGCTGGTCTGGGAAAGTTGCGGGGATGAGTTCGGTGCACTCTTACGAGAGCTGGAGTTGATCCAGACTCTTTTGCCGCGGTACAACGTATCGGGCCGACCCGGACGCCGACGTTATCATTACATTTGTTTGACGCGTCCCCCCGCACCCTCTTTGGTAGTGTCTCCCAAACCATTAGCCCACGCTCTCACCTGTTATGGCCCGCTCACTCTGCGCCGACGTTCGGAGGAGGCCGTCCGACGTCTCAACGACTGGTTCGGACTGCGGGATTGCTCAAACCGCATCCCCTTGCATTTTCGTGAGCAAAGCGAATTGTTTACTGGAGAGCTTTCACCGGGTTGTCTGCGTTGGGAACTGCAGCATTGCCTGGGTCCCTGTGTGGCCGCCTGTAGCCGGCAGGAGTATCACGCCGCGGTGGAACGTGTCCGTGCTTTCCTGGATGGACGTGATCCGGATTTGCTCGAGCAGATTCGACAGCGAATGCACGATGCAGCCGCTCAGTTGCACTTCGAGAAGGCATTGGCTTTGCGAGACCGTCTTGTGGCTTTGGAATGGCTGGTAGCACGTCTGCGTTTGCTCCGCCGAGCCCGCTCCGGTCCTGCCTGGGTATATCCGATCGAGGGTTGGGATGGCCGCCAGCGATGGTACCTCATCCAACACGGTCAGGTCCGTACTGTCTGCTACGCTCCTACGACACCGGAGCAATGGAGGGACTACCGTCAGCGTTGCCGGAGCGCATTTCGCTCCAAGGTGCCGAGCACCGAAGGATGGACTCATCCTGGTGAAGTGGATAGCGTTCTACTCGTAGCCGCCTGGTTCCGACGCCATCCCCAGGAGCAACAACGGTTGCTTCTCCCTCAACAGACCCTCCAGTTGGATTCTCACCCGCCTCATCAGGGATAACCCAAAGATTCCGGATTCCTGATGGTGCTCATCAGGGAAGAAGCGCATTCAACGCACCACCCCCCTCTCACGTGTATAGACGGGGCATCCACGACCAAAGGTAGAAGCTGAAGATCATGCACGCGGAGATGATGGCAGCGAAGCCTCCTATCATAATGGCGAAGACGCTGTGAAAGTTACCGGAATATCTGCCCCGTTGCTGCTCGATTACTCCCATCGCCTCACTTCCCATCCAAACCGCCGATAATCCCAGAATACCGGGTATGAAAAAGGCAACAGCTTGCAAGGAATAACGGGCCACACGGGAACGTTCGGTCCAAGCTAGTATGATCCTATCGATTTGCGTACCAAACAGTGCGACTTCGAATTTGTCCACAACACGTTCATACCAATTGTTGGGCTGTGCCGGCAGACCCGCACTGCCACGCGCCTGGCGTAAGGGACTCCCAGCAATATGTTTTTCCGCGTGGAATGAGCCGTACCAGCCCAATACCAGGGCGAGCAGGGATACGCCAAATGCCCAGCGGGCCAGGGGGTGCACCGGGCTAGTTCCTGATCTTATCTGCGTGCGCATCGTGGAACATCCCGCATCTTATCGAAAAAACTTCGAACCAGCAATTCGTACTGTACAGGAAGCTGTCATTATACTACGACTAGGAACATCTGCTCCCGTGATCAACCCTTGTGACTCTTTCCATAGTAGTTAGCAATATGATGCCACCCGGAGCAGGGATCTACCAAAGTCCCGAGCGATGCCCGGACTTGGGAGGGTAATACGCCCTTGTCCCGATTTTTCCTTCCCCTCGTTGAGGGAGACGATCGATCTCCCATGGTAGCCGCGAGACTGCTGATATGGTTCCAGAGGAAACCTCTCTTCGTTCTCCCTGGCGTTGGTGGGTGTGCCTCTTGCTGATGCTTGCCACCATCATCAACTACATGGATCGGTTAGCCCTGAATCAATTAGCCTTGCGAATCAAGATATATTTTGACCTATCTCATCAGCAGTACAGCATCCTGGAGAGTGCGTTTTCGTTGGCATTTGCTGGAGGGGCCGTGATCACGGGCATTCTGGTGGACCGAATCAGCATCCGTTGGGTGTACCCCCTTATGGTTTTCGGATGGTCGTTGGCCGGGGTGCTGACAGGTTTTGCCACGCACTTCTGGATGCTCCTGGCCTGCCGCTTCGCCTTGGGTTTATTCGAGGCGGGTAACTGGCCGTGCGGCATTCGTACCACGCGGGCGGTACTCCCCCCAGAAGAACGCAGTCTGGGAAACTCGATCTTCCAGAGTGGTACGGCCTTGGGTGCCGTAATCACACCTTTGACCGTCCTGGCTTTGTTGCGCTCGGCAGATCCCGAGGAAGGGTTTCGCCGTGCTGTTATGGCCATTACGGGTGGAACATACGCTGCTGTAAGCCCGGCACCTACCGACACCTGGAAGTATCCTTTCCGGGTCATCGGGTCGCTCGGTGTGGTCTGGATCGTTCTCTGGTTCGTGACCGTACCTCATCGCTGGTTGCATACCCCCAGGCGTGTGTTGACCCTAACGGTAGGATCCTCCCCCTCATTTCGGATCGTCTTGGCAGATCGCCGCTTTTGGATCCTGTTGGCTCTGGTCATCGGCATCAATGTGGCCTGGCATGGTTACCGCGCTTGGCTGCCCTTGTACTTGCAAGAGCAACGAGGTTATAGCGAAGTGGGGATGAGTCAACTCACCACAGCTTATTATTTGGTGGCCGATATTGGGGCTTGGACCATGGGAGGATTGACTCTGTGGTTGTGTCGCCGCCGTTGGAAGGTGAGCCAGGCCCGCATCACCGCTTTGGGGCTGGCCTCCGCGGCTACACTGGCGACACTACTGATCCCCTGGTTGCCAGAAGGGATACCATTACTGCTGGGTCTGCTTCTCGTGGCTTTCGGGGCCATGGGGGCTTTCCCCACCTATTTCGCCCTGACGCAAGACTTGTCCTTGCAGCATCAGGGCAAGGTTTCCGGCTTTCTCGGGGCATCCGCCCACATTGCCCTCGCACTGATTTATCCTGTGGAAGGGTGGATTATTGCTGGGAGTGGCTCATACGAAACCGTTCTGGCCGCAATCGGCTTATCCCCCGCGCTGGCTTGGCTGATGGTCTGGTGGTATTGGCCCCGAGAGTAAATGAGCTGATCCTCGGAGTTTGTCCCCTGCCGGGGAGCCCAACTGTATTCCTGGCATCTCTTTGTTTGTGCATATTTCCGATAATTTCCTAAGCAGCGTGTTAAAGGTCAAAGAGGTGCTATTGAAACCGGGGATTCGGTAACAACCGCGGAACAACGCCTGAGTCGAATCTGGAAAAGAAAGCTTTCCGCTGGTCTGACCTAATATGATCTAATATAAACTTGCCTCGCAGAAGGAAGAAACCCTGCACCGCTTCCTCTCATAGCTCGGTTGTTGCCCAAATCTGAAGCAAGAAACAAGCATGGGACGCCAACAGCAAGTGGACAGCACCGCTTCCTCTTTTGGCCCCGCTGTTTGCGGTACAAGTATGGTTGTTGCACTGAGTTCGATCGGTAGCCTCGTTCTATCTCATTTCATCCTCAGGATCGATAGTTTGGTCTCCAGGCAGACAGGATGCCACGGCGCGGGAGTTCCCAAGTCTTGTGCTGGGCTGAAAAGCGCTTATAATGGTGCAAAGTAGTGGACTTATCGGCGGACGATGGATTTGGGGTGACGGGCTCAGGGACGCGGACGTCGTCAAGACCTGAAACACGAGGGCCAACCTATGGCCACAGTACACCTGACCTTAGAAGAGGCAGCGCAACGACTTGGAGTCACACCGGACGAATTCAAGCGTCGGCTCAAAACGGATCCTGCCTTCAAAATTCTGGTTCCGATCCGGGATGGAGCAACCCTTCGGTTCAAAGCCAATGCGGTTGATGAATTGGCCCGGCAATTGGGGGCAGCTAGTGACCCGGGGTTGTTACTTGCTCCCCTTCCGGAAAAAGGGGAGTTGGACTCCGATGACTTTCATGTCCCCACACTGCTTCATCCAAGTGCCAGCTCGGCCTCCGAAGTGTCCGGTGATGATATTTTTTCGATTTCCTCGGAAGAAGTTCGCCCTGACAAGCCGAAAGGCAAACCCGATAGCGATGTGCGTCTGGAAGCGAGCGATCGCAAATCCGCTGGGGTAGAAGATAAAAACACCGCCGTTCCTACCGAAGAGATCGATCTGGATGTAGCCAGCTCACCGAGTGCTATCATCCGCGGAGCAAGTGCCTCCAAGCTGGTTCCGCCTTCACCTTCCTCCAGCAAAATCGTGGCTACGGAAGCCGCTGCCGGCCTTTCCTCGGATAGCGACAGCAGCGAATTCGAGCTCAGCCTGGATTCCGATAGCGATGATTTTCAGCTCAGTTTGAATGCTGAAGCCGGCGATGAGGTGAAAATCGGTGAGGAGGCCCCTGCGAGCCCCGCCCGTGGAGCCAGTGGTATCAATTTGCGTCAACCGGCGGATAGTGGTATTTCCCTGGAAAAAAAGGACGACGCCCAACTCCCTGTGTCCCAGGACAAACCGAGCGATGAAGAACTTGACTTCGAGTTGACCCTCGACTCCAATACCGCAGCCTCGGGAATCAAACTGAGCGGCTTGACCTCCAAGCCTGCTATGACCGCTGATTCCGACAGCGAGTTCGAACTGACCTTAGACGACTCGTCGGGCACTGGAGCAAGCATGGAACACGCCGTTCTCGAGGAACTGGGCAACCTCGTGGAAGGGGAGGAGAAGGAACAAACGCGAGGTGATATTTTCGAGACCGATTTTGAAGTACCTCCCCTGGAAAGCGGCTCAGCCTCTGAAGCTGTTGCCTTGGAGACCGACACTGACCTTGCTGAAGGCGATTTGTCATCTGATGTAGTGGTGGAAGAATCCACCGAGGAAGCCTTGCCTGAGGCACAGGTCGAGGAAGTTGACCTGGCCCAAGTGGACCTCGAAGAGGGGCCATCAGCATCACAAGCACTCCGCGGCGTACCTACCGTCTATCCCGAGGAGGAATTGGTTTCTGCCGCTGCTGCCCAATATCAACCCGTCCCGTGGGGACCACTCCCGGCGATTTTACTGCTGTTGGCCTTCCCGTTCATGTTCCTGGGTGTATTGATGGGTTATCAGACTGTTGAAACTATGGTCGGATACCAGCAACCGCAAAAGCCGGTGGCTCCCCTTCTCCGCTCGATTGCCTCGACCTTGGATATGGAATTGAAAGATCAGTAAGTTTCTCGGCTTTTTCCACCCCACCTTCGGGACGATAAGTCCTGCACATCCTCAATCAAACGTTTCCAACACCTCATTACTCTTCCTTGCGATCGGCATCCGCCACGGGGCGGTGGCTTTTTCATTCAACTCACCGTCATACTTTGTATCCCTCCAGGGTAACACATTTCCTCCCTCGTTCCCTTAGGCACTCTCCAACTCTCGGCTGTAGTTACTCTCGGCTGTGGTTCGTCCATAGTCGAAATCGATTGTGGTGGTATACATGGCCGGTCGCAAGACTGCCGTTGACACCGGGAGTGTACATGGGGTAACGTCTCACACTCACTAAGTGCAGCGGGAGACCGGGAAAAGGCCATGATAGGTCACACCATTCAACCTCGGGGCGTACTGGCAGCCATAACCCCAGAGGTGGGAGGACGGTTGGAAGTAGCACCCTTTTGCCCCGTGTTGGGGAGGAGGGACTACTTAGTACTCACGGCCTTGATCCTCATTGCCTTGATCATTCACATCTACTTAGTTCATTACACAGCGGTGCCGGCGCGTGATAGTTTAGGATATGCCCGAGTAGCCTTGAATCTGTCGGATCCGCAACACGGCAGGCAAGGTTCAGAAAGACGAAGCCGGATAGAAGTTATTCGCACAGCGGAGCACCCCCCGGGTTATCCAATAGCCATTTGGTGTGTGGAGAAAATCCTCCGCAGTGTTTCCAATGCTCCTCTCTCCGAGAGAGTCCTCTGGGCAGCTCAGTACGTCAACGCATTGGCTGCTACTGTGTTAGTCGTTCCCATGTATCTGATGGGCCGAATGCTCTTCGGCCTGTGGCCGGCAGCGGTGGGTACTCTGCTGTTCCAAGTGTTGCCTGTACCTACCCATGTGACCAGCGACGGACTCTCAGAGGGTTTGTATCTGCTATTCGTGAGCATTGCCTTGGCCAGCGGTGTTTGGGGAATACGACGCCCGCGTGTGGAGCGCTTGCTGATTACCGGAGGAGCCATCGGGGCTGCGTATCTGGTTCGTCCGGAAGGCATGTTATTAGCGGTTCCCATCGGATTGATGATCCTGGGCATATGGCGTGGCCGGCCATTATCCTGTCGCCTAGGTTGGATGACTGCATTCGTGGTAGGAATCGCGGCGATAGGGCTGCCCTACATGCTGCTGATTGGCAAGCTGACCAACAAACCCACCGGCAGATATTTGACCAACCCCTTCGATGATCACGTGCCCCCGATATGGCGGGGTCAACCCCTCTCCAACCGCTCACTGACGCAACCAGATCAATCTCTTGCATGTCGGTCATGGACACATCCTGGTACCGGTCTCCGGGGTGAACGGACCCATTCTGGTATGTGTCTTTGGGCTGAGTGGTGGCATCCGCAATGGAATGCCCGGAGCCGACGCAGCGTATGGGCTATGCAAGCCGTAGGCAAAGAAATGCTCAAGAGCTTGCACTACGCAACGGCGATTCTGGCATTAGTAGGGATAGCCTGCCAATATCGCAGACTTCAGTTGGGAGACCCGGGTCTTCTTTTCCTCGTGGCCGTGGGATGTCTCTATCTTGGTCTGTTGTTCTACCTGGCCCTACGGATTGGTTACGTTTCCGAACGTCATACGTTACTCCTGAACCTTCTGGGCTGTATGTTCGCTGCCAGCAGCCTTCCAGCGTTGGGAAGGTGGTTGAGCGTGGCACCGTTCGTACGTCATCTGGTAATCTGGCCGCATCTGATGCCTAGCGGTCTGGCCGGCATGTTAGTAGTGACGGCTCTGCCGCAAACATTGCAGCCTCTTCACCCGCATCGGGAAGGACACAAGCATGCGGGATTGTGGCTTGCGGAACAACTACAGGACCAGGATTGGCTGGTTGATCCGTTTTGCTGGGCGGAGTGGTATGCCGGTCGCACGCTGTACCGTACCCCGGTCTATCACGGCCAACCTCTCAGAACTTGGGTGGTGGTTGAAGAAGGGAAAGTCTCCCCGCACTCACGTTTGCCCTTGTGGGAGCGGGCCAAGGAACTGACCCGCTATGGTCAGCAGGTATTCCAATGGCCACCGCATGCCTCGTCGGATCACCCCAGGGTCGTTGTCTATCGCGTGGATGATGCCCACCTGGTGCAGCGTATTCTCGCCCACGGTCCTCGATGATTTTGTCGTCATAGCTAGGCCGTTGGGGCCATGACTTGGACCGTTTTCGTTGCTGGCCGCTCAGGGACGCTGTGAAGAGCAACTCCATCGATACGTGTTTTCCCAATCCCTCAGCTCTCCTCCATTGCCTGGTCAGGACCGGTCCAACAGCCGCAAAAGGTCCGTGACGGAACGGAGGTTCTCGAGGTCCCAGCAACGCGCGAGGATGGCTTGAGCCTTTTCGGGACCATAGAGTGGATCCACCAGGCGTCGGAATTTAGCTTCTACTTCTTGATCTGTCATCGGGTTTTCCGCGTGCCCTCGGGGAAACTCCACTTCCTGAACCAGGGTAGTGCCATCATCCAAGGTCAGGGTGATGCGGTTGGGAATCCCACGGGGGTATCGAGCATCCAGTGCTGGGTCATGCACCACACGAACCTGCTGGGTAAACCGCATCAGTTCTGGGTCGGTAAAACGCCGTTCGTCAAAGGTCTCCAGGGTAACATCCCCGTCGTAGAGGGCAGCGGCGGTACAATAAGGCAAGCTGTGATCGGCTGTTTCACGCGTCTGTGGGGCCCAGGCTTGCGGATACTTGCCGATGATGTTGTAACTGGCCTCGAAGGTATCTACCTGGATCGCGCGAATGCGGTGAATATGACCCTGGAGTTGCCGGCGCAATCGCAAAGCAGCATCGATGGCGCTTTGAGAGTGGTATTCTGCGGGCCAGTATTTGATGTAAGTTTTGCCAATCATGAAGCCGTCGTGGTTGTCGGCTTCTCCGCCCAAGGGAGGTAGGGTGAAGGGTTGCCGCGTTACCAGGCGGAAGAAGCCCAAGTCCCCCTCGAAAATGGGAGCAGGTCCTGTAAGTCCTTCGGCCGCGACCAAGGCAGCAAAAACGCCGTTGCGTGCCGCGTTGGCAAAGGCACATCCCTTCCATTCACTGAGCTCACCGGAGCGGGTCTGTCGCAAGGCGATGTTGCAGACGCCGGCAATCCCCACAGCGTGACTGAGGCGTTCCGCATCCAGGTGTAACAGGTACCCTGCTGCCAATGTGGACGATATCGCGCCATACGTGACATGATCGATGCCATGCCGTCGCAAACTGGCCGCATCACACAAGCGGCATTGTACTTCATAAGCCAGCACTGCTGCGGTGATCAGTTCCGGGCCTGTCGCATTTGTCGCTTCTCCCACAGCCAGTACGGCAGACCAGTTGTCGCTGGGATGAGCCGGCTCCAGACTCAGGTAGGTGTCGTTGTAATCCAGATAACGAATCAACAAGCCGTTGACGAAGGTGGCCCATTCGATACTGCTTTGTCCCCCGCCGATCAAACTGGCCGGTGGTTGACTGCTCATGCGCAGGGCACAACGTTTGACCTTGGCGTAAGCCGCTGCCGGCAGAGCACCTACTGCTGTGGCGAGCGAGTCGATGAGACGCCGCTTGGCTTCGTGAACCACGTCCGGTGGCAGATGCTCGAAACGTAACGTTGTCGTGTACCGCGCCAAACGTTGGGCTAGGGTGGTCGCAGTAGAAGTTGTTTCCCCCATAGCTCGTTCCCTGTTTCGTCGGGTTGCACCAGCTTGTGCTTACAGAATACCACTGCCCATCGTTGTAGATTTTCCCGGGCTAGCTGGGTATCATGTCAAGCAGCGCGACGTTGTGCCGAGGGCGAATGGGACGCCCCAGAGGTGTTCGCAGAGACGGCATCACTACCATAACTGGCCCGCAGGGCTTCTGCGAGACTTTGTTGCGGCTGCCAGCCGAGGGGATGCACCGGTGTCATCACCGTGGATAGACACAGTTCGCCAGACCGTGCCCTCTCTTGCAATACCTGCCATTCCGTGGAGGTGAACCGCCAGCCGCTGCGGAAAGGCACTGTGGTAGACTGCCGTCGCCTGATGACCTCTTGAGCGACCATACGCAAAGCCAAGGCAGCATCGCGGACGTAAACATAGTCCCGCTTGGACTCATTTCCATGGTCCATCTCACCGACGGCTAGTTCTGGCAAGGGATGTCCTGCCTCTTCTTGTTGCCTATGGGCATCCACGGACTCGGGCATGCCGATTCCGGGGCCAAACAACTCGTCAATTTCCACTATTCCGTATCGAAAGGGATAACTTTGGAGCAACTGTCGGGCTGCTTCTACAGTAGTGGACTTTTGCAGGGTGATCACCGGCACATCGCGACAATATCGTCTCAAGGCCCAGGTCAGGGATGACACCAGGGAGGTCGATATTCGATCGAGATGGTAGATCTGAGTGACTTCATGGATTGCCAACAGAGAGTGGATGCGTGCCGGATTGTCTTCGCGTCCCCAGACTACATGGAAGCACCCTCGTCGGTTCTCGGAGGCAAAGGCTGCCGCTGTTCGTCGGCACCTTATCAGTGCTACGACTGTTTCTCCCGCTTGGAGCAATTCCCGCAACAGGGTCGGCCCCCAGGGGCTTTCTATCCCAGTGACTGCTATGACCTGCTTCAAGCGACCTTGCTGGGTCGCGATCGTCGGGCCTTTGTGCACATTGGCCTCCTTGCAATTCCCCTTTTCAGCTCGAAATGTACATCTTTCCCAAGTGATCAGTCAATGCCATATCATCCCCTACCTCTCGCGGGGCAATGTGGCATCGCTGAAGGCCTGCTGCTCGTTTCACCGTGGAAAAAACTTTATTTCCTTGATTTCGGTTGTTATCCTGGGCATGTCCAGCTTGGAACTTTCGGCTTCGGATCGTTCATTTTGAGAGGCAGTCGCATGCCACGTTTTCCTGCTGCCAGCCTGTTGGCACTGTTCCTATGCCTGCTTGTGCATGTGGGCTCCCCACCTCTGCTGGTATTGCACGGGCAATCCCTAGATCAGAAAGGCCGAAATACCGCTCCTACGATCGATCTTCGCCAAAACTTTTTGCGAGGGTGGCCGGCCCGCTGTATTGGACCTGCAAATATGGGAGGGCGGATCTGTGATCTGGCCGTAGTAGAGGCCAATCCCGATGTCTTCTACGTAGCTAGTGCGGGGGGTGGTGTCTGGAAAACCTTCGATGGCGGACGAACCTTCGTGCCGATCTTTGATGATCAGCCGACGCAGTGCATTGGAGCTGTGGCTGTTTGTCGCGAGCGGCCTGAGGTGGTGTACGTCGGCACGGGCGAAGCTAACCCTCGCAATTCCGTCAGTTGGGGATGCGGAGTCTTTCGTTCTGGAGATGGCGGACGAACCTGGTTCCATTGCGGCTTGGCAGACACGCATCACATCGGAAGGATTGTCGTCCACCCCACGGATCCCAATACCGTTTACGTGGCGGCCTTGGGTCACGTGTGGGGTCCCAATCGTGCTCGGGGTTTGTACAAGACGACTGATGGTGGTGTCACCTGGGAACACAGTCTCTTCATCGACGAGAACACCGGCTGTATTGACGTCCAAATGGATCCGGAAAATCCGCAAATCCTTTACGCGGCTTTCTGGCCCGTGCGGCGCGATGCCTTCTCCGGTGGCAGTCCAGCTCGTCAGACCGGACCAACCGGCGGTCTGTTCAAAACCACCGATGGCGGCAAAACTTGGAAGAAACTCACGCGGGGGCTCCCGGAAAACGTCGGCTATGGTCGCTGTGGCATCAGTATCTATCGCAAGGATCCCCGGATCGTTTACGCGGTTATACACACCAGCGAAACTACCGGTCAGAACAGCAACGTTGGCCAGCCTGCGACTCCCGTGGGCAAAGATGGCAAACCTGGTGCTCCCGGACCCGTGAGCCGAGGAGGCATTTTTCGCTCCGAAGATTATGGTGAAACCTGGCGTAAGGTCAATGACCTGGTACCCCGACCATTCTACTATGGACAAATACGTGTCGATCCCAATGATGATAACATCATTTATGTTCTAGGTGTAGCATTTCATGTTTCCACAGATGGTGGACGCACATTCCCGATATTCCGCCATACTATGCATCCCGATCATCATGCACTATGGATTAATCCCAAAGACTCCAAACATTTGATTGTGGGTAATGATGGCGGTCTGTATATCAGTAAAGATGCCAGGAATTTCGAAGCCAAGCGGGGACTCGTCATCAGCCAATTCTATGGTGTAGCGGTCGATTCCCGTGTACCCTATCATGTCTATGGCGGTTTGCAAGACAATGGTTCGTGGACGGGTCCAAGTGCCACACTCTACAAGGATGGCATTACCTTAGCCGATTGGCGTCGGCTATTGGGCGGGGATGGCTTCCAAGCCGCGGTTGACCCAGAAGACAACAACATCGTCTATGTGGAAAGTCAATATGGCAATCTTGTCCGTGTCCGATTGGATGCACCACCAGGACCTACGGGAAAGGGTGCAAACAAAAGTATCCGACCTCCCGGTGGAAAACAAGATAAGTCTTCCAAGGTACCCAGCCCGTATCGGTTCAATTGGAATGCCCCGATTCTGATATCACCTCATGATCCGAAAACTCTGTATTATGGTGCCCAGTATTTGTTCAAATCGACCAATCGTGGCGATAGCTGGCAGAAGATCAGCCCGGATTTGACGGCCTACCCCCGCGATGGAAGGGCCCCGGCTTCCGGTGGACATACCATTCTCAGCTTGGCGGCTTCTCCTCGACAGGCGGGGGTGATATGGGTCGGCACCGATGACGGTAAATTGTGGCTCACCCGCGACGATGGTCACACCTGGACCGATCTGACCAACAGACTGCCGGATATTCCCGTTGAGCGTGCCATTCCCAAAATTGAATGTTCACATTTCGACGCCGGAACCGCTTACGTCGCTGTTGATCGTCATCGGAACGACGACTTCCGACCCTATATTTTCAAGACCACGGACTATGGTCAAACCTGGACGGCTTTAGCGTCCAATCTTCCGCTTCATGCGGTTGTGGGGGTGATCCGCCAGTCTTCGCGGAAAAAGGACTTGCTTTTTGCCGGTACCGAACGGGGCTTGTACGTCAGTTTCAACGATGGGAAGTTCTGGTACCCTCTCCGCTGTGAGGGGATGCCTGTGGCCGTGCGTGTAGATGATCTGGTCATCCATCCCCGCGAGCGGGAACTGGTCGTAGCGACCCACGGGCGGGGCATCTGGATTATCCCCATTGCACCCTTGGAGGATTTGGAGGATTCCCATTTGACTGCCGATGCCGTTCTATTTCCCTTCCCAGCTCCGGTTCCAGCGTTGCAACGTCGCGATCGACCACCTCTCACTGGCAAAGCTTTGCCTGTACCGAAAGACGCCTTTGTGGCTCACAATCCGCCAGCTGGTCCGGTCGTCGCCTTTTACTTGACCGGAGAAGGCCCGGAACGTGTCAAGGTTACCTTCCAGTCCGAACAACACTCCGGCACCGTCGAGTTTGCCATTCCAGGCCCCGGCCTCTATTTCCGGCCTTTGGGAAACCTGCCTCCCGGTGCCTATCAGGTGGCTCTGCACGCCCGGGGTGTGATCGTTCGCCAACCCTTGCGTGTCGTTTCTCCTCCAACGGCCGCGACACCGGAACCCTAAACTCTTCACATCCCCACCACCCCCCTCTGCACCTTCTCAGGTCCTGTTTACCCCCCACGGGTACTGGCCTTATCATGCGACTTTACCTGCGAATTTATGGGAGAGGTTGCCCAGAGGAAGTGACGAACATCAAATCCCGGTGAGCACTCGATGCATCCTGATGTGTAAGGCCATGCGAGAATACGGAAAACCAACAGAAGAAGGGTATGTGAAAGGAGGGTATGTGAGATGTCCATCGGGGATCGCATCCGAATGATCGAATAGATCATCCCTAGCCGGCGGAGAGGGAAAATGACCTGTCCCAGCCGTCTCGTGGGGGTAACCCCGTCAGAACGTCTCGCAACCCTAGAAATTGTTCGAATCAATTCGGCCCCACTGGTGCGACAATTTCTGTAACCTGGTCGCTCTAGGATTTCTCTCTCCCCCAGGGGGAGTGTCCGTATATCTCCCCGGGAACTGCGAACTTGCATGAGGTCGAGTCCCATGGACGCTGATCAGCTTACCCAGCACCACCATCAAATTGTGATCGTTGGGGGTGGTACTGCCGGCATTACAGTAGCAGCCCGGCTCCGCCGTGCGGACAAACGGCTCGATATTGCCCTCATTGAGCCATCGGACAAACACTTTTATCAACCACTCTGGACGTTAGTGGGTGGCGGTGTTTTCCCGAAAGAAGCCAGCATGCGGTCCGAGGCCCGCTACATACCCCCACGAGTCACCTGGATCCGAGATGCTGTCACTGAGTTCTGTCCTGACGCCAACGCTGTAATCACCCGTGACGGCCGGAAAATCACTTATGATTGGCTCGTGGTGGCGGCGGGCATTCAGATCAATTGGGACCAGATCCCTGGATTGCAGGAGAATATCGGCAAAGACGGTGTTTGCAGCATTTATTCTTACGACTACGTGGACAGTGTCTGGGAGAACATCCGTAACTTCACCGGCGGTACGGCTCTTTTCACGCAACCCAGCGGTGCCATCAAATGCGGGGGTGCGCCACAGAAGATCATGTATCTGGCGGAGGATGCCTTTCGCCGCCAGGGAGTGCGTGACAGAACCAAGATCATTTTCGCCACCGCCAGTCCACACATTTTTGCAGTGGAAAAATACCGCCTGGCTTTGGAACAGGTGGTTCAACGCAAACAGATCGAATGCCGCTTCCGTCATGATTTGCTCGAGATCCGGCCGCAATCCAAGGAGGCTCTCTTCAAACGTCTCGATAGCGGAGAAATTGTCACGATTCATTACGACCTGCTGCACGTGACACCGCCCATGAGCGCCCCCAAGTTCATCGCGCAAAGTCCTTTGGCCGACAAACACGGCTGGGTCGAGGTCGATCCGCATACGTTGCGGCATAACCGCTTTGCCAACGTTTTCAGTCTGGGTGATTGCTCCAGTTTGCCCACTTCTAAAACTGGTGCTGCCATTCGCAAGCAAGCTCCGGTTCTCGTGTCCAATTTGCTGGCAGCTATGCGTGGCCAACCTTTATCGGCCAAATACAACGGCTACACCTCCTGTCCCGTCATCACCGGTTATGGAAAACTGATTCTTGCCGAGTTCGATTACGATAAAAAGCCGGCCGAAACATTTCCCTTCAATCAGGCGAAGGAACGCTGGAGCATGTGGCTTTTGAAAAAATATGGCCTTCCCTGGATGTACTGGCATCTCATGCTCCGGGGTCTCGCTTAAGGATTAGGCCCGAAAAACCAGAGCATCCCCAAGGTAATTCCACCCAATGTATTATCCCTAATCCCTAAGAGACTGACCGGACCGAAGGAAACTCCCCCGCACTCACAAAAGTGCGAGATGGAAAGTGCGAGACGGAAAATGGGCCCAGCGGAAGGGGTGGGATTCGAACCCACGGACGGGTTGCCCCGTCTCCGGTTTTCAAGACCGGTGCAATCAACCACTCTGCCACCCTTCCTCTTTGGGGGTGCTGAATTGTATTGTATAAGTAACTCGGTTCCAAGAGCAATCGCTCGAGGCTGAGGGCCTGCCTATAAAGGTATATTCGCGTGAGAGTGCTAGAACTGATCTGAGATAACGGTAATTTGGACATCACCTAGCCTTGCGGTCAGTCGATAAACATTTGCTCCGGGTTCACCCCGACGTTTGGTACAGGAAAGGCAAAAGTCCATTCCTGGAAACATGTTTTTTACGTTGGGCTGCTCAGGTTGAACTTATGCGTTGGAGCGAGAGTCCAACTTCGCGGATGCGAACAATTGTAAAACTGCGGGTCCAAGGCCGGTTTTTCTCAGAGTTCTGCTATGCTTGTGATTGAGGCTGATTTCCCTCGTTTGCGGAGAGATCCTATCATGCGATATGCATCCCTTGGGATCGTCACCATGCTGAGCGGATGGCTGTGGGGTTGGAGCGTCCCAACATCGGCTCCGATGCCCCCCTTTGTTGCCCCGCTGGGGGAGGACTTTGCTCAACCGCAATCTCCTCCACGGCCCACTCCCTTCCCGGTCCGTTTGGTGGATCAGGGGCAATGGGACCCGCAACTGAAAGGCTACTACCTGCCCGAAGGATTCCGACTGGAGATCGTCATCCGGGAGCCGGACGTCATCAATCCGGTGGGCATGACCTTTGCCCCCGATGGTACTTTGTTCGTCCTCGAATGGCGTCCCGACCCCGTCACAGGGGATCGCTGGTACGAGGTGAAGGAGACATTCCGCTACCGCGACGGCAGTACCCGCCAGGTTGCCACCATGAAAAAGTTCACCTTCGACCTGGTGAAGCAATTTACATACAATGCGAGCACTGGAACATTTCATCCCCCCAAAGTTATCATCGCCGAAGAGCTGCCCTCCTCCATTCTGTACCATGACGGCTGGCTCTACGTTACCGGCCGTGGAACCGTGCGACGGTGGCGGCAAGGAGTGCAGGTCGGGATCGGTGGTCCCGGCACAGAACGTCCCGTCCATCCCGATGATCCCTGGAGCGTGCGGGAGATCATCGCCCAAGGCTTTTGCGGATTTCATCACCATCAAGTCTCCGGCCTGACTATCGGTAACGACGGGTTGCTCTACATTACCAGTGGAGATGATGACAACTACGTGGAAGGTTCCGATGGAAGCCGCGCAACAGTTCTCCGTACGGGAGCGGTCTTTCGTTGCCGCCTCGATGGATCACAAATGGAGGTGTACTCGATCGGGTATCGCAATCCCTATCGTGATCTGGCCTATGATGACAAGTTCAATTGGTTCCATGTAGACAATGACAATGAAGATGGCAGCAAGTTCATGGGTTGCCGGATTATGCATGTTGCGGAAGGTACCGACTTCGGCTGGCGTCTACTGCAGGGGGCGCGGTGCTGTCGACCGGATCATACCCGCGGTGCTATTGCCGGAGAACTGCCGGGGAAAGTCCCGCCGATGCTTAAGACGGGGCGTGGTTCACCCGCGGGGCTGATGATCTACCACGACACACGCCTCCCGGCTCAATATCGTGGCTTACTGTACTACCCCGACGTGTTCCGGAGATTGGTGCGAGCTTACAAAGTCGCTCCCGACGGTGCCACATTTACGATCACCCACGAGATGGAATTCTTCAAAAGTGACGATCCTTTGTTCCGCCCTTGTCAAATGGTCATTGGCCCTGATGGTGCCATCTATGTGTGTGACTGGCGTACGGATTCCGGAGGGGCGGGGAAATTATCAGGAGACGGAAAACATGGCCGCATCTACCGCATCACCTGGCAGGGAACATCCGAGCAACCGGCCCTCCCCCGCCGCGCCATGGATTCGTGGCTGAAGATCCGTCAACTCCCCCTACCCCAACTGATCGAAGCATTGGGTCGGCCTGACCTGACCGATCGCGTGGAAGCTCGCAAGGAATTGGTCCGCCGAGGTGCCGAGGCACGAGACCGAGTTCTGGCCTATTTGCAACAGGGTGGTTTTCGCGACCAGGATGAAGCCCATCTGCCGGCCTTGGGTGTGCTCATGGCGGGGTGGAATCCCGCTGTGCAGAGCTACTTTCTGAAATGTCTTCAAAACCCTTCTCCAGACGTTCGACGCTGTGTGGCTGACGGACTCGGTCTGTATGCCGACCGTTCCGACCCGCATCTGTTAGAGGAACTTCTCAAGAAGCTGGGCGATCCCGACCCATCCGTACGGCGTGCGGTAGCCCTCGCCCTGGGACGCATAGGTGGGCCTCCGGTGGCGCAAGCCCTGATCAACAATTACCTAGCAGACATCAAAGGTGACGCCTTCCTCAAGGACGGTTATATCCGTGCCCTGGAGCGACTGGGTAAGCCCGGCATCGAAGCCATTCTTTCCCTGGCTGCCAGCGGAGATCGTGAACGCCAGGTCGCCGTGGAGATCTACCTGGCTTTACGGACTCGAGAAGCCGCCGACCTGCTCCCGCAACTGCTCGAGCGACCCGATCTGACCACCCCCCAACGTGCTGCTCTGGTCCGTTCCTTCAGTAACTACCTGCTGGACCCGCCTTTGTCCTTGCGTCCGTTGATCGATTACCTGCAACGGCGACCAGAAGAACATCTGGATGTCTTACGAGCGGCGATTGAGGTGTTTGCTTCCAGTGGCGAGGACCATGCCCAGCAAGCCGTGCAACTGGTCGAGCGGCTCCTGCGTGACCCACGAGCCGAAGCCCGTCGTGTTGGCATCAGTGCCGCGGAAGATTTGCGCTTGCGTGCCGTCGTGCCCGTGCTCATCGATCTGGTAACCGGGGACCGCCATTCCGAAGAGGATCGCCTGGCCGCCATCCGGGCCTTACGAGCGATCAACGACCCGCGAGCCGCTCCTGCCCTTCAGGACATCATCCATGGTGGTTATCCTGCGGTGATCAAGGTCGAAGCCCTCCGCGGATTGAAATTGATGAAACCTGCCGAGGCCCAGGCCATTGCCCAACGCCTGCTCCACGAAGCAGACCCTCAATTGCTCGCCGAGGCGATCGCCGTGCTGACCCCCACCAAAGCCGGTGCGCGACTTGTGGCAGAGCAGTATCTCGCCCGCAAGATTCCCCAGGACTACTACCCCCAAATCACCGAGGCACTGCAGAAATTTGCCGATGACCCTGCTCTGGCAAAACTGCGGGCAGAGGTCCTGCGGGGAGGACTGCTCTTATCCTTGGAACCGGGCCAGATGGAAAAAATCCGTCGCCTGGTCGAGGAAAAAGGTAATCCCAAACGGGGTCGGGAAATCTATTTGAATGCCCGCTTGGTGGCGTGTGTCAGTTGTCACCGCCTGGAGGGAGTAGGTGGAGCTGTCGGTCCAGACCTGACCCGCATCTGGGACACCATGTCCCTGGATAAAATCCTGGAAGCCATTATCGATCCTAGCCGCGAGATCAAAGAGGGCTTTCAAACGTACCGCCTCACCACTACCTCAGAACAGGTATTTACGGGGTTGAAGGTTCTGGAGAACGGACGGGAAGTGGTGTTGCGAGAATCCACCGGCCGGGACATCCGTGTGCCGCGCGAACAGATCGAGTCTCTTGTACCCTTGAAAGTCTCGTTGATGCCTGACAACGCTGTTGCGTTGCTCAGTTGGGACCAATTCATCGATCTGCTCGCCTTCCTGAAGAATCGTCGGGAGCAAGAATCGCTTCGCGGTATGGTGGTGGAAGTGCAGGCCGCTGCCACAAATCCTTCCCCCAGCGACGTTCCACCTACCCTGGCAGATTCCTTATGGCGGTTGGCCGTGGCAGAAAGTAACGGCGAACTTCCGCTGGATACCATCCTGCCGTCCCCTCAGAATACAGCCTATCTGCGCTTCTATGTTCATAGCTCCAAAGACCAAAATGCCCGACTCTTAGCCCACGGCAGCGGTTTGACTAGAGTGTGGCTGGGACAACAGATGGTCAGGCGTGAATCCCCAAATCCGCCGATCCACTATCCGCTTGCGCTCAAGGCAGGATGGAATGTTCTGATTCTGGAGGTGCGTCGGGGACACGAGCCACCCCGCCTGACCTTGCAAGTGCAGGGAGAGGATCTGCGTGTGGCATCCCGACCCTTAGATCTGCCGGCCGCCTCCCATCCCACGCAACGTTGAGGCCCCCGGTTGGCCTCGCCGGGCTCGCCCATCTGAGAGGGAAGGAAAGTGAGCGTACCGCCTTCCTTTCCTTCCCCGGTAATCATTTCTCTCCCCGGTAATCGTACACTTGTGATCGATCCACGCGTTCTCAGGACCGTTAGTGGTTACGCTGGATTTCATGAACCAGAGCGGACAATCCTTGCTCGGTGCTGAGATATGTAGCACCTACAAACTGAGCCCATCTGGCCGCGCGAGGATCTGCCTGGGTCCCGATCAGCAGAACTCGAGTTTTCGGTCGTGCGTATCTCACCTTGGCCGCAATCAAAAACCCGCTTTCTTCCCAGGTCTGTAGGGGCAAGACCACCACCTGCGGTCGGCGAGAAAGGATCGCACAAGCCAGGTTACCGCCATCAGTGAGGTGAAAGATATCCCAATCCGACCGTTGGAGCAGAGCCGCCAGCTCCTCGCCCCAAGGTACCGCACCGACGATTACCAACCGCTGCCGGCGCGTCTCAACAACCCTTACCCTTGTCAGGGACTCGTTTTTTTGCCCGTTTTGTATCCGGGTAGTACACACCGTCGTATTCTCCTTTCGGTTATCTCGCTGGGAGGTCGCTAGCCGGTTATTCGTCTTTCCTGAAAGTTCCTTTTGAGTTCGCTCCCACTTCTCGGCTCCGGGCAATCCGTGTGGCATGTGCCGGTTCCGCAAATCCTGTGCCTGAAGTACCGGTTGTGAGACTCCCTCCGCAAATTGGACCTCGGTGCCTGAGTCTTTTTTGGACGGCGTTCGCGGGTTGCTCCTTGTCATGAACCGTCCCGAAGCCTACACCGATGTTCGGCAGGCGAGCTCATTCCCCGTCTCGCTCCACCACAGGAGCCTCGTACACGGGCCAGGAGAGAGGAGAGGATAAGAATTCCCAGAGGCAACGTCGAGGGACACGATGCCAACGTGAGGAAACTCGGACCCATTTACCGTCCTTTCTAGAGAAGGAGACCAGAACATGGGTAAAGCACGCATCTCGATCGGGACATGGGCCTACTTGTTCAACCAGAAGGAGCCGACAAACGACTTCCATGTGATTCTGCATCGTCTGCAAAGTCTCGGTTACGATGGGGTAGAATTGGGGAGTTTCGGGCCGCATCCCTCACCAGCTTCCCACCCTACGAAGGCCCAACGGACACGTCTGAAGCAAGAAATTGCGGATCACGGTTTAGCCCTCTCCGGTATAGCCATCGACCTGTGGTCCTTCAAGAATCCAGGCACGTCGATTCTCGACGATCCACCTTCGGCATACCTGACAGCGTTCCTCGGCTGGTGCCAATTCGCCTCCGACTTGGGAGCAACTACCATACGGGTCGATACCGTGGTTGGGCCCGATTACTTCGAGAAGGACCCCGATGGTCAAAAGATCGGCCGGCAGAGGGGTATGGAACGGATCGCGGCAGTGTGGGATAAAGCCAGCAAAATGGCGGCTGATTTCGGCTTGAACATCTGCTGGGAATTTGAGCCAGGTTTCGTTTTCAACAAGCCCTCTGAGATCATCCAGCTCGTGGATATGGTGCGCAGCCGGGGCAACAACAACTTCGGTGTGCTATTCGACACCTGTCACGCCCACATGTGTGCAGCCGTGGGAGCGAATCAAGTCGGCGCTCGCGAAACACTGCCCGGCGGCGAACTCGAACTGCTGGAAAAGCTCAAAGGGAAGATTACCCACGTCCATCTCATCGACTCCGATGGAACACTCAACGAACACAATACCAGCACGCACAATCCCTTCGGTACCGGACGGCTCCATTTCGACAAACTGTTGCCTGCTCTACGTCAAGCCGGTGTGCCCCACGATTGGTGGTGCGTGGACCTGTGCTTCTGGCCCGATGCCTGGAATGTGACCGAGCAAAGTAAAAAATTCCTGGATCAGATGCGAGAAAAATACGCGGCGGCCTAGTGCTCCACCAAACATCAATACGGTGTTCCTGAGCTCCGCTGTTCTCTGGATTTCCAGCGTTCATCCGGAACGAACTCTTGGAACCATATTGCGGGCCGCTGGAATACCTCTGACCATGTGTCAGCAAGCAAGGGGTTATGGAGCTGCTGCAGAACGGACAGCTTCTTACATCAACGTCCCGAACGGCTATCCACGATAATCGCTGCGTTGATCTCCCGCCATCGGATACAATAGCATAAATGTTCCCTCACGTCTGAGGATCTCACCATGCAAGAAGTACGTCATTTCGATCGGGACGGCATCCATTTCCGCTATCCCGCGAACTGGAAATTGGATTTGGACGAAGATGCCGTAAGCGGGGGTTGGACGGTAACCCTTACCAGTCCGCAAACGGCCTTTGCCTTGTTTGCCTTGCGTCCCGATGCTCACAATATCGTCGAACTGGCGGATCAAACCCTCGCCGCCATCCGTTCCGAGTACGAAGAGTTGGACGCTGAGGACTGTGTCGAAACCGTGGCAGGGCAAATGGCAATCGGACATGATATCGACTTTGTGACCATTGACACTCTCAGTGTCTGCCGGACACGCTGCGTGGATACGCCGGCGGGTCCGCTTCTGATCTTGCGTCAGGTCAGTGAATATGATCGACAGAAAAATGAGCCAGTCCTGGATGCGATTGTCGCTTCCTTGACGTTGGACGAAGACTAGATGATTACAGCCCTGACCATCCTCCTGATTCTGTTCGCCGGGGATCTGTTCTTCTGCGGTTTGATACTGCTATTCGTGTGGCATCAGCGTCGCCGTCTCGATCAGCTGCGAATCGAGGAGGGAGAAGCACCAGCGCCTTCGGACCCATCGCTCGGCTGCTTGATGGCCATCAGCTTCAGCGGTAGCGTCTCTTCATTGCTACTGGCATGGTGGCTTTGGTCTCTGAGCTGAAGGCACCTAAGCTGAATGCAACTATAACTTTCTTCCGATCGGATCATTCGCGTTCTATATCCCACCCCTTCGACTTGGGGACCAAGATGGACTGCTGGTTGAGTGGTTGTCTGTGGAATATCGTTACAATGGTATTATGCATCCCTATGGTTTTGTGCGTGTAGCAGCGGCGACTCCCCGTTTGCACCTGACCGATGTCGGGTCTAATGTTCGGGAAACTTTGTTGCTTCTGGAGCAGGCGGAGGCTCAGGGAGTCAATCTCATCGTCTTCCCGGAGTGTCATCTGACGGGCTATACGTGTCATGACCTGTTCCACCACGATACGTTGCAGCGGAACGTTCTGATCCATCTGGAGCATCTGCTGGAAGAAGGGAACCGACGCTATCGCGGAGTGGCAGTTTATGGTCTGCCTCTAGTGGTGGATGGTCAGGTCTTCAACGTTGCTCTGGTGGTCCAGGGCCAAACCTTGCTGGGAATTGTTCCCAAAACGTACTTACCAACGTACAAGGAGTATTACGATCGTCGTTACTTCAGTGCCGCTCCGCACGTTCTCCGAAATACGATCCAACTCGTCGAGCAGGAAGTTCCGTTAGGGAATGATCTGCTATTCTGTTGTCGTTCTTGGCCTGAGCTGGTCTTCGCGGTGGAGATTTGCGAGGATCTGTGGGTCCCGATTCCCCCTTCGTCGTCGGCAGCTTTGGCAGGAGCCACGATTCTGGTAAATCTGTCGGCCAGTAATGAGCTGGTAGGAAAGGCTGCCTACCGCCGGCAACTGGTTTTGAGTCAGTCGGGGCGGTGTATCGCCGCCTACCTCTACACCTCGGCCAGCACTGGGGAATCCAGTACGGACCTGCTCTTCGGAGGCCATGCCATCATTGCGGAAAATGGGACACTTCTCGCGGAGAACGACCGTTTCTCCCGTACAGGTAGTCTGACAATTACTGATATCGATATCCAACATCTCTGGCATGATCGCTGCCAGACGACGAGTTTCCATGATAATCGTTTGAGCTATCCGAGAGAATGGCGACGCATACCCTTCGATCTGGAATTATCTCCCCGCTCGCCGGAATTGTTGCGGACGGTCGATCCCCTGCCCTTTGTACCTTCGGACCCCGCCACCCGGGATGAGCGTTGCCGGGAGATCTTTCACATTCAGGCCGCTGCACTAGCCCGTCGTCTGGAACACATCGGTCTGCCTCCGGTCTCCATCGGTGTATCCGGCGGTCTGGATTCTACGTTGGCTTTGCTGGTCACCTGCAAAACGATGGACTTGTTGAACCTGCCCCGAAGGCACATCCGTGCCTTCACCTTGCCCGGTTTCGGAACGACTGAGCGGACACGAGCCAATGCCCAAAATCTTATGGAGGCCTTAGGCGTTTCAGCGCGGGAAATTGACATCCGAGCGTTATGTCTGGAACAGATGCGAGCACTAGGTCATGCTCCCTTTGGCATACCGCTCGAAGGAGAAACGGTCGAATCGTTCAGTGACAGACTGCGGCGCTTGCCCGCTGATCGACGACATGATCTGGTGTTTGAGAATGTGCAAGCACGGATTCGTACCTCGCTCCTGATGAATGCTGGCTTTGTTATCGGCACCGGGGACATGTCCGAGTTGGCCGTCGGTTGGTGCACTTACAACGCCGATCATATGAGCATGTACAACGTCAACGTGAGTATTCCGAAAACATTGGTCAAGTTCCTGGTCCGTTGGGCTGCCGAACACGAATTTCAGGGGCAAATTCAGAAGATTCTGTTGAAGGTCACAGAAACGGCAATCACACCCGAGCTGCTCCCCCCCGATGCCGCTGGCAACATCACGCAACTGACCGAGCAGGAAGTAGGACCTTACGAATTGATCGATTTTTTCCTGTATCATTTCCTGCGGTTCGGCTCTTCGCCCGAAAAGATCCTTTATCTAGCTCAGAAGGCTCAGTTCTCTCGATCCTACTCACGGGATGAGTTGCGACATTGGTTGCGTACCTTCCTGAAACGCTTTTTTGCCCAGCAGTACAAGCGGAGCTGTTTGCCGGATGGACCAAAAGTGGGCACGGTCAGCCTCACACCCCGCGGAGATTGGCGAATGCCTAGCGATGCTGCCGCACGGGAATGGTTATCAACTTTGGAAGACGATGGATTCAACCGACACGACGGACCAGGATGCTGATGAACTCTGTGTAGAGCTCCAGGGACGAAATCGAAGAAGCCTAGAGAGGATCACGGCGGATATCTTCTTTCAGACCTGATCCCAAAGGTGGTCCACCCGCTGTTCGCGAGACAATCTCGCCGCCAATTCCACCGCATGCACCAGGCTCTGAACCTCTGCCTGACCTGTCCAGGCGATGTCGAAGGCGGTGCCGTGATCCACCGAAGTCCGGACAATGGGCAATCCCAAGGTGACATTCACGGCATCCTCAAAAGCCAGGGCTTTGAGCGGAATCAAACCCTGATCGTGATACATACAGATGTAGGCGTCGGTGCGGTGGCGGATCCGGGGAATGAAGGCGGTATCCGGCGGGATCGGTCCTTCGACCTGGTACCCCTCACGACCAGCCTGAACTACCGCTGGCAGAATAAATCGTTCCTCTTCCTGCTCTCCAAACAGCCCGTGCTCACCCGCATGCGGATTGAGACCACAGACCACGAGACGGACTTCTCTCTGGCGAAGTTGCCGCAACGTACGGGCCGTCCAACGAATTGTCTGAAGGATGGTTTCGACATTGAGTAGTCTGGGCACGGCCCCTAAACCGACATGACCCGTAACCAAGGAGCAGGTGATCGTTTCACTAGTGAGCATCATGCAAGTGAAAGGGCTTCGAGTCCGCTCCGCCAATAACTCCGTATGGCCGGGATAGGGAACACCGGCCCGATGCCAGGCTTCCTTATGAATTGGACCTGTGCAAATGGCTGCCACGCGACCTGCCAGGGCATCTTCGATGGCCTGGCAAACATACCGATATGACGCTTGCCCGCAGCGAGCATCTACGTGACCGGGTACCACGGCATCGGCTTCCAGACCGCCCAGGTCACGCACCAAATTCCTCGGCGGTTCGGGCCAACCCAACTGCCGAGCCACACGTTGCAAGACCGCCCAATCCCCATAGACGAGAGGTTGGCAGAGTTGCTGGAGTTGGGACATCTGCAGCAAACGCAGACACAATTCCGGACCGATACCGGCGGGATCACCCATCGTTACCGCTACCACCGGTCGCATGGTTTCTTCCCCCTACAAGCAAGTAATATTGTGGATCACAAGGGTTATTATTTCCATCGTTGCTGCTTATGTCCGAAGACCCCTCCTAAGGCGTTCTGTAGAACCCTTGCCAGAATAGGGTTCTCAGATACATGGCCCTGAGAACGACGCTACGATCCTCCACCCTGGTATCGATTCGCGGGACTTGTATGATGAATCTGAATTCTCCGGTGAAAATGTGGATCCGGACCGAAGTGGGTCAGAAGCTCTCCCTTAAGTTTTCTGCCTCCTTCCAGGAGAAGAGAGTTTACCATGAATCGTCTGTTGTTGTGTCTGGTCTGGACGTTTGCCGCTGTGAGTCTGTGCACTCTTTCATCAGCTGCGGATTGGGACCGCTTCCGTGGTCCCAACGGCACCGGCATCGCCGAAGGGCCACTGCCTCCCATAGACCCCGCGCAGCCCCTGTGGAAAACAGCAATTCCGGGTAAGGGGAATGGCTCACCGATCGTTGTGGCGGGCAGGGTTTACTTACAAAGTGCCTCTATCGACGGCAGCCAGCGCTGGTTGATCTGCCTGGATGCGGCAAGTGGTAAGATAATGTGGAAGACAACGCATCGAGGAAGTGCCGCCAGGACGCATGTCAAAAATTCATTGGCTTCGAGCACTCCCGCCAGTGACGGACAACGCATCTACTGTGTCTGGTGGGATGGCTCGGGAGTTGCCATTCATGCCTACGATCGGGAAGGCAAGGAATTGTGGCACACTTCCTTGGGAGGCTACGTAAGCCAGCATGGCCCGGGATTCTCCCCGATTGTGCACCGGGGTATGGTCTATGCGAACGTGGATGATGACGAACACGCTGAGCTTATTGCTCTCGATGCGGCTACAGGCGAGCGAAAATGGATCGCCTCCCGGAAAAAGGAGCGGGCATGTTATTCCACGCCGTTCATCCTCAGTCGCCCCGGGAAGGCAGAAGAGCTCATCGTTGGTACGACCCATCAGATCACCGCTTATGATCCCACCACTGGTCAGGTGAAATGGGACTATACACTGTCCTGGCCTCAAGGACAAATGCCCTTACGGGTCATCGGCCACCCCGTTTATGTTGCCGACCATTTGATCATGGCCTGCGGCGACGGTAGCGGCGCCCGATATATGATTGCTTTGGACCTGCGGGAAAATGCTCCGCGTAAAGCTTGGGAGTTAAACCGCGGCACACTGCCCTATGTGCCGTGCATGCTTACCCACGATCAACTCCTGTTCTGGATCGGGGACTACCGCGGTTCTCATGCCACGTGTGCCGACCCACGCACGGGAAAAATCCTCTTCAGTGAACAGATCATGATCAAGGAGTCCTCCGCCTCGCCCATCCTGATCGGGGATCGCATTTTGGCCATTGCAGATACCGGCGAATTCATCATCTTCAAAGCCCAGCGCGAGTTTGAAGAGGTGGCCAGAGGGCACCTAGGACAAAAGGTCATTGCGACTCCTGCTGTTGCGGACGGCCGGCTTTATATCCGCGGCGAAACCCATCTGTTCTGCTTCGGCAAACCTTCTCCCCAGGGGAAGAGACCCTGAGCGAATCGACTCTGGGCTTTCGTTTTCCCCTCAGCTCTGGTCTGGAATACAGATCGAATTCTCAAACCACCCTCTGAGCTGGTAGCCGGATAGAATGAAAGTATGAACGCGATCCTGCTCACCGGAGCCGCCTTGGTGGGACTGCCCATCCTTGTGCACCTGCTGCTGCGTCAGGAGCCGAAACGGTTGCGTTTTCCCGCTTACCACTTCCTCACGCAAAAACTACGCACGAATCAACGAAAGTTACGCTTGCGCCATATCCTGTTACTGCTCCTCCGCATGGGGTTGATCGCCCTGTTCTGCCTGGCGTTGTACCAACCAATTCTGTACAGCGAACGCATCCATTTTTTCGGAGAGCAACCGGTCGCCGCAGTTCTGATTCTCGATACCAGTGCCAGCATGGGATTGCTTCAGGAGGATAAGACACGCCTGGAGGAAGCCCGCCGCCGAGCCCTGGAATTCCTAGATGAGTTGCCTGCACGGTCTGCAGTGGCCGTGATCACCACGGACGATCCCTACGGCCGCTGGACGGATGTCAACGAAGCACGCTCCCGGGTGCAAGGTCTGGATCAGCCGGTTGCCTCGAGTGGGTCGGTCACAACCGCACTGGCTATTGCTTACCAATTACTGGCTAAAGTCGAACCACCGGAAGGAGATGATCCTAGTGCTTGGAGCCGATTGATTGTCATTTATACCGATTGTACGGCAGGTTCCTGGGATTCTGACCGCACCGAGGACCTGATCCGACTCCGGGACTCTTTACCCGACCCCAAACCGGTCCACACGATCATCGATGTAGGCGTGGGGGAGGTAGTCAATTTTGCTCTCACCTCGGTGCAGATGAAACCTCAGATCATTTCTGCCAATCAGGCGGCGGTTATTACCCTTACCGTCCTGGCCACAGGCCCTGACAGCGAAGAAGCACCGGAAATTGTCGTCACCGCTGAACTCGATCAAGGTCAGGTGGTCCAGAAAAAAACGCTCCGTGTCCCCTTTGGCCAATCCCGTCCGTTGCGTTACGAGTTTCCGGGATTAACTCCCGGATTTCATACCGTCACCTTTCGCATTGAAAATACGGATCGACTTATGATCGATAATAGCCGTTATTGGACTTTCCAGGTGGGGGCGGCGCGATCGGTTCTGACCATCAGCGATCGTGTGGAAGACGCCCTATTCTGGCAGGCAGCTCATGCCGCCAAGGGGGAGTTCGATTGTCTGGTCGTCACCCCCGAGCAGATCCGAAAGACACCCGAGGGACGTGTCATTGTGGAGTACCCCAATCCGTCCGATCCCAGATCCACCCTGCAGGAGGAACTCAACCGTTTTGATCTGATCACATTGCTGAATGTTCGCAATCCCCAGCTGTCTCATGGTGGCGGGACGTTATGGGAGAAGCTGCGTCCGTATGGGCAAGCAGGTGGGAAATTGCTGATCATCCCGGGACCAGAGTTGGACCTCGACGGTTACAATATGGCCGTGGATTTAATGCCGGCACAACTGGGAATGCTGGTGGATACCCGCCAACTGGAACCACCACCGCCGCCGCAATCGGCTCCCGGCTGGCCTGAACCCCGTGATGGCAGCCAGGGTGTGACCTGGCTCCTGGATGACCGCGCCCTGCAGCATCCGCTACTCAAAGACTTGCAACTCTGGCGGCAGAAGGGAAACGTAACCGAAGTAGTCAATCCGCGACGTGCCTGGAAATATTATGACGTCACACCCGTCGCTGAAGCAACTGTCATCGTGCGCTACTATGACCATCGCGATCCCAACCAGCAACGCCCTGCGGTGTTGGAACGCGGCATCGCAGACCCCAGGGATCATGGTAAAATCAAAGGGCGTGTGCTTTTACTTACAACACGCCTGGATGTGCCCACCAATGAACATCCCCCTTGGAATGACTATTGGGAGACGGAAGGCTCCAAATGGTATGTGGTCTTTCCGTACATGCTGGCCCGTTACCTGGCTGGCGATATCGCTGATGCCAATTTCAACTTTACCTGCGGGGATGTCCTCACTCTGTCCCTGCCGAAAACTACCATTCCTCGTGGAAGTAAGGTGATCATTCAAGGACCAGGGATCATCGGGGGTGATCAACTTCTGGAACTGGGAGAACAACAAACAGAACTGCGTTTGGGTCCTCCTCGCCTGGCTCAACCAGGTCATTTCACGGTCAGTCTTGATGCTCTGGGTTGGCTGGAAAAATTCAGTCTCAACCTACCTGCTCAGGAATCCACCTTGGAACGCCTCCCGCCCCAAATTTATGAAACGCTGACAGGGCCGAATAGCATTGTCACACTGGAGAAGAACCGCCCCCTACGGGAGATGATCGAACGCACCTTCGGAGGACCGATCGAGCTATTCCCCTGGCTGCTTCTTGCCCTTTTTGTGGTGTACACCCTTGAAGCGATTCTGGCCAATCGATTCTACGCCTCGCGACGCCGTCATCGCCCCACACCCTGAATCCCACCAGATCCTCTTACTTGATATCCCCTTAGTCTATGCTCCGGGGGTATTCTGGGATCAGATGATTCCTATTCAGATGATTCCGATAAACGCTCGGGCATACAAACTTCGCCCGGAGCCGATTTTCTCCGAAGTGCAGTAAATTCCCTTGCTCGCCGAATCATTCGGATCCAAGGAAGGCTGCTAGCGAGCCCCAAACCACGCTTTGGAGAAAAAGGGCTGCATTGGGGAGTGGAGTTTGTTTTGAATAAATGCCGGGCTTGGGGCGTCCAGAAGAATGGATGCGGAAAGGTTCCGCTCCATGATGACTCTCAGGTTTTTCGGACAGGAGTGTGGCCATGCGTCTGTTCTGCACAGCGGCTATTGCACTACTGGTGGGAGGTGTGTCCGGTGTCTGGGCCGAGGAAATCAAATCCGGACCAACGGACAAAATCGGCGGAGCCTTCTTCGTCAAGGCCATTACCGGGGAGAAGAAAGGGGAATCCCTCTGTTACGTATGCAAGTTCAACGCAGAAGCACGTCCCGCGGTGGTCCTGATTTTCACCCAGAAGGCGGATGACCACTTGGCCGAACTGGTCAAAGCGGTCGATGCTGTCCAGAAGAACAACAGCAAACTGGGGACGGTCGTCGTGGGGATCCGCGGCGTGGAAGCGTCGGACTTCGAGAAATTGCAGGCCACGCACAAGTTGACCACGGCACTGACGATCGCGGAAGACAAGGAAGGGCCGAGCCGATACAAGCTCAACCCGGAGGCCGCAGTGACGGTACTGGTGTACAAGCAAGGCGGTACGATTGTTAAGAACTTCGCTTTCAAAGATACCAAGAGTGCCGCGGAAAAGGCCAAGGATATAGCCGCCGCCGCGGAAGAGGCCCTCAAGTAACCAGCTGTGCATCGCGTGTGGATTGTCCTAGCTGAACTCAGAACCTGATCTTTCTCCGAGGAGATGGGTCCCAACACCCTATGGGTTCATCTCCTCGCTTCTTTTTGCCAGGTTGACAAGACTGACAGTAGGAAGATTGGCCGGGACAAGAGCAGTACCGGGTGCATAGGATGGGAATAACATGGGTATGTGCGTAAACCGGGAATGCATAACCTGGGAATACGTTGAGACTCAGGCGTAGCACGGATGGAGCGCTCCCGAATGCACAGACGCGGGGAAAGCAACACCAGCGGGCCCGGAGAAACAAACATGGTGACTCGTGGTCTATCTCGCTTGATGGTTCTCTGGGGCATTCTGAGCTGGGGTTTACTGCAACTACCGGAAGCCTCATCGGCATCCCAGTCGAATACCCAGTCTCTTCAACCACGATCCGTTCACGATGATCCCGAGGTGAAGATCGATTACGACATTGTTTATGTCCGCACACCACGGAAAGGTGATCGTGTGGGCACGAATTGGGCTGAGATCTCCAATCCGCACTTTATGGATCCCGGTGGTGATCTGGTCCTGCTTCATCCTGATGGTACGGAAGAGGTGTTGGTGCGGGGTGGAAATGGCTCAGTGGCCGACCCAATGGTTTCCTTCGACGGAGAGTGGGTGTATTATAGCCACTTTCATGACCTGCGGGATGCCAGTCCTTCCTGCGCCAGTGCCAGTGGAGCGGATATCTACAAAATTCATTTGAAAACGCGGAAAATTGAGCGTCTGACACACCAGGAGTTTCTGCCTAACACAGGAGCGGCGAACTGGTCGGAGGATTTTCGCACGCCACTGGAGGGCAAAAACTGGCTCCCCTACGGTGTCCTGAATCTTGGCCCCTGTCCCGTTCCGGGTGGCAAAGTGGTCTTCACGAGCAACCGTCATGCCTTTCGGCCACCCAAACGACTGCCACACACCTTGCAGCTGTTCATCATGGATGAAGACGGTTCCAACGTCGAATGCATCGGCCATCTGAATCTGGGGTGCGCCCTGCATCCGGTGGTTCTACGCGATGGGCGTATCATGTTCTCGTCCCTGGAATCGCAAGGGGTGCGAGCCTCTACTCTGTGGGGTCTGTGGGTAATCCATCCCGATGGGACGAATTGGGGACCCCTGGCCAGTGCCTTTCTACCGGGAGCCAGCCCGACAGCCTGGCATTTCCAAACGCAAATTTCAGATGGCTCAATAGTCGTAGAAGAGTACTACAATCAGACCAGCAGTGGTTTTGGCAGCTTTGTCAAGTTTCCCCTGAACCTTCCCCCCGGTGTTCCCCCTTTCGGACCAGCTTGGACGGAGGACCCTCGCAATCCTCCCCTCAAGCATGGTCATTGGGACAATGGCCAGCCACGTATTCGTCGTTTGCCCTTCAGCCCCTTCGGTATCGAATCCCTGACCCGTTTTGCTCGGGCAGATGAAGGTCCCGCGGATTTTGCCACTCCAGGTCGCCGGGTGGGGCCTCGTCTGGGCAAGGTCACCCATCCCGCGGCGGCTCCCGATAACCATCTGCTGTGTGTATGGTCGCCAGGGCCGGTCAACGGTGGGTACACCGTGCATATTCCCGCCCCGGATGCTGGTCTTTATCTCATCAAGAAATCGCAACCTGTGGATTCGCCAGGTCAACTCCTGCTGATCAAAAACGATCCAAAATACAACGAGCAGTGGCCGCGAGCTGTAGTACCCTACAAACGCATCTACGGAGTGGATGAGCCGAAACGTCTGCCTCCTCTGGCCAATGACGGCACTCTGTCCCCGCATCTGCCGGCAGGAACGCCGTTTGGGCTGGTGGGGACCGCCAGTCTCTACAAGCGGGAAAGTTACCCCAACGGAAGAGTTCCCCCCGGGCAGGTGACGGCGACTTTCGCGGGCGGTCCCGATCCCACGGGTTATCAGGACCTCGACCCCTTCAACCTCTTGAGCGATGAACCCCGTTCCTGGAATTGGTTCAATCAGGGGGCAGATGCAGGTCGCTACCGCAATGAGGATATTCATGCCATCCGGATTCTGATCATGGAACCGACTACGGACCGGCCGCGTGGACCCAAAAGCGGTCGTACCTTCCGGAGTCACGCCAACGAACGGTTACGCATCCTCGGTGAAATTCCTGTACGCAAGGTGGGTCGTGGCCCGAATGGTCAGGAACCTCTCGACCCGGATGGCCAACCTGATACCAGTTTTCTCGCCCGCATCCCGGCCGATGTGGCTTTCACTTTCCAGACTCTGGATCGGCGGGGCATGGTGCTCAACATGGCTCAAACCTGGCATCAGTTGCGTCCGGGGGAAATCCGCCGGGACTGCGGCGGCTGTCATGCTCACAGCCAAACTCCTACGGACTTTGCCCGCACCTACGCCGCCCGACCGGATTATGCCATCTTTGATCTGACACGGCACACACCCTTGCTGACGACCAAGGCACACGATCAGAGTGGCCAACGCTGGGATGCTGCCGACAGCACCGGCTTGCGTTACGTTCCGCGAGTCCACAATGTCGAATTCTGGCGCGATGTCAAACCGATCCTCGAACGCAGTTGCGTGCCCTGTCACAGCGGAGCCCAACCGGCGGCAGAGCTTGATCTGGGGGATTATCGGACCGTTCGCTTGCCGGATGCCGATGATGTCCCGGGTACCTACTACCGACTGGCGATGGATCACGCGGCACGCTTCGGCTACAAACCCGTGGCAGGAGCCTGGCGTGCCCCGAATGCCTCCCGTTACATCCGCATGTTCCAATCCCGGCGCAGCCTGCTGATCTGGAAGGTCTATGGGGAACGTCTCGACGGTTGGAGTAACGATGACTTCCCCACCGAGACAAAGCCCGGAGACCCCAACACCTTGCAGTGGAGGGGAAAACCGATTCCGAACACCGTGGCCCATCGCGCTCTGGCCGATCTGGACTTTACCGGCAGTATCATGCCACCCCCCGAAGCCGTGCGGAGCGGCAAAGTTGCACCCTTGTCCGATGAGGACAAGTTGACTCTGGTCCGGTGGATTGACTTGGGCTGCCCCATCGATCTGGATTATGATCCCCAACGTCCCGATGAACCAGGGTATGGTTGGATGCTGGACGATCAACGTCCCACGCTCACGCTCACCACTCCCACGGCGGGTCCTAATCCTCCCCTCACACGCATCCTCATTGGCATGCATGATTACGGTAGCGGATTGGACCTCTCCAGCTTTACCGTCACGGCGGATTTCCCGGTTCAGGGGCATCCCGCAGGCCAGAATCTGGCTCCCCTGTTCCGTGATCGCGGCGATGGTGTTTATGAACTGGTCCTCGATGCACCTCTCTCGATAGCACGCGGACGGATCAGGGTCATCGTCAAGGACAAACAAGGGAACACCAGCCGGATCGAGCGTGTCTTCTCCGCCGGTGCTCCCAACAGACCCTGACCCGATGCCCGTTCCTCAGGCAAATGCGAGCCTGAAACACTCCCATCGTCAGGAACGATACCTCCGGGAGAAACTCAGCCGCAACTGGGCCAGACTCAGCGGATCCGGACGTGGAGAGCTGAGGCAACTCCTCGCCGAAGGCCGGTACCCCGTTTTCCGATGGGCTGTGCTGATTGCTTATTGTGGAATCTGCGGTTGGAAGGCCAGGTTCTTGACGAGAAAAGCCCACTGGTCGGCTATTTCTTCAATCAATTTGCTTGTGGGTTTGCCAGCTCCGTGCCCCGCTTTGGTCTCGATGCGAATGAGTACCGGTGCCGGTCCGGTTTGCATCGCTTGCAAAGCTGCGGCGAATTTGAAGCTATGAGCCGGGACCACGCGATCATCCGTATCCGCTGTGGTGATCAATGTGGCGGGATAGCGCCGCGGCCCGTTGCGCAATAAAGCATGGTACGGACTGTAACGGTACAACTCACGAAACTCTTGCGGATCGTCGGAGGAACCGTAGTCATCCACCCAGTACCGTCCCGCCGTGAACTTGTGGAAGCGGAGCATATCCATGACTCCCACGGCAGGCAGGCAGGCTCCAAAGAGGTCCGGCCGCTGGGTCATGCATGCACCCACCAGAAGTCCACCATTACTACCCCCTTGAATGGCAAGTTTTTCGGGGCGGGTATATTTTTCTCGAATCAAATACTCCGCTGCGGCAATGAAATCATCGAACACATTTTGCTTCTGCAACCTGGTGCCGGCCCGGTGCCAGGTTTCTCCATACTCACCCCCGCCACGAATGTTGGCGACGGCGAACACGCCTCCCATCTCCATCCACTGGAGGCGGCTGACCGAAAATGCTGGTGTCAATGGGATGTTGAATCCACCATAACCGTACAATAAGGTCGGATTATTACCGTCCAGTCGGATACCTTTTTTGTGCGAAATGAACATGGGGACTCGTGTGCCATCTTTACTGGTATAGAAAATCTGCTTGACTTCATAATCATCAGGGTTAAATTTCACCTGAGCACGCCAATACAAGCGACTTTCACCTGTGAGAATATTATATGAGTAGATACTCGGAGGAGTGGCGAAACTCGAAAAGGTGTAAAAGGTCAGCGTGTCCTTTCTTTTGCCAGAAAAGCCGCTGGCTGTACCAATCCCCGGCAGTTCGACTTCACGCAGGAACCGCCCTTCCAGATCATGTATCTTGACCTGGGTGCGGGCATCTTTCAAATAGATGCATATGAAGACGTTGCCGACCAGATTCACATCCGTCAGTGTGTCCGCCGTTGCGGGTATCACTGTTTTCCAATTCTTCTTTTCTGGCTTACGAATATCGATAGCAATCACTTGATACTTTTCTGCATTGTAGTCCGTCAAGAAATAGAAAATGGGGCCGTCATTACCAATGAAGAAGTATTTATTCTCATGATTATCGATCAATTCGATAGGCAACCCATATGGCTCTTGCAAATCCTTATAAACGATACGAACTTTGCGACTGGTAGTACCGTCGTTGACAGCGATGATCAAATAGCGGCCGTCTTCGGTGACGGTGGCATTGATTCCCCAGCGCGGTTGATCCGGTCGATGGTATACCAGCACGTCCTCGCTTTGCGGGGTCCCCAGGCGGTGATAGTACAGCTTCATATTCAGGTTCAAGCCCTGGTACGCTGCGCCGGGTGGTGGTTCGGGAAAGCGGCTGTAAAAGAAACCTTTGCCGTCCGGCGTCCAACTAGCACCGCTGAACTTGATCCATTTCAATTCATCGGGGAAGCTTCGGCCGCTATCCACGTCGAGCACCTTCCACGTGGTCCAGTCACTACCGGCTTCAGCCACTCCGTAAGCCAGGTAACGGCCATCATCGCTCAGGGCCGTGCCGGCGATGGCGATCGTACCGTCCTTGCTCCAGGTGTTGGGGTCCAGGAGTAAGCGGGCCGGCCCGTCCAGTTGTTCACGGACGTAGAGGACGCTCTGGTTTTGCAAGCCGTCATTGCGGGTGAAGAAATAGCGGCCACCCACTTGGACCGGTACGGACATCTTCTCGAAATTCCACAAATCGGTCAGACGTCGGCGGATCGCCTCACGCTGGGGGATGTTTTCCAAATAGGCGAATGTGACCTTATTTTGCGCCTCTACCCACGCGGCCACCTCCTTCGATTGTCGGACATCCTCTTCCAACCACCGATAGGGGTCCGCCACAGGTACACCATGATAATCCTCCACAACGTTCACTTTTCGAGTCTCGGGATATTGGAGCTTCTCCTGATGTTGTCCCCAGGCTTCCATCAGCACAAACCCTCCCATCAGGAATATCCCCATCCAGGTCTGTCGCCAGAAGGGTGTTCGAGACATTATTTGGCCCTCCGCAGGTGGTGGGAATGGTCACGAGCCGACTGGATGGACTCTGACCCCTGACTCCAGATAGCCAAGAGTGATGAGGCATGGTGCAGGTCCGGAAAAAGCCAATCAGGCCGATGGTCCGCGAGAGCTTCCAAACTATGCCAACCCGTTGCCACGGCGACCGCTTGGGCACCAATGGCTCGAGCGCAACGAATATCCAGCGGTGTATCTCCCACCACCCAAATACATCGGGATGGTCCACAGTTTTGGTCTGCCGCAATCCCTAAGTTTTGTAATGCCGTGCGGGCCACGTCATCGCGATCGTCGAACTCGTCCCCGAATCCACCGCCGGCGAAATAGCTCCACAAACCGAAATGCTCCAGTTTACACTTGGCCCCAAGACGAATGTTGCCAGTGAGCAGACCGAGCAGCACACCTGGGGTAGCAGCCAATCTCTCGAGGACTTCCGGGACAGCAGGACAGATAGTGCCACCCCGTTGTCGTAACATTTCCGGCAGCAACTGCAGGTATGCTTCTTGTAAACAAGCGATGTTTTCCTCCTGGGGCGGGATGCCGTGCAGCAACAACAGGTCCCGTGCGATGGCCCGGTCCGTCCGCCCAGCATAGGGCACGCCGTCTTTTACCTCAGACAGGCCAAACACGGTCCGCAGCGCTTCCTCCATCGCGGCTTTTCCCGCGCCGCCCGTCCGCACTAGTGTACCGTCAATGTCAAAAAGCACCACATGCATAAAGACAAGTATAGGAAACGAGGGGGTGATGAGCTTCTCTCCTGCGAGAAGCTTACGGACTGGCCCACCGTGTCCTCGTTCGACTCCGCCGCGTATCCGTGCGGCAAAAACAGGGGGGTAGCACATTACCCCCTGGAAGAAGTTTAGGTTCTGCTGGATCTGTCCGGTCAATGCTACAGAATTGGTCCCGGCTCCGCACTCACGACTTCTTCGATGGAATCACTTCCATGATTTCCACGTCACGAATCCAGAGGGTATTGCCTTCGCCCACCGTGGTATTGTCGATCACCATGCGGACTTGCACATCCTCCGACGCTGGTGGTCTGCGGAAGATCAGGGAGGCGGTCTGCCAGCGATTCTGGGTGTTTTCCAGGCGCACCGACGCAATCCCTTGGTAACCCGGAACCCTATGGACAACCACTTGTCCCCGAGCATCGTTATGGGTCATGTACGTAACCTTCACCTTGTAATATTTTCCCGGTTCTAGGGGCAGTTTCATGACGGTTTCCAGGTTGAAATAAAACTGGGCGGAAATGGTATCGTTCAGGCTCGTCAACCCAAGGGCAGGGACATTATCAACCACCGCACGGCGGAACTCGCCTATGGAGCCTTCTTTCCAGCATTGGCAACCGACGCCGGGAGGGAGTTGTTCTGGTTCCCCGCTGATCTGTTTGGACTTCTCCTTAACAACTCGGAAGGGAGAAATGGAGGATACATCCAGGCGATACAACCGTGCTCCCTCGGCCCAACGGCTGGGATCCTCGTCCGATGCCATCGGTTGGGTCGTAGGCGGGGAATTGGATGATTTCGGGATCACGACAGCACGCCCAGCATCGGTGATGGTCACTGTGCGAATAAAGAGGATGTTCCCATGACCTGTAGTGTTGGTATCTATCAGACACCGTAAAGGCTGATCACCACGGGTCGCCAGCAGGTCCACGGTGCACCATCGGCCATTCGAGTTAGGCAAGTCGGTACTGAAAGGTACTTTCCAGTCATCATAGGTTTGGAAATAGATGCGTCCTTCGGCCGAACCAGCAGTGCGGTATTCGACCCGTAAACGCACTTTTTGGCCGGGCGTCAATTTCACTCCCACGGCTTTTTCCAATTCGATGCCGATCTGGGCAGAAAGCACTTCGTTGACATTGACGATGCCAATGGCCTTACTTCCCGCCACGGTCCCACAGGTCCACTCACTGATTGTTTCGGGCTTCCAACCGCCAAAATACACCCCAGCAATGACGGGGTCTGGATTTCCACTAGTAATCGAACGTCCCTGCTTGATGTTTTTGAATTCTGGCAAATCCGCCGCACGAAGCTGGTACAAGATCGACTCGTTCAGGGTGGCCGGAGGCAGTTCGGTCACTTTCAGGTCCCGAATTTGCACATAGGCTTGCGTGTTGTCATCATTGTTGTGGAATTCGAAAAAGCCGCCGGTGGCACCTCGAAGGTCGGCGACGATGGACTCCCGTCTCCACGCCCCTTGGGTGGTAGCAGGTCGGAAGATATCCCAGGCGGGCCGACCGTCATTTGGCTTAAAGCGAATGTTGAATTGCTGCGCTTGCGTGGTGCAACGGTATTCCAGCTCCAAGCGGCAAACCCCTGTAGGGCACTCGAATTCGGGCATAAAGAGCATTGCCGAGCCACGCCCCTTGAGATTGCGAAAGCTCAACGCGGGCCGTCCCTGATCCTCGACGAGGGTAAACTCCGTCTCCGTTTCTACCCGCCAGGGACGAACACGCCAACCCGCTGGTGGCTCTCCTTGCCGAGAGATTTCCCGATAGTGCCGTTGGTTATTGTTGGGGTCCTCGCGTAAACCACCGACGATGCGGAAAGGTTGTTGGTTGCGGAGATCCATAACGAACAGGGGACGCTCCTCTCGCGGCAGAGGAGGTGGTTCCAGCTCGACGATGCGCACAGCTGCGATGGCTACAGGAACACCCACGCTTCCCGCTGCCTCGATGGCGCAGCGTAAGGGCTCCGCCTGGCGGGTAAAGGGCAATTCGGCGGTTACCCACTGCGTGCCTGTGGAGGGAAAGACCCGAAAACCGGCACTCCGATAGCCTTGGATCGTGTGCACCGAGGCCTGAATTTGTGCAGCCGTGCGATAGTCGATCTGCAAGGCATACTTGCCGGAGGGAGCCATCTGTAACCCTAGACCACCCTGCCCGACATCCCGCTCTAATTCAAAGGCAATTTGTGCCCCGAGTGCCTGTGTGTGACGGATGATGGTGAAGCAATCTTTGCCATCGAGAGTGTCGCGGGTGAATTCCGCCTCGGTATCCGGCTTGAGCGTGTAAATCGCGATTCCGGTACGCAAAGCGGGACGCTGTCCCTCCAGAACTTGTCCATCACGCATTCGTACTCGGAACACCGGCACATCCGCCGCCTTCCATTCATAAATCACTCGCCCTTTGGCAGATGGTGTTTTTGGAAGTGGGTTCTCGCGATTGGGTGGCAGTGTTTTTTCCTTCGACGGATCCGTTCCAGGGGGAGGGGTAATGGGAGCGATCGGGTTTGGAGTGTGAGCGACGGGTTGGGGCGTCGGACTGCCACCTAATTGCCAGGCGGCGAGGGCACCTACGGTCACGACTGCTAACGATCCCACCACTCCCAGGAGCACCCGACGCCGGTACCATGTTTTCAACCGCTGCCCTGTACCTGCCGAGCCTGTGTCATCAGTAGGCTTTGTTGAATCCAACCCAGACGCATCCGTCGATGGCGTAACTCGGGTATGCGATGCAGAGGAGCGACGGCCCGACAGAGGCGGGGTCAACTGCAACGCGGAGTAGCCCGTTCGGGGGGTCTCCACGCTGGTCATATGGGAATGGCTCAGCTCTCCCAGACGGACGGAACTGCCACCCAAGCTTCCGACCGCCAGATTGACCGCCACCTCCGGCTCCTGACCGATCCTGGTGTGGGAGATTCCGGCCAGGACTCGCGTGCTACCGGCGGTCCACGGTGCCAGGGCGGCGATCACTTCCGCGGCACTCTGGTAGCGGTCCTCCGGCCGCTTAGCCAGCATCTTGGCCACCACGTCACACAACTCCTTGGGGATGCGATTGTCCAGGCTGCTCAGCCGAGGTGCACTGCGGAGTTGGTGCTGGAGTAATTTCTGGGTGGTATTCCCCTCAAACGGCGGCTTGCCGATAATCAGGGCAAACAATGTGGCCCCAAGGGAGTAAATGTCCGCACGGCCGTCGATGTTCGGCTGATTGAGCGCCTGTTCGGGTGCGATGAAGTCGGCTGTTCCGACCACTGCACCTTTGTCCAGACGTTCCGTCACATTGTCGGTGCTGTTGTAGGAGCGGGCCAGACCCATATCTAGGATTTTCACCACACCGGCTTTGTCTCGCATGAGGTTGCCCGGCTTGATGTCCCGATGGACGAACCCGCGTTCATGGGCATGTTGCAACCCGGCGGCGGCCTGGGCGATGTACTCTACCGCAACCGTGTACGGCAAAGCACCCTCGCGTTCCAGCACCTGCTGGAGCGTTTCCCCATCCACGTACTCCATGATCAGGTACGGCAGGTTGTTGTGCCGGGCCACATCGAAAATGCGGACAATATTGGGGTGATCCAACGCGGCTGCGGCACGGGCTTCCCGGAAGAACCGTTCCTGGGCCAGACGCTGATCCTCTCCTTGCGCGGGTAGAAGCACCTTGAGCGCCACCTTACGGTGCAACTCCATATGCTCTCCCAGATATACCGCTCCCATCCCTCCTCGGCCGATGATATCCTTCACGACGTATTGACCGATACGAAAGCCTTTGTATCGCCCTGCCAACAGTTGCCGCGCTTGAAACGATGTCAAGAGGCCCTTCTGCACGAGCAAGTCGGCGGCGGCTTGGGGTTCCCGGGCAGGTCCCTCAGCTGCAAATTCTCCCATTGCTCCTCCGGCCATATGCCGCTCTTACGCAGTAATTCCCAGAACTCCGCCACAGAAGTGGGAGACGCAGGCATAGTGACACTCACTCTTCAGTCAATTAGGGACAGACAATAACAATCAACAATCAGCATTTACCGCTACATGTCGAAAAATAGTGCGCGAAACCAGGCTTTGAGAGAAATCCCGCTGGAAATCCCGCCGCAGATTGAAATCTTTGGCATGCCACTATCGCTCTTTGTCGAATTTTTCGCGTTTATCTGAAACAGCAACAGGAAACTTTACAGCAAATGTAAGGGATGGGGGGAAATAGGCGGCTTCTCTATGCAGTATTAACAACTGTGGTGTCCCAAGGTGCACCTCAACCGCTTGCGGGAAACAACTAGAGTACCGGCTTGCAGGGAACGAATTGGACATCGGTTTGTTGGGATTGACTAGAGCACTGACTTGCAGGGAATGACATGAGCACCGGCTTCCAGGGGATGACTGGGACACCGCCCCCTCAATCCGCATACAGGCAGCCAAACGTTGGGCGGGCATGATGATCAGGAGGATTTTCAAAGGTTGTCCACGGTGTGCCAAGGTTGTCAGAAAAAGAAGACACGGACAAATTGGAAAAAGATGACGATTCCCAGCACATCGGAGAGGGTGGCAATTAGAGGAGCGGACATCAAACCGGGGTCCATTCCAATGGATTTGATCAGAACCGGCAGCATGGCTCCGACCAGCGCTCCGGTCATACAGATTCCCATCACAGCCCCTGTCACAACACCGATGAGATGCCAGAAGCTATCCCCGGGAACCTTATCCAGAATAGCGGAGGGTGTGGCGAAGTAAGTACGAGCGACAGCCAAAAGTCCCAGGAACGCCGCCAAGGCTGCTGCCATAAGCACTTCCCGTTGTAGGACCCGCATCCAATCCCGTGTACGGATTTGTCGCAGTGCTAAGGCGCGGATGACCAACGTAGCGGCCTGAGAGCCGGCGTTCCCTCCGACGGATAAACACAGGGGCACGAAGACCATGACGAAGGCTACTGTTTCCAACAGAGATTCGAAATGTGCCATCGCCTCGATCGTGAACATCTGCATGATGAAGAGCACCGCCAACCATTTGGCCCGGTTTTTCCAGACATGGCTGAAATGGGCCTCCAAGTAGCCTTCCTCGATCGGCACGACGCCGGCCTGCTTCTGCAAATATTCAGTCGCTTCTCGAGTAACGACATCCAGGATATCGTCGTGGGTCACGATGCCCAGCATGCCGAATTCGTCATCCACGACCGGCATGGCCAGGAAGTCGTAGCGGGCAAAGATCTCCGCTGCGGTTTCCACATCGGTGTCATGGCGGAGGGTTACGACCTCGGTTTCCATCAGATCACGGACCAGTTCTTGTCTGGGGGCCAGGATCAGATCTCTCAATGAGAGCACCCCGAGGAGACGCCGCGGGGAAAGGCTGCCGTCGGCACGCCGGACCGGTTCATCCAGAACATAAATGTAATAAATGGTCTCTTTGTCTGGTGCCTGGGCCCGTAACAGATCGATCGCTTCCGCAGCTGTCACATGTGCGGGAATCCATGCATAATCGGTGGTCATCAAGGCCCCCACCGTGTTCTCGGCATAGGCAAAGAGGGAGGCGATATCCCGGCGGTCGGCCTCATCAATCAGCCGCAGGAGGGCTTCGCGGACTTCGGGGGCCAGCCGTTGGAGCAAATCCACCCGATCGTCATGGGACATGCGGGCGATCAACTCAGCCAGTTGAGGCCGTACCTTCTTCGCCATTTCCACCTGCACATGGGAGGGCAGATATTCAAAGATGGCAGCTTGCTTGCCGATGTCGGCGTGACTGAGGATCTCCCAGATTTGCTCCGGTGTAAACTCCCCTTCCAAGGCCTCGGCTACCGTCGCGGGATGCAACGACTCGCAGAACACCTTCAAACCCAGAGCATTCTGCTCTTGCAACATGTGCTTGACTTCGGGACTGAACAGGGGATGAGACATGATCGATCTCCGGTTGCACGGGCGCTAGAGCGGGAAAACGCAGAACTGCGGGCCGGATACCCACCCACCTTCAGCGCCAGCTAGTTCATGCGGATGTTATCGGACCACCAGTTAGTTCAAGCGGATGTTATCGATCAGGCGGGTAGTCCCCAGAAACACGGCCACAGCCGCTATCGCCGGCCGGTCCACTTGTTCCAGGGGTTGCAAGGTGTCCGCATCCACAATGTGGGCGTAATCCACGCGGGCTTCCGGAATCGCCGACAACGCCTCTCGTAGCTGCGTTTCCAGACGTGCTACCTCGCGTTCCCCTTCTCGGACTCGCTGGCGAAGCTCCAACAGGGCTTGGTAGATCCGCGGGGCAACCTGCCGTTGCGCAGCGGTCAGATAGCTGTTGCGGGAACTGCAGGCCAGCCCATCCGCTTCCCGCACCGTCGGCACCACCTCCATGTGCACTGGAACGTTCAGGTCGTGAATCATCTGGCGGATGATCCGAGCCTGCTGATAATCTTTTTCCCCGAAATACACCACATCGGGCTGCACGATCTGGAGCAGCTTGAGGACGACCGTGCATACGCCGCGGAAATGCTTCGGTCGGCTCGCTCCGCAAAGTACTTGATCCAGCTCCGTCACCTCCACGAATGTACGATACGGCGGCGGATACATCTCCTCGACGGAAGGAGCAAAAATCAGATCAGCCCCCTCTTCGGCACACAGCTTCCGATCCGCTGCCAGAGTGCGTGGATAGCGGGCAAAATCTTCCTGAGGGCCGAACTGCGTCGGATTGACAAAAATAGAAACGACCACATAGCCGCACTCCTTCCGTGCTCTCTGGATCAGCGCTGCATGACCGGCGTGGAGTGCCCCCATGGTCGGAACGAAGCCAATGGTCCGGTTTGCTCGTCGCGCTTGGGCCACTTCTTGACGGACCGACTCAATCCGTTCCACAATCGGCGGCCACTCAGTCGCTTGAGGAGTTGCACTCATGATGCCACCTCAGCTTTGTTAGAAGGAGGACTTGATCTGGATTCATTCTCTGTCTGCTTCCCTTGGGATTCCAAAACCATTTGTAAATAAGAACGCAATTCACGCTGTTGCAATCCCAGTTCTTGTGTAATTTGCAGAACTACAGCTTGGGCATCTTCGTAGCGATCTTCTTCTGTCAGAATTTCCACTTCAATAAA
>Ga0209017_10000374_pt1 | contig 45560 bp, 46 predicted proteins | sample YNPBryunderm2012_FD_185812 | JGI IMG/M metagenome (GOLD analysis project Ga0209017, IMG submission 185812) | Anoxygenic and chlorotrophic microbial mat microbial communities from Yellowstone National Park, USA - YNP Bryant MS undermat 2012... ...
AAATTCTAAATCTCTCATTTAAAATGAAAATATTGTCATCTCCTTTTATATAATCATTTTTTTTACCTCCTTTAGTTTTTATTAAAAACTGCTATAATATTAGTATGATATTTACCTGATTCAAAATAATCCAATTTCAACCTCTACAGTTTCATCAGACTTAGACTGACATCCTTCTAAGTCTATAAAATTTCTAAGCTTATAATCTAAATGGATTTCAGAACATACTCTTTTTTAATCTTATAAGCAAATTAACTAAGGTTGGTTTGTTTGGTAAGATAGATAGAACTCTAAATAGATAAGGCCAATCTTTCTTCTTAACATAAATATAATAGGAATTTTTATAATTTATAAAGATTGGTTTTTTCATTACTCTTTCTAAAACTAATTCCTTCCTTAACATAAAATCCTTTTTTACTTCAGAAACAGGAGTTATATAAATCATTTTTAAACCTCCTTTAATTTTTTAATTTAATTAAAATTTTATTTATAAATAAATAAAAAATTTATTTGTATTGAAGCCATTGCTTTCTCCATTCTATACTCTCATGAGATTTAGAAAATAATCTTTCTAACCATACAGGAGTATCTTTTGTATATTCTAAAACCATTAAGTAGTTATCTAAATTAGAAAAGAATATTTTAAAGTCTTTCATGGTAAAAGAACCTAATCCTTTACAGTATTTTACTTCTTTATATTTTTTATTAGAAGCTTGAAATTCTTTTATTGAAGCAAAGAATTCATTGTCTGCTTTAATTAATGGAGATACAAATCTATACAGCTTTCCTTCCTTAATAATTTCTGAAAAGTAAGAATAAAAGAAATTTATTAATAAAGCAGCAATAGCATTACCATCATAATCTAAATCAGACATAATAACTATTTTATCGAAAGTTTCGTTCTTAAGAATATAGGAAAGATTTTTGAATTCTTCATTTTTATTTAGCTTATTGGTAGGAGCTGTAACATTAATAAATTTACCTCTTAATGAATAAAAAGCCATATTGGAAGATCTTACAGATTTACCAGCTAAAGCAGCTGATTCTCCTTCAGTAATAAATAGGATTTTATCTTTCTTAGAAGTAGCTTCAAAGTAATGAGGTATAGAAGATCTTTTTATCTTTCTAATTTCCTTTTCTATTTCTTTCTTATTAGCTACATTTCTTAAATCTAATAAATACTGATAAGTTTTAGATTCTTCTATAAAAGCTTTATTAATATAAAGGTTAGGAAAGTCTTTTCCTATAAATTTGTATTTATCTTGAGAAGAATATTTTGGTTCTTTAGTATTTAGAATAAGCAAAAAGCTTAAATTATTTTTAAGCAAATTCTGTAAATCTTCACTTACTCTAGAAGACAATTCTTTTAAAAGAAAATTTACATGATATCCATGCTCTAAAGTTAAATTTCCATTCACAAAAGATTCTCTTATCTTTATTTCGGAAGGATCGAATAAACAAAAGCTTAATTTTTTAGTCTCATAAATTTTATCTATATGAGTTGAATATAATTTACAATATTCTTCAAATGAAGTAATTTTAGGTAAAGCCTTTCCATTTAAATAGAATTGTATATGGTTAGCTTGATAAGTAAAATCAATAATTCTTCTAATTAAGAAGTTTTTCGTATCTAAATTAAATTCGTATGGAATTTTACTTTCATCTAATATAAAGCTAACCTTTGTATAATTTTCTTTACAATTGTCTATTTTTATATCTTTTTCTAAAGAATTATTTCTCCATTCTCCTATAAATCTTTCTCCATTTAAAGCAGTCTCTACTTTAAAATACTTAGAGAAAATATTTACTAAAGAAGCTCCTACTCCATACATTCCAGTTACTTCTTGTTCTTGATTATCAAAATTACTACCAGCTCTTAAATAAGAGAATAAGACTTCAGGAAGATATTTATCATCTATAAATTTCTTAACTTCTATTCCTCCATTATCTTTTATTTCTATAAGAGGAGAATCTATTGTTATTTCTATTTTATTTAGCTTAGGATTTTTCTTACTTTCATCTATAGAATTAGTTAGGATCTCATCAAACATTTTATAAATGAAAATTTCTAAATTTATTTTTTTCCGAATTAGCTTTTCATTTTCATATACAAAAGTTTCTATATTTATAGGAGAAGTTTCGCCTACATACATTGTAGGCCTTAATAAAACATGTTCTACATCAGAAAGAACTCTATATTTTTTAGTCATTTTTTTAGTACCTCCTTTTTAGTCTTCATCATCAAAAATTATAGAGAATATACATTAAAAAAATGATAAGTGGTAAGAAAACAAAAAAATACCACCAACCAAAATCCATATAATCCTCCTTAGAAGAAAAGTGTAGAGCTCCATGTATTTTCACCTATAAGTAGCTTTACTACTTCAGACATTAAATATTTATTAGCTTTTACATTTCTTAAGAGACTTTCTGTTGCTATATATTTCTCTCCATATATTTTCTTAGTAGCTTTTTGTATATTTTTATAGGAAAGTGCATGAGATTTAGGAAGAAATATTGTAGAACTAATAGCTATTAAAGGCTCATTTAAAGTATTTTGGCTTATTGCCAAAGAATTTCTAACTCCTGTAGAAAATTCTCCTTCATCTTCTGATGGAAGAGATTGTATATATTCTACATATTCTTCGAATTTAGAAGCTAAATTTTCAGAAAATTCTAAAAAATCTTTTTCTGTTTTTTCTACTGAAGAAGTATCTACAAATAAAACTAATTTAGGATCTTCACCAGATATATGAAAATTGTCTGAAAATAATATAGTAGGAAAGAATACACCTAAATTTCCAAATGAAATTAAAGTTTGTACTGGAAATAAGCATGTTACTTTTTTACCTAAATTAAGATTAAATTCTTCTAATCTTCCAACTATTGTAATGTTATCCTCTTTCTCGAAAAAAGTATCATGTCTATTTTTATTATCTAATTCTAATATCATAGTTTATCTCCTTTTATTTTTAAACTAAATAGCGAATTGTATAAATTGTATTGTTTGCTATTATAGAAATATAAGAAGCATAGAATGGTACAATAAATTCCTTTCTAAATTTATCTAAATTTTCTTCACTTATAGTATATTCTTTTAATAGCTCTATATTAGAAGGAATTGAAGCTAAAAACAAATGATTATTAATTTCTACATTAATTTTAGAAAGATTTTCATATTCATTCCTTCCTCCAAAAGATAGAATTGGATTTATACCATCCATTTCAGCAAAAGTAAAAATAGTATGTAATTGGTACAATACTTCTTTATTTATTAAAGTACCATACTTTAATGGTGTATCTATTTTAGAAGAATCTAAAAAGAATCCAGTTGTCAATCCTACGAATGGTTCAATTAGTACAAAACCAAACCCTCCATTAGAAATCATTAAATCTGAAAGAACATAAAAGGAATGTTTATTTCCTTCAAAGAAAAAATAATTACACCATAAAGTGTAATCATCATTTATTCTATGCTGAAGTAATTTTAGTGTAGGTGATTGTTCTAAGTGATTTGAAATATCTATAATCATTGTTTACCTCCTTTATTTTTGTGTGAATAAGCTTTTTTCGAAATTAAAGACCAATAATGGTCAAATAATTCCTTATGCAAATTAACATTTCTAGCTCCATTTATTTCTATAGAAAGAATTTTACTACTTGAAAATAGGCTACTATTATATAAGTTTATTACAGATATTATAAAATAATATTTTAAAGGTCCAAATACTTTTCTACTAAATAAAATTTCATATCCATAATAACTTTCTATATAAATAGAATCTTTTTTATAAGTCTTAGTAGAGCTTAAACCAATATAATTTTCTAAATTAAAATAATAAGCTAAAAAATTCTTAGCGAAATCAAAAGTTTTTTCTCCTATTTCTGAACTAGCTTTTGCAGCTTTTATATCAATTTCTAAATTAGGTTTTCCTTCTTTATAAGATATTTTTAAGTTCTGTGATAAGTTCTTATCTGTATTTAAATAATTTACTAAAAAAGCATTTTTATCAAAAACAATTTTTTCAAAATTTTCTCTCTTCTTTATAAAAATCATTTTTATTCTCCTTTATTTTTTAAAATTTAAAATATATTTAAAAAAATAAAAAAATAAATTTTTAGATAAGAAGTTATGTTTTATCTTTAGCATCTACAAATATTACTTTCTTATGAATTTCAGTAGAAGTAAGAGGGCCTGAAGGTAATTTCTTTTGTTTTGCAGAAGGCTTTCTTTCGCTAATATTATTTATACTACTTTTTTTTTATCTTCTTCTTCCTTAGCTTCTTCTATATTTTGAGGTTCTTCTATTTTTTCAGAAGTGGGTTTCTCTTCTTTAGGAAGTTCTTTTACTGTACTTTTTTCTTTTTTAGATTCTTTAGCTTTAGCCTCTTCTTTTTGTTTCATAGATTCTTCTTTATCTTCATAATAAGCTAATTTTTCTTCTTCTTTTTCTAATTTTAAAGTAAGTAAAGAATTTAAACTAACCAAAGTAAGAGCTATAATAGGAATAGAGGAACTACTAATAATAAAAGTTAAAACAACTAAAGGATCTAACATAGAAATATTAGATAGTTCTAAATGAAATATTCCTAAATATTTAGAAATAGCATAATAAGTATTACCATAAAGGGTAATAACAAAGAAAAATGCTAAAGCTATATAAAGTAAAGTAGGTTTTTCTTTTGATTTTTTATATTCAGAAATACCATAAGCTATAGCAGGAAAGACTAAATCTATAGTAATAGCTAACATCCAAGGCACTAAACCACTTTCAGAATTTTCAGCTGTAGAAAACATATACTTTAGATGGTACAAACTTGAAAGTATTACTCCTACAATACCTAATCTTATTATTAGTAAAATTTGCTTAAATCTTTGAACTCTTCTTTCTATTAAAGATTTTTGATTTCTCATATTAAGTATTCCTCCTTACTTAAATTTTTATTATTGGCATATATAAATGTACTTTTAATAATTTTAAAATTTCAGGTAGTTTTGAAAAGGTTTCATTCTCAGACTTATCTGAAACAAATAAAACTCTCTTTGACTTGAAAGTTTTTAAAAGATTTATCAGATCCATAAACTTATATATAAAATAATTCTTTTGAGCTTCTGAAGCTGGAAAGATAGATATCCTAAAATCTATAACTATAAGAGAATATTTTTCTAAATAATTAAAATCTATAGAAACATCTTGCATATATTCTATTTGTGTAAGAATTTTATATTTTAAGTTCTTTTCTTCATATATTCTAAAGATAGAATTCATAATCTCACTTTCTAAAAAATTTTCATCTTTGGTATAAATATAAATAGTAGAGTAATTTTTCAAAAGCTGAAGAAAGTTTTTTATTTTAGTATTATTATTCATTTATACCTCCTACAATTCTAAATTATAAGGTGGACTAGCAAAATCTGCTTTAATTCTATTTATAGCTTCTTTAAGTTCTTCTTCTGTACAATATTGAAGAGATTTTACAAATGTTCCTGTTTCATTTACCATTACTGGTAAGTAATGCGCTTTTAGATATTCTATAAAATCTCCATAAAATAATTCATAAATTTCATCTCTACTATAATATGGAGAATGAACCGCAAATAATATTTTTTTAGCTAAAGAAAAGAATTGACCTGTTAATTCTACAGTTTTTGGAACTTTATCTTTAGGAAATACATAAACCTCTCTATCTATAATGGATTCCAATTTATGGTCCATTCCTTCAATTTCCAATTCATAGGAGGATTCAGAGATCCTCCTAATTATTCTTCCTTTTATCATTTTTTACTTAAATGTTCTTTTAATAATTTAAGTTCTTCTTCAGAGAGATCTGAATATTTAGATTTAAGATCAGAAGATCCTTCTTTAGAAAGACCCATACTTTCTGCCGCTTCTATAATATGAGGAAATAATTCATAAACTTGATCTTTAGTAATAGGAGCAAAGAATTCATCTAAATTATAAAGACCTTCAAATGAAGGAGGTTCCTCAGATCCATATTTAATTAGTAAATCAGGCTTTTTAGTTTCAGAAAAATCTCTTATTAAGTATTCTATTTTTGTACCTTTTACTACCCTATGAATATAGATATCTATATCTAAAGTTCTATTAAATTTTAGGACTTCAGCGATTAATCTATCATAAAGAGCTTCCGAAATTCCTAAATCCATAGAGATTATATCTCCACTTGGAGTAGTAAAAGTTTTTTCACATAGAATACCTACTTTTTGCTTAACTCTATCATAAGCATTAAATACTACTCTCATTTTAGGAAAAGGATTTATATTAAATTTAGATCCTTCATTCTTATTATTAGCTAAGATAGGATGAGATGGATCTGTTTGTCTAATAGTTTGTAAAGCTTTATATAAGATAAAAGATTTATCTACTTCTGGTCTCATTCCTTTTCCTTTAACTTTAGGCCAATACACTCTAACTAATCTTCCATCTTTATTTTTTACTCTAGAAAAGAAGATAAATTTTGGGCTTTCTGGTTCTACGGAAAATTCAGGCAGCCCTTTGGCATACAATCTGACCACTACTGGTCCTTCATTTAAGCCAATCCAACTATACTCAACTTGAGCTTCTCTTTTTGCTTCGTTACCCTTTTCTAAATCTTCTACGTATTTTATTAGCAAATCTATTTGATTTTGATCCATAAGTGTCTCCTTAGTTTATATTCTTTTAGTGAGTTAGCTCTGAGGTAAAATAAATATACCTCATTAGGAGCTAAAAAAATATTTTCTTCTCCTTTGAAAAAACTTTTTTTATTAGTAAGAAAGGAGTGAAATCCTCTAGCTATAAATATTACATTTTCCATAGAAAATTTTAGTTCAGGATGAGTAGATCTACTAAATATATGAGCTAGATCTATAGCTGTTGAATTTAAATATAATACATCTTTACGAACTCTTTTCTTTTCTTCTTCAGTAAGTGAGTTCCATACAAAACAATATTTTTTCCATTTCTTAGGATCTAAATATTCAGTCCCAAAAAGAGCTATAGCTAATTCTTTTCTTAAATCTTTTAAAGAACTCATAATTCTAAGATTTTTGAATAGATAGCTTTTTGTAAGTCAGGATTTTCTATTACAGTTTGTAAAGAAGCTGGTCTATTTCCTCCTAATTTTTGTCCTTCAAAGAAATAAGAATTTCCTTCTCTAGTAATTACACCTAATTCTATAGCTCCAAAGAATAAAGAATGGATTTCATCAAATCCTTCTGTAGGAATTAAAATTAGAGAACAAGATTTATAAGGTATAGTTAATTTATTTTTTACTGCTTTTACTTCTAATTCAAATCCTTTATATAAAGAACTATCTTCTGAGGCTATTAAATTTTTTCTTTTTACTGAAAGTCTAATAGAAGAATAGAATTTTAAAGCATTTCCTCCAGGAGTAATTTCTGGAGATCCATAAGTTCCTATAGAGCTTCTAGTTTGATTAATAAAAATTAAGCTAGTTTTCTCTTTTCCTAATTGAGGAACTAAAATTCTTAAAGCTTGTCCTAACATTCTAGCTTGTAATCCAATATTAGCTTCTCCAATATCTCCATCTATTTCAGCTTTTGGAACTAAAGCTGCAACGCTATCTACAATAATTAATCCTACTTTTCCTATAGCTTCTCTTACAATATTAAGAGCTTCTTCTCCATAAGTAGGTTGAACAAAGATTTGATCTTCTACATTAAAGACTTTTAAATAATCTAAATCTAAAGCATGTTCTGCATCTATATAAAGAATTGGATATCCTGATTCCTTAAAAGATTTAGCTATTTGTAAACATATAGAAGTTTTTCCTGAAGAAGGTGCTCCATAAATTTCTATTAATCTTCCGAAAGGAACTCCTCCTCCTAAAACCCAATCTAAATTAGCTAATTTTGTACTAATAGTTTCTATCTGAAGATGGTTTTTTTCAGGATTCTGAAAATCTATTACAGAATTAGGAAACTTCTTTTTTAATAGATTTTTTAAGTCCTCATTCATAAATTTTACCTCCTAATTAATTTTTATCAAATTATTTATATTAGTCCTATTGTAAATTAGATTTATATAAATTTAGTGATTTGACTAAAGTTTTTATAAAAGTAATTACAAAATCTTTAGCTTCCTCTATTTTTTTAGAATTTTCAGAAGAATCTTCTTCTTCAGACGCTATAAGTTTTATATTTTTCTTAGAAATCCAATCTTCCAAAATAAGATCTAAAAAATTAGATAAAATTAAATCTACTTGTTTAGCTAAAGTAATAGGATTACCTCTTGAAGATTCATATATTTTAGCTAATTTTTCTATAATATCCTTTATGTAGGAATTGGATATATAAGTATCCTGTCTTTCTGATTTAAAAAGATCAGAAAGTTCTTCACTTGAAGCTTCTAATAATAACAATTGCTCTTTGTCTACTTTAATTTTAGCTTTCAATTCTTGTATATTTAATTGGTCTTTCATCTTTTAGTACCTCTTTTAAATAGTTTTCTAAGTTAAAATCATTTATAAATTTTATAGTATAAGGATAGATTTTTATAATTTTATTCTCTTTATCATATAGAATAGCATTGGAATTTATCTTTAGTAAGTAATTCAAAAAGAAGGATGGATCTTTTCTTACTATTTTAGAAAAGGATTTTTTTCCTATAAAAAAAGCATTAGTATGATTAATTTCTAAAGTATAGTCTTTTTTTCTAGATTCTCTTAAGAGAGAAGATAAAGGCTTTTTAGCTGCAAATAAAAGTATTGTTTCTCCATCATTTATATTTAGTCTAAATATATCTTCTAATAGATAAATTCTATCAATTTTAGCTTTTCTAATTTGTAAATTTTCTGTTAGAATTAGATTATAATTAAAATGTACTTCAGGAAAGAATGGATAGAACTTATACGTTATAAAGATTTTTATATCATCTAAAGAATCTACATACTTTAAAGGATTTATATAATTAAACTTATAATTAGATAAAATAAGTAGAGGTTTTTCCTTTATGATAGGAAGAGGTAAATGTAAAATATATTTTTCTACTAGATTTTCTACCTTACCCTCTTCGAACCTGTTGAATATCAACTTCTGAGTTTGTACTTGTTGTTCCATTTGTTCCTCCTTCTTGATTTTTTACTCTTCTAAATTCTCTAACTTGATAAAGACTGTAACTTCCTACTACATTAAAGATTAGAACCTCTATTAAATCTAAAGCTCTTCCCAATAGAGAATTCATTTGATTCACATCAATATTTATAAAATTTTTATTTATAATAATAAATAAAAAAATTATTAGAAAGGTGAAATAAATAATTATTGCAATGCTAAAAAAAATTAAGCTTAATAGGGCTAATCCTTTAGTGTAAGACTTATTATTTACTCTTTCATCAAAAAATAATAAATTTTCTAATTTTTTAAACATATATTTATTATAGTAAAATTAAATTTTCAAAATCTGAATAAACTTCTTTAGCTAATTCTATTCTTCCTTTTACTAAGAAATTATCTTTTTCAGAAATTCCTATTTCTAAAAAAGACATATTTTTTAGATGAGCTATATATGATAAAATAAACATAGGAATATTTACAGCAATAGATTCTTTAAATGTAGAATAAGCATTTTCAATATATCTTTCCATAGTATAGGATTCTAAATCTACTGCCATATAAATATACTTATCAAAAAACTTTAAACTTATAAGATCGTTCTTTCTAGTAGAAAATGTTCTTAAAGAAAATTTTAAGAAATTAACAAACTCTGTTGGATCACGAAATACACTCTTATATTTAAAGTCTTCATTTTCAAAAGAAATAATATTAGATGGTTTTAAGCTATAAAACATTACATCCCTACAAAAAGAAGGATTTACCATAAAATAAGTTTCATTTTCAAAAACATCAAAATAAAAATCTTTTATCTTAAATCCTCTTATTTTAAATCTATTATGGTCATATCTTAATTTCCATCCATCTACAGATAAATAAAAATATTTAGCTAATAAATATAAAACTTCTAAATTGAAAGAAAAAGGACTTTCTATTTCTGAAGGTAAAGTAAACTTAAATTTCATATTTCCTTTCTGATAGATTAATAGATTCTCTTTCATAAGACCTTCATAATTTTTATGGCTAAGATCTAAAAAGAATAAAGAAGAAGCTATATTAGCTACAGGAATGGAATATATTTTTGTAAAAGGTTTACTTTCTACTATAGATTTTATACTGTCAAAATTAATATAAGCTAGGCTATTTTCTTTTATGTTATCTTTCAGAACTAAATTAATATCTATAAACTTAGTAATTAGGAATTCTTTAGTAATTTCAAATTCTACATTAAGAGTTTTTAGCTTATGTTCTCTTATAGCTTTTAGATATTTAAAAGGACTAACAATATCATAAGCTAAATCAGGAATATTAGAAGTAATTTCATATTCAAAAAATATAGCTATTTCTGTAGTCTTATAAGAAATTAAAAAGAAAGGAACATTATCTTTTACTACAAAAAAGAAAGTAGGTGGTCTTATTCCTTTTACCAATGCTATAAATAATGAGGCTAATATTTTTGGAGTTAATTTTGCTTTAATCATAAAAAGTCCTCAAAAGCTATTTCTTTATAATTTGATAAATCTATCATATCAATTCTAAATTGTAAAGAATTCTCTTTTTTAGTAAAAAGGTAAGTTAAATCATCTTCTTCCATTAAATCTCTTTTTTTAAAATGATTTAATGCTACATAAGAAAAAAGATTTCTAAGAGAAGATAGTAAAAAAGTTCTATAATTTTCTTTATTTAAGAAATATTCTCCTCTTTCTGTCAAATAAATAGCCGCATCTAAAAAAACATCAAATTTAAGATCCTTCTTAGTTTTAAGCTTTATTCTAAAATGTAAGTGAGGAAATGATTCTTCAAAATGTTGGGTCATTATATCGCCTACTTTTATAGCAGGAGAATATAATAAAAGTTCATGTCTACTCATTGTTCTTTATATAATCATAGTAAGATAAAATTTGCTATATACTTATTACTATCCAAATACTTTTTATGAGAAACATAGAATATTTGAAACTCTTTTAAATTAGTTAAAAAGTCAAATAATTTTTCTGAATTATCTTCAGAGGCAGATTCATCAGCTTCGTCTAATATTAGCAAATTATAATTATAGAATTTAGAAAAGCTAGCTCTTAAGGCTAAAGATAATAATTGCAATTCAAATCCAGAAGCTAAATCTATAGAAACATATTGATTATTAGAATCTAAATAATAAATCTTTAAGGTATTATTTTCGTATTCTATTTTTATTTTGTATTTAGGATATACTTCTTCTAGAAAAGAATTTACTATAGTTTCTATAGCAGTTATTCCTTCTTGTAAAATAAAAGCAGAAAAATTTCCTAAAGCATATTTTATAAAATCCTTAATTAAAGAAATTTTAGTTTCTAATAATCCTATGTTTGTAGTATTAGATTCCATAATAGTTTTTATTTCATTTATCTTTTTAAAATTTTCTTTTAATTCAGCTAAAAGATTTTCTTTAGATATATACTTCTCATAAATATCTTTAATCCATTTTTCTTTAGTAAAAGATGGTCTATTTCTTATTTTTAAATTAGAAGGAATCGCCTTTAAATCTTTTAAAGTTTTTTCATATTCTTCTCTTATAGAAGATTCCTCTTTTAGAAAGTTTTCAGTATATAATAAAGCTGATTTCAATCTAGTTTTTAAAATCTTAAATCTATCTAATTTTCTTTCTATATTACTTTTTTCTAATTCTAATTTTTTTAGAAGCTTTTTATCATACTTAGGCTTTATAGAAAGAATTTTTTCTTTAAGAGCAGAAATTTCTTTATTTTTATCTTCTAAGTCTATTTCTAAAGATTCTTTTTTAGCTAAAGCTTTTTCATAAGTAGCTTTTAATTTTCTTTTTTCCTCTAATCTTAAAGAAAGAGTTTCTAATTCTTCTTTTAATTTCTTTTCTTCTTGAATTAAATGATCTAAGCTAGTATGAAATTTCGAACCACAAACAAAACATTCTCCTAGTTCAGCTGCTTTCTTTTGATTAGCATTCTTTTCTAAGCTATATTGTAAGGAAGATTTTTTCTTTTCTAAATTTATTATTGAAGATTCTATATCTTTTAGACCTTCTTTTGAGAAAGATTCAAATTCCTTAAAATGCTTTCTTATAGAACTTCTTTTTGATTTTAAAGACATATATTCCTTAAATAAAGTTATTTTTTCTTTAGCTAATAATAGATTTTCATTTTGATCTTTTAATTGGTCCTTAATTAAAAGAAGATTAGAATTTAATACAGTTTCTTTTTGTTCTATTAAAGAAAATAATCTTTCTATTTTTTCTTTATAATATTTTTTGGCTTTAATAGAAACTAATTTTTCATTTAATTCTTCTTTTTTTGATTCTAATCTCTTTTTCTTTTCTATTAGATTTACTTCTTCTAAGTATTTAATTAAATCTTCTTCATATTTTTGTTTAAGTTGGTTAAGCTTATTATAAATCTTTTTAGCTTTTCTTATTTTTTTAGAATCTATATTAGATAGTTTTTTCTCTATAGAAGAAAAATTATTTAAAGAAACTTCATAAGCTTTATTGGTTTCAATAAGAACTTTTATATTATCAGAAAATTCTTTAGCTTTGTCCTTTAAAAGATTTTCTAATAGCCTTAGCTTTTCTATTCTAAATAGATCTCTTAATAATTTAGCTTTAGTAGCATCTGAAGAAAAGATAAAATCAGTACTTCTATGTTGTAAAGAAATACAAGAATTTAAGAAAATATCTTTCTCTAATCCAATTGAATTTAAATACTCATAAATCTCAGCCTTTTTTGTAAGAGTTTTATTCTTTAGTCTCAATTCTACTTCCTTATTGGAAGAATCTACATAAATTCTAGAAGTTATAGGACCAACTGATGGAACTTCATATTCTAAAATTATTTCTAAAAATCTTTTTCCTTTCTTTATATATTCAGTTAAAGAAGTAGAAGAATTAGGTAATAAGGCTATTTTTATAGCTTCTATTAAAGAAGATTTTCCAGAACCATTAGGTCCTTTTATTATATTTATATGGTCAAAATTTAATTTAATATGATCTAAGCTTTTAAAGTTTTTTACTTCTAAACTTTTTATATACATAAAATTTTATCCTCCTAAACTTTACTATTAAGTATATAATATGAATAATAAATACAGTGTACATACAAAACAATTTGAACATGAAGCCATAGCTAAAAAAATTTTATATATTTTTAGTACAGATAAAGAAGCTAAATTAATTTTAAAAGGATTTGATGGAGCCTTATCTTTAGTCTATCCTAGACCTGATATTCTTTATGGACTTATATTTAAAGATGAATTTTTTCAAACTCACTACGGTACTCTTCATATAGAATATTATACTATACAACAAGAAGAAATTCCTTTTGGTGATTATGAATTCTATTCTTCTAAATTATTAAAGACTTTAGTAGAAATTATAAAAGAGGAAGAAGAATCTTTAAAGAAACCAGATCCTCATACATTACCATTTCATGCTTCTATAACTAGATTAGGAACTAATCTTAAGAAAATTAGTTCTGAAATAAATTCAATTCATATTTCTTATAAATTATATTTAACTCTTAGCTTAACAGATGATACTTTTAAATTTGATAAAAATAAAGTACCTTCAGCTATTAAGATTAGTTCTGGTAATATTTCTTTAATTCCTTCTCCTGAAGGAATAGTAACTTCTTCAGAGAGTTCTCAAGGAGAATAGGATATATTTCTTTAAAGGAGTAAATTCTATTAAAGTATTTTAAAAAGTCTTCTTCTGAATCATCTACTGAAATTACAAAATATAATTTTTCCTCCTCTATATTTTTTATAAAATTTAAAATCATTTTCTTTCCAGCTTCATCTAAATCAGGAACCAATATAATTCTTTTAAATTTAGAAAGTATTTTAAACTGTTCGGTAGTTACATTACTACTTAATGTAGCAGTAACATTTTTAGAAATGTGATTCCATATTTTAGCTATTCCTGAAATTCCTTCTTTTACATATAGTTCTTTAGAGAAATCTAGATTTTCTTGATTAAAAATAAAATCTTTTTCCATATTTTTTGGATAAAGAACTTTAGGCTGATTTCTATTAGAAGGAACTTCTTTTATTTTTCTTAGCTCATAATTATCTTTAGGTAAAGGAATAATACAATATCCTTCTTTTCTAGTATATAATCTAATATTAAAATTTCTTACAAAAGGTAAAGTCCATCCTCTCTTAATACAATATTCAAAGCTATTTGGATTTACGTATGGATATTTAAAGTAATCTATTTTTGGTTTAAAAGGAATTACATTTTTAGTCTTATCTAAAAAGATTTTTCTAAAAGAACCTTGCTTAAAAAGAAAATTAGGTACAAATTTACCACAAGAAAAACATTTAAAATTAGCAGAAGAATCTTCTGATATAAAAATAAAAGCATTACCAAATTCTCTATCATTATGAAAAGGGCATAAGACTTCAAAATAGTCTTCATATATTTTACCTATTTTTAAATTTTTATTCTTCGCTAATTGTATATAATTGCCTAAATGCATCTTTTACCTCCTCTAAAATTAAACCATATTTCTTTTCTAATTCTTTTGTTAAGAATTTTTCTAAAAATATTTTTTCTAAATTCATATTTTGAAAAGTAGAAGAATCTATATTTACATTTAGTTCCATTTCTTTCTTTTTAGTTGTAGATTCTATTATTTTATATTCTATTCCTAATTTTTGTAATTTTTCTTTAGCTTCTATAAGATTAGGACAATTATAAACTAAATAAATATTTAGTTCTTCTTTATTTACTTGATCTAAATCTTTATAATCTATAGGAACATACTTTAAGAATTCTGGTATTTCTTTTACTTCGTACTTTCCATCTTCTATTTCTAAGTAATATTTTCTAGTAGTATGTTCTCCAAATCTAGTAGGTAATACAGAACCTAAACATAATTTTTTATCTTTAGGAACAAAGAAAGAATTATGAATATGTCCTATTATTTCTAAGCTTTTAGGAGTATAAGGAAGTTGAATTTCGTCTGGTTGACCAAAATTAGAACCTACAAAAGCATAATGACCTAAAGTAAAATTAGGTATTTCTTTAGGAATATAATCTAAATATTTTTCTCTATCTAAGAAAGGGTAGAAGCCAAATAAATTATGTTCTATTTCAATAAAAGATAATTCTTCTATTATATGAACATTTTTTAAAGGTTCAAAAATAGTTAAAGCATTTCCTTTAGAATTTTTATCATGATTTCCTGTTACTAAATATACTTCTTTAAATTTAGAAAGAACTTTATAAAATTCTTTTATAAAGAAAAAATTAAAATCATTAGGAGAATCTAAAACATCTCCAGAAAAGATTACTGTATTTTTATCATTAGCATAATTTTCTTCTAACCATTTTAAGAATTCTAATATAGCTAAACTATAATTGTTTTTGTGCAAATACTTAGGCAAATGTAAGTCTCCAAATATTAAAATCATTTTTTAATCCTCCTTAATTTAAAAAAATTTCTTCAAATGAATATTTAGCTCTTACCTCTTTCAAGAAATAAACATAATATTTTTTTATATAAATAAAAAAATCATTTTTTGAAAGATGTCTTTTTGTTCCTATAAATATCCCTTTTTTACATTTTATAAAGAAAAAAGAATTTTTATCTTCAGGAAGTTTGCTTATTATTTTTTCTAAAGTATTAAGATCATTTAAAGTAAAATTAGAATAATATTTAGCTTCTATATAGAGAGAATCTATCCTAGGATCTTCTAAAAAGCAAATTAGATCTCCACAAAGCTTAGAAGATTTATTATGTAGATAAGTAGTACCAGATCCTAAATCTCTCCAAAATATTAAGTCTTTAGCTTTTTCATCTTTAAAATACCATTTAGATAATATTTTAGCTAATTCTCTTTCAAATTGATTTCCTTTCCTTTTTGGATTCATATTTTAGATCCAAGTAGAATTTTCAACTCCATAGTAGCTAGGTTTTCTAGGAGAAGAACCAGCACTATGATAAATTCCTAATTCATCAGTATAGCCTTTTTGAATTAAAGGACCTTTAGGAATATTAGGAATATGATTTTTAGGACTCTTTTGTTTTTTATTACAATATTGACAAGTAAAAGTTTTAGCAGTCATTTCTATGACTGTATATTTCGAACAATATTTACATTTAACTGGCTTATAAGCTTTTCTCATATTTCCTCCTTAATTTTTACTGGAATATAATTGCTCAAAGCTTTTTTCTAAATCCTCAAATACTTCTTCTTCTTTTCTAACTAGATCTTCTTCATCATATTCTTCTACTCTAAAATTAGAAGAATTAAATCTATATATAGCTGTTCCTAAATCTCCATCATTTTGCTTAACAATATTAAAATAAATTAAGTCTTCCTCGTCTTTTATATCAAATTTTAAGTTTTGTCCAAAGAATTCTTTCTTATACACTAAAGGTCTATTTATAAATAAAACTAATCTTGCTCTAGCTGCATAATAAGAACTTCCATAAATATCATATTTAGTAACAGAAAAATTATCAAATTCTTCAGGATTTTTAAAGTTTCCTCCTCTTAATTTATTTTCATTAGCTTGTACTGTACCTACTAAATGTATTTTATGTTTTCTTACTAAAGAATGTAAAATTTCCATTTGTTCTTTTATAAAAGAAGGAGAAGTAAATCCTTCTAACATATCTAAAGAGTCTACAAATACTATTACTCTATCTGTTTTAAAACCTCTCTTCTTTAAAATTTCCTTTCCTTTTTCTACTAAAGAGAATAAAGAATAAGAATTTAAAAATTCTTGACCATTATATAAGTAAGGTAATGAAATTAATTCTCTTTTAGCTTCTTCTAAAATTTTATTTTCCTCTTCATTAGTATATTTATAAAGGATTTTTAAGAAAGGAATGCCAGTAAAGATAGATAATATTCTACAAATATTGGATCTTAAGCTCATTTCTAAATTAAAAGAAAGAACAGGTATTTTTTGCTTTACTAAATTTATTTCTAAATTCTTAATTACAGAAGATTTACCCATTCCTTTCTGACCTACTAATATAGTAATTTCTTCAGGTTCTAAAGGAGATGTAACTAGTTTATCTAATTTGTCTAGTCCAAAAGATAGCTTAGTATATTTTTTATGTTTTTCTAATTCTAAAATCATTTCTTCTAATGTTTTAAAAGAAAAATCTTCTTCAGCTTTTTTATCTATAGAAAGGTTTTCTCTATATTTTTCATCTAAAATCTCTCTAAATTCTTTTAAAGATTTAGAGCTTATTAATCTATAAGCTAAGTCAGATTTAAAATATTCTAAATATACTTCTTCTAAAATCTTATCAAATTGCTTTATATCTACTTTTGTTTTATAGAATTTTTCTAATTCTTCTAAAGAATAAGTTGTATTAGTAGTTAAAAGAATTAAGTCATTAGTGTTAGATTCTTTTATTGTTAGTAAAAGCTCTTTGATTCGCTTATTTTTAATGAAATTTAAATTTATTTTATGAGCTATCTCATGATCTTGAAGTACATAAGGTATAAGCTTTTCTTCATTAGTCATTTTTTCCTCCTAAAATATTTTAAAAGTATTACTCATTAGAATCTTCTAAAATTAATTTTGAATATAATTTACTATAATCTATAGTTTTATCTTCCAAAGCTTCCTTTTGAGCCTCTATAGTTTTAATAGAAGGAATTTTATCTTCTTTTATTAAAGTAGCTTGATTTACAGTAATTCCTCTTTGAGAAGAAAAGATAGGTGTTAATAAATTAGAATCTGCTTCTGCTAATACTTTATAAATATAAGCTATTTCTTTTAAGGAGAGCCCTTCTCCTTGATTATCAATTTTATCTTCTATTAAAAGCAATAATTTTTGCTTTATAATAGATCTTGAAGTTAAATCTTCTTTTATTAAATTTAAAAAATTAGTTAAAGTTTTCTTATAGTTTTCTTCATAATTGTCTTTAGGTTTTATGTTAATTTCTTTATCCATAAGCAATTCCTTTTTTAATTTAAATAATTATTCTATTTTTTCAATAAGAAAATTCCAAAGTTCTAAATCTAGTTCCTCTTTAAATGTAGAGACTTTTTCTCTAATTAAAGATAAATTTCTATGCTTTAATAAAAATGCATAATTTTCAGGTATTCTTTTCTTAATAATATTTACAGCCTCATTAAAAGGATGACCTTTATATTCTAATAAAATAATAAAAGAAATTATTGTAGCTTCTATATAATCTTTTTTAGGAGGAACTTTTATAAATTTTCCTGAGAAGATAGTAATAAATTCTTCTAATTTATTTAAGTCTAATAAATTTGCTAAATAGAAAAATCCATCTGAAATATTTTCGTTTTCTTTAGATAAAATATACAAAGCTAAAACCTTTAAGTATTTTTCTAAATTTTCAGAATCTTTTTCTATAAGCTCTTTTGTTTTGCTTATAATTTCTTTGTCTTCCATTTTTATACCTCCTCAATTTCTTTTAAGAATTTTTTAAAAATTAAATAAGGAATTATTTTTTTTGGATCTCCTTCTATAAAACTTTTCACTTTGTGAATGTTTTTGGTAGAGAAATAAATTATTATTAATAAAAGAAAAGTAGGTAAAAATTCAGATCCTCTAAAAAAATCTATATAATTGTTTAGAATATTTTCTACTTCAATTTTATTAAAGAATTTAGAAGTCTTATTACATTCTATTCTATAGAAAATTTTATCTATCTTTCTAGAATCTAATTTTTCATCTTGAGAATTATCAGATAAATATTCAAATTTTATATTTTTATTAGAATAGAGAATTTGAATGATTTTATATTTTATAAAGCTTCCAAAGCTTCTAGCTATATATAATTCTCTCTTTTTTATTCTTTCTAAAAAAATTATAGCTACTTCTTTAGAAACATCATCTAAAAATTCTTCATCTTCTAAAAGAGAAGCTTTCTTATTTTTAAGATAAGACTTTAAAATATTTTTAGAGTAAGAAGTTATTTCATTATACATTTTAGTTAATAGAATATCTTCTTTACCTAAATTTTTATAAAGCTTCTCTTGAAGAATTCTTAAAGTTCTTTCATTAGAATCTTTTTCTAAAATACAAAACCAACTTTTACAATTTGGACAAGAGGCATATTCGGATACCCATTTTTCAGTATCTTCTATAGTAAAAATATGATTACATATTTGGCATTTAAATACATGAGACTTTGAAAAGGTAGAAATTCCATCTTTAAAATAGTTCTTTAAAAATCGTATTATAAAGTCTTTTTGTTTGGATGGCATATTTTTATCTTCTAATATCAGTAATTAAAATATCATTTGTATTAAATTTATCTACTAATTTTGGAATGTACATTCCATTTTTTGTATTCTTTTCGAAAACTATATGTTTATTTTCTACTATAGCTCTTATTACTAATTTAGAAAATTTATATAGGTCATTATCTTCTTGAATAGTTAATAAATCTCTTAGTCTAGCTAAATTAAAAGAAAAACCATTTCTTAAAGCAAAAGATCTAAAATCTTCTCCTAATTCTTTGCTATTTAGTAATCCTTTTATAGTATAAAACTCATTTTCAGTCATATCTTTCATAGAAATATTTGAAAACTCAAATTTTCCTATACTTTTTTGATCTATAAAAGATATATCATTGCTAAATAATTTTGTTATAAAATGAGTTTTTTGTTTAATTGCTATACCAAACATGCCATTACCTGGAACTGTATGAGTAAAATAAGTAGAAATATTTAAAGCAAAAGTTACAAATTCAGAATTAGCTTTTTTATTAGGAAGAAATACATTAAATAATCTTTTTACAATAAAGTTATCTTCTATTGAAATATTCTTTTCAGAAGAAAATATAGAAGCTATAGAATTAGCTAAATAATAGAGGTAGATAGGATTATTTTTCAATATGTTATTATTAGAAGGATCTAATAATCCTAATTCTAAAGCTAATAAAATTAAAGCATTTGGTATATCTATAGTAGTTAATCCTATTACTTTCCATCTTTGTAAAATAGTAGGTATAATAGAAGAAAGTATTTTTACACTTTTTGAACTAGTTGCATTCTCTACTATTTGTTCAATAAGAGATATGGTATCGCTAGAAAGATCTTTATTAGCTCCAGCACCTATCTGCATCAAAATTGCATAAAATTCTCTACTTATTATAGAAGGAACTTCAACTTTTTCTGGTTCATACGTTTCTTCTGTACCAGCTATTTCTTGAGCTGTTTCATCAGAAACTACTTCAGCTTCAAATTCTTTATCTTTATGAGAAATAGTTTTAGTAATATCTTCTACTCCTATAACAGATAACATTCTATATAAGTCTTTATTCTTAACAAATAATGAGAAGAAAGAATTTATTTGGACAGAATGAAATGTTTTATTGAATGTTCTATATACAGATTCATAATATAAAAATTTCTTATCTAAATTTTCTAGACTTTCTGTATACTCATTAGAAGTAGCCAAATTTTGTAAAGTATTTCTAAAATCTTTATCATTTTCAGGAATACCTAAATAATGTAAAATAAAATCTAAAACTCTAGGATTAACCTCTCCATTCTCAATTGATCTTCTTAGTAAGAAGATAAGATAGTGTAAAAATATTATATAAAATTCTTTTTTTACTAAGTTAACAATTTTTCCTGTAGAATAAAATTCTACAACAAAAGGATTGTTCTCGTTTTTGAGTTTTTCTATAATAGAAGCTTTGTAAAAGTCTTTATATTTATTTAGAACCTCATCAAGATCTTTTCCTTCAAAAGAAGCTACTTTGATGTATTCAGCATTTTTGAATATAGAATAATAAATATTAGCTAAGAATTTTTTGAGAAGTAAAGTAATAAAATTATCATCAATTAGGCTATTGCGTAAATCTCTATTAAGATTTTTATAATCTATACGATTTCCTTCTAAAGAAGAATTTAATAAAGAAAGTAAAGATTTCATTGATTGCTTAGAAAATTGAGAATTTAATTTTCTTTCAAAGTATCCATTAAACATATTTTGAAGAATTAAATAAGTTAAATTTGGTTTATATATTACTTCTTTTCTTCTAGTAACATGTATAGGATCAAACTGAGAAAGAAATTGTTGTATTACAGAATCTCTAAATAAAGAGAATATATAATTTCTTTCTGGAATTACTATATCTGAAGCAAAAGTTCTAGAGTCTAAATTAGGACTCAAATAAAATACAATTTTTTTATTTAAGATTTTTTTGAGAATTTCTAAATAAAATTTAGCTGTATCATAATTAATTGTATATTTGTCTAAAATTCTTTCTAAATTTTTAGTTTCTTCTGTATCCTTAGCAGAAGAGATTTTTTTTCTTAAATATTTAGAAATCATACTAAAATTTGAATCTAAAATTTTATCTAAAAGAGATATATTTAAATTTCCATCCTTATCTATTATATTAGAATTAGAAAAATAACGAAGTTCTTGAGAAGCTGCATCCTTAATATTTTCTGATTTAAAAAAATAAAAGAATTTTGAATCAGTGCTTAATTTTGTAGAAATAGAATAAGCTAAATATTTATCTTCTTTAAGAATTTTTGAAAAATTTAGTTGAATATTTACTACTAACCTCTTAGCCTCTTCATCTTTATCCTTAGGCTTAAAGAAATCTTCTCCTAATAAGAATTTCTTTATAGCTATAGCTAATATTTCATTAAAAAGTTCAGCTTTAGAGTTTATTTTTTCTATAAAAAAATTAGCTTTATCCTTTATAAATTTATCATAACCTTTGATATTAATATCTAAAAGTTCTCCTAAATTTGTAATACCTAAATGGTCTTTATAAAAAGAAGAATTTGATATAACTAAGTATTCAAATTTTGAAATTAAATTACCAAATTCTTCTAAAGCTCTTCTTTCTATAAATTCTTTTAAATTTCTTTCTTCTTCTGTTTCTACCTCATCTGAAGACATTTGATCTACTTCTTCTATTTTAGCAGCTGATTTAGAAGCACCTATTTTTACTTTAACATTACTAAAATTTTCAGTACGTACTGTTGATTCAAAACTATTATAAGATTTTACTAAAGTATCTTCAAATGAACTAAAATTCTCTATTACTTCTAGGAATTCTAAAAGATAAATTTCCAAATACTGAAAAATTCTAAAAGATTTAAGGTAATAAACATTACTAGAAACAGACTTATAAATCTCAAAAAGTTTTTGATCTTCTTCATTTTTAGAGTTTTTAAGTTTTCTAGCTTTTAATGTAATATAATTGTTCAAATGCTTATTTATAAATAGAAATGTATCTCTTAAAGCTTTTGTGGTACATACGAACATTTTAGAAGTCGTAGGTGTTAAATTTTCAGTTACAGCAAAATAAACAGCCTCATTATAAAGATCTTTATTTTTTCTAATTAAATTAATAATTTCAAAAGCAATAGGATATTTTTTCTCAAGAATAGAATTAGTAGCTAAATAATTTAAGTAATTTCTAGCAACTGCTAATATTAATCTAGTCATATCATCTGAAGAAAGTGATTCTACTTTATTAGAAGCTAAATCTAAATAGAATCTTAATTTCTTTAAGAATTTTATTACAGGATCTTCTTTAGGTTTTTCTGTAGGATTCTCTATAAATTTCTTTATATTTTCTTCTGTAGGAAAGAGATTAAGTAAATCTATTATGAATTTTTTTATAGAGTCTTCAAATATATGATTTAGAATTTGTTCTAAAGATTCTGAATCAGAACTAGATAATTTATTAGAAGCTAAAGATAATATCTTAATATAAATATTTTTTACCTCTTCATCAAGAACTTTAAAGTCTTTCTGGTTTAAATTATTTTTTAATAAGTCTAAAAATTTTGGATTGTTTAATTGCTCAAATAATTCTCTCTCACTTATTTTTAAATCAGAAGGCCTAATACTAGATTTTCTTTCATATACGAAAAACGAATTTTTAAAAAATTCTAAAAGCTTATTACGTACTTCTGGATCTGAAAAATAATCTTTTAGAACTTCTGTAATCTCATTTATTAAATATGTATGATTTTGTTTATCTCTTAAAGAATTCTCAGCAGCCTTATTCAATAATTCTTCAATAGCCTTAAAATTAACTTGTAAAATATTGTTTTCCTTTTGTATAAATTTTAAAAGATTTAAAAATATAGGACTAATAAAAGCTATTTTAAAAGCTTTTATATATGTATCTATTATGTTATAAAGTTTTTTTACTAAAAGGTCTACTCTTTCAAAAAGATTATCTGAAAAAGATATATCCAAATTTCTAAATTCTGAAATAGAATCTTTTATATTTAAGAGAAATTCAGAAAAATTTGGATCATTGATTAAAGAATCTATTCTTTTTAAATTAAGAGAAATAAGGTCTTCTAATTTTTCTTCATCAAATTCATTATTATTAAAAGCAGCTACAATAAAGCCTTCAACAATATCTTCTATTTCTTTAGAAGAAATATTAGTAGTTTCAAAATGAACAGAAATGTTCTTTATGAGAATATCTTTAAGTTCTTCTAGTCGTTTTTTTGATCTTACTGATTTGGTAAAAGGTTTAAATAATAGACTAAAATTTAAAGCTAATTCTATTAGAGGAACAGAATATTGTAAAGCAAAAATTATTTCTTCCTTAAAAACATTTACGACTATAGTTTGTCCTTTAGTAGATTTTCTTGTTTCACTTTTAGATTGATCTTCTTTTTCTAAAAATTTCTTTATAGCAGTTTTATTTTTAGAAAGTTGTTCTTTAATTTTTTTCTTAAGCTCATTTATAACTTCTAATTTTACTTCTAAAGGATTTGAAGATTTTTCAAAAATTAAAAGAGGGTTTGAAGGAATTCTTTTAGAGTCGGTTTCTTTAGTAAAAGGATATTCTAATTTTTTAGATATATAGGATTCTACATCAAAAATATTAGAAGATTTCTTTAAAATAGATTCCAAATAATCTAAAGAAGATAAAGCTAAATTATGTAATAAATACATGTGATACCTAAAAAGTCTAGGTCCTGAAGTACTATCTTCATAAATATTTTTACCAACTAAAGACCTAATAGTAGAATTATATTTGTATTCTAATTCATAAAATTGTTGATTATCCTTGATTCCAGAATATAAAGATTCTATTTTAGGAATATCCTCTCTAAAATCATAAAGAAGAAATTTCTTTAAGTTAGAAATATAAGATACAGAAGATAATGGAGTGTCTTCAGAAGTAGGAGCTTTTATATCTAATTTCCTTAAGAATTTTTTCAAATTAAAAACTAAAACTTTAAAAAAGAAAGAAGAATCTTCTATTTCTAATTTTTTTACTGGATCTTCATCTGTAGTAGCAAAATATTGAAGTATGATACCTAATTTTAGTAGAGCTAAAGAAAAAATAGAATCTGGTATATGTAAGTATCTTCTTTTAGATATTAATTTAGAAGCATCTAAGTCATCAAACTTGTCATCATCAGAACTAATCTTTTCCATTGTTAATGGATTTATAAATTTTTCTTCTAATTCTTTAATATAATCTCTATTTTCAGATATAGTTTCATTTTTAATTTTATTATAAGCTTCAAGTACATCTTCTGTAGGAATAGTTTTGTAATAATTTTCTTTTATGCTAGTACTTAAATTTAATACTATTTGTTCTTTTTTGGTTTCAGTTTCAGAAATGTCTTTAGATAAAGAATTTATTGCTGTATGTAATACTACACCTTCTATCTTAGATATAAGAGTATTTTCTAATTGAGAAAATTTTTCGTATGGAATTAGAGATCCTGCTAAATAAAATGCATAATAAGGAACTGATGAAGATAAAAATTTCTCATTGCTTAAATTTAATTTTTCTTGTAGATTTGTAGTTAATAAAGATGATAAAAGAGATTTTTGAACAATTACTTCTTCAGAAGAAATTTCTGATATTCTGTTAATTACTTCAGAATCTTGCAAGTCTAAATTATGGACTAAATTTAAAAGATTTTTAGGCAAATACAGTCTACTTTTCATATTTTATGACCCTTATAACAGTTATATAATATTATAGTATCTCTTATTCGTAACTAATGATATTAGGCATATTCTTTTCAAAAAAGCCTAAGTCTTCTTCAGAAAGACCTTTCTTAGCTGAACATTTTAAAGGTAAGTCTATTTTTGGTTCTATATAATGATTAATATTAGTCATATATTCTTTAATAATTTCTAAATCTTGTTCATAATCTTCTCTATAAAAGTCAAATAAGATAGAGTCATGAACTGACAATAAAGCTTTAGACCTTCTTAGAGAATTATATATATTGATAAAAGCTAAAATGGTAATATTAGAGGCAGAAGATTGTACTGGAAAATTTATGCAAGTTCTTATTAAAGAAGGCTTATCTAAATATTTAGATAAAGAATGTTTTAAGCTTCTCATGTAAAGTCTTTTTCCTAATAAAGAATAGATAGGAATACCATTAGTTGCATCTAATTCTATCTTTTTCATATAGCTATAAATTTCTGGAAAGGTATCATAATAATTTTCTAAAATTTGTTGAGCTTCTTCTTTAGAAATTCCTGTTACACCCATTACTGCTTTATAAGAACCTCCATATTGAGCAGTAAATGAAACATTCTTACATAATCCTCTAAATTTAGCAAATTCAGGAACTCCCTCTAATTTAGCTTTTTGATAAAATTCTTCATAAGTTATTTCACCTTTTAGCTTATTCCAAAGCTTATAACCAAAATAAGAGTGAATATCCATTCCATCTCTTAAAACTTGATATAAAGGTCCTTCTCCAACTATATGAGCTAATATTAAAATTTCCATAGAATCAAAGTCTATTTCTAATAAAAATCCATCTTTTCCAAATCTAGAAGTATAAATTTTTCTATAGTCTTTATATTTAGGAAGTCCTAAGAAATTCACACTTCCTCTTAAAGAGTTAGCAGAAGCCATTCTTCCTGAAATTGTTTTAAATAAAGAAGTAGCTACATATACGTATCCATCTTCATAAGTAGTTAATAGTCCTTTATCTAACTTAGTATAGATTTTTTTATCAAAAATATCTATCCTTTGTAATAAATCTATTAATTTTTCAGAATCTATATTAGATTCTTTATAAAAGAGAGAATATATATCAGAAATAGACAAATGGCTAAGTAGAGTTAATAATCTATTCCTTTTAGCTAAATATTTAGCAAAAGGTAAGTTTAATGTTTTTTCATATTGTTCTAAAGTATCTGAATTTATTAAGATTTGAGAAGTTTTTTCTGAAAATTTTAGTTTATCTTTTATTTCAGGATATCTACTTAATATAGCTTCAGTTAATTGTTTAGCTGATCTAAAGTTTATTTCTCCTAATTCTTTATATAAATTTTCATCTAACCATTTTAGGTATTTAGCTAATTCAATAGAAAAAGATCTATAATAATCTGTATCTATTTTTATACCTTCTCTTTCTATTGAAGGAATAGTTTTTACGCAAGGTATATAGAAATTCTTATAATGTTTTTCCACATTTTTATCTTCTGATATTTCTTTTTTAAGAGAAGACCAAATTTGAAAAGTAATCGCTGCATCATAAGCAGCATATTGTCTAAAAGTCTCATAATCTATATCTCCAAAAGAAGATTTTTCTTCTAATTCTTCTTTTAAATCTCTTTCATATCCTCCATAATAGGTATAAAAATAAGCTAATGTTTTTAAGGAATATCTAAAATTAGGTTCTAAAGAATACTTAGCTAATAAAGTATCTCCTTCTACTTCAAAATTTCCTTTTTCAAAAAATTCTTTTTCTAATAAGAATTTAATATCAAAGAATCCATTATGAAATATAAATCTTTTAGATTTAAGAAATCTTTTTATAGCCTCTTTGCTTACTTTAGTATTTTTTAAATACAAAAAATAAGCTTTATGAGGATAATCTGAAAATTGGATAGACAAAATTTCTCCATCTTTAAAATTTAAAGATGTAGTTTCTATATCTAATGAAAATACTTCTCTATTTGAATCATTTGTTATTTCATCTAGCTGTTCATCTGAAGTAATATCTATTATTTTAATTAATTTTTCAGATTCTACTCTTTCTACAATATGCATTTGATTATGAACATAAGTTAAAGCTGAAAATAAAACTTTTCTAAAAAATCTATTTAAAAAATGTTCTTCTTCTTTTTCTAAAAAGAATAAAGGTTCTTCCATAAGAAAAACTCTAGTTTTAAGTTCAGTCCACCAAAAAGAGAAATTTCTTAAATTAGAATAATCAGATAAAGCTATATGGTCTTTAAAAGATACTCCTAATATTTTGCTAGAAAATAAAGATGTAGCTATAATAGTTTTAATATTTAATTTTTGTAAAATCTTAAAAGTATTAATAGAGAAACATTTTGATTGTATTGTACTACTTATTCCTTTTAAGGAAAATTTAGTAGGAGTACAGCCTAAATAAGGAATAATCAAAATAGATTTTCCTTTAGCTATAAAGGTTTTTTCTACTTCCTTAAATAGCTTTAAAATAAATTCAGAAAAAATCTCTTTAGGATAATAATATCCTAAAAGTAAAACTATATCAATTTCTTTATTAAGCAAATTTTCTTCTCTAATTACTGAGAAATTCTTAGAACCTAAATCTTTTATATAAAAGAACCCATTCTCAACAGTATATCTCATCATTGCTTTTGAATGAATAGCACATTTACAATTAGGCATCTCCATATTTTTCAACCTCCTTACTCATTTTTTCAACTAAATCTCTGATATTTGGATCAGCATATTGACTTAATCTTTGTTCTTTTATACAATTAAATTGATATTCAGTACAAGTATATACTAAAACTGTATCTGTATCTTGTAGCAAATAACCTGATAAAAATCCTCTTAAAGTTTTTTTTTCTAAAAGATCTTTAGTTTTATAAGAATTTAATATATGATTATAAGCATATAAGCTTAAATTATGTACAATATTAAGTAGAATTTTATCTAAAGGATTAAGCTTTATAGGCATAGCCTCATTTACTAATTTTGATTCTCCTTTAGAGACATATCTAGTAGATTCTTGACTTACACAATATTCAGTATTATGTCTTAATAATTCTAAAGAAGTTCTTCTAGAAGTTTGTATAAAAAAAGAATAAATATTCTCTAAAAAATTATAAGGTTCAATTACAGAATATTTATCAGGTATGATTTCTAATAATTTATTGTATTTAGCCTCTATTCCAAATTCTTTATAAGCTAAAGCTAAATCTCTAGTTACTTCACTTATAGTATCATTTTCTAAATCTTCTATTAAATGTCTTAAGCTAAGAATAACATAAAAATTCTTATTAGGATCTTGTCTTAAATAAGTTCGTTTATGAACGCTTATATAATTTAAAAAATTTTTCATATTTTTAATTCTGAAAAATTTCATCCAATGGCCAAAGATAGAATAATGCTTAGATTCTATAATATGTTTAAAATATTCTACAGTAGGCCTATTTTTAGAATTAGGTCTTCCAGAATTATAACATATTCTTCCAGCAAATTCTACTAAAGAAACCATAGGAGAAAAGGAAGAAAGGACCTTATCTTCATAAGGTCCATAAATAGAATCAAAATCTTTTAAAAGATTTTGATTTTTTACAAGGAGATGTACTTTATTTTTCATTTGTTAGCTCCTTTTCTTAGAAGTTTCCTTAGCTACTTTTTTAGCTTTAGGTTCTGATTTTTTAGTTGCAGTTTTTTTAGCTTTAGTAGTTGTATTTTTCTCAGCTATTTTCTTAACAGCCATCTTCTTATCTCCTCCATTTATTATTGGTTTAGGTGGTTTTTTAGGTTCTTCTGAAGGCTTAGATTCTTTAATATTAGCCTTCATAGAACCTTCTTTTAAAGGTGAATTACCTTTTTTAATTAAAAGTTTTGCTATACTGTCTAAAACTTTTGAAATCATTTTTAAGTTTCCTCCTTTATAATTGATTTAAATCAATTAAATTAGTATGCTCTTTATAAATAAAATAAGAATTAGTTCCTTCATATTCAAAATTAGGCAATCTCCATATTCTAGTCAAATCATTAACTTTAGAATCTATTTCTGGAATTTCCGTCTTTATAGAATAAATTAATCCTTTAACTAAGTATCTTAAATCTAAAAGACCTTTTTCACTAAATTTAGTTAGATCTAAAGGTAGAAAATTTACTACTATATGAGCTCTATATTGGTTAGGTTTTATTTCTCTTAAACAAATATCTAAAGAATCTTCAGATATAAAAAATTCTTCAAGCTTTTTAATTATTTCTTTTAATCTTTCTTCAGAAATTAAAGTATCTATATCTAATAAGATTCTATGGAATTTATAGATATTATCTATAGACCTAGAAGAAGGGTCTTTATAGGAATTTAAAGATACACATAAATTAGGATATTCTTTAGCAAAATCTAAAACTTTATCTAATTTTTCTGGTGTAAAAAAGAAATTTTGTATGAAAGGATGTTTTTCAGAAGGTAAAGCTACTAAACAAAAAGTTTCATCACTAGCTGCTTTTTCTGGTAAAATTAAATTTTTAGTTTTTTGTAAAACCATATTTTACTCCTTTTATTTATTTTATAAAAAATTTTTTTAAAAAAATATAAAAAAAAATTATTTGATAAGTTGAATATCATATATATCAAAAAACTTTATTTTTTTATAGAATTTTTTATTTATATTAGAAGCTATTTCAATATACCTATCATATAATTCTGGATTATTAGAGTATACTTTTTTATAATTTTTAGGCAATAGTAGTAAAAAATAAGATCTTTCTAAGCTAAAAATTTGGCTTATTTCCACTAAATAATCTTCTATTTTATATTCTGGATGATATACAAATTGAGAAATAAAAAATCTATCTAGTAAGAGAGTATGTCCTTCTACCATTCCATAATTATTATAGAATTCTATAAAAAGCTCTAAATTATATTTGAAGAAAGAAGAATCATATCTTGTAGGATCTTTTCTATTTAGTCTAACAGGTAAAAAATAATTTTTTTTATTTAAAGCTTCTAAATTTTTTAGAATAGTACTTTTTCCTACTTTATTAGGTCCATCTACAAATAGATACTTTATATTTTTAGATACAATTAAATTATTTAGCAAAATAGGAATGTCTTCGAAATCTATTTTATTTTTTAAAAAAAATTTATATCTATCAAATTCTAAATAGCCTTTTTCTATATAAGGAACTTTTTCTAAAAAAAGAATTTTTGGAGGAAATAGGCTTAGATTGTCTAATAATAAATATAAAAAAGCTTTTTCCGAAATTGATGGGTCGACTTCTCTATAGTAAATTGTGTATTCCATATATTTTTTAACCTCCTAAAATTAATGATAACCATTCTTTTTTATTTTTAATATAATGTATACCACAAAAATATTTTTTAGCAAATTTTACTAAATCTTCTGTAGGTTCATTAAGACCTAAAAATAATTTATCAGAAATATTCTTAGCTGAATGCTCAAAGAAAAATTCTGAAATAGACCATTGATCGAAGAAATGTATTTCTTTTTCTAATATAAGAGGTCTATCGAAAAATTCTTTAATTTTTTTATTAAAAATCTCATTTTGAACAAATTCTTTAGCTTTCTTAAAATATTCTTTAGAGTAAATAGAAAATCCAAAATTAAAGCAATTAAATACTTTAAAAACTTTAGAGAAAGTATTTCTACTAAAAGGATCTCTTACAGCTGCTAATTCATATTCTTTTAAATCAAATCCTCTAAAGAAATAAATATCATCATCAGAAATTATAATTCTATCGTAATGTTCAATAATCTTATTGATTTCTTCATGAATCATTAGAACTAATTTAAAAGTACTAGGATGGAAATAGCTTACATAAAATTTATGTTCTAAATCTAAATCATCAAAATAAAGTATAGTATCTTCTGAATAGTAAGATTTTTCAGTAGGCCCTTCTATTCTATATATATCTAAATTAGGAAAACTTCTTTTAAAGGATTCTTTAGTTATAGGGTAAAAATCTATATATCCATTTAAAATAAAAACACAAGCTTTCATTTTAAACCTCCTTTTATTTCAAAATAAATCTCTTCTAATTTTTTAAAGTCTTTTTCATAAACATGAAGATTGGTAACAATCCAAGTTAAATTTCCAGTTTTAGCTTTAGGAAAATTCTTTAATACTTTTTCAAATAACAAAGAAGCCCATATAAAATCATAAAAAAATCCAAATATTAAATCATTAGATCTCATATAAATTGTAGCATTTAAGAAATTATCTAAAGTAAAATAAAATTGCATAGCGATAGTACATACCATATCTATAGATTCTCCATTTTGTATAATACCTAAATTTTCTATAGAACCATAATAAATTATAGCTCTAGTAGTAAACATATCATTTTGTAATTCCTTAATTACATTAGGTAATTGTTTTAAAGCTTTTTCACCGTAATTTGAAAATATTTTTCCTCCATCAAAATACTCTTTCCATATTTTATATTTTTTAATTCTTTTAGTATTTTCTTCATTAGGATTCAAATACCAATTCAATTCATCTATCAAATATTGTATACTTAAAGGTCTGCTTTTATAGGTTTTTATAACTCCTGGTTTTAGGACAATTATAGGATTAAACAAGCATTTGCACTTTACTCCTCTTTTTGATAGGAAATAACCTTTTTCGTACATTTGAATAAAAACTTCATCTAAATTATTATAAACTGTAGGTGTCATGTGTATTTACCTCCTTTAAATTTATTAGTTCTACATTAGCTTTTTTAAAAAGATTTTCTGAGTTTCCTCTGTAATCTTCTAAATATAAAACAGCAGAAATTCCTGCTCTAATAATTAATCCTGAACAGTATAAGCAAGGTTTAGTTACAGTTAATAGAACACATCCTTCTGTTCTTATACCAAATCTTGCAGCTGAAGCTATTAAATTAGCTTCAGCATGAGTACATATTCCATAATCTATAGAAGATTTATCTTTTAACATACATCTTTCACATTCTTCAGGATTAGACTTAGAAGGAGGAGAATTCCATCCCTCTAAGATTATAGTATTTTCTTTTATTAAAATACATCCTGTTTTTCTAGATAAGCATTCAGAATTATTAGATACTGCATATACTACTTTTAGAAAATAATCAAGCAATTTAGGCTTAATATATTTTTCTAAACTCATATTAGGCCTCCAAGCTTTTTAAGAATTTATTCCATTCTTCAGGATGTTGAACAAACCATAAAGGACATAGCTTTCCTGTAATATCATGATGTCTTATGATTGGTATATTTCCATATATAAATCTTAAATAGAGTAATAATCTTCTTAAGCCTTCTAAAGATTCATTAGTAAATTTTCCTGTAGCATCAGGATGACATACTTCTATTCCTATTGAATATAGATTAGGATCTATATATCCTTTTGGAGTTGTAAATAATTTTTTAGCTAAATCTGTATAAGATCTTCCACCTCCATGCCAAGATACTTCTTCTTTAGGAATTATTTCATAAATATCTCCATTAAGATCTATTATATAATTAGAAGAGGCTGCAGGATATTTATCATTAGAATCTCCTATAATTCTAAACCAATTTCTAACTATTTTAGCAGTATGACCAGGTCCTCCTGTATAATGAACTACTAAAGCTCTAGTTTCAGGTCTTTTTATTCCTGGTCTACTTTTTCTTCTAATTGGTAAATGGTCTTCTATTATTTTTAGTTCAAGCATAAGAAACCTCCTTTTTATCTGAACTTCCAAATCCTCCTCCTCTATCTTCTAAATCAGAAGGATATTGATCTAATTCAGTTATTTGAATTTTAGGAACTGGTAATAATAGGAATTGAGCTATTTTTTGGCCAAATTCTAGAACTAATGGTTCATTTTTAATATAGAAAAAATGTAAATGTATTTCACCTCTATAAGCTTCATCTATTACACAAGCTCCTATATCTAATCCAATTTTAGAAGATACAGAACTTCTATTAAAAGCTACTAAGCAATAACCTTGAGGAATAATAGATTTGATTCCTGAAGGAATTAAAATATTATTAGTATCTTGAAAAACAATAGAATTTCCTTCTACATAAACTCTTTTATTTTTAGCTCTTAAATCCTCTATAAAAGATTCTTCTTTTTCTGGTATAAAAAAATCTATACCAGCATCACTTTCTACATTTTTTCTAGGTAACTTCACATTTCTTACTTTATAAAATTTTACTTCAAGCATTTTTCCTCCTTACTTAGAATGTTTTTGAATAATTAAATCTAATACTTCTGCAGCTTTTTCTAAAGAAGATTTTTCATAAATATTTTTTCTCATCCAATTTATTAAGTTTTGATCTTTTTGAGAATTTAAACAATCATAAATTTTATTAGCTAAATCTTCTTCATCTATTTCAAAAGATCCAGATTTTAGATTTACAAAGAATGGATAATCTTCAGGAGCTCTTTTAGCATATTCAAATACTTTAGGCATAATAGGATAAGCTCCTGCATAAATTGCTTCTGTATTAGCACATCCTCCATATAGCTCATATAAAAATAAATTAATTACACAATAGGCTTTTTTCAAAATATATAAATATTCTTCTCTAGATAGAAGATTTGTAGGAATATAATTCTTAAACATAGATTTAAAATCTTCTTTAGTATAGTATTTGCCGCTAGGATTAGCTATGAATAGATTAAATTTAAAGTCAGGATATTTAGATTCTATAATTTGAATTGCTTTAGCAAATTTTTCAAAATTAGTATAATCAGGTTTAGAGATTCTATTAGGAAAAAATACTATAGGTAAAGATTCATCATATTGATATTTAAAATTAAATTTATTCGCATCAAAAGAATCTATTTCAAAAGCTGAAAATCCTACATCTAAAATATAGGTAGGTTTATTTTCTAAGATCTCTCTAGTAGTTTTAGGAGCATTCTGAATAAAATCTTCTCTAATACTTTCTGTAGTAAAGGTTAGAATATCTGAACTTATAGCTCCTTCTAATTGTTTAGGATATAAAGAAGCTCCTTGAGTTTTAGGATATGTAGGAGTATCTATAAAATAATTAGCATACATTAATGGTACATCATAATAGATAGTTTTTATTTCTTTGGCTTTTTCAGGAATATTGTTTTGTATAAAATCATAATCCATTTTAGGAATAGAATTTATACCTACCTTAAATCTAGCCTCATAAGTATTTAGAGGATAATCCCATTGATATACATATCCATATTTTTCAAATTGAGTATGGTATCCATCTGTTAATTTAGGAAGTACATGAACCCATTTATATTTAGAACCTATTTTTCTAAGCATTCCTAGTTGAACACCAATTCCAGAATCTCTATGAGAATAAACTTTTCTCTCATAATCAATTACTGAAGGTTGTAATATAGTTAATATTTTTTTCATATTTTTACCTCCTATATAAATCAAAGTTTAATAGCTTTAGATATTAAATTTTTTACACTATCTGAAACTAGAGTTTCTTCTTCAATCTCATAAGAACCTGTTAAATCATTATATTTACATATTCTTATAGAGCCTTCTCCAAAAGAATAAAAAGAAGTTTCTCCTTCTTCTATAACTTCTAAAATCATATCTATTATACTTAGTCTTTCGCTCATAGTTAAAGAGACTCCTTCTTTGTAAAGTAAATTTATAAACTCTTTAAAGAAAGATTCTAATTCTTCTGGTACTGAATCAGATAAAAATTCTACCTCTTTATTCTTATCTAAAATTAGAGGTACTATAAGTGAACCAGTATCAATCTCTGTTTCGTCATACCTAATTAAATCCTTTAAAGAATTTAGCCATAAGATTTTTGTTCTTTTAGTGATAGTCATTGTATTCATTTTTTATTCCTCCATTTATTAAAATTTAATTTTATTTTTTCTAATAAATTCACTCGTAAATTAAAATTTTATTTTATATTAAAAAAAAGTTCCATCTGGAAGAGGTTTTACTTCTATATTATAAATAGGAACCATATTTTCAGGATGAGCTTTATTTTTATATAAAAAATCTTCTAATTTTTCAGAATCATACATATAGTCAATAGACTCATAATTGTACCTATAATAGCTAGGATGATGTAAAATCAAAGTAGGTTTTAAAAATTCAGCTACTCTATAATGTTTAGAAGCAGATTCAGAAAAAACTACTACTACTTTAGGCTTAACTATTTTTATTTGATCTATTAAATAATCTTTACAATTTAAAAAATGTTTTTCTTTAAAGCTTATATTTCTAGGCTTTCTACATTTAATTAAATTAGTAAAAAAGATATATTGTTCTACAAATTCTTTACTAAAAAAGATTTTAGTCAGAAAAGAACCAAACTTTGAAGTAAGAAAAGTATCTAAGTATCTTTGATAAAATTCTTCTTGAGGTTCTTCTTTTTGATTATATTCATCTTTTACCCATTCTAATCCTGGATTTAGGCCTACTACAAATATTTGAGGATTTTTAGACTTATACCAACAAGGCATACTATTCGGAGTAACTCTTCTTAGAATAGGACACTTATTACATAAATGAATTTGTTTGGAAATTATTTTTAAAACCTCTTCATTCATTATAACCTCCTAAATAAATTTTATTATTTTAAATAATAATAAAAAAATTTTTTTGTTTGTGAGTATTATGGAAAAGAAGTAATTTCTATATCTTCAATAGCAAAAGTAACACTATATGTCATAGCTTCAGTTGCTTCTTGACTAAAATTAATTCCAGAAATAGAAATAGGATACATTCCATGAATTATAAATAATGGAAAAGTTCCTAATCTATTTTCATCAGGAAATTCTAATCCTTTAAAATTAAATCTAGTAGACATAGGAGCTACAGGAATTATTATAGCAGAAGCTCTAACTTTTGATAAATCATTTCTAAAAATATAATCTTTAGCAGGATCAGAATAAAATACTCCTTGATCTCTATGCCTAAATGCTCTACTTCTCCAAGTATCTAAAAATCTAAGAACCATTCCTCTTTTAGATTCATTAAAAGTCATTTCAATAGTATCAGGAGCTTTTATACTTTTGAAATAATAATAAGGAGCTTCTCCTAATCTTTCTACTTCTACACTAGGAAAATTTAAATTATTAATTTCTTTTACAAAATATTTAATAAGCACTGATTCAAAAAATAAAAAGGATAAAGTTACGAATAAGGTCTTAGATAGTTTATTTATACTAATTCCTTTAGTATCTAAATTAGCTAAATTATCTAATTCTTCTTTTATACCAGCTAAATAATAGAATTTTCTAGCAAAATAAAAAAGATTTTTAGCAATATCTGAAACAGAATTTCCACTAGTCCAAATTAAAGAAGCTATTTCAGAAGGTATTAAATAATTAGAAGTTTGCCTTGGATCTAAAAAAATAATTTCAAATTTATTTTTATATAAAGGATCTTCACTAATAGAAAAGAATTTAAATAAAGCTCTTTGATAAAGAGAAGGAGAAAGGAAATTAGGAACTCCTTCTAATACAATATTAGCTAAAGTTAATAAGAATTTTTCTAAAGTAGATCTAGCTCTTTGTTTCTTTTCTGCTTGCTGTCTTAAATATAAATAAATTATTTTTTCTTGATCTGAAAGCTTATTAAATTTATTAAATTCTTCTAAAGTTTCAAATAAATAATCTAAAGGACTTTGCTGTACAAAAGGAGAATCTAATTTAAATCTAGTACCACCAGAAAAAATTTCAGATTGTTCAATTACATAAGGTCTATCCGAAGAAACACCAAATTTATCTCTAGTAATAAATCTTCCTTTAGGAGGAAGATGACCTATGGTAGGTCCATAGGTCGGATTAAAACCAGAATCACCCATCATAGATCAAATCCTATGGGTTAAATAATTGAACAAATGGATGATCTAATTTATAATCTGGGTAGTTAGGTAATTCTGGTAAGGTTGTATCAGGATATTTAGCATCATTTAAATTTAAGGAACATCTATCACCAGTAGTAATATATTCTAAATGATACATATATACAAAATCTACTGTAGCTTTTAGAGGTTCAGAAGCAGAATGTTCTGGTTCTTCTAATTGTAAACCACTTATTCTACAAGCTTGAAATATAATAGCATATCTAGGTGGCTTATTGAAAGAGAAAGATTGATTTGTTCCTATTTTATTAAAACCAACAAATTCTAATACAATTGGAAATCTATTATCAGCTTCACAACCAACTAATCCATTTAAATCATCAAAAGATCTTCTATATAATCTATTAAGCATTGAATAAGTTTCAAAATTTTCGTCAATTAAGAAAGTTAAAGAAAATTGCTTAGAGGTATTTTCTACAGGAGCCATATAAGTAGCTTTTAAACCTTGAAAATTTCTTTCAAAAGTTCCTGTTTCTCTTTTAGGAATTGGAAAAGATCCATCTTGTCTTAAAGTAAGTCCTGGAATTGTAGGAAATACATTAGATAATCCTGTAACTTGAGCTGTTACTCCAGGTATTCCTTTAGGAAACATTACCCTATATTGTGATTTTATTTGGTATCCACCAAGTTCAAACAGTTGTTCTATTAAAGGTTTATTAGCCATAATGATTCCTCCTTAATTATTGTTGTACATTAATAGTTGGTCCACTTCTAGTAAATCTTAAATGAATTCTTTGAATAGATGGTGGTACAGAGATAAATACATCTACAATTAATTTTCTACCACCTTTAGCTAATTCTTCTTTATTATTATTTTCATCACATTGAACTACTGGATTAGTAATTGCTCCTGATGCTAAAGCTGCTGTTAAAATCTCCATTATTTCTAATTCTACTTGCTTTCTTAATACAGGAGTATTTAGAGCTCCAATAGTTTTAGCTAAGACTCTTCTAATAATTTTTTCTATTAAATTAGAAGAAACTCTTCTTTCATTAATATATACTCTAGGGTCTAGAGTTCTATCTCCATAAGCCATTAAACCATAAATTTCATCTATTACTATTGGATTCACTAAAGCCTTATCTAAAGCTTCTTTTTCAGATTCAGTTAAATCATATTCTAATTCTATAGGAGTAAAATAAGTTAATTGACCTCCATAACCATTTTCTCTATCTACAAAAGCTGGAGAGAATCCATCAAAATCAGGTTCTTGTTCCATAAATCTTGTAGCTAAATCTCCTAATCCACTTACATAAACTTCAGATCTAGTATAAGGATGTAGAATTTTGATTCTATTAAAATATAAAGCTACTGCATCATCTTTTAAATTTAAAGATCTAGCATATAGAATAGCATTTGAAGGATTTATTCCATTAGGAACTCTAGTTATACCAAAAGCATAGAAATGTTGATTTTTGATTAAACTAGAAAGTTTTTGAGCAAATCCTCCATATAAATCAACTAATAAATGAGATCTATATTTTTTATGATTTACTTTATCCCAAGCTAAACTTAATTCAGTTGTTGTAATGGTTCCTCCAGAAGAACCTCCAGATAAATTAACTATAGGAGAAGTTCCTAAATTCATTGTACCATTAAAATTAGGATTTAAGACTGGCTTAATATATTCATTATTTTTAAATACTTCTTCTATATAAATAGAAAAACCAAATTGATCTCTAGCATTAGGATCTAAAGAATAAGTATATTCTCCTATTTCTGTATAATTTCCATTAGCATATTCATATAAAACTAAAGTATAGGTATTATCTGGATTTTGAGTAATCTGTATAGCTAAATTATAAAAATCATCATTATATTTAGAAAAAGCATAGAAGCTATGACTTATGTTAGAAGTATCTACATCATTATATTTTACATAAATTTCTATATCAGTATCATAAGAAGGAATATCTCCAGTAGGATCTGTAGAAGAAGCAGTTTCATTTATTTCAATAGGAGAGGACGAATCAAACAATACTGGTATAGCTGAACTTAAAGTAAAATTAGAAGGTTTAGTAATTTTTATTCTACCTTCTGTAGAAGAAGCAATAGTTCCTGTAATTACTAAATATTCATTTGGAGGGTAGGAAGTACTATCTATACTAAAAGGAGATATACTTAATCCTGTAGCTGATTGAAAAGCTGAATTTAAAGCATTAGCTATATCTGAAGCTGTAGCATAGTTTCCACTAGATAAAGTTAAATTTAATACTACAATATTATCTAAATATAAGTTAAATCCTATATCATTAGCTAAAGTTAAACCAGCAGACAAATTAATACCATTAGTTAAATTAGAACAATTTAATTTGGCTACTTGACCAGGAGTACCTGTAAAATTCAAACTAAATTGGTTTCCTGAAAAAGCTAAAGTACTATTATTTCCAAATGTATAAGAAATACCATCATTAGTAGATAAGGTAATTCTATTTCCTCCAATATATAATTCAGCTGAATAAGGAATATAAGTATCATTAGAATCTGAATAAGGAAAAGTTCCACTATAGGAAGCAGTTAAACCATCAGAATCACCTGCTTTAAATCTAACAGCTCTTCGAATATTAGAAAAAGAATAAGTAGTTCTTCTAGCTCCAGGACCAAAAGGTACAATTTCTGTTTCTGAAACATCTACACCTGCATAAGAAGCATCAGGATGAATTGCTCTTACTAAATAAGCAGGAAATCTATTTATATAAGGTAATACTTCTAATACTCCATTTCTTTGATTAGTAGGAGTACCATATAATCTAAATAAATCATTTACATTATCTACTAAATAAGGATAGTCAGGACCCATTTCTGAATCTATAACAAATATAGCTTTTCTAGTAGGTTCTACTGTAATTTGTGGTAATATGTTAGTTTCTGTTATAGTAATTCTATAATTACCTGTTTGTGTAATCATTTAATTACCTCCAATTATATATTATAGTATTTCTCCTCTTAACAATACAACATCAGGAATTTGTCTCCAGCCTTCTTTTAATACTTCATTATAAATAAATTCAGCTTTAGTTCTTAAAGCATCTGCATTTATTCGTCTATCAATTTGAGAATCTTCATATAGAGCAGCAAAATCAGCTACTAAGTATAATAGATTCATTCTAGCTAAATTAATTACATCATTAATTCTTTCAAATCTTACATCTTTAAAATTTAAAGAATATTTAGCCCATGTAAAATTCAAAAAAGCAGCAAAGCTGCAATAAGCTATTATTTTTCTATTAGGATAGTCTATTTTTATTTTATAAGTACCTAAATTACTGTAAGTATCATAAACAGCTTTAGCCATTAAGTTAAGCTGATTCAATTGATTAAAATTAAATTTAGAACCATATACTCCAATAGATTTAGGTACTAAACTTGGATATAGAGTTTGAAATCTTATAATATCCCAAAAAGAACTACTAGTATAAGTTTCTCCTTTTCCTACTATTCTAGCATCTAGAACTCCATAAGTAAAATCATCTGGAAAAGGAATTTCTATAGCATTACTTACAGCTACTTGATCTTCTACAGTAATAGGAAATTTTCTAAAATATTCTAATAAAGCTGGATAGACTGCATATTTCTTTATATCAGCATCAGAAATTCCAAACTCATCTAAAAAAGGTTTTCCTATTACTTGTTTTATTAGATCTAAATGTTTTTCATCTATAATTATTTCATCTTCCTTTACAGGAGAGGATTTTAAATGAGGAACTATTTCTAAAGTATCCTCTTTTTCATATCTATTGTTATTTATAAAGTAGATAAATTTAATTAAGTAAGAACCTATTTGATTAATTTTTAATTTAAAAGAAAAAACTCCTTTTGACTTAATTTCAGGAATAGATTCAGTTATATTTAAAGAAGGAATTTTCAAAATAGGAGGTAAATCTGGATCTACTAACTCATTAGGATTGTTTGGATTTCTTACCTCTAATATTAATTCAAATTCTTCATCTACAAATTTCTTTATCATAAGTTAGGATCTATGTAAACCGCCTTCATTACAATTTTTATAGTTTCTAAAGAACTAGTTTGTATACTTAAATTATTTAATGTAGCTCCTACTGGTAAAGGCCAATCGATAGCTACAAATTTATTAAAAGGTATCCGTAAAGTATTAGTTACAGAATTTAAAGTATAATCTAAAGTTAAGATATTTATCACAGTTTTTTGAATAATTCCAGGAACAATAAATATTAGATAAGCTAATTCAGAGGTTCCTACATTAATAGGTAAAGTAAAATTAACTGCTCCATCAGTCCTTTTAATCAAAAATCCTCTAGATTCTTCTAAATTATAAGCTTTTGAAATTACATATTCAAAATCTGTTTGAATTAAGTCTTTCTTTCCGCTTAATACTACTGAATAATTTTGTGTCCTCATATTATTAATAGTACTTTAAAATTTTATAATTTCTTAAAATAAAGTCTTTTCTTTTTTCTAAATAAAAATCTAAATCATTAGCTTTAATTTGTTCTTTTTGTAAAAATTCTTCAGTAGTTATTTCTAAATTTTCTACTTTTTCTAAATCTTTTTGAGCTTCTTCTACTGAATACCAATCTATAATTGAATCTATTACATCATCATTATGTAAATTATAATAGCACAAAATAGCTTGTACTAAAGAGTCAGAAACGTCTTTAGCATTTTTACCAGCTTTACTATGTTCAAAATCTCCATCATATTCTTTAATAAGTTCTCCTTTAGTATGGTCTATTAATTCTACTAATTGACCAGCTTTCTTTTCTACTCTTCTAGAAAGTGATAATAAATTATTTTTTAAAAAAATATTTTTTCCAGAAATAATTTTACAACTATGAACTAAAGAAACTAATAAATAATAATGAGTAACATTTCTAGGCATCATTGAATTAGTTATAGTTTTTATATTCCATCTACTTAGAAATTGTCTTAATTGTTCTGAGTTATTACTTTCTACAGAAACTCCTCTAATAGGTAATTCTCCTAAATATAATAAGTCTCTAATGAATAATTGTATAGCTTCTAAAGAAATTCTAGAATTTTTAGCTGTAATAGCAAAGGAAAAATCTACTACAAATATTTTTTCTCCTTCTTTAGATAAAGCAGGATGTACACAACTAATAGCTGCCATATCTCCTTCACTTGAAGCAGCTATGTCTAATCCAATATATCTAGGAGCTTTAGGATTTAGATAAAATTTATAAGCTTTTAAAGTATATTTTTCAAATAAATAATCTTTTACTTGATCCCATATTTGTCCTTCTGGAGAGAATATAGATTCAGCTAATACATAGGATTCTATATTTCTTAGATTATCCTTAAACATAGCTCTAACATACATAGGATAGAAAATCTTAGATTCAGAAGTAACAGGCATTCCTAAAATATCACAAATAGATCTATGAAGGTTTCTCTCAAAAGATTTTTTATAATCTATAGGAATATCGAATACTAAATCTTGAGGTACTTTTTTTAATAAATCTTTATTTTGTTCATGAATAATAACTGGAGGTAATTTAGTATCTCCTATAAATACTTTAAAAGTTTTTCCAGTTTCTTTCCATTTAGGACAATTTTTTTCAGCTACTTGAGGAATATCCCATCTTGACCTTCTAACAAAATATGCTTCTTTATCAAATCTTAATTTATTCCATATATAGTCTTCTATTCTATTTTCTAATGTATAAGCAGAAGTATCTAAATATGAAAAAGCTAATTTCTTTTTTCCTACTGTAGCTTGTATACGTTCTAAGGTATCTGTATAGAATCTAAAAATTTCATCATCATTTATACCTCCTACTTCAACAAAATAAGAAATCTCTGAAATATATACTTGTATTAGGTCAGAACCTAAAGCATTTATGGCTTTCTTATTACCACTAGCTATTTGTACATTAAAAGGAAATCTAAAATTAATATGAGAGGATTTATTAGCAGTAGGTATATATGGTATAAAATCTACTCCATACTTATGTCTATATTCTTCTAATTGAAGAGTTCTAGTACATTTTATCATTCTTTCAGAAATGCTAAATAAATTTTCTAAAGGAGATAAATAAATTTCATTTACTTTTTCATATTTAAATGAAGCTATGAAAATGGATAAATTAGTAATAGGAGATACATTATAGAAAGCTGAAATAGATTTTAAATAATTACAAAAAACTACTGTATAAAAAATAAGCAATCTAGCTAAATAGGATTTTCCTTGACGAGTACAGCCATAAATAGAAATTGTATGATAATACTTATTAGAATCTACAATATTTACAAAATCATCTATTACAGTATCATATAATTCATTAACTAAGCTTTCAGGTAACCAACCCTCTTTTGGATCTAAAAATTGCTTAGCTGTAGGAGGAGGTTTTATGAATACTAATTTTTCTAATTCAAACTTAAGTTCAGGAACTTTTTTTATTATGTCTAAATCTTCTTCAGTAAGCTCTTCATTATTATGAATCTTTTTAAGAATCTGTTTTTCTAGTTCATCCATAGAAAAAAAAATGGAGCCATAAAGGCTCCAATAAATAAGAAAAATATTATTGACCAAAAGCTCCAATATTAGTAATGGTCATTTTTCTTATGAATCTTCTTTGAACTACTATTTGGTCTTCTATAGAAGCAATAACAGACTTTCTATATAGTTCTGGGTAATCTAGTGTCGCTGCTAGTTCTGTTAAAACTCCAAAAGCTATAGAAGGTTCTCCTTCGTTGGTTGGATTTTTATAAATTAGAAGCATATCAGAATTATACCTACCATTTCCAATATCTACATCATTTACAGTATTTGGATTAGCAGGAGTTACATATATTTCTATACCATCTATTCTACCAGCTAAATAAGATGGACCAACTCTAGGTTGAGATTTATCAGGTTCAAATCTAATTAATTTAGCTAAATAAGATTTTCCTATTGGAGTGGTGATTATTTTATTAATCTCTCCACGTTTTAATTCATTGTAGATATCACCACTTACAGCATTTACCGCTGTTAGGAAACGTTGTGCATGGTTAAAATCGTTATCTTCATTTGCTCCTGCAAAATCTGCATCAAATGTATAGGTTCTATTGCTATTAGCTAACTGTCTAGCATATACAAAAGCTTGGTAGTCTCGTCTCATTGCATGCTCTTCACCAACAGCTTTAATGAGCATGTCTTCAATATCTCCAAGCTTTGTAGTTTCTAGAGTTAATCGAGCCATGTGTGTGAAGCTGTAGGAGATTGGGTATGGTCTTGGTCTAAATCTTAGAGATTTTACACTAATTTTAACACTACCCATTTTGTTAAAATTAGTGTTTAATTCAGTATCAAAATTATATTGTACTTCTATGCTTTGTATATTACTAAAGAAGTTAACTAAATCAGCAGCGTTTGGTAATCCAGAACCACCTAAATTAGTAGTAGCGTTTGTCTCAAAGGTAATTGTAATAGCTCCAGTAGAATAATTTACTGTACTACTAGAAGGATTTATTAATAATGGAGAAGCCGTTTGCTGATAAATATTATTAGAGAAAATATCATATATTCTACCATCTCCACCATCATAACCAATATACATTCTTTGATTACCAGGACCTATGGCTACAATTCTTATAGAACCTACTGTAATAGGAACTTGAGAAGTGATAGCTATTGAAGCTGTTTGACCATTTATAGATCCTGGACCAGCTGAAAGAGTAAGAGCATCTACTTCTATCTCAGTTGGGTATCTCCATTCATTTGGAGTCATTTCAAAGATAAAATCACCTGCATTAGCTCCTCTTAAAGAGTCTGCATGCTCTTTGAAAATGAAGTAGATAGCATCATGCATTGTGAGCAATGGATACTCTGTAAATATTCTATCTCTATTAGAATTAGCAACTCCTAAACGAACAATCTTTAAAACATTTTGAGGAGTTGTTAAGAAATATTGAGAAATGTTAACTCCACTTTCTTTTAAGTATTTTAAGTGTCGAGCCTGATTTTCTAATAAAATAGCAATATTTCTAGCTTTTTCAGGATTTCTAGAATAAGTTTCATCTAATTTTTTACCTGGCTCTGTTCTACACCATTTCTCAACTAAATAATCACCAAACTGTTTTCTCTTTTCGAAAATCAGTTGTAATTCTTCCATTGAAGCTGGCGTTGACTCATTTAATCTGTACATAGTTAATATACCTCCATCTATAGTGTTAATTTACTTTGATTTACCTTCTTCCTTTCATTTCTTAGAATAAACTTCCAGATAGCCAGTCATCCTCATAATTTTTTAAAGAAGAAATTCTGTTAGTTGATTCATTTAAATTAATAAGCGGATCTTCCTTTAATTTCTTAGTATAACGTTCAATTTTTTTAATTGCTTCTACTGTAGTTTTGGAACCTAAAATATCATGACTAAAAAATTCTAATTCAGGAATTTCTTTTTTAGCTTCTTCAAAAATTAATTTTATTTTTTCTTTTGTCATTTTTTCCTCATCTAATCTAGCAAAAGTTGAAGTTACAGGCTTTTCTATCTTTATATTACTTGGATCTGCTAATTTATAAACTCCTTTATTTCTAATTCTAAATTCAATAGCTGGATCTATAGAAATAGTTTGAGCATCTGACTTAGTCCATATCACTTCATTGTTTCTCAAAGGATGGTCTTCATTTTCATTAGGATGTTCTTTCTTTTCAGAATCTAAATAAATATAAGGACGATCACCTACATCTTCTTTTAAAACTTTTTTCTTATCTTTTTTCTTTTTAGATTCTTT
>Ga0209017_10000379_pt1 | contig 45051 bp, 28 predicted proteins | sample YNPBryunderm2012_FD_185812 | JGI IMG/M metagenome (GOLD analysis project Ga0209017, IMG submission 185812) | Anoxygenic and chlorotrophic microbial mat microbial communities from Yellowstone National Park, USA - YNP Bryant MS undermat 2012... ...
AATATGGACTTCTACTCTTTTCTGGATTCCCGCTTTCGCGGGAATGACACCCCTCATCCGGCCAGCCTACGGTTGGCCGGCCTCGCCTACGGCGGGGAGAGGCGAGTTACTTCATTCAGCTAAAGTGTTCGAGGGGGCCATGTGCCCCTGGAGGAAGCCGGGCGAGCCGCTCTAGGCAAGGAGGTGTCATGTCGGTGCGACGGGTTGTGGATTTTGCCGTCTATGTCCTGGTGCGCACTTTTGTGGCGCTGGTGCAGGCTTTGCCGATCGAGACGGCGGTGGGGATCACTCGCGGTTTAGCCTGGCTGGCGCATCGGGTCTTCAGGATTCGGCATCGGGTGGTGGAGGAGAACTTGCGGTGTGCGTTTCCGGATTTAGGGGCGGAGGAGCGAGAGCGATTGGCCCGCCGGATGTGGGAACATTTGTTTCTGCTTGTCGTCGAAGTGGCCCACATCCCTCGCAAAATCCATCAGACCAACTGGCGCCGGTATATCCAGTTGGGCGGCAAAGAGGTGCTGGTGCGCCTGCTGCTTTCCGATCGGCCGGTGATTATCGTTACGGGGCATTTCGGCAATTTTGAGGCGGCCGGGGTGCTGCTCGGACTGCTGGGGTTCCCTACCTTTACCGTGGCCCGAACCCTGGATAATCCGTATTTGGACCGGTTTGTGAACCGATTTCGGGGCTTGAGCGGCCAGTGGATCATTCCGAAAAAAGGTGGCTACGATCAGATCGTGCAGGTGATGGCCCAAGGCGGAACCATGACCTTCCTGGCCGATCAACACGCGGGGGATAAAGGCTGCTGGGTGGAGTTTTTCGGTCGGCCCGCCTCGGCCCACAAAGCCATCGCCCTGTTGGCCATGACGTACCATGCGCCGATGGTGGTGGGATATTGCCGTCGGCTGGATCGGCCGATGCAGTTTGAAATGCGGGTCCATGCGGTGGCCGATCCGCAGCAGACGACAGCAGAAACCGCCTCGGTCCAGACGCTGACGCAGTGGTACACCCGTCGGCTGGAGGAGTTTATTCGGCAATGGCCGGAGCAATACTGGTGGCTGCACCGTCGTTGGCGCACGCCGCCTGCCCGCCAGACCAAATCGGCCAAAAAAGCCGCCTGACCCGCCGCCGTCCCAGGCAGGCTCCCGTCCGTGAATCTTCTGTCGTAACACGTTAGCCAAATGACGGGGGCAATGTGTCATTCCTGCGCAAGCAGCAGTCCAGGCTGCTTTGTGCCGTCTTCAGTGCTCCTAGGGACCAGTGGCTTGAAGGCAACATGTACTCCACCTTTTTCTGGATTCCCGCTTTCGCGGGAATGACAGAGGAGGACGAAAGAAAGGTACGAAGGCCCCCTCACCCGGCCAACCTGTCGGTTGGCCGGCCTCTCCCGTCAGGGGAGAGGCCAGTGGCTGCATTCGGCTAAAATGTTACCCGTCGGTGAATCTTCCGACTCTCCGGAAGGCGAAGCGATTTGCCCCTCCCTTGTATTCTTCCGCTTGGTTTGGGAAAGGAACAGCAGCGATGTTTCCAAGAGGCTGGCGGGTTGTTTTGTGGATGGGCATCGTGGCCGGGTTATCATTCCTCTTCGCAAAACCAAGGGACCCCAATGCGGCTGAAAACAAGGGTGTTTCGTGTCTTTCCGATTTGCGAAGATCCATAGGGCCCAGGGAAGCTTTGGCCCAGAGGATGCTTCTGGCCAACGGGGAAAACGACTCCGCCTCTCCGGAGCCTGCTCCGAACCCTCTGGAGCAGGGGTTTCGGGAGGTGCCGCGGTCGGCCAGGCCGTGGGTGTACTGGTGGTGGCTGAACGGCAATGTGGATGAGGCGACCATCCAGCGGGACCTGGAGGCGATGGCCCGGATCGGCGTCGGCGGGTTTTTGCTCTTCGACGCCCGGGGCTACCATGACGATCCGGCTCATGTGGTGCTGCCCCCGCCGAAGATGGAGTTTATGAGTCCAGCGTGGCGGCGCATGGTTCGGCTGGCGTTGGAGAAGGCAGACCAGCTCGGCTTGGAAGTGAGCATCAATCTGAGCATCTGTGCCGGTTCTCTGAAAGGTCCCTGGCCGGTCGGCGATGACGCCCCGAAAAAGCTCCTTTGGCAAAGCTTGGCGATCCAGGGGCCGCAAAAGTGCCGCTATCAGTTTCCCAAGTCGGAAGGCCCACGCTTTTGGCCGGTAGCCCTCTTGGCGGTGCAAACCGCGGAAACGCCTGGCCTGGCTGCCAAGCCCGATGGAACAATGAAGATTTCGCCTTGGCAAGAGGCGATTGCGGCACCGAAACCTTCAGAAGCCAAACCGAAACCTTCAGAAGGCAAACCGAAACCTTCGGAAGGCGACCAGTCGGTCGCACAATCGGCGATTCAGGTCGTGGACCTAACCGCTCGGCTGGATGGGGAAGGCCGCCTGAATTGGCAGGTTCCCCCGGGCCGATGGGTGCTTTTACGATTCGGCTACCGCCTGATGGAAGACCGGGATAAGGATGTGGATATTCTCGATCCGGCGGCCGTGGAGGGCCATTTTCAGCGGATGGGGAAGGCCCTGCTGGACGATGCCGGGGCGCTGGCCGGCAAAACGCTGACCCATTTTTACACGGTCAGTTGGGAGGGCGCCCTGCCGACCTGGACCCGGACGTTCGACCAACAGTTCCAGAACCGTCGAGGGTATGCGATCCGACCATGGTTGCCGGTGTTGGCCGGTTTTGTGGTCCGAAGCCCCGAACAATCTGCCCGATTCCTCCGGGATTACCATACAACGTTGGCCGAGTGCTTCCAGGACAACTACTATGGCAAACTCCAGGAGTTGTGTCATCGGCACGGGCTGCGTTGGCATGCGGAATCGGGCGGGCCGTGGAATCGGACGCTGCCGATGTTTGCCCAGGCCGACCAATTGGCTTTCCTGGCCCGGACGGACATGCCGCAGGGGGAGTTTTGGTGGGGCGGAGGGCAGCCGGCCCGACATCGGGCCTTTAATCGTTGTGCAGCCATGACGGCCCACATCTACGGCAAACCCCTGGCCGCCGCAGAAGCCTTCACCCACATGGTCCAGCATTGGTCGGCCTATCCGGCGACATTGAAACCCCGGGCGGACCGGGCTTTCTGCGAAGGGATCAACCATCTCGTCTGGCATACCTTCACCGCTTCGCCCGCAGAGTTCGGACTGCCGGGCATCGAATATTTTGCCGGCACGCACCTCAACCCGAATGTTACCTGGTTTCCCCTGGCCGGGCCGTTTCTTCAGTATTTGGGACGTTGCCAGTGGATGCTTCGGCAAGGAGAGTTTGTCGCAGATGGAGCGGTGTATGTCGGCGACCGGCCGTATCTGGACTGGAATAGCCCCACGCTCCGATGGGATCAAAGGATCACCTGGAGCGAACGCTCCGCACTCCGCCTGCCGCAGGGATACACCTATGATCTTATAAACACCGAAGTGCTGCTTCAGCGGGCGGCCGTCCCAAATGGCCATCTGGTCCTGCCGGACGGAATGCGGTATCGGCTTCTGGTGGTCGATCTGGAAGACGAGGCTGCCGAACCGGCGGTTCTCCGGAAACTGGTGGAATTGGCCAAGGCGGGAGTGTCGGTGGTGTTGGGACAGCGTCGGCCCAACCGGGCCCCGGGACTGACCGATTATCCTGCCTGCGACGAGCAAGTCCGCCAACTTGCCCAGGAGCTTTGGTCCCTAGGGATTTCCGGCAAATCCCTGGAAGAAATACTCCGGTATAAAACCATTCTGCCCGATTTCGAGGGGCCGGCAGACTGGAATTATATCCATCGGCACAGCCCAGAGGCGGACATCTATTTCGTGGCTACCGAAACACTTCCGGCCGGTTCCGCATCGGCAAGCGGGAAAAAAGAGTCTCCCAAAGGAAAACCCGGCGTCAAAGACCAACCGTCCGGTAATGCGCCAGCGGGTAAAAATCCGGCCGATTCTCCCGGAGCGGCTGCCCAGTGCCGACTGGCCGGCTATCGAACCGCCGAGTGCATTTTCCGAGTGCAGGGCAAGCAGCCGGAATTGTGGGATGCGGTAACCGGCAAGATGGCCCCTGCGGAGCATTGGCGTCCGACCGCCGACGGCCGAACTGCGCTCGCTTTGTGCCTGCCGGAAAACGGGTCGGTGTTTGTGGTATTCCGAAAACCCTGCCAGCCGACCGGCACCCCCCAGATCGCCCAAAAACCGAAAGAAATCCTGAAAACGGTGCCTCTGCGTGGGCCGTGGGAGGTCTGTTTCCAGCCGGGCCGAGGCGCACCGGCATCGGCCACTTTCCCCCAACTGATCCCCTGGAACGAGCACCCGGACAAGGCCATCCGATATTTTTCCGGCACCGCCGTGTATCGGAAGACGTTTGAGGTTTCGGCAGCGGAGGTGGCCGGATCGGTCTGGATTGACCTGGGCCGGGTCCACTGCATCGCCCAAGTTCGGCTCAACGGCAAGGACCTGGGCGTGCTGTGGACGCCGCCATGGCGTCTGGAAGCCACCGGGGCAGTGCGGCCGGGACAGAACGAGTTGGAAATTGCCGTCACCAATACCTGGGTCAACCGCCTGATCGGCGATGCCGCTCTGCCGCCGGAAAAACGGCTTACCAAAACGAACATCGCTCTTCGGCCAGGCCCCCGAGCCCCCAACTTCCGTCCCTATCAAGGAGTTGCGTCTGAGGATCCGCTGGAGCCAGCCGGTCTGTTAGGCCCGGTGCAGGTGGAGTTTTGGGAAGTGAGCGGAGGGCACTAATTTGACTGTATCTGCCGGGAACTATGAGCACCCTCTGTAAGGTAGATCCGATTGTTAGCCCCTCCATCTGGTAGAGGCCCGGTGGGGTAGATAAAGTCAAACTAATCGGTTGGGACGGAAAAGCAGCCTGCTTCCGGGTTGACTTGGGGGGTCCGTGGTATATTGATTAGGGATGGGGGGAACAGTGGTGAGTTGGCCGGGGGGGTGGTTGGCCGGAGGCAAGGGAGTTCAATGGCCCCGGGCCCCTAAATAAGTCCCCATAATTCCGAAAGCGGTCCAAAGGCGCGAAATACCTTCGTTTCCGAGGCCGCCAGTAGTCCAACCACTTCCGGTATTTTGTGGACTTATTTAGATTCCTCCTTATGGAGGAAAGACATAGCGGTCCCCCCTATTCGGTGAATGTGTTACCTTTTTGGAGAGAAGGTGGAGTATGAACCATTCTTCTCGGGTATGTTCCCTCGGTGTGTATATTGTTTTTCTGAGCCTTGGGCAGACGTTCGCTGCTGCCCCGAAGTCCGAGTCGGTGCCACTAACGGCCGAGGGAGAAAAACTTCAGGCCCGTTATGCGGCCCAGTTGTCGGCCTTACAGGCGGAGATCAAAAAAGTGCTGCCTCCGATGGACCCATGGAAACTGGCCGCACTACGGGAAGCGCAGGAAATGGTCAAAAAAGCGACCGCTGAGGCGACGTCGGCCAAACAGGCCTTGGAAAAAGTCCAAGCCGCCAAAGCGTTGGTCGAACACGCCAAGAGCAAGTGGATCGCCGGGGCCGAGAAAGGCATTGCCCAGGCCCAAGCGGCGCTGAAAAAAGCGACTACGGACGCCGAACGGGCGGCAGCCCAGAAAGAACTGGCCAAATGGCAGGCCAACAAAGAAGAAGGTCTCAAGGCCCTCCAGGAGCGTCAAGCCGCCTGGGAACGCGCAAAAGCCGAGGAACCCAAACTCCGCCAGGCCTATGAAGCCACCCAAGCAGCGTTGGAACGGGCGCGGACCGTCGAACGCGAAGCGGCCAAAGCCCTATTGGCAGACCTGATGCCGTTTTTGTCGAGCGACCGCTGGGACCCGCAGCTTGTCAAGTGTGTGGTCCTGACCGAGGCCACCCCGCGAGGCTTGGCCGCATTTGCCCAACAGGGGAAGGAACAAGAGACGCTGGTGGAAAATCTCCTGAGCGACGTGTCGCTGATGAAACAGATGCTCGAAGCGGGCGGCGCCCGGGAGGGGAAGTACGGCCAAGCAATGCGAATTTACACCGATATTCAAAAAGCTAGCTCTCGTGCTCGAGAGGGTATTCTTCAGCGATTGGCCCTTGGCATCGCTCTGGAACATGCCGTGCCGATCCCGCAACGGAACGCCGTCGCCAAACCGGAGGCCCCTACCGTGGTGGACCCTGTGAAGCGGTACCTCCATTACGAAAAGGCGTATCTGGACGGCGAACTTGACCCGGCCTTTCCCCATATGACCGCCTGGGAATGTCGTTATATAGCCAACTCCGATGCTCCGGATCATGTGTTGGCTTGGGGCCGCCAGATGTTGCGCAACTACCGCCCCGACCACATTTTCAACCCCGATTACGCTTGGCGATATTCGGGAATCGTTCGAACGGACGTTGCCTACCGTCATTCCAACGAATACACCGACTCCGATTCGCTCGAGTTTTACCAGAACGTGCTCAAAAATGGGGGTCTTTGCGGCCGGCGTGCGTTTTTTGGCCGATTCATCGTGCGTGCTTTCGGGCTGCCGGCGTGGGGAGTCACCCAAAAAGCGCATGCCGCTCTGGGACGTTGGACGCCGTCGGGATGGGTAGTGAATCTTGGCGCCAATTGGCAGTACAGTTGGTTCGAGGGGCGATCCGGCCTCGATTTCCTTTTGGAAACCCAAGCACGCAAACATCCCCAAGAATTCCAAAAGGTCCTGCGAGCCCAATGGGTCAGCACCGTCCTCGGTGAACCAAAATACAATAGCATGAAAAACATCCCCGGCGGCCTTTGGGCCATGTTGGCGCATTGGGCACAAGAGATCATCGTGGCCGAAACCAAACCGCCCCAACTGGCTGCCGTGGGACAGGAACTCGCTGAGGCTGATCAGTCCGCCGAAACGAAAGCAATGGCCGTCGCCAAAGCGCCGGTAACCGACAAGGACAAAAAAATCCTCCTGGGCGCGGATGGCGCCATCACCATCCCGGCGGCAGCCTGCAATGGAGTTCAGACGATGAAGAGTTTCCTCGGCGGCCTCCAGGCGTTTTGCGGCGGTGCTTTTGACTGCACCGTGGAGGCGCCCCGCGGCGGCAAATACACGCTCTGCCTCCGCGTGGTCCATGTGCATGACGAGGAACCCGTGTCTCTCCGCGTCAACGATGCCGCCTCTCCGGTGGTCGTGGTCATTCCCTTTACGTGCGGCCAATGGGAACAGACCGCCCCCGTGACCATCACTCTGGTCCAGGGGAAAAACACGCTTCGGTTTGCCAAACCTGCACGTGGTTTTACCTTCAAGGAGATCACGCTCTCGCCGGTGCCCTATTGATCTTCGCAAATCCCAGAGACACGAAACTCCCTGGTTTTCCGCCCTGTGTATATCCCTTGGTTTTGCGAAGGCGCAAAGTTTTCCCGCACCCGCGGCAACTTTGGTCTGGTTAATAAATGGAATCCAGAAAGCGCCCTCCCATGGAGCAGAAAGGAGCAGCTATGCAATGGTCCGGCGTCCTATGCCGAGTTTTTGCTTTCTCATTGGTCGGCATTCTTACTCTTGTTGCCCCGTGCTGTCCGGTTGTGTGGTCGGCACACACAACGCCGGTGCCCGATTTGACCAAAGGGGAAAAGATCCCTGAGGACGCAAAGCACGACTGGAACCTCGGTCCTACGGGGCTGCGCGGCTGGATGTACTGCGACAGGCTGGTCACCTCTGATGCCCGGCAGATTCTTGTGACCAAAGTGGAGAAAGGGTCCCCGGCCGATTGGCATTTTCCAGGTGGGCGACGTGATCCTCGGTGTCGCCGGCAAACCGTTTTCCTACGACCCGCGCATCGAGTTCGGCAAAGCGATCACCGCTGCCGAAACACCGGCCGGGGGAGGAAAATTGACGCTGATCCGCTGGCGGGACGGCAAAACGGAGAAGGTCACCCTGAGACTGCCGGTTCTCGGCACGTACAGCCCCACCGCTCCTTACAATTGCCCAAAGTCCAAACGCATTCTGGAGCAAGGGTGCAATGCTCTGGCCGAGCGCATGGCGGCGCCCTCCTATGGCAAAGGGTTCAACCCTATTCCCCGAGCGCTGAATGCGCTGGGCCTGTTGGCCAGCGGGGAGCCAACCTACCTCCCTCTGCTCAAGAAGGAAGCTGAGTGGGCGGCACAATTCCGCACCGCTAGCTTCCCCACATGGTATTACGGCTACGTCATGATGTTCCTTGCCGAATACAAACTCGCCACGGGCGATGAATCGGTCATGCCGGGTTTAAGGCGGCTTGCGCTGGAAGCGGCCCATGGTCAAAGCGCCGTGGGTTCCTGGGGGCACGGCTTTGCGCGGCCTGACGGCCGGTTGGGCGGCTATGGGATGATGAACTCTCCGGGCATACCGCTGACCATTTCCTTGGTGCTGGCCCGTGAGGCGGGGGTGAAAGATCCGGCCGTGGATTTGGCGATCCAGCGCAGCGCCCGCCTGTTGCGCTTCTACATCGGCAAAGGCGCCATCCCCTACGGCGACCATCACCCGTGGATACAGACCCACGAAGACAACGGCAAATGCGGAATGGCGGCCGTCTTGTTCAACCTGCTGGGGGAAGCCAGCGGGGCAGAGTTTTTCTCTCGCATGAGCGTTGCCTCTCATGGATCGGAGCGCGATTGCGGCCACACGGGGAATTTTTTCAACATTCTCTGGGCCATGCCTGGTGTTGCTCTGTCCGGCCCTCACGCGACCGGGGCGTGGATGAAGGAATTCGGTGCCTGGTATTTCGATCTTGCGCGGCGGTGGGATGGCACATTTCTCCATCAAGGGCCGCCCGAGCTAAACAACGACAGCTATGCCGGCTGGGACTGCACAGGCGTTTATATGATCGCCTATGCCATGCCTCTCAAGAAAATTCATCTCACCGGCAAACGCCCCAGTATTGCCCCCCAGCTCACCCCGGCTGCCGCGGAGGCGATTATTGACGACGGTCGTGGCTGGAACAACAAGGACCGCCACCGCTTCTACGACCAACTCAGCACGGACCAACTTTTAGCACGCCTCCGGAGTTGGTCGCCGGTGGTCCGCGAGCGGGCCGCCATGGCATTGGCCCGCCGCAAAGACGCTCCGATTGCCCGCGTGCTGGAGTTGCTCGACTGGCCGTCGCTCGAAGCTCGGCTGGGGGCATGTCAGGCCATCGCTCACCTCAAAGACCGTGCCGCCTCCGCAGTTCCGAAGCTGCGAAAATTGCTCCATGCCGACGACCTCTGGCTGCGCATCAAGGCTGCCGACGCCCTTGCTGCAATCGGCAAGCCCGCAATGGAGGCCGTGCCGGAAATGCTTGAGTTGATGGCCCAGGTGGACCCGGAGAAAGATCCGCGCGGCATGCAACAGCGGTATCTTTGCTTTGCTTTGTTTAATCGGGGGGGCGAGCATCCTCCCGGACTGCTCAGCCGGTCGCTGGAAGGCGTGGATCGGGAGGCGCTTTACAAGGCCGTGCGGGCTGGGCTCAAGAACCAAGACGGCCGTGCCCGAGGCTGTATCGCATCAGTCTATGGGAACCTTTCCTTCGAAGAAATCAAACCGCTGTTGCCCGCCATCTATCAGGCAGCCATAGAATATGCCCCCAGCGGCGAGATGTTTGCCGACTCGATTCGGCTGGAAGGACTCCGCCTCCTGGCCAAGCATCGGATCGAGGAAGGTATTCGCGCCTGCGTGGACTACGTCCGGAACCAGAACCCGTGGGCCAGCGAGCATCGGACGCCGGAAGTCATGAAGATCCTCCTTAGCTACGGAACCCACGCCAAGGCGGTCATTCCTGAACTGCTCAAAATTGCCGAGTACTTTGAAAAGGAGGAAAAAGACTTTCCCAAGGAATTGAGTCTGAGAAAAGCCAGGTGCGTCCGCGAAACGATCGCCGCCATCGAAGCCTCGACGGACACCCCGGAACTGATCCGCCTGAAATAGCACAAACATCGCGGGCGGAATCCCAAATAGGACATTGAGGGTGTCCGGAAATTCGCTTTATCGAACTCTTCGCAGCATAGATATATCAAACTCCCCATGTCCAAAATGGGTGTCGGACGGGTGGGAGTCGGTTCTAGGACGGAACTGCCCGGAATGGGGGCAAGGAGTACTCTTAGAATTTCCGGACACCCTCAGTAAATTTGGAACCATGTAGCCGTATGAAACAAGTTTGTCTCTTCCCTGGGGGCTAAACCCAGTCTGCCGCTGCCGCGCAAGCGGGAACCCAGGATTTCTGGATTCTAGCTGCCGCAGAAGTACCAAGGGGGTGGGCACATCCAGAGGCACGGGATTCCAGTTTGTGCGGGAAGGAGACCCTACTCCCGGCATTCGGCTAAAATATAATATTTTAGCCGAAGGAAGGAACCCGCCTTTCCTCTGGCTGTCCAGAGGCCGGTTGGAGCCGCCAGTGCAAGGGAGCGGCTAGCCGGGTGAGATACTTGTGGGGAGTCCAGGGAGTTTTTTAGGGACAACGGAGTTTCGTAGTATGCATGGGGAAGTTCCGAAGGAATGAGGAGGGACAACGAAGGCGACCGTCCCATTCTTATTTGCTCCCTCACCTTACACTGTCCCTCTAGGGGAGGGGGGAAAGCGAGCGTTTCTCCATTCGGCGAAGTTGTTGCCGCTAGCTACCGTTTCAAGACAAAGGTACCTCGGCGGATCGGTCAACCAAAGATAGTGCTCTGGTGGAAAAGGAACCTTCGGATGAAACGACGTACCATTGCTCCGGGTGTGGAGTGGTTGGGGGCGGTGGATTGGAATCGACGGCTGTTTGATAGTTTGATCCCGTTGCCCGATGGGACCAGTTATAACGCCTATCTGGTCCGGGGTGGGGAAAAGACCGCCCTTTTGGACACCGTGGACCCGTCGATGATCGATGTTTTGCTTCGGCAACTGGAAGATATCGGACGGATCGACTATCTGGTCTCGCATCATGCCGAGCAGGACCATTCGGGCGGCATTCCGGGGGTGCTACAGAAGTATCCGGAGGCCCAACTCATCTGCACGCCGAAGGCCAAGCCGCTTTTGGTGGATCATCTGGACGTGCCGGCGGAACGGATCACCACGGTGGAAGACGGGCAGACGCTGGACCTGGGCGGCAAAACCCTCCAATTCCTCCATACGCCCTGGGTCCATTGGCCGGAAACTATGTGCACCTACCTCCCGGAAGACCGAATTTTGTTTTCGTGCGACTTTTTCGGGTCGCACCTGGCTACTTCGCAGCTTTACGCGGGGGAGGACCCGTATGTTTTGGAGGCCGCCAAGCGATACTATGCGGAGATCATGATGCCGTTTCGGAAAATCGTGGCCAAGAATATCGAGAAGGTGCGGCCATTGGAACTGAAGTACATTGCTCCCAGCCATGGTCCTATCTACGATCGGCCCCAAGAGATTCTTGCTGCCTATGAGCAGTGGGTTTCCGAGCGGGCGGCCAACCTGGCCTTGGTGGTGTATGTCTCCATGCACGGAAGCACGGAGATGATGGTCAACTATTTGCTGGCGGCGTTGGCGGAGCGGGGGGTGCGGGTGCAAAAATATGAACTGACCACCACGGACATCGGCAAACTGGCCATGGACCTGGTGGACGCGGCCACCCTGGTGGTGGGCACGCCGACGGTGCACGGCGGGCCTCATCCGACCGTCTTCGCCGCCACCAACTTGGCCAATGCCTTACGTCCGAAGCTAAAATATGTGGCCATCATCGGCTCCTATGGGTGGGGCGGCAAAGCACCGGAACAGATCGCCCAGCTTATCCCCAATTTGCAGGTGGAACTTCTAGGCACCGTGCTTTGCAAAGGGCTGCCCCGGCAGGATACCTTGGACCGCCTGGATGCCCTGGCCGAGCAAATCGCCCAAAAACATGCCGCTTTGGAAGCTTTGGGCCGAAGGGAGTAAGCTCCATTTTGGCCTTTTGGGGCACCCGCCAATGGGGAATGCCCTACGCATTGCTAACATCTTAGCCGAACGGAGGGGCGTACTTGGCAGGCCCGATAATTTCCGCCCTTACCCGGCAATGGCTGCGGCACCGCCGACCTCTCCACGGCCCGGAGAGAGGCGATTTGCTCCATTCGGCTAAAATGTTCCACCGGGCGTTTGGGTAAAGCAGAAAGGTCGGGAAACGGTTGGGGCCACGCCGTCCGGCTGCCCATTTCGGGACAGCCTCTATGGAACTTTGCAAATCATAGAGACACCAAATTCCCTGATTTTTGGTGACGTCGGTATCCCTTGGTTTTGCGAAGACCGATACGTTTTGGGGGCGCAGAACGGGAACGTGGTCGTTTCCAGGCACAAAAAGACAACCTGGACATTCTGGTCACCGTCCCGGTCAGGGGGATGAAGGAATCCCCGGGCCGGTATTGGAAGCTTCCGCACCGGGTTGGTCCAAGGGATTGGAGGGGGAGGAAGCCGAGGATGCCAATTCCGGAGATTCTGCCGGGGGCATCGGAGCTTCCCGTAAGAACGGGAAGTCATGGGAGGGGGGAGTTCCTCCGCGAGGGGCGGCCAAGGCGGCCAGAACCTCCGGCGGAATTTTGACCTCGGCGTTTTGGTATTTGCGGAAGCCGGTGCCGGCGGGGATCAAGTGGCCCAGGATGACGTTCTCTTTGAGTCCCACCAGACGATCCACCTTGCCCGCCAAGGCGGCTTCGGTGAGCACCTTGGTGGTCTCTTGGAAGCTGGCCGCCGAGATGAAGCTGGAGCTTTGGATGGCGGCTTTGGTGATGCCCAGCAGTTGGGTGCTGGCGGTAGCGGGTTTGGGTTTGACGCCCTGAGCAGGTTCGCCGCCGAGCGCTTCGATCTGGGCGTTCTCCTGCTCGAACACCTCCCTGGGCACGATGGCGCCGACCTCGAAGTTGCTATCGCCTTTGACGGTGATTTTGACACACCGGCTTAGTTCTTCGTTGACTTTGCGGAACTCGAACTTATCCATCAGAATACCGGGCAACAGATTCGTGTCGCCGACGGTTTCCACCCGGACTTTCCGCATCATTTGGGCGATGATGATTTCGATATGTTTATCATTGATATCGACCTTTTGGGCCCGATAGACACTTTGGATTTCCCGGAGCAGATATTGTTGGACGGCTTCTTCGCCGGAGATGCGGAGGATGTCGTGGGGCACTTGGGGCCCTTCGACCAAAGGTTCGCCTGCCCTCACGTAGTCTCCGGAATGCACCCGAAGTCGTTGGCCGTGCGAGACCAGGTGCTCCCGTTCGATGCCGCTTTCGCTGCGGACGATGATGGTTCGTTTACCCCGGCGTTTTTCCCCAAGGATTTCCACGACACCGTCGATTTCGGCAATGACGGCGGGTTCTTTGGGTTTGCGGGCTTCGAACAGTTCGGTTACGCGGGGCAGACCGCCGGTAATATCCTGGGTGCCGGAAACTTCACGGGGCGTTTTGGCCAGCAGGCTGCCGGCGGAAATGAACTGCCCTTCTTCGACTTCGATATAAGCCCGTTCCGGCAGGGGGTACCAGTCCAGGGTTTTTCCGGTGGCGGGGTCTTCCAGGACGATTCGAGGAGAAAGATTGCCTTTGGCTTCCAAGACCATTCGGCGGATATTGCCGGCCGCATCCTTTTCCAAGCGGAGAGTCTCGCCCTCGATGAGGTCTTCATAGCGGACCCGTCCGTTGACTTCTGCCAAGATGGGGCTACTATGAGGATCCCATTGGCAGAGGAGTTGCCCGGGCTGGACTTGTTGGCCTTCTTTGACGAACAACAAGGCCCCGATGGGGACTTCGTATGTTTCGAGTTCTCGTCCTTTGGGATCCAGCAGGAGGATTTCCCCGTTTCGGGTCAGGACGATCTCTTGACCTTGGTCGTTGACGACGGATCGGAGGCGCATGAAGCGGACTTGCCCAGCCCGTTTAGCCCGCAATTCGCTCTCTTCGATCACTTTGGTGGCGGTACCGCCGATGTGGAAGGTCCGCATCGTAAGCTGGGTGCCCGGTTCGCCGATGCTTTGGGCGGCGATGATTCCGACGGCCATGCCTTCTTCCACCAGTTCTCCGGTGGATAGATCCATGCCGTAGCAGAGGGCACAGACTCCCAACGGCGCCTCGCACGTCATCGGACTGCGCACTTGCAGTTTCTCTAAGCCGAGTTCCTCAATTCGCCGCGCAATCTCCGGGGTGATCAATTCGTTTTCTCGGACGATGACTTCATCGGTCACCGGGTCCACGACGTTGGTTCGGCTGACGCGGCCTCGGATCACCTCGGCCAGGCTCCGTTCGACTTTCTCCCCGCGATAGACCACACTTTTGGTAATTCCCTGGGTAGTGCCGCAGTCGTACATCGTCACCACCACGTTTTGGGCCACATCGGCCAATTTACGGGTCAAATACCCGGAGTCGGCGGTTTTCAGGGCGGTATCGGCCAATCCTTTCCGGGCGCCGTGCGTGGAACTGAAGTATTCCAGCACATTCAACCCTTCTCGGAAGTTTGCTTTAATGGGCGTTTCGATGATCTTGCCGGAGGGTTTGCTCATCAGGCCTCGCATCCCGGCCAGTTGGCGGATTTGTTCCTCACCGCCACGGGCGCCGGAGATGGCCATCAGGTAAATCGGATTCACATATCCGGGGAACCGGTAGTCATTTTTGAGGGCTTCCATCATTTCGGAGGAGATTCGTTCCCGTGCATGGGACCACGTGTCCAACACTTGGCGATACCGTTCCAGATCGGTGATGGTTCCCCGTTGGAAGTTCCTCTGGATTTGGAGGACTTGGCGTTCTGCCTCTCGAATGATTTGGGCTTTGCTGGGTGGAGTAAGCAGGTCATCGGTGGCAAAGCTCAGTCCGCTTCGGGTGCTTTGGCGGAAACCGAATTGGTTCATCCGATCCAGCAGTTCGATGGTAGCTTTTCGGCCTAGCAGTTCGTAGCAGTCGGAGATGACCATCGCCAACTCGCTCGATTTGAGCGGCATATTGTAGAAGGGCATTCCTTCGGGAAGGATACTGTTGAACAGGACCCGACCTACGGTGGTTTGGATCATTTTCGGCGGTGGGGTTTCTTCTTTATCGTCTTTGCTGGTCTTGACCCTTCGGCCAGGCGGCAGCCGGAGCTTGATCACCGCATGGGTATCCACCTTGCCCCGGGCATAGGCCGTTTCCACTTCGTCCATGGAGGCGAAGATCATTCCTTCGCCTTTTCGTTCCGGCAAAGCCAGGGTGGTGTAATAGCAGCCCATCACGATGTCCTGAGAGGGGCTGATGATCGGGCCGCCGTGCGCCGGGCTGAAGATATTATGGATGGACATCAATAGGGTATGGGCTTCCACCTGGGCTTCAATCGAAAGGGGCAGATGCACCGCCATCTGGTCGCCGTCGAAGTCGGCATTGAAGCCCTTGCAGACCAACGGATGGAGCTGAATGGCGTTCCCCTCGATCAGGACCGGTTCAAACGCCTGGATACCCATTCGGTGCAAGGTCGGCGCCCGGTTCAACAGGACCGGGTGATTGACGATGACCTCGGCCAGGATTTCCCAAACTTCTTCATCTTTGCGCTCGATCATCTTTTTAGCGCTTTTAATGGTGTCGGCATGGCCGAGTTCTTTTAACCGACGGATGATAAACGGCTGATACAATTCCAGGGCGATTCTCTTCGGCAGGCCGCACTGATGCAGTTTCAGAGTGGGACCGACCACAATCACACTTCGGGCCGAGTAATCGACGCGTTTGCCCAGGAGGTTTTCCCGGAATCGCCCCTGTTTGCCTTTGATCATGTCGGTCAGGGACTTCAGCGGCCGGTTGCTGGAGCCGAGCACCGGGCGTTTGCATCGGCTGTTGTCAAACAGGGCATCGACGGCCTGTTGGAGCATCCGCTTTTCGTTCCGGATGATCACTTCCGGGGCGTTCAGATCCACCAGTTTTTTGAGGCGATTATTTCGGTTGATGATCCGGCGGTACAGATCGTTCAAATCGCTGGTGGCGAAATTGCCCGAATCCAGAAGCACCAGAGGCCGCAAATCCGGCGGGATCACCGGAATGACGTCCAAAACCATCCATTCCGGACGGTTGTCGCTATCCCGAATGGATTCCACCAATTTGAGCCGGTTAATCAGTTCCTTACGGCGTTGTTTGGAATTGGTTTCGGCCAGTTCGGTTCGCAGCTCTTGAGAGAGTTTCACCAGGTCGAGGTCGATCAGGAGTTTGCGGATGGCTTCGGCGCCCATATCGGCTTTGAAGGCATTTTCGCCGTATTCGGCGCGGGCGGCCCGGTATTCTTCTTCGGTCAGGAGTTGTTGTTTTTCTAGCGGCGTCTCCCCTGGGTCGATCACCACGTAGTCCTGGTAATAGATGATTTTTTCCAGGCTGGTGGTTTTCATATCCAGGAGGGTACCCAGTCGGCTGGGCACCGCTTTAAAGAACCAGATATGGACCACCGGGGCGGCCAATTCAATATGGCCCATCCGTTTGCGGCGTACCCGGCTATGGGTGATTTTCACCCCGCAGCGGTCGCAAATCATCCCTTTATATTTCATGCCCCGGTATTTGCCGCAGGAGCATTCCCAGTCTTTTTCCGGGCCGAAAATCCGTTCGCAAAACAGACCATCCCGTTCCGGCCGATACGTCCGGTAGTTGATCGTCTCCGGTTTTTTGACTTCTCCGAAGGACCAACTCCGGATATCATGAGGTCGAGCCAAGCTGATTTTGACCGAAACATAGTCGTTAATTCGGTCGTATAGGGGTTCGCCGATGCTCACCGTGGGACCTCCTTTGCCGGCAGGAAAACAACCAAAACCGTTTTCAAACCATCGGGGTTGTAGGTTTTTCGGCCTCTGCGGGCCGGTGGCAAGAATAGACGATCCGCCTCGGAGCCCCTGCAGGGTTCCCCTTGGGGGCCATTACATCCGGGCCTTTTCCAACTGCATATTCAACGCCAGGCCACGGATTTCGTTGACCAACACATCGAAGCTGGCCGGGGTGCCGGCTTCGAGGGTATTTTTGCCTTGGACCATCGCTTCATAGATTTTGGTTCGGCCTTCGACGTCATCGCTTTTGACGGTAAGCAGCTCTTGGAGGATGTAGGCCGAGCCGTAGGCTTCCAACGCCCAGACTTCCATTTCTCCGAATCGTTGGCCGCCGAAGCGGGCCTTACCGCCCAGCGGCTGTTGGGTGATCAAGGAGTACGGGCCGGTGGATCGAGCGTGGACCTTGTCGTCCACAAGGTGATGCAGTTTCATCATGTAAATATAGCCAAGTGTAGATAATTGTTCAAACGGCTCCCCGGTTCGGCCGTCGTAGAGTTGCACTTTGCCGTTTTTCGGCAAACCGGCTTCTTCCAGCACCTTCTGGATTTCTTCTTCGCTAGCGCCGTTGAAGACCGGGGTGATGGCACGGAAACCGAGGCGGGCGGCCGCCCAACCCAGGTGGGTTTCCAGGATTTGGCCGACGTTCATTCGGCTCGGCACCCCCAAAGGATTCAGCAAGATTTGCACCGGCGTACCGTCGGCCAAGAAGGGCATATCCTCTTTCGGCAATATCTTGGCAATGACGCCCTTGTTCCCGTGGCGACCGGCCATTTTATCCCCCACCGAAATTTGCCGTTTGGTCGCTACATACACCTTGACCATCTGGAGTACGCCGCTGCGCAGTTCATCGCCTCGTTTGAGGGTATTGAGTTTCCGGTCCCGGGCGTCGATGGCGGCCTCGATTTCCGGCCAGTACTGCTTGTAGATGCGTTCGACTTCAGCCCGGCGTTGGGGACTGCGAATATCCAGTTTTTCCGGATGGAAGGTTTGCGCCTGTTCGACCAGGTACGCAGGTTCATGATCGCCCAGGAGCGGCTGACCGTCTTCGTCGGTGATCTTTCGATCCAGCACCTCTTCCATTTCGGCGATCATTTGTCGGAAGAGGGCGGCAATTTTGGCATTGCCTTCTGCTTCGGCGTCTTTGAGGGCTTTATCGTATTCAGCCTTTTCTTTTTCGCTCAGACTCATCCGGCGGGAGAATTTTTGCGTGGCGATGACGATTCCCTCGACGCCGGAGGGGACTTCGAGCGATTCGTTTTTGACATCTTCGCCTGCCCGGCCGAAAATGGCATGGAGGAGTTTTTCTTCGGGCGTCAGTTCGGTTTTGCTCTTCGGCGCCACTTTTCCGACCAGGATGTCTCCTGGGCGCACATAAGTTCCCACTCGGACGATGCCGTTTTCATCCAGATTTCGGCGTGCCTTTTCGCTGATATTGGGGATATCCCGGGTGAATTCTTCCCGGCCGAGTTTCGTCTCTCGGATTTCCACGTCGAATTCGTCAATATGAATAGATGTATATGCATCGCATTCGACCAGATCTTGGCTGATGATGATGGCGTCTTCGAAGTTGAATCCATCCCAGGAGACGAAGGCGGCCAGGACATTCCGGCCCAGGGCCAGTTCTCCCTGGTAGGTAGCCGCCCCGTCGGCAATCACCTGCCCTTTTTCCACCTTATCCCCGACACGGACGATCGGCTTTTGATTCAGACAGGTACGTTCGTTCAAGCCTACGAATTTTTTCAGTTCATACACATCCGGGCCGATCTCGATCCGATTGGCGTCCACATAGGTGACGGTACCTTTTCGCCGGGCGCGGACGACCATGCTGGAGTTCCGGGCCACTTCCGGTTCCATCCCGGTGGCTACCAAGGGGGCTTCGGTTACCAACAGCGGCACCGCCTGCCGTTGCATGTTCGATCCCATCAGCGCCCGGTTGGCGTCGTCGTGTTCCAGGAAGGGGATCAAACTGGCCGACACGCCCACCATCTGACATGGAGAGACATCGATATATTGCACTTTGTCCACCGGAACGAGGTGGAAATCCCCCTTATACCGGGCGACAATGGTGTCGCCGACGATCTTACCGTCTTTGATAGGGGCGTCGGCGGGGGCGATGACCACTTCCCGTTCCTGGTCGGCCCGAAGCCACTCGATCTGGTCGGTCAGTTTGCCGTGGACGACCTTCTGGTATGGGGTGATCAAAAATCCATATTCATCCACATCCGCATAGATCGCCATGCTGGAGATCAGCCCGATATTGGTGCCTTCAGGCGTCTCGATGGGGCAGATGCGTCCGTAGTGGGAGATGTGGACGTCCCGCACGTCGAATCCCGCCCGCTTTCGATTCAACCCGCCCGGCCCCAGCGCACTTAACCGTCGCTCATGCGTCAAGGTGGAAAGCGGGTTGGTCTGATCGATTACCTGCGACAGCTCACTGCGTCCGAAGAAGTATTCAATGGCCGCCGACACACTCTTGGGATTTACCAACGAGCGGGGCGTCATATCTTCCACGTCTTTCAGGCTCATCCGCTCCTGGACGGTTCGGCGGAGCTTCAGGAGCCCTTTTCGGATTTCTTCCCCGGCCAATTCGTCGATCGTTCGGAGCCGACGGTTGCCCAAATCGTCAATATCATCCAGCTGGGCATCCGGATCGTTGCTCCGAAGACGGAGCAAATATTGCATGGCGGCAATCAGGTCTTCGGCGCGGAGAGTCATTTCGTCTTCCGGCACCTGCAGGCCCAATTTGCGATTGATGCGGAATCGGCCCACCCGTCCAAGGCGATAGCGATTCGGGTCGAAAAACTTCTCCCGGAACAGCAGTTTGGCTTTTTCCAGATGAGGTGGGTTGCCGGGCCGAAGACGCTGGTAAATCCGAAGCAGGGCTTCTTCATGGCTGGCGGTGGGATCCTCGTTCAAGGTGTTCAGGATCAGGGGAGTCTTCGGCGCCGCCATCACCTCCACTTCCGTCAGGCCGGAAGTGCAGATGATTTCGGCCATATTTTTGGTAATTTTTTGGCCTGCTTCGACAATGATTTCGCCGGCTCGGGAACTGCCTGCCGGATAGACCACATCGGTTACCGCGATCTTGCCTTCCAGTTTGACCGCGCTGCGTCCGTCCACGATTTTTTCCACACTGGTGGGATAGAAGGCCCGGAGGATGGAGGCGTTGTCGCTGTATTTGGGGTCCATAGCCCGCAGGAGCATGGTCGCCGGGAATTTGCCGCTCTGGTCGATCCGCACCGCGAGACTTTCCCGGCGGGTTACGTTCATCTCCACCCAACTGCCACGTTCCGGGATGATCCGACAGACATGCAGTTTCCGATCGCCGCCTTCCGTCTCGGTGATGAAATCCATCCCGGGGCTGCGGTGCAATTGGCTGACCACCACCCGCTCGGCCCCGTTGATGATAAATTCTCCACCCCCGAGCATGATGGGGATATCGCCCAGATAGACTTCTTCTTCGATGGGCTGCGGCTTGGTCAGCCGAAGCCAGACCTTCAATGGCCGGCCATACGTCAGACGCAACTGCCGACATTCCTCCGGCTCATAGCGGGGTTTGCCCAATTCGTAGCGGATGTATTCCAAGCGGAGCGATTTGTCGTAATTTTCGATGGGGAAAATTTCTCGGAATAGGGCTTCCAGGCCCTGGTTTTTCCGTTTTTGCCAGGGTACATCCGCTTGCAAAAATGCTTCGTAACTGCGGGTTTGCAGGCGGGTCAAATCCGGAATGGGAAAATCGGACCGACGTGTGCCAAAGTAACGAACTTCTTTGGGCTGAAGACGGCGTTGGGCCGGGACGGCCATAACTGTGCTCCTCCCAAAACAGGCTAGGACGGGCTATAAGGAACGAGCAAGAAAGGAGGACGTGTCCGCCAGAGCGTCTGTGCAGAATCTGAGTTACGACGAATCGGTTCGCGGAAGCCCCACCGATTGTCTGCCCAACCATCCCACTGCCGAGGGCCCTCTGAGGTACCCGGAAAATCGGCCTAGGGAAACTACTTTCTGGAGGAAGCCATGCTTACTTGATCGAAACCGTCGCGCCGACCTCTTCCAATTGCTTTTTGATTTTTTCGGCTTCTTCTTTGGAGACTCCCTCTTTGACCTTTTTCGGGGCGCCTTCGACAAGATCCTTGGCTTCCTTCAGACCAAGGCCGGTGATCTGCCGAACCACCTTGATGACCTCGATCTTTTTGTCGCCGAATTTTTCCAAAACCACGTCGAATTCGGTCTTGGCTTCGGCCTGAGCGGGAGCGGCACCGCCGGCTTGCTGAGGCATGACCATCATGGCCGCTCCGCCCGCCGCTGCCTTAATCCCATAGACCTCTTCCAGATAATCGCTCAGTTCCTTGGCTTCCAACAAGGTGAGCTTTACGATCCGATCTCCCAATTCCTTAGTGGTTTGGGAAAACTCGCGCGTTGCCGTTTCGGTAGCCATCGCTGTGTTCACCCTTTCATGCTAAACCGGTAAAAAAACTTCTCGCAAAAGCTTCTCATAACCCACAGTCCATGAGGGATTTTCCTCCCCATCCGGAAAATCCCCCACAGACACCTCCCTTTTTATTTGCTCAAAACAAATCCCGTAACACTTTAGCCGAATGGAGCCTCCGCCTCTCCCCTGGCCGTCGAGAGGCCAGCCAACCGTAGGTGGGCCAGGTGAGGGGAATCTGGGGGCCAAAAGGTGCCTGGATTCCTGCTTCCGCAGGAATGACACATCGTCTCCCTTCATTCGGTTAAAGTCTTACCAAATCCCTTACATCTCTCCGAAGAAAAAATGTATCCTAGAATCCCTCATCGAAGACGGTCTTCGGCCGCTGGGGGGCCATTCGGCTATAAGGAGCCGTGTGCCGGAGAGTTTATCCTTCGGCAGAAGACTGTTGTTCGGGTTCTGCTTTTTGACGGATCTGACCGGCCAGGGTGCCAGCCGGACCCCGCAACTGGGCGACCAATCGTGCCCCCGGCGAAAGGATCTGCCCGACCAACAGGGCCAAAAGTTCCTGCCGAGTGGGCATCTTGCTGACCGCTTTTAACTCTTCCGGACTGAGCCGTTTCCCCTCCATGCAGCCGCCCCGCAGTTCCAGTTTCTCGTAGTCTTTTTGTTCTGCGAGGCGGAAGACTTCTTTGGCCAGGCTCACGATATCTTCGCCACCCCAACAGATGGCCGCCGGGCCGGTCAACCCCTCAAACATCGGCGCTAGCGGAGTGCCCATCAACGCCCGCCGTGCCAGACTGTTCTTGACCACCATCAGCGATATCTTCTTTTCCCGTAGCTCCCTGCGCAGTTGGGTCGTAGTTACCCCATTGAGCCGGGATACATTCACCAACACGGCGGCATCCACACCAGCCAACCGCCGACGTAAATCCTCCATTATTAAGTTCTTTACGTATTTGCTCATTGTACGTTCCTACCCATCGGGAACTTGTGTTCTGGAGACTTGTGTTCTCCAAGGGGGTGAACCAAACCTTTCGTCCCAGAGCGCCGTCCGGCCGAAGGGCACCTGGCCTCTATGGGAAACCTCTTCGGGACTATCCTGCTTTGCCTCGCCCGTGGGTTTCCGAATAGGGGGCTAGGCGGCCTGCACCCGCACACTCGGACTCATCGTGGCCGAGATGGCGATACTCTTAATGTATTGGCCGCGGACAGCCGCCGGTTTGAGCGACTGCACATAGTCGATAAAGGTTTTGATATTGTCGATCAATTTTTGGGCGTCGAAACTCAGTTTGCCGACCACCGCATGGACCACCCCCCCGGCGTCGTTTCGGAATTCGACCTTGCCCGCTTTGTATTCCCGGACGACCCGTCCGACATCCATGGTGACGGTACCTGCCCGAGGCGAGGGCATCAGCCCTCGGGGGCCTAGGATCTTGCCCAACGGTCCTACCACGCCCATCATATCCGGGGTGGCAATACAGACGTCGAAGTCGGTCCAGCCGGCTTTGATTTTTTCGGCCAATTCGGCCCCTCCGACCTCATCGGCCCCGGCAGCACGGGCCTCATCCACCTTGTCTCCTTTGGCAAAGACCACCACCCGAAGGGTTTTGCCAATTCCATGGGGCAGCACGATCGAACCCCGGACGGTTTGATCCGCCTGCCGGGGATCAATGCCCAACCGGATGGCAATCTCGACCGACTGGTCAAACTTGGTAGTATTAAACTGCTTCAATAAGGCCACCGCCTCGGGCAAAGGCAACGGTTGTTTGCCCGGGACCTTGGCCAACATCGCTTGCATCCGTTTAGATCGTTTCACCATCGCCTGCTTTCGTCCGAAACAGTTCCAAGGAAGGGAAGTTTCACATTTCCAAGGAATTGTGCTCTGCTAGCCGAAACCTTCGCTCGGTTGCTGGAAGCTTACTCTCGGATTTCCAAGCCCATACTCCGAGCGGTTCCCTCGATCATGCGGCGGGCATGCTCCAGGTCCCGAGCATTCAAGTCTCGGGCCTTGAGCCGACAAATCTCCTCAATCTGCGCCCTGGTAACAAACCCGACCTTTTCTTTATTGGGGACGCCGGAACCTTTAGCAATCCCGGCCGCCTTTTTCAGTAGCGCCGCTGCCGGCGGACTTTTGGTAACAAACTCAAAACTCCGGTCGTTGTACACCCGCACGACCACCGGGATCGGCATCCCGACGTCGTTTTTGGTGCGTTCGTTGAATTGCTGGACAAACTGCCCCAAATTAATGCCAAACCGGCCCAAGGAAGTGCCGACCGGCGGCGCCGGGGTGGCCTGGCCGCCGGGAACCTGAAATTTCACTTCCGCTACCAGCTGTTTCGCCATGGTCGCTTCACGTCCCTTACCAGGTTACTTTTTTCTCTTTGGTAACATTTAGCCGAATGGAGTCCCTCTTAGCCGAATGCAGTACCTCACTCTCCCCTGGCCGTCGAGAGGCCGGCTGAGGCGAAGCCGAAGCCGGCTAAGTGGGAGAAAAGATAGGGTGGTCCCCCTATTATTCCCCTATTCCCCCTCATCCTCACCCTCTCCCTCCAGGGGAGAGGGGATTTATCGGGCGACAAACGGGCCTCTTGATTCGGCTACAGGGTGATTGTTTTCTTTGTTTTTTCGATCCGCCTCCTCCCATCCAAGCCGCCCCTCAGACGGGGGTGTTTGGACGGCTCTTTCCGGTAGCTTCTCTCCCAGCTTCTTCCGAAACCGAAAATCTGGATCCCCCCTCTGTTCAGGAGGACAAAAACCTCCCTTCGGTTGACGAAGTTACCGACTATTGGCTCGGCCAAGTTGCCTAACCGATGATGGTGTGATCGCCGCCAAGCACTTTCGGTCCACCGAAGCCCCCCAATCTAGACCTTTTCCAGTTGCCAGTATTCAAATTCGACCGGGGTGGTTCGGTTGAAGATGCTGATCATCACGGTGACTCGCCCGTTCGTCTCATCGATGGAAGAGACTTCGCCTTCGAAGTTTTCAAACGTCCCTTCGGTAATTTTGACTCGATCGCCAAGCTGAAATCCGATTTTCAATTTCGGGAGTTCGCCGGGGCGTTCCTCTTTTTTGGCCAAAATCCGGTTGACTTCGTGCGGCGGGAGCGGACTGGGCCGGCCAATCGCTCCGGTAAAATCCCCAATCCCCGGCGTCTCCCGGACTAAAAACCAGGTATCGTCATTTAATTCCATTTGGACCACCAGATAGCCGGGGTACAGCTTCCTGCTGGTGATCCGTTTTTTGCCTCCTTTGAATTCCGTAACTTTTTCGGTGGGGATAATGATTTCGCCGAAGTAATGATCCAACCCGGCGATGGCAGCCCGGCGGAGCAATCCCTCCCGGATGGACTCTTCCCGGTTGGTTTGGACTTTCAGGATATACCATTCCATTTTGTCCGATTTCGGAGGTTTCTCGGGAGATTTCTCTGGCGCACCGGACGGCATCGGCCCATTCGCAGAGGCCGATTGCACCCCTTGGACGTTTTCCCCAGGGAGGGGGCCTCCGGAAATTGCCGCTACCGCCCTCTCCGGCAGAGAAAGCTCCATAGCCTGAACTCCTGAGACGGAAGATCCGTATTCGGTCGGGGTTTCCTTTTCCACCGGTCGAGTCTCGGACGGAGCAAGGAAATGGCTGGTCTGCTGGTCCCCGCCCGCCGCAGTGAAGTCCTCAGGTTTTTCTTCCGGAGCTTTTTCCGGAGGGTTCTCTCCCAAGGGGGAAAGGGAAACCGGCCCAGTCCAAGTCCCCGATCCCTCCGCCGAGGCACCCTTCCATCCTCCAACGGAGAGGTCATTCCCAGGTGCAGAGTCCGAACCCGAAGGTCCTCCTTGCACGGCGGGATTTTCCGCTGGCAAACAGACCTCCTGAGGCTTCGCCGCTTCGGAGGGTTTAGCCGGTTCGGATGGGAAAAACGCTTGCTCGCTCACCCTCTTGCCCCCTGGGGCTCAAACGTGATCCTTTTGGACAATCCCCCTGGCCACGGGTCGATAGAGTCGGGTTTTGCCCGGATAATATCGGCTTCTCCTAAAGGACCTTTAACTGTTGGAACATCCATGTCCAAAAGGTATCGAAGACCAATAAGACCCCGGCCAAAAGGAACATGGTCACCAACACGACGATCGAGCTGCGGATCAATTCTGTCCGGGTAGGCCAGGAGACTTTATTCATTTCTGCTTCCACGGCGATTAAAAAATCGGCAAACCGGGGCAGATTCACGATGCGGTAGGCAATCCAAAATCCTACCAGGGCTAAAATCCCCGGCACTACATACGCTGTGGTAGTTTTCATCCCTAAGGTCTGGTTCAATCGCCAACATCCGAAGGCCACCACCACTGCCAACCCGGCAAAGGTCAGTTGGCGAATAATCCGGCCTTGGGTCCGTTTATAAATACTGGTACGGAACAGTTCTTGCCAGAATTCCTTCACGGTCTCGCATCCAAATCCTATTAGCCTTGGAAAGATCGCCCCACAGATCGGTAGTTCCGTCCGAGTGTTGGAACACCGCTTAGGAAGGCCTTTCCAGACGTGCTAAAAATCCCTTTTGGAGAAAGGCAACAACGGGATGATTCCGCAGGTAGGAGACCTCTTCGAGTAAGCAGGGGCGGGGGGACTCGAACTCCCAACCGCCGGTTTTGGAGACCGGTGCTCTACCAATTGAGCTACACCCCTGCAGCGGAAGATCCCATTGGCCAATCTCTGGGCCAACAGAATCCTCACCGTCCGTTTCGAAAAGGTCCCAGGACCTCCTGAAGGAACCTATTTGATGATCTTCGTTACCACACCGGAGCCGACCGTCCGGCCACCTTCGCGGATGGCGAACCGAAGGCCTTCCTCCATGGCGACCGGATAAATCAGTTCCACGCCCATGCGGACGTTATCGCCCGGCATACACATTTCCGCACCGCCCAGCAGTTTGACGGTGCCGGTCACGTCGGTGGTCCGGAAGTAGAACTGCGGCCGATAGCCGCTGAAAAACGGCGTGTGCCGACCGCCTTCCTCCTTGGAAAGCACATAGACTTCGGCTTCAAAGACCGTATGGGGGGTGATGGAGCCTGGTTTGGCCAACACCTGGCCACGCTCCACTTCGTCCTTGCGGATCCCCCGCAGCAGACAGCCCACGTTATCGCCTGCCTGTCCGACTTCCAACGTCTTATTGAACATTTCAACCCCAGTGACGACCGTTCGGCGAGGCTCCGTGGAAAAGCCTACAATCTCCACCTCGTCGCCGACGCGCACGGTACCCTGCTCGATTCGGCCCGTAGCCACCGTCCCACGACCTTCAATGCTGAAGATGTCTTCGATGGCCATCAAGAAAGGCTTGTCGATCTGCCGAACCGGCTGGGGGATGTACTCATCGATGGCTTTGAGCAATTCGTCAATGCACTTGATGGCATTCGGATCTTCCGGATGGTCTGCTGCCTGCAAGGCTGACCCCCGAATGATCGGAATCTCGTCTCCAGGAAAGCCGTATTTGGTGAGCAATTCCCGAAGCTCCAATTCCACCAGTTCCAGCAGTTCGGGATCATCCACCAAATCGACTTTGTTCAAAAAGACCACAATGGCCGGCACATTCACCTGCCGGGCCAATAGGATATGCTCTCGTGTCTGAGGCATCGGGCCATCCGCAGCCGATACCACCAGAATGGCTCCGTCCATCTGCGCAGCGCCGGTGATCATGTTTTTGATGTAGTCGGCGTGGCCTGGACAGTCGATGTGGGCATAGTGGCGTTTTTCGGTTTCATACTCCACATGCGCCACCGCAATGGTGACCGTTTTTGTTGCATCGCGAACGGTTCCACCTTTGGCAATTTCGGCATAAGACTTGAATTTGGCCATCCCCCGCCGGCTTTGCACCGCTAGGATAGCTTCGGTTAACTTGGTCTTGCCGTGGTCAATGTGTCCAATGGTACCCACATTGACGTGAGGTTTAGTCCGTTGAAATACTTCCTTGGCCATTCTTGCTCCCTGTGTTCACGCAAAAAGGTTTCTGATACGCCTAAAGACCCTCTTTTCCGATGGTGATTCAGTCCACGACGATTTGCCGTGAGCGGTTCCGACCCAGAGCTGCTGATGGGACTTGAACCCATGCCCTCGTCCTTACCAAGGACGCGCTCTACCGACTGAGCTACAGCAGCCCACCGGGTGAATCTCTCCTCCCGAACCGAAAAGGAAATGGAACCTTCTTCCGCACCGGCCCCCAGAGCAAGCGGGTGAAGGGAATCGAACCCTCGTCTCCAGCTTGGAAGGCTGTGGCTCTACCATTGAGCTACACCCGCACATGGAGACAAACACCGGAAAATTGCCCTGGCAAGTACCGGCTCATCGCCCCGGTCAAGGGCGAGCCAACCTGGAGGGTGCAGGATTCGAACCTGCGAAGGCTGAGCCACCAGATTTACAGTCTGGCCCCTTTGACCACTCGGGAAACCCTCCGCAAGTTTTGTCCGTCGGGCGGCTTCGGGAGGAAATCCTCCGGGCCGTGCCCCATCCTTCCCGGCACTTCCCGGACAAGCTAGCGGAGGGACTCGAACCCACAACCTGCTGATTACAAATCAGCTGCTCTACCAATTGAGCTACGCTAGCCTATCCAGCCGAGTGTGCGAATTCCTTAATATACCTCTCCGGCTTCCCGCCGACAAGCCGGGTTACAAAAAAATCCCCCCTCCCTTCTCGATAGGGATTCAAAAAAATTATTATTACCTGTCGGCTGCCTTTTTCAAGGCCTAGGCCGAGAAATCCTAGCCCATGATTGCCTTGGCCTAAGTTCTTTCATTTTTATCTATTTTATCTATCTATCGTATTTTTCCTATATTTTAATCCTTTCTGTGCGGTTGTCCCTACCTAGCCCCTCGGAAAACTCACATGCGCCCCATCTTGAGAGGGGTATCCTGTGCCCCATCAGCCGAAAGGCCGAAGCACGGCCCCACTTCGGCTCATCCCAGGAAAAGCTCCCGATCCCGCCCATCGAAGATGCTGTCCCGAAATGGGCGGCATGGCACCCGGCCCCCAATCGTTTCCCAATCCTTCTGGTTTAACAGAACGGCTGGTTTTATGGGATTTTTGGCAGTTTGGGGAGGGCCGGTTAGTGGTCCATCCGGCTAAAACGGAATTTCGGAACAGCCTCGGAGGAGAGAACAGGCCCCCCCATACATCAGGGGATCAATTAACACCTGATGGGGGGCTATGGTTGCGGGCTCCCTTCTGAACTCGCTGGGGCAGTAGGTTTAGCAGGGCTGAGGGAAGCGGCCTGGTCAGGGAATAACAGGGGGGTAACTACGGGCAGGAATTCTTTGGCAAAAGCCAGGGCAGGGCTGTCTGCCACCGGTTCCCCCGGAGCGGAGCGGGCAATAAAATACACCTTGTTTAAAGGAGTCCGGCCTCCGTATTTCATCCGAGGCCATTCCGGGGCCTCCCACTGGCCGGTGGCATTCCAGGCCCAAAAGACCCGCAACAGTTGGCTGCCCGTAGGATCTTCTTTCAAAAAGGTAGCCGTCCGAAATTCCCCTTTGGTATTGCCAAACGGAATCTCGTAAGGCTGGATCTTGTCTTCGATCCGGAAGCCGGAACTCACGTAGCAGGCATCCGGAGTATGGACCGCCACAGCCCGAGAAGGTCCACAGATCATATAGACGCTGACGACTTCCTGGGTATGAGGATTCCGGTAGGTTCGGGATAGGTCGCCGACGGCCCCGGCTGCTTCCCGTTCCCGGGGGTCCATCTCCGTGACTTCCTGAACCTCCCAATCTCCGATCCGAATGGGGACTTTCTGCAGTGCAGCGGCAAAAGCCTCCAGTTGTTCCGAAGAACTACTGCTCCACCGGTCCGTTAGGACCCCCTGCACAATACTGGTTAAAAGGATCAACACCGCGCCGACAGCGATCGGCAGTACCCAGGGCAAATGGGTTTTCATCGATTTCGCCTCTTTCCCAAACACCACCTGGACAATGGACATGTTGGTTTTTGGGGTTGGACTCTCCTACGGTCCCTTCTTTTCCCGGTTGGAAGGCCAGGCCCCTTGAATTTAGAGACCTGGTGGATATCTAAGAGGCCGTCCCGAAATTGTCTCCCGGAGGCTATCGGCTGATCCTTCCCCTCCATCCCCAGTTACCAAAAGTCCTGTTTTTGTGCGGTTTCTGGGAAGGTTGCAGGTAGAAGGAGAACCTTCTCTCCCGGGTAAAACGGAATTTTGGGGCAGCCTCTAAGAAGCTCTCCGGAAATTGGCAGCCGGGCGACCCCCAGACCGTTTCCAATCCCTTTCGATTTACCAACATGCCGTTCGATAGGAATTATGGGCCCTCCGGGGACCACCGGTGGCTGGTAAATCTGGCTAAAATCGGAATATCGGAACAGCCCCTACAGATTCCACCTCTCGGCCTGAGCCCTCCTCTAGCCTGGCAAAAGCACGTCTCTATCCGAGAGACCAATTTTTATTCCCGTCAGGTTGGCGAAGGCGTGTTTTCCTCCGGACGGGGATAGTAAGAGCGGTAGGAGTAATACGCCCGGTATCGTTGGGCGCCGACTCCATTGACCACCGCTCCCAGTAACGGGAGATTGACTGCCCGAATTCGCTGGCAGGCTTCATAAACATAGGGGACTCGGCTGACGTCTCGCAAGACCGACAGCAACACGCCGTCGGCATATCGGCCTAGAAGCAGGGCATCGGAATCCGTCAGAACCGGTCCGGAGTCGATCAAGATAAAGTCGAATCCCTCCCGCAGTTTGGCGAACTGCTCGTGCAATTCGTCATTGACCAGAGCCTGAATGGCACTGATATCCCAGCGTCCCGCCGGCAGAAGCCATACGCCCGGCACCCGGGTGGGCCGAATCACATCCTCCAGTCGGGCTTCGTTGCGCAGCACTTCGCATAAGCCGGGCGATTGGGGTAAATCGAAAATCCGATGCGCACTCGGACGACGGAGGTCTCCGTCCACCAGGAGAGTAGAGCGGCCGGTGCGTCCCAAACTGGCTGCCAGTTGGGTGGCCACCGTGGTCTTGCCTTCTCGGGCCAACGCACTGGTAATCAATGTAACCTTGATCCCCTCCCGACTGGCTTGATAGAGCAGGGCCGTCCGGATGTTGTCGATGGAGTCGGCCAACAGGCCATACAACGGACTGTCCCGACCGTCCAAGGCTAATTGCCGACGATACCGGCCGGAGATGACGGGCAGATCGCCCACCACGCGCAGACCCAATCCGTAGGCCACTTCCGCTGAAGAGTTCACCCGTCGGGATAGAAAGTCCACGCCAGCCACCCCCAGCACCGCCACTCCAAAGGCTGCTGCCGACAAAAACCACATCATCCGATATTTCCTCTTGATATCGCTGGTTTTAGGCACACTGGCCGGTTCTAGCACGGTTACCCGGGGGGCGGCGGCCAACTCCACTTCCCATTGCTCCAACTCCTGGCCCATCCGTTCGGTCAATCGCTTGAGGCGGTCCAGTTCATTTTTCCGCAATTCCAGATCGATCGACTGGGAACTGAACTTCTGTGTCTCCTCCACATGTTTATTAAACGCCTCCTGGGCGATCTGCAGTTCTTTTTCCAGCACCGCCTTTTCCGTCTTCCAGGCATCCAGAGAGGCAATTTGCTGTTCTCGAGGGGTTTTCGGCGCGGTGTTCCAACCTTCAGCCAAGTGCTCCCGAATGCGTTCCTCGATCTGTTTTTCGAGGGTGGGGCTGATTTCGGCGATCCGCTTTTCCATCCCCTCTCGGTACTTCTGCTGACGCTCCCGCATCCGAGCAATGCTGGGGGCGTTTTCATCCACCACCCGCTGCTTTTCTTCAAAGATACGAATGTCCAACAGGGCGATCTGCTGCTGGGCATAACTGATCCACGGATCTTGGGCCAAGGCCGCTTCCATCATCTTCCGTTTGAGGGTTTCCCGTTGTTTGGTTTCGTCCGGAACCCCCTCCTCGCCCATCTTCTTGAGCATCGCCTCGCCAATGGCGATCCGTTGCTCAATGCCGCTCAGCGCCTGCTGTAACCGGGTAATCCGGTCCCGCAGCGTATTAGTCGTTTCCAATGCATACAAACTTTTCAGCCGCATCGCTTCGGAATCCGGGGCACCCAGTTCATTGGCCAATTGCTCATATTGAGTGGTTTTCCGCTTGATTTCCTCCAAATTGCGATGGTAGCTCTGTTCCAGCACCTGTTTGCGCCGCAGATGGTTTTCTCGATCGACCCCAACCACCTCTTCCATGTAGGCGTCTTTGACGGCGTTGACGATGGTAACCAATTGGCTGGGATCATCACCCGTGAGGGCAATTTGCAAAATCTCTGAATTTCCGGGGAAACTCACCCGGATGTTTTCTCGCAACCAGGTCAGCGGATCCTCTTCTTTGCGGATATATTCACACTGAGAGACGCCGGGCTTTTTCAGGGCGGCACTGAGCACGAATCGGCTGGTCATCAAGGTGGCGACCGCACGCCGGTCATTGAGCAGTTCGTCTTCCCCGCCCACCTTGAACATGATGTTGGGTTTGGTGCTGGCGATGCGGAGCCAGGCAGTGGCCGTGTAGTTGACCGGGATCAAGAACCAGGCCAAGGCAGCCGCTACCCCCGCTGCTACAATCCCCAACACCAGGGCCCACACCCACTGCCGACGCAGGGCATACACAAAATCCATCGGACGGGGGGTAGCCCGAAGGATTTCCGGAGGGCTGCTCGGCTGCAGGACTTCCCGAGCCGATACCCGTACGCTCGGAACCAACGGCATCGTCCCTTCCGGTCCCCCATGGCCTTCCAAATACTCGCTCATAGCTCCCTCGCTCTAGGTGAGAAACCAATCGGCTTCCTAAACCCTCCTCCTGGAACCCAGTTCCTTCCCATTAGTTTGCCCATTCCAGGGGCCCCATGCAAGCCCCTGAAAAGGTCCATGGACGAACTTCCGCAACTGGCGGGCCAAACTTCGCGGAATCCTTAAAAATCCCAACTCCTTTATTGGCAGGATGTTACGAAATCTAGCCTCCCTGGGCTTGGCGGCAAACTGTCGCCGGGAAACCACAAAACATCCCGAATGTTGTCCGGCGGCCACACCCCCCCCAACCCACTCCCCAAGGAGTAAAATGGACTTTGGGGCTTAAAGGCTGTTCTGCAATTCCGTTCTTAGCCGGGCGGAGCCCCAACCGACACTCCCCAAACTGCCGAAAAACCCCCATAAACCGGCCTTCTATTAAACTGGAAGGCAGTGGAAAAACGGTTGAGGGCCGGGTGCCAAGCTGGTCTTTTCGGGAACAGCCTCTTACTTTGTCACTGGGGTTCGGACTACCCCTGGCCGGGACACCAACGGAATCTCCTCCTCCACCTCCACAAACAGGTTCGACAGGATGCTCACTTCGATCCACAACAGGATCAGGGCTAGCGGCACCATCAGCCAACCGGCCAAATCATGAAAGACCATATTGGCCAGTTCCGCACTGGCCACCACATGCAATATCCCGGTTACCGTAATCCGGATCACATTGACCGTCAGGGCGATCGGCACCGCACTGAGCACAATCACCAGGTTTTCCCACCAGGGCCGATCCGCTATCAACACGATGGCCACCGACAAGGCCAAAAAGATGGTCGTCATTCGAAGCCCACTACAGGCATCCACCACCCCCAATTGGACCTCTTCAATCTGGATGCGGTTGCCTTCGTAGTAGGCCCCAAACCCCAGCGTCTGCAACACATAGGTGCTCACTCGGGTAGCCAGGGTCTGCAGCGGGGTCAGCAAGGCCTGCTCCACACTCCAGGGCAGGGGAAACATAAAGATCAAAAAGGCTGCGGCCGGGCCTGCCCAGCGAAACATCGGCCAGCCGCCAATGATCCAAATCACCCCCAACACGGCCGGCACAAAGGTGACCATATCGGGGATGTCCAACCCATACCATGCACATCCAATCCGCAGGAGCAAACTGACGGCCAATATCCCTACCCCATACCACCGCTGGATCGGTGGCACTTCGGTAAGAGGCTGTTGACGCATCCAAAGTAACACCACCGTAAACAACGGGATCAACCACCCATGAGAATACTGCGGCCCTTCCCAATAGGCTGCCGCCTCCTTGAGCGAATTCCAATATCCAAACACCAATAGCCCCATCAACAGCCCAAAACCAATCCAACCAGGCTGAGAGGCATTCGGAAGACTACCGCCCGTCTGCTCCCGCTTCTCTAATGCAGTACTCATGGCACTCCCCGTTAGGTTCCCTGCAATGATTCAAAATGGTTCCCCCGCTTTGCTCCCGGAAAAGACTCTGGGGAGGCAAACGGGTGCTTGCCCCCGGCGGTTTCCGAGAGCCAACAACCGTCTTCCTGCCGGCAGGGCCGTCGGATCGATCGACTCTATACGATTTACGATACCCACAGAAGGACTCTTTTGTCAAACACCTGGCATGAGGAAGAGGCCAAAAAATGGAGAATCTTTCCGATTTGCGACCTCCCCTCCATCGGGGGCCATCGAAAATCTGCAGAAAAGAGTCGCCTGAAAGATCATTCCTGGCCGGGATGGAGGGCATTCGGAGGCTCCACAAACACCGGCAGCCTGCCAAACCTCGTAAAACCCGAAGCAAATCCAGAGGGGTTGGGCAGCCAGATATGTGGGGAGGGAATCGGGGGGTGCCTCTAGCAGGGCCTCTCCACAATACCCTAAGGGGGATGGATATAACCCATTCGTAGTAGCGCCATCTTGCTTCTGCCTCTCCAGAGGGGAGTGATTTCCAAAATCTGCCCAATTCAAGCCAAGTTCTTTGGTAAACTTTGCCGATTATTCCGTGGGTAACGATGGCGCAGAAAGCGCCTACCACCCAAAGGGCATATTTGCCCCCTCATTCGGGTATGTGCGGTGCATAGGCTGGCCTTTGGAGCCGGAAAAGGATCGGGCCTCCCGGACCCATTTCACCTTTGGACCAAGCCTTTCAGGACCCCTCAGGGGGGAGCCCTGAGGGGGTAACCCACCACGCTTGGAAACTTCATCCGCATGGGCCAACCCGAGTCCAAAACCTCCTTTGGAACGTCTTCGGGAAAGACGAGGTGTTCAGAGCCATGAAAAAAGGAACTGTGTTTAGGGTAAGCAAGCCAGGACGCCTGTGTGGACTAGCCAGTTTGACGATGCTACTAGCTCTGAGTTGGGGCTGTGCGACGCTGATCAACGAATTTTATAGCCATAGTCCGCCTCGATTGGCCGACCCTAAAAATGCCCCGCCGGTCCCACCGCCGTTAACCCCACCTCGAGAATTGAACAAGATCTCCCTACCCGCCTACCGCATTGAGCCGCCTGATGTTATCAGCATCGAAATGCTCAAGATGGTGCCCATCCCCCCGTATCGCATCGAAACCTATGATGTCTTGGCCATCCGAGTGTTGGGCACCTTGTTGGACCAGCCGATCGACGGCTATTACCTGGTCGATGCGGATGGGACGGTGGATTTAGGCCCTGCCTACGGCCGGGTTCGGATTGCTGGGATGACGCGGGAAGAGGCTCGACAAACGATCACCCGGCATCTGGAGGCGGTTCTTCGGCAACCGGAGGTCTCCTTGCAACTGGCCCGGGCCAGCGGCATCCAGCCTGTTACCGGCACGTATCTGGTGGGGCCGGACGGCTCGATCAATCTACGGGCCTACGGCACGGTTCGGGTCGCAGGCCTTACTATCGTCGAAGCCAAACAGGCCATTGAACGCCATTTGGCCCAATATTTTGATTCCCCGGAAGTGGCCGTGGATGTGGTCGGCTACAATAGCAAGGTCTATTACATTATCACCCAAGGGGCCGGGATGGGCGATAATGTGATCCGGGTGCCGATTACCGGCAATGAAACGGTGCTAGATGCCCTCTCGCAGGTGCGGGGCTTGTCGCAACTGTCGAGCAAGCAGATCTGGATTGCCCGGCCTGCACCCCCGGAATTGGGCTGCCAGCAGATCCTGCCGGTCGATTGGGATGCGATCACCCAGGGGGGTATGACAGCCACCAATTATCAAATCCTCCCAGGTGATCGTATTTATATCTCCCAGGATGAAGCGATGGCCTGGTCCAACTTCATCAGCAAGATCCTGGCGCCGGTGGAACGGGTTTCCGGTGCTGCCGGCTTAGGTGCTTCCACCATCCGTCAATTCCAGTATCTCGGAGAGAAGGGTGGCGGAGGAGGACCGTGGTGGTAAAGGCCCTCCGGAGGTCCAGAGACTCCTGGTCGTTTTCGGCTCTGTCGGCTCCTAACAGGAAATCATTCGATTCAGCCAGCTTATATTCAGTTTCTAAGCAGGGAGAACCACCATGCCTTTGGGCCATGGGCAACCGATTCGGCAACCCAGTGGGTTTGGAAAACTGTGGAAGCGCGTCGTTGGGTGGCTGATGGTGGGAGGCCTGTGTGCAGCGACTCCGGCCATCAGCGGGCCGGCCAGCTTAGGTGAAGCCCTCCATAAAACCAATAATGATCATATGATCACTCAATGTCCAGGCAATTCATGCACCCCCCGGGTGAGCACCTTCGGCCATCATCCGACGCAATGGCGCAGTTGGCCTGGAGAACGGCGTCCGGATCGGGCCTTTCCGCAGTCGATCGGCCTGGAAGCCATTCCTACGCCGGAGCCAGGCCCGATTCCGGAACTGCCGCGGCAGAAGATTTCCCCGCAGAAGCCGTCGCTTCCGCCGTTGCCGAAACTGCCCACCGAACTTCCCTTAACCCCGCCGGAAGAGCAATCGCCGACGCCGCCCGGTGCTGCCCAACCGCCGTCGCTCCCATCGGAAAAACCGTTCCGAATCGAAGAGCGCTCTCCATTGGAAGGCATCCAGCCGAAACCTTTAGAGCCTATACCACTGGAGCCAATGCCTCCGGGACCGGCAAAACCCGGCGTGCAGATGCCCCTGCCGTTGGAACCCTCTCCGAAACCGGCCTCCTCAACGCCGCTTCCTTTAGAACCGACGCCCAAACCGGGTTCCCCAACGCCGGTTCCTTTAGAACCCACCAGTCCGCCGGCTTCCCAACCACCTGTGCCCAAGGAACCTATGCAAAAACCGGCCACCCAACTGCTCCTTCCGTTGGAACCCCTGCCTACGGAAAAACCCACCGGCACAGTACCTAAACCCGAAATGCCGCCCAAAGCCGATGCGACCGGGCCAACCGGTCCATCGCCTCCGTTGCCTTCGGTGCCCCAGGATTCGGCGAACCGATCTGCTTTCCCGCCGTTGCCTGCCCCGGAAGAAAAACCTGCCCCTACCAAACCCCCGGCCGAGTCTGGTCCGGAAAAACCTGGCCCGGCGGAAAAGAGCTCGGGATCGGTCATCCCTTCGGTTCCTCAACCAGAAGCCTCGTCCAGCGGCCGCCTTATCGAGCCGGTCCAACCGTCCGGCAGGTTTCCGGCTCCTGGAGGTCAGCCGAATGCGATCTCCTCTCCGGATGGTCTGTCATCCTCGGCGCCGGGGTTACCGCCGAGGAGTTCGGCATGGGGTTCGCCCCGGGCCGATCGCCCTCCTTCGGCAGAGCTTCCAGCTAGAGAGCCGACGGCGCCGAGGGCACCGGACCTGGCCCCGCTCTCTTCCGAACCAATGCCTTCTCAATCCGCCCGGTTAGCCGATCCGCTGGAGCCATGGGCCGAACCGAAACCCTGGACGCCTTCCCAAGTTGGGAGCGATTTGGGCAACCGGGCGCCCCATACACCCCTAGGTCCTCCGGCGCCGGAAGTCCCCTCAGCAGGACTGGTCCCGGAGGCTCCGGCGATCGAAGGACGACCTTCCGCTGTGCGAGCGGAGGCCGGTTTGGGGGCGCCGGATTCTCCTGGACCGTCTCCGGCAGCTTTTCAAACGGATCTGCCGCCGCCGGATCGTACCGGTGCTGGTTTGCCCCCAGCGGCCCCGGCCGGCACCTACGAACTGGAAGGCTATTGCCCGGTCAGCTTGCTGGAAAAAGAGCAATGGGTCCCCGGAGACCCCCAATTTGCCGTCCAGTATCAGGGCAAAATCTATCTCTTGGCCGGGCCATCGCAGCGACAGCGCTTCTTGGCCAATCCCCACCGGTATGCCCCGGTCGGCGGCGGCGTGGATCCGGTCCTGGCCGTGGAAGAAAATCGCCATGTGCCAGGACGGACCGATTACTGTGTGGTCTATGACGGTCGGCTGTATCTGTTTTCTAGCGCCGAGAGCCTGGCCCGGTTCCACCAAAATCCGAAAAAATACGCCTCGTTTGCCCACTCCGGACTCTAAGAGGCTGTCCCGAACGTCCGATTTTAGCCAGATCTACTCCCCACCGGCGGCCCCCAGACTGCCCAAACCCCCATAAAACGGGGCATTTTGATAAACCGGAAGAGGTTGTAACTGGTTTGGGCCGGCCCTAGGTTACCAATTTCGGGACAGCCCCTGAGGCTTGTCCGGTTCGCTGCTCAGGACCGCCCGCTGCCATCGGGCACAAGAAGTGTGCCCCTCCATTCGGTTCCTCAACATCTCCCGCCCCCCGATCTTTCCTGATGTGTAGTTTGGCTAGCAAGCTTGCAGTCCGCCGAATAGCTTGACTGTATCCACCGGGAAGAACGGCCACAATCTGTGGTGTTCGATCTGATTTTTTAGCCCCTACATCTGGTAGGGGGCCGGGCGGGTAGATACAGTCAAAATAGTTACGATTTTTCTCAAACAGCATTTGACAATTCCTCGAAGGGCAAGTATTGTAGAAAGAAGAGTGTATGGACGGTACGGACATGGCGTAACCGAACATTCCTGCCTCATCAGCGCATTTGGCCGAACGTCGGCGACCGCCGCCTCCGGAAGGCTCCGGAGGCAGCAAATCGGCGGGCGGTTTCCCAAGCTATGTGGCCTGGACCGACGGCTCGGCCCGCGTGGTGCTGATGGTTCGTGCCTACCTCGAAATGGTTTCCGGATTCTTTCCATGAATCCGGCAACCTGCTGGGTTGGTGGAGCGGGCGGTTTCCCGGCCCAGGGGGCTAAGGTCGGCTCGCAGTACGCTTGCCTGCCCCCAGGCATCTGGGGCTAGTCGAAGCTGCAGCGGCTTCTTCGCAAAGGGGCGTGGCGGCAGAGGGGCGCTGTTTTGTTTAGTATCCGGAGGGCCGTGTTGCGCGCTCTGGGACCACGAGTGCTCCCAGGCCAAACCCCCAGGCTCCTTTTGCCAATCCAAAAAGGAGACGGACCATGCACTACGGATACATTTTATCATCCTTTGGGTTTTGCATCTTTGGAGTCTTCCTACGGAAAGGTCATCATGAATTCTCACCAACCATCCCGGACGTACAGAGAGAGGTCCAAGGTTTCTGGAACTTCTAGCAAACAGCGATCAGAAAAGGCAGACCGGTCCTTAACTAGCCAGCTCCAACAGACAGCCAGCCAAGCCAAACACTCTGCCGCCCAAGCGGCCCAGGCGGCCGAACAGGCAGACCTGGCCGGCGAAACCGCCTTGCAGGCTGCCCAAATGGCGCGCCAGGTACTCCAATCCCTCCGAGAACCGCTGCCGGCTTCGGTGTTGGAAGCTATTCGGCAGGCCGCCGAACAGGCCGCCCAAAAGGCCGCCCGACAGGTGGCTCGCCAAGCCGCCCAAACGGCTGCCCAACAGGCCGCCCTGCAAGCCATCCAGCAGTTTCTCCCCCCGGCTTCCCAAGATGCGCCGGCCTGAAGAATCCGGCTTCTGAAATCGGTTTCGCCACGCTGGGCGCCCATTCTGGGCTTTTCCGGTCCCCACCAGCTTTCGAGGGGCCCGACAGGAGCCAAATGCTGGGCGCCCATTCTGGGCTTCCCCGGTCCCCACCAGAGGCCGGTCGAAAACCCCACGGGAACCCTACTGCCCTGCCTCGATAAAGGCATAGCAGAGCACATGGGTAATCGCAAAGAAACAGTCTTCCAGTCGACCCATATGGCCGGAGGGTACTAAAATCGGCAGGTCCACCAGGTCCTTCAGCCGGCCGCCTTGCCCGGTCGTCAAGCCGATCGTCCGGCACCCGATCGACCGGGCATATTCCACCGCCCGGAGCACGTTCGGACTGTTGCCGCTGCCGCTAATGCCGATCAGCAGATCACCCGGCTGCGCAAAGTTTTTCAGTTGCTCCACAAAAACCACTTCGTAATCCACGTCATTGGCGTAGGCCAGGATGGTCCCGGGGCTATCGGTCAGCGAGATCATTTTGAATCGCTTGGCCCGGCCATACGAAGCCCCTTTGATCACATCCACCACCATCTGCGAGGCAATCAGCGCACTGCCCCCGTTGCCGCAGGCATAAATGCACCCCCCCGCATCCCGACACTGCTCCATCCACTCAATCGCCTGGGCAATCGCCCGGCAGTCCAATTGGCCGATTGTTCTCGCTAATTCCGCCAAATACTGCCGGACAAAATCTTCCGGCTTTCCTCCCCTCGATGGGCTCATGAGAAACGCTCCTGGAAACAAAACCATCGCTTGGCAAACGGGTATAACGCCCCACTATACCATCCCTGTAACATTTTAGCCGAAGGGAGGGCCATGCTTGGCAGGCCCGCAAAACCGCCCTTCCAAGGTAGATACCCCAGGATCGGACCTCCGAAGCAGTTCCCTCCAAGGGGCTTTTCCTTCGGCTAAAATGTTACCTATCCCTCAGGGCCTTCCTTAAGGAGATTCTCCAGCCGATGCTTCCGGCCAGCCGGGGAATGCACACCTGGGCAAGAGAAAACCCACTAGGTTACGTTTCTCTAGCCGTCAGAGTGTATCATCTCCGGGACAACACAGTGCATTGCATAATGTGACTGTATCCAACCGGCCTGCCCCCTACAACTTGTGGGGGGTAAATGTCGGCTTGAACCCCACAAATTGTGAGACGCACTCCCGATGGATACATTTTTGACTGTATCTCCCGGCTGGCTCCTCCAAAGGGAGGGGCCTGGGCTGGGGAGCCAGTTTAATCATGGAATCCAGTCGGGCGGGTTTTTGTTCTAGCCAGAATTGATCTAGATTTTCCAAATTGCCTAAACTCACATTGAGTGCGTCTATCCCCGGCGAAAAAGGGAAAAAGGCCCTGGGTATTCCCTAAGGTGCCGGTATCTACCGGGAACCAGAAGCACCCTTTGGGATATTCGATCCGATTAGCCCCCACAACGGGTAGGGGCCGGAGAGGGGGAGATACAGTCAAAATAAAAAAGAAGCAGCATCTCGGCGGCTGCGCCGGTGAGAAGGGGGGCTTATAGACTACCCTATAAAGGGGGTTGATCAGGGCCGGTTCCAGGCCATCCCCCAACCTGACGGCAACCTATGCCCCTTTTCGCCCCCCTCAGGCAGCTTTCGGTATCGGGCGGGATTGGACCCCCTGGTCCACCGAACTGGCCGGCAGTTGTCGAAACCAGGATTTTTTGCCCGCTCGTTCTTCCACCCATACGAGGGATTCCGGATGGAGCATTCGGGGGATATAGAACCAGGCTTTGGCCAGGCTTTGAGGATCGAACGAAGCGGAAACGATCAGCCAATCGATCGGTCCAAGCTGATTGGCCCGCTGGGAAAGCACGGTATAGGGATCCCCAGGATAGAGGCGGATGCTAGCTCCGGTTTGTCGGAGGGTTTGATACACCCTTTTGAGGGGTAACTTTTGCCCAAATTGGAGTGGCCGGGCTTCAAAAAGATCAATCCCGGTATAACACACCTGGTCGGCCGGCAATTGACCACAGATCAATTCGAGCAATCGGGCTGCCCGCATCCCCCGGCCCAGACCGATTTCCAAAATATTTCGTGGGGGATGGCGAACTACGAGACGATAGAGAAGCCGATCACTGGAAGGATAGGAAAGATAGGCAAGATAGAAAATCCGTAGCCGCTTCGCAATCTCCAATCTTGCTCTCCCTTGGAAAAATCAAGCCAAAATACACCACACCGTGTAAAATGAAGCCAAATAGCCAAATAACCATCCCTTTAGCCAGCAGTCCCTTCCGTTTGAGAGACCCCCTCAGCCAGAGCACCGTCTGGTCCACCTCTGTCCGAGGGGAGAGGGAGGAAATACCGGCAATTTCAGGTACCCGCCTAAAGTGTGTCAATCCCCCGAATGGGGGACACTCTGCCCAGGGGGAACACCCTGGAACCCGCCAAATTACTTCCCAAGGGGTGCTGAACCGGCTGCCCCCTGCTGCCGGGGCGGGCCTCCCGCCCAGCCTGCCGGGAAGTTAACTTTCTTTCCAAGGCCGGAAGGGGGATCAAAATCTGCTGAAGTCCCCTCCGAAGACCAGTCCCCCCCAGCAGTTTGTGCTGAGCCAAAGAGCGGGGAGGGTTTTTGGGAATTTTCGGCCCCATCCATTGAGAAAAATCAGCCGTTTTTAGCAGCAGGAGGTGGGGTTTCTGCCCCCCCGAAAGGCATTAGGCACCCCCAGAGGCGGGTGGGGGAATACTTCCCATGGGCACTTGAGGTCTATTTGGAAAGAGGAAACCGATTAGTTCGCCTGGTCCGGAGGAGAACCTAGCAGACGGTTTTCCGGAAAAGACAACCGTGCCGAGTTATGGCATATATTTATTTAATAGGGTAGCTTTTCTTTGACGACGTTTTCTACGTCCTTCCGCGGTGCGGTTGGTCTAACCGAAGCGGTTCCATGTCTTCGGATGGTCGGTTGGAGTAGCAGACTGATGAGCAAAGCCATCGAGACATCTTCCCTGGTACGACGCAGCACCTTTGTAGTTCGGCAGATGGAAGGTCCGCAGGAAGTGCAGATTGCTTTGGACTGGGCTGCCCAGGAGGGCTGGAATCCCGGGCTGCATGATGCCGAATGCTTCTATGCCGCCGATCCGGAGGGTTTCTTCCTGGGCCTTTTGGGGGGAGAGCCGATCGCTTCCGGGTTTGCGGTGATCTACAATGATTTTCTGGCCTTTTTCGGCGGGTACATCGTGCGTCCGGAGTACCGGGGCCGAGGCTATGGGATGCGCTTGACCCAAGTCAAACAGACCTATGTGGGCCGACGGAACGTGGGTCTGGATGCGCCGCCAGCCATGGCGGAAAAATACACCCGGCTGGGCTTTCGAGAGGCTTTCCGGAATATTCGATATGAACTGAAGGCAGCCGGCCAGGAGCGGCCCGGCATTGTGGAACTACGCCGGATTCCGTTTCGGGAAGTGGCCGCCTATGACACGGTGCATTTTGGCGCGGCTCGGGTGGGCTTCTTGCGACGCTGGATCAACCAGCCGGAGGCATGGGCCTTAGGAGCCATCCGCCAAGGCCGGTTGGCCGGGTTCGGAGTCGTGCGCCCGGCGCATCGGGGATACCGGATTGGGCCTCTGTTTGCCGATGATCCGGCCACCGCCGAAGACCTCTTCCTGGCCCTTTGCCACCGGGTTTCCGGCAAACCGGTGTTCCTTGATGTGCCACAACTGAATGCCGAAGCCGTGGCATTAGCCCAACGGCATAAAATGAAACCCGTCTGGGAAGTGGTGCGGATGTATCTAAAGGGCATGCTCGAACTGCCCATGGAACATATCTTCGGCATGACCACGCTGGACATCGGCTAACCAGGCAGAAGGCCAGACTCCGCTCGGGGCGAAAGAGGCCAGCTTCTGCGGGTGGGCATTCTGCTTTGCTTAGGAACATGCCCCTTCCGCTTTATCCGTCGAAAATGGCTGCTCCTGCCGGGCCGTGTGATCAAGGCAGCTAGGCGCTGGGGATTCGTGTGGGGCGGAAGATGACCGCTCTGGACGTTCGGCGCTGCGGGCAGTTCCGATGGTTTGCCCAAGTGGGGTCTGTTACTCGGCTTGCCAGCGGAGGATCGGTTGTCGGGCGGCGCGGACCTCATCGGGTCGGCTGATGGGGGTGGTGTGCGGGGCCTGCTGAAGCAATTCCAGCGGTTCTTGCAGAATCTGGCGGATGGCCTCGGCAAAGGCGTCCAGGGTGGCTTTGGATTCTGTCTCGGTCGGCTCGATCATCAGTGCTTCTTTGACCACCAACGGAAAATACACCGTCGGGGCATAGAATCCGTAGTCCAACAGGCGCTTGGCGATCTCCATAGCCGAGATGTTGCGTTCCGCTTTGAGTCGGGCAGCCGAGGCCACAAACTCGTGCATACACCGATCGCCATACGGCACCGGAAGAACCCCTTTCACCCGGGCCAACAGATAATTGGCATTCAGCACGGCCTGTTCGGCCACCTGGCGGAGTCCGTCCGGCCCATGGGTCAAGATATAGCAAAGCATTCGGAGCAAAACGCCGATGTTGCCGTAGAAACTGCGGACTCGGCCGATGGACGTTGGCCGATCGTAGTCCAATCGGTAGCCAGCCTCCGTCCGGGCCACGACCGGGCTGGGAAGATACGGGGCCAGGCGTTCCGAGACGGCGATAGGTCCTGCGCCGGGCCCGCCGGCGCCATGCGGCGTGCCAAAGGTTTTATGGGGGTTGAAGTGCATCATATCGACCCCGCAGTCGCCGGGCCGGCAGATACCTAAAATAGCGTTCATATTGGCCCCATCCAAATAGACCAGGCCGCCTACCTGGTGCACCATCTGGCAGATGCGGCCGATCTGCGGATCGAACAGGCCCAGGGTATTTGGATTGGTAATCATAAAAACAGCGGTATCTTCGTCCAGTTCTTTGGCCAGAGTCTCTAGATCGACGATTCCCCGCTGGGTGCTGGGGATGGGCACGATGCGGAAGCCGGCCATGGCCGCACTGGCCGGGTTGGTCCCGTGGGCCACATCGGGGATCAATACCTTGGTGCGTTTTTGCCCGATGTCCCGGAAGTAGGCGGCCGCCACCAAAAGGGCCGTTAGCTCCCCATGGGCGCCGGCGGCCGGTTGCAGCGATACGGCGGGCAAACCGGCAATCTCGGCCAACATCTGCTGCCCCTGATACAAAAGGCCCAAAATCCCCTGCACCGTCCCGGCCGGTTGATACGGATGCAGATCGCTAAAACCGGGCAAACTCGCCAGGCGATCGTTCCGCTTCGGATTGTATTTCATCGTACACGACCCGAGCGGATAAAAATGCGTATCCACCGACATGTTCCGTTGGGAAAGGTTCACATAATGGCGAACCACATCCGGCTCGCTCAGTTCCGGAAGCGGCGGAGGGCGATCCGCCATCAAACTGCCCGGAATCAGCTCTTCGACCGGGTGCACCGGCACATCACAGGCCGGTAGCCTTGCTCCTGGGCAACCCGGCCGTGACAACTCAAACAAAAGTCCACAAGCCTGTCGATTTTCCATAGCTCTTTTCCACCTATCCATTAACCGTTCACGGGTTTCAGAACATTGTAGCGGAATCGTAACATTTTAGCCGTTTAGTTTGACTGTATCCACCCGGCCTGGCCCCTCAACAGGTAGGGGGTAAAAATTGGCCGGCACACATTGTGGTAAGTCCTTCCGGTGGATACAGTCAAATTAGGTGGACTGTATCCACCGGAACTGTGCCACAGTTCGATCCGATTTTAGCCCCGACTCTGGTAAGGGCCCAGCTGGGGAGATATAGTCAAATTAGCCGATCGGAGGGCAATGGGTCATTGTCCCGGAAGCAGCAGTCCAGGTTGATTCCCGCAGCGGAAACGCATATCCCATAGACGTTCTATTCCCATAGACGTTCTATTTTTTTATGGATTCCCACTTTCGCGGGAACAAGCCTGGACTGCTCCTTACGCAGGAATAAGACATTGCCCCTGTGGGGCTAAAATGTTTCAAGATGGGAAGGGAAAAAACGTCGATGGCATGGTTTCAGCATCCGTTGCAATTGCCGCCGTTGCCGCCGGGCTTGCACGACATTACCCGGCAGGTACTTCAGGCGGCGCCGGAACTGCGGCAAATCCGGATCGGGCTCATGCACCTGTTTTTGCAGCATACATCGGCTTCGCTGACGATCAACGAAGCGGCCGATCCGAATGTGCCCAGGGACCTGGATCGGCTCTTGGACCATCTGGCCCCGGAAGATTTTCCCTATCACCATCAGGAGGAGGGGCCGGACGATATGCCCGGCCATGCCAAAAGTTCGCTCCTGGGCTGTTCGCTGACCGTGCCGATCCAGAACGGCAGGCTCTGCCTAGGCACGTGGCAGGGAATCTTTTTGTGTGAACACCGCCAGAACGGCGGCGG
>Ga0209017_10000380_pt1 | contig 45017 bp, 27 predicted proteins | sample YNPBryunderm2012_FD_185812 | JGI IMG/M metagenome (GOLD analysis project Ga0209017, IMG submission 185812) | Anoxygenic and chlorotrophic microbial mat microbial communities from Yellowstone National Park, USA - YNP Bryant MS undermat 2012... ...
CTCGGGAGGCGAGCCAGCCGTTGCAAGCCTTGGCCGAGCGGAATCCCCCCGATAGTCTGGCCCTGCTAGCGCAAGTGGTTCGAGCCAGTGCGGACAAGCAACCGCTGCGGGCGCGTCAACTGATACGGGCTGCCCTGAGTTCTCCCCGGCCTGAGATCCGCAGTGCGGCTGTGGAAGCCTTGCTGGTCCTCGCACCCACCTCGGCCGAATTGCCCGTACTGCAACGCCTCTTGAGTGACCCCAACCCGGAAGTCCGGTCGGCAGCGGCCCAAGCCATCGGACAGCTGGGATCCCTTGCGCACGCGGCGGTTCCCGCTCTCACGGCCCTGCTGGAGGATCAGGACCCCACCGTGCAACAAGCCGCCCTCGAGGCCCTCGGCCGTTTGGGACCGGCTGCCAAGGCAGCTGGCGATAAACTCCTCCGCCTCAGCGACCACCCGACCCTGGCTCCCGTGGCTCGTCGCACCCTGGACAAACTGGGAGTTCCCCTGCCCCAGACTCCCGGCATTCTCATCCGCCGCTGATGCTTCCCTGTCACCACCGGCATGTTCCTCTCCGGGAGGTGGCATGTTTGTTGGGAGCCGTCATGTTCCTCTCCTGAAGTCGGGCGAATCCGGAGCGAGTTGAGGCACCTTGACCTGCTCGGGTGGGACCTTCCGGTCGCTTTGCTTATTGCTTCTCCGGAGGAGGTTTGTCGAGAGGCACCCATTTCTCCTCTGGGGGTCGGCGGCGATGATAGCCGGTGGCTTCCTGATAGGCTTGGGCCACGGTGAGCAGGTCGGTTTCTCCAAAGAGGGAGCCGGTGAAGGTGATGGCCGTGGGTGTGCCGGCGGAGGTGAAACCGTTGGGCAGACTGATGGTAGGATGACCGGTGAGGTTGGTAAGCGCCAGATCATTCCCACCAACGTAAAGATCAATTTTTTCAAACAGTTGCTGCATCTGGTGCATCAAGGTGGTCCGCAGGCGTTGCGCCCGGAGGTAGTCCACCGCGGTGTGGAAGCGGGCTCGGCGGAAGGTGATGGCCCAATTGCCGATGCCCTGCTGGATGCCAGCGCGGGTCAGATCATCGAAAACGGTGGCGGCTTCCGCCTCCAGGATGATTCCCACAATAGCACCGGCTAAACGCCCGGGCAGGCGGATCGGCACCAGTTGCACCCCGAGGGAACGCAGGACCTTCAGGTCGGCTTCCGCCGTCGCCAGCCCCTTGTCCTCGAAGTAGCCGACCCGCAGCTCCCGCAGGGGTTTTTTCCCGGGCCAGTGGAACGGCCGCGTGACGCTGCTGGGGTCTTGAGGGTCGGCTCCGTGGATGGCACCGAGAATGAGGGCACAGTCTTCGACGCAGCGGGCCATGGGGCCGATCTTGTCCAGGGACCAGGCCAGCGGCATGCACCCGAAGCGGCTGACCCGGCCAAAGGTGGGACGCAAGCCGGTGACACCACAACGGATACTGGGGGAAATGATGCTGCCGAGGGTTTCGCTGCCTAGCCCAAAAGCGGCCAGTCCCGCAGCGACGGCGGCGGCCGTGCCCGCCGAGGAACCGCTGCTGCCCTGCTTGGGATTCCACGGGTTGCGCGTCTGACCACCGAACCACTGATCCCCTTGAGCCAAGGCTCCCAGACTGGTCTTGGCCACCAGGACAGCTCCGGCTTCCTCCAGACGGGCTGCCACGGTCGCTTTCTGTTCCAACCGCTGCTCCCGGAACGGTTCGGCACCCCAGGTGGTCGGATACCCGGGATAAGCAATCAAATCTTTGGCTACCCAAGGAATCCCGTGCAAAGGACCCCGATAGCGACCGGCGGCGATCTCCCGATCTGCATGCTCCGCCTGACGCAGGGCCAGTTCTTCTGTGAGGGTCACCACACACACAAGAGCAGGGTCGTACTTACGCAGACGCTCCAGATACAACCGGGTCAGCTCGACGGAAGAGACCTGCCGAGTCCGCAGGAGTTCCGCCAGTTGGTGCACAGGCAGATAAGCCAGATCGGTGTCACTCTTGGGGCGGCGTACCGGTTCGGGCAACGGTGAGGGTTGCACCTGCCCCCGTTCCATCGCCCCCGTCATGGGGCCAGGTGCCGGCGTGAATAGAAGTGCCGGGGGCACGTCGTATCCCACGGGTGTGTCCCGCAGTTGTCGGAGCTGCCGTAGGCTTGCCGTCAGACGGTTGGCCACCGCACGCCGTTGACTGTCACTGAGGGTGATCCCCGCGATCCACTCAGCGTTTTTCACCATCTCCGGGGTGATTCCTTCGCTGGGCATCTGCGCTGCCGTGGCTGCTAACGCCCGGTGGAAGACCGCATTCCCTACACCCAGGCTTCCCAGCAATGCCAGCCACTCCCGCCTGCTCCACACCGTTGCCATGTCTGCATCTCTCTATGAGATACACCTTTCATTGAGACAATGAGGCGAACCGCAAACGACCCACCGCTCACCCGCACGTGCGGCTACGTCACGCTTCCGCCTCACCATACCTGTCAGTATCCTCAACACCCAGCCGGTTTGCCAGTATTTCATCCACTTTTTGGGAGCCGAATCTCATCCGGTTTTGAGAAGCGGAGCCGAGGGGGAAAGCAGCAGGATCACCCAGGGGCCGGTTCCTGGATCAAGAGGGGGGAACAAGCGGGGTTACTTCGAGCCGGTGGTGGGGGAGAACTGCTGCGGTTGATATCCGGCGAGATCGGCCCGATCGATGGCAAAGGCATACACCCGCAGAGGCTGATCAGGCAGAAAATCGTTATCGACGGTGACGAGCAGAAGTCGCCGGCCATCGGGCAGGTCCGGTCCGAATGCCAGCCCTTCAAATTTCTCCGGGCACTGTTCTCCTGCGATGCCCCAGCGAGGGTCCAACAAGTCGAGAAACAGTTGCTTGGAAACCGGTCGGAGGGAAGCAGGCAAATCCTTGCCAGGTAAGGACTCCACGGAAGAAATATCGCTGGCTTCACGCAGATCGATGCGGAAAATCTTCTTGCATCGCGCCGCCGGACCAGCTTGTCCATCCCGTTCCAGGACGAGAAACTCCCGTTCATTGATCGCGAGGATTTCGCTGACCCCGTAGCGGGGGTCGTCCAGGGGATAGGCAAACTGCCGTGTCTTCCCATCCTGGAGGGAAATTTCCAGGATACGGCAGAAACGACCTACCCGTTTGCCAGCGGCATCCAAAGCATTGTCCTGGATGAGCGGTCCTTGGGTGATGGCGTAAAGTTTTTGACCGTCAGGGGAAATGGCCAGACCTTCAAAGCCGCGGTTGGGTTGACGGCCTCGGGTGTTGGAAGGCGGCAGTTCCTCGGCTGGGTTACGACTGAGCCGCAGGGGACGGAAGGCGGCTGGTACAGGCAGAGAGCGGATCCGACGTCCCTGCAAGTTGAACGCATCGACCAGCGGACCATATTCCTCGGCAATATAGATCGTCCCGTCGGAGCCCACGCGTAATCCTTCCGGATCGTAGCGGCGGTTCTTCTCGGGAGCGACTGCCTCGACGGCATCCAAAGCGCCGGTCAACCGGCGGCCGCGTTCATCGGTGAGCAATACGGTTTCGAGCAGCCGCACCTGTACGGGAGCTTGCCCCTTCGGTGTCACCAGGATTTCCACCCGATGGACCCGACAGGGGAAATCCACCTGGCCATCCTTCGGACCGCGGTCGGAAAGCAGCCAGTATTCGGACCCCTTGCCAGTGTAAGCAATGGCCGAGCCCTGGCCCCCAAAACGGTTGAGGGGTGTGCCATCCGTCGCCTGATCTTCCAGACCGGAGCGATCCGTAGCCGTCCCGGGAACAGTGGCCACGCCGAGCAATTCGACCTCAGCATCAACCGAAGAACCGAAGCAGAGCAGCAAGCCGGCCAGGAGCCAGCAGGGTTGACGGAACATCGCCCCTCCTTCCTCGCGAAGGCACGTTGCGCGAAGATATATTCAGCAAATCGATGTTCAGGTTACGTAAGCCGTTGGGGATTCACCGAAAAGCCCTGGGTTCGGGATGGCATGACCTACCGCCCAAACACAGAGCCAGGGCTTGGAGCGGGCGGTTTACCAGTCGTTGCCGGGGATGTCGCCGTAGTTACGAGTGGTCAGAGCGGCGTAGGTGGCAGCCGACACGTTGCTGGAGATGAAGCGAACCGACCCGTCCGCCATGCAGATGTTGATACCACCCGGATGAAAACTGTAAGGTTCACTGTAGTTATTGCAATTCATAATGCAGGTGGCACCGTCGGCACCTGTAATGCTGTCTCTATTGATGGCTCCCGTAACAGGATGGGACCCATCCAGGCTACCGGAAACACCATCGGGGTCGGCCCAACCCCGGCCTTCAGGTAAAACGTTTCCGGTGGCCCGACCGAGGATATACGAGGCGGGTTGACCAGCATCTTCCGTAATCAAGATCGTCTGCGAGGTTCCGTCCGTGATGTCGGTGAGGCGGGTGTGGTTGACGATATCCATCGCACCCGGCAGTTCGACACCTGGATTAGGCAAATTGTTGGCGACATAGAACCGGGGACGAATGCGGTGGAAGACCAGATAATCGCACGGCCCCAATGGCGGTTGCACTGGTGCGGGGCGATCCTCCGGAGCCGACGGGCACATGAACACCTTCATTTTCACCTGGGCCAGCACCAGGTTGGAACCTTGATCCCAACGGGTGTTCATATCCCACTGACGGGCCACGTTGTCTTGCTCAACATAGGAGACCACAATCGGCGTCCAGGCCCGGAACTTCCTATCACTCCCCACCTGCACCCGCGTCGGCGGTAACTTGCTGTCGTTGGCCGAGGCGTAGTTGTGCAGGGCCAGACCGATTTGCTTGAGGTTATTCTGGCAGCTCATCCGGGCGGCCGCTTCTCGCACCTTCTGAACGGCCGGCAACAACAGTCCGATGAGAATCGCAATGATGGCTATCACTACCAACAACTCGATCAGGGTGAAAGCCTGGCGACACCATTTCATACTAGCTCCTCCACGATGGCCCCGACACATCAGGTATCCTGGCCACCTTGCGTAATGGTGGAAATCCGACAAACCGCACGTTACGTTATACGAACCAATAGTAAATCACCAGCGTATTAGTGGATTTTTCTTCGTGATATCAAGATTTCTTCACATATGGAATCTTCATGTAAAATACTTGAAAACTTCACAATTTGTGTTTTGCTCATCTTTCAGCCGACAAGCCGCCGAAAACAATGTCATGCAGTGGAAATGGACGGGGAGGCGTAGGAGGACCGTGGGAAGGGGGTCGAGGTGGGGAACTCGGCCTGATTGGTGCCGTTGGGGTCAGTGCGGGGTGCTGCTGCTCGCCTGGTGCTGGAGCGGCTGCTCCGGAACGGATCTAAGTGGGACGGAAGCAACGAGTATTCGCGGTGTGGTGACGTTTCAAGGCCAGGCGATGGCGGGCGGGGTAATCGTGTTCACACCCGATCCAGAACGCGGTGGCCAAGGACCGCCCTTGACGGCGGACATCGCCGCGGATGGCTCTTATGCCATTGTGGAGACACCGCAGCGGCCCATCCTTCCCGGTTATTATCGTGTGACCCTGGCCCCACCTCCGCATTGGCGCTATGCTCCTGGAGCAGCACCGTTTCCCCTCGCGCTCACCCGACCCGATCAATCCGGCTTGCTCCGTGACATTCGTGCGGGGCAGGTCAATCTGTATTCCTTTGCGATCGAATTGATACCTGTCTCCCCCCGTTGAATGTGCAGGGCAGGCCCATCTGTATTCCTTTGCGATCGAGCTAACCCCCCGTTTCCACGTGCTGAGATTGTCGAGACCTCCGGTTCGGACGAGGCTGGGTGATCCCAAAATGGTCCTTTGCCGCGGGTGCGCCTGCGGAAGGGCGAACGGACCTCAAATCTGTTTCCAGTGCTCCTCTAAATCTCCGCGTGGGGTTACAATCATCTCCGAGTCCGGTCGAAACGTGGAAACACAAGCATCTTCACGGGTGGTACCAGATGCCGGAGGGAGGGTGAGGTCATGGGACGGGTCGGGCTGCTCGTAGGGATCGGCCTGCTGTGGCCGGTGACATGGGCATGGGGCCAGCAAACGCCCTTGCGTCCGAACATCTTGCTGATTCTTGTGGATGATTTGGGATACGGCGATTTGAGCCTGCACGGTTGCCAGGAAGTGGAAACCCCGCACCTGGATCGCCTGGCTCGCTCCGGTGTCCGCTCTACGCAAGGATATGTGTGCAGTCCCTATTGCAGTCCCTCCCGGGCGGGCATACTCACCGGGCGGTATCCGACGCGTTTCGGCCATGAATTCAATCCGCATGTAGGCGCCGAGGAGAAATTGGGATTGCCGCTCAGTGAAAAGACGCTGGCGGACCATCTGCGGGGTGCCGGTTACGCCACCGCTTGCATCGGGAAATGGCATCTGGGCTTTGCCCGTCCCTATCACCCCCAGCGACGCGGTTTCGACTTTTTCTACGGTTTCCTGGTTGGTGCCCATAACTACCGGTTGAAAAGGGATGCCAAGCCCCTCTTCCGCACAACCCAGTCCGAGAACATGATCTACCGTGGGGAGCAACGGGAGCCAACGGATGGCTTCCTGACGGATCGTCTGACCGACGAGGCGATCCGCTTCATGGATCAACACAAGGACGGGCCCTGGTTCGTTTACCTCTCGTACAATGCGGTGCATACGCCGCTGGAAGTGCCCGAGGGGATAGAAAACCGTTTGCTGCGGCCCATCGACGATCCGGCGCGTCGGGCCTATCTGCTCCTGTTGTTGAACCTGGATGATGCGATCGGTCGCTTGCAAGCCTTTCTGGCGAAAGCCGGCTTGGACCGCAAAACCCTCGTGATTTTTCTCAGTGATAACGGTGGGTCGGGGCAGAAAGGGTATCTGGCTTACAATGCGGCCCGCAACACTCCGCTGCGGGGGCACAAAGGGCAGGTCCTGGAAGGGGGAATACGCGTGCCGTTCTTCTGGGTTTGGCCTGGCGTGTTACCGGCAGGTCAGACGTATGATCGCCCGATCGTGGCCCTGGACATTTTGCCAACAGCTTGTCACCTGGCGGGTGCACCGCTGCCCTCCCAGGTAGATGGCGTCAATCTCTGGCCATACCTGCGTGGGGAGAAGCAGGGCGATCCGCACGAAGCCCTATACTGGCGCTTCGGACCCCAGAAGGCAATCCGGCAGGGCGACTGGATGCTCATCGACTGGCGGGATTTTCCCACACGCCGCAACAGTGGCTGGGAACTGTATCACCTCGGACGTGACCCGGCGCAAAAACAAAACCTGGCCGCACAACACCCCGAACGCGTCCAACAGATGGCCCAAAAGTGGCAGGAATGGGACCGGCTCAACGTCGCCCCTCTCTGGCGCGGCAGTGCCACCGAAGACCCCGAAGGAAACCCCAAGCCGGATAAGAAGGCACCCAGGCAGCCCCAGCCGAAAGCCCCGCTGTTCCAAGAGCAGCAGGCAGAGCAGTAGCCTGGTGAAAGTTTTCTCCGAGCCGGCCGCAACTGTTGCAGGAAGGCCGAATCCTTACCGCCCCGCGGTATCGGAGACCGCTGCGATCGGCAGAGTTACGCCCCGAGCGGCAGGCTGAGGCCAATCAACAGGTCATAAGCGACATGGGCACCCACCGCCACTCCCAACCCCCGCACCAGATACAAGGCGGTGAAATACAAGCCAGCCACCGCACGGAAGAGGAAGTAATCCAGACGCCAAGCCTCACCCCACGGTCCGACATGATGGGCCAGGGAAAAGAGCAGGGCGCAAAAGAGAGAAGCCAGAGGGATGGCGATGAACCGCGGCAGAAACATCAGACGGAAGAGGAAGTACACCCCGGTGAACAAGCCGAAGCGGAAGAGCAATTCTTCGTAAATCCCCGCGCCGAAGAGGGTGAGAAGGTGTGCCCAAGAGCCCTGGGCCACAGCCAAGGGAATGCCCGCCCGCTGGCAGACCAGGTCGAAATTGCGACTGATCCACCAGAGCACCAGGGCAGCCACGAGACTCTCGACCAGTATGGCCAGCACGACCAGAGGTGTGGAAGCTGGTCGCTCCTTCCAACGCCAGATGCTTCCCCCGACCAGTAAAGCCAACGCCACCGGAGGAACGAAGGAACTGCCGGGAATGCCGAGCTGCTCGCCAAGCCAGCGTAGCCACAGATCTACCCCACAGCGACTCACGCTCTGACCCTGAGCCTGAAGCTGCCAGATGCCCAGTTCATAAAGAAGCCACAAGGGCCCGACGAACCACAGGCACGGCCAGGGATGTCGTGTCTCGCTGGCCCCAACCATGGCACTGCTCCTCCTGCCGTTCCCCTTGTTCCTGCCGGGGGAGGGGGGAAACGATCCCTTCCAGAGGGCGAAATCCCGAAAGCCCCCTTCGCTTTTTCCCAGTAAAGGTCACCGCCCATTTCGGGATTTCCCCAGAGCAACTTGTGTCTCATTATCGATTGTACCAGCCCAGGATCCAGCGCAGGAGCCAGAACGCCCCGTTTCCGGAGTGAATCAATTCCCACCTCGCGCTCGGGATCGGGAATGGGATCAGGTGCCATACTTTCCCCAACATCGAGAGTGTCTGGCCTGCTGCGGACTGAGGGGAAAGCTTCCCATGGTATAATGAGGATTTTGAGAAGAAAAAATGGGCGTTCTGGGCATCATTTTCCCTGGAGGATCAGGGTAAGGGAGTGGTAGGATAACCATCGAATCATGCCATCAGGTGGCATGGAGTGGCGACATTTCCAAGGATGGCAGGAAGGTGATGCCTTTAGGGGACAGGAAAATGGAAGGCAAGGATCATGCACACCGAAGCATGAGGGGTCTGACCGTAGGTGAATGATGCGAAGAAGGGGGTGTCGGTCATGGGGGTCTGCCGATACTGGTGGGGTTTGTGGGTGGTGATTCTGACGGGTGTGGGATCGCCGCTGGCAGCAGGTCAGGAGCCGATCCGTTTCGCGCGAACGCCGGATATTTCTCCCGATGGCACACAAGTCGCTTTCAGCTATCTGGGGGATATCTGGGTGGTACCCTCGATTGGGGGTGTGGCGCGTCCGGTGACCATGCATGAGGCCCACGACATCAACCCTGTATTTAGTCCCGATGGCCAATGGATCGCCTTCAGTTCCAACCGTCACGGGCAATACGACGTGTATGTGGTATCGGTGCAGGGAGGCCGGCCCCGCCGACTGACTTACGACAGTGCCCCGGACATGGTGCTGGGTTGGACCCCGGATGGGCGGGGGATCGTATTTTCCTCGTTGCGGGAAGTGGATTTTCCGTCCCAGATCGAGTGTTATGTGATCAGCGTGGAAGGGGGTCGGGAGCGGAAACTCCCGCTGTTCGAGGCCAAAGAGGCGTATTATGCCCCGAATGGACAGGTCCTGGCCTTTGTCCGGGGTCCCGGGGTGTGGTATCGGCGGGGCTACCGCGGTTCGAGCAATGATGAAATCTGGCTGGCGACTGCGGACGGAACTGTACAGAAACGGCTGACCGATTTCTCCGGTCCGGATGGCTCACCGATGTGGTCCCCCGATGGACAGACACTCTACTATGTGACCGAACGGGGCAGCCCGCGGGGATGCGCCAATATCGTGGCTCAACCGCTGGGACCGCGACTGCGCGCTGAGGGGGAATGCTGGCGCTTGACCCACCACGAAGAGGATACGGTCCGCCGCGCCCGGATCAGCCGCAATGGCCAGTGGATCGTCTATGAATGCGGTGTGGACCTGTGGATTGTGGGAACACGTCCAGGTTCGACCCCCCGCAAACTGGCCATCGAAGTCCACGCCGATGACAAATCGAACACCGAACGGCACGTCAAGTTCACCAAGGATATCAGCAGCTTCGCCTTGCACCCCGAGGAACGCGCTGCCGTCGTAACGGTGCAGGGGGAATTGTTCCTGGTCAAGCTGCCGGAAGGCGGCAAGGCCGTGCGATTGACGGAATCGGCCGCTTATGATCACAGCCCCGCCTTCAGTCCCGACGGGAAAAAACTCGTGTTCCTGTCGGACCGTTCCGGACATGAGGATATCTACCTGCTGGAATCCGACGATGCGGAACATCCAGAATTGCTCAGTGCCCACAAGTTCCGGGTTCGGCCGTTGACGCAGACGGCGGAAGCGGAACGTGCGGTCAGTTTCAGTCCCCGGGGAGACCGGATCGCCTTCTTACGGCAGGGGAAATTGTGGACGATGAAGCCCGACGGCAGCGATGTCCGCCTGATCGCAGCAGAGGGTGCCACGGTCCTGGATTACGACTGGTCCCCCAACGGCCGTTGGCTGGTCTATAGCTGCATGGATGGTTCCTTCGCCAGCGAGCTGTTCATCGCACCCGTGGACGGCAGTGACAGGCCGCAGAATATCACCCGTTATGCCACCTCCAACGGTGACGTGACCTGGAGCCGGACCGGCCAGAAAATCGCCTTCATCAGTCAGCGGCGGGGGCAGTTTTCCCCCTACGTCCTCAGCCTGCTCAAACCCGGTGCTCCGGGTGGCAATGACGAGATCGACTGGGAGGATATTCATCTGCGGGTTGTGCGTGCGGCCGGAATCTCTGCCGAAACCGCGGCGATTTCCCCCAATGGCCAGCATGTCGCCTTCCGGCACAAAGGCACTGGGGATGACCTGTGGCTGGCCAGTAGCACCGGTACCAGCTTGATCCGTCTGACCACGGGAGATCAGGCACCCCGGCAGATCACCTGGTCCCGCCGCACCCCGGGGTTGATCTACTTCCTCAACGGTTCGGGGGAGTTATGCTGGTGCCGCGTCGCCGGCGTAATGGGATTGCCCCCAGCAGGAGGACCACCCAGCCTCTTACCGGCCGAACCACAACGGGTGCGCTTCGAGGCGGCCATGACCATCCGCCGGGACGACGAGTTTGCCGAAATGTTCGCCCAATGCTGGCAAGGCTTGGCGGATGCCTTCTATGATCCGCAATTCCACGGGGTGGATTGGAAGGCCGTACGGGCGAAGTACCAGCCTGTGCTGCCCCACGTCGCCCTGCGGGAAGATCTGTATGCCCTCATCAGCCTGATGCTGGGAGAACTGAACGCTTCCCATCTGGGCATCAGCGGCAAATTGCCGACGCCGCAAGAACCCACGGCGGAACTCGGCCTGATCTTCGACGAGCAGTACCGCGGACGGGGACTGAAAATCGCCGAAGTCGTCGCCCGAGGACCCTGTGACCGCCGCGGCCTGGATATCAAAGCCGGCGATATCCTCCTGGCCATCGACCGCGTCGAACTGACGGAGCGGGTGAATCTGTCCCGTCTGCTCAACAACAAAGCCAATGAAACAGTATTGCTGGATGTGATCCGTGACCCGAACAACCCCAAAACCCGCCGGCAGGTGGAAGTCGTCCCGGTTGACCGCCAACGCCTGGCCCAACTGATGTACGAACGCTGGGTGCGCAAAAATGCCCAACAGGTTGCTCAGGCCAGCCAGAATCGCATCGGCTATATCCACATCCCCAGCATGGACGATAACGGCTTGGAAGTGTTCGTCCGCAGTCTCTACTCCGACCATTTCGACAAAGACGGCCTGGTCATCGATGTCCGTTACAACAGTGGTGGATTCACGCATGATCATGTGCTCAATTACCTGGGCGGCAAAGAACATACCTTCTTCCAGCAACGTGATGGAGGAATCGGTCTGGTCCTGCGGAGCGATCAGCGACGCTGGACCCGTCCCGTCGTGGTCCTGATCAATAACCGCTCCTACTCCGATGCCGAAATTTTCCCCCATGCGTTCCGGACCCTGGGTTTAGGTAAGCTCGTGGGTCAAGCCACCGGCGGCCATGTGATCGGCACTGCCTCCATACGTCTGATCGACGGTTCCACCTTCCGTCTGCCCCGTATCGGTGTCTTCACGGCGGAAGGGATCAACATGGAAAAGCAAGGGGTGGAACCAGATGTACCGGTAGAAGTGACCTTTGAAGACTGGAAGCGGGGGATCGACCGGCAGTTGCTCGTGGCGGTCCAGACCGTAGCTGCGGACGTGCGAACCTGGCAGGCCCGACGGCAAGAAACGGGCCATCCTTTACTTCCCGATGCCCGGATTTATCCGATCGCTCCGATGCCCCGACCTGCCGAGTCACCCCGACCCACGTTGACCCCCGCTGCTCCTGCCGGTGGAGGAAGCACGGGTCAGACACCGGCCCCTGCCCCGCCTGCCCCTCCTTCGTCCTTGCTCGACCGCGTCGCACTGCCCCATCCAGACTCCTCGGTTCCTTCTTCCCTGGCACTTCCCATTCCGCCGAGCATTCCCCCGGCCAGTGAGGACTGACCCCTCCGTGCGGTTCTCCCGACGGCTACGATGGCGACAGGGAACGCCCTCCAATCAGGCATGATCGCGCAGAAGACACCCTGCGGCGGAATAGTCGCTGCAGCGGAACAGTCGCAAACCTGCATCGCCCCGGCGGAGCAGCCCCCTCTGCTGCATTTGCCCGGCTGAGTGGCCTCCCATTGCTACATCGGCCCAACTGAGCAGCCTCTGCGGACCGCAAAAGAGTTGTCCGTTCTCGGGTAGATGTGCTAAAGTGAAAAGCAGCCGGAATACGCTTGAGGAGAGTGGTTGCTGTGCCCCGTTCCGTGTTGTTGACTTTGTATGATCGCTTGCCCGAGTTGCAGCCAGGGGATGATGAAGACCTGTGGGCAGCCGGCGTGCGGGAGGCGATGCGGGACTTCCGCGATGGCATCATCGCCCGCTACACGGAAGGGACGTTGCAACGCTTGTTGAGCTTCAACGATGTGCGGACCCGGCGAGCTGCTGTGCTGGCTCTCGGCCTGATCGGAACTATGGAGTCGAATGCCGCGGTGGCCGCCGCCTTGCACGATGCGGATCTGCTAGTCCGCCGTCTGGCCGCCGACGCCCTCTGGGAATTGTGGTTCCGGGGCGGAACGGCAGAACAGAATCAACGGCTCCGCCAAGCCTTGCGCCGGGGTCGCACCCCGCGGACCCGCCAGTGCCTCGATGCTCTGATCCGCGAAGCCCCTCAGTTTGCCGAAGCCTACAACCAACGGGCCATCTGGTTCTATCAGAACGGCGAATATGCCCGGGCGGTCGAAGATTGCCAGCAGGTCTTGCGCCTCAACCCCCACCATTACGCCGCCGCGGCGGGATTGGGACAATGCTGGCTCAAACTCGGCCGGCTCCGCGCCGCCCTCCACGCCTTCCGCACCGCTCTGGCCATCAACCCGGACCTCGACGACGTTCAGGAAATCATCTCGGCACTGGAAGAAGCCCTTGAACGCGACGGTTCAGACGATGATCCCATCACCCCTAGCCCCTGAGATGTCCATACTTCCACGACGCACCCCCTTTCCCAATCCTCTCCCCCATTGAGAGGAAAAATTGGGTCCCGCTGAACGATGCCGGGTTCCGATGGATAAAGGATGTTGGGTTCCGCCGAAAAATGCTCATTTCCGCGAAAGGATGCTAATTTCCGCTGGAGTTTGATATGTTCCGATGGATAAAGCACGCCGGATTCCGACAAACCATACTCATCGCCGAAGAATGGAGAATACTCATCACCGATGAGTGAAGCACGCCGGATTCCGACAGGTCAAGAATGGAGGCGGGCCACGAAAAACCTACCCCAAATCCGCCAATGACCTGGCTCTACCTCTATTATCAGACCACAACAACCAATGCCCATCCACTTCCCCTGCATAACCTTGGCATCACCCTGGGTAGGCTTCCCGCACATAACCTTGCACCACCCTAGGCGGGCGTTCCCTTGCATCAGCTTGCACCACCCTGGGCATGCGATGTATAATAAGGGAGCGTTTCCACGTCCTCGGTCAATTCCGCGATCTTTTCAAGGAGGCTCACATGGACCGCTGCTACTTCCTCGTCCCCCTGGGGTTGGCCGGAGGTCTGCTCCTGTTGTTGGCGGACCGGCCTATGGCCGCGTCGGGACCTTTGGCCGCATACCAACCGGTGTCACAACCGGCGGCAGCAGGAACCACCCAGGCTACGGTGGACTCCGCCAACAACCTCAAGCAAATCCTTCTAGCCCTGCACAACTATTATGACACTCATGGTGCCTTACCCCTACCGGCATTGACCGATAAAGCCGGCAAGCCCCTTTTGAGCTGGCGGGTGGCGCTTCTACCGTACCTGGAACACGAGGGGCTGTATCGCGAATTTAAACTGAACGAACCGTGGGATTCGGAGCACAACAAGAAGCTTATCGGTCGGATGCCGAAGGTCTATGCGACACCCGGGACCAAAGAAGAGGCGAAACTTGGTTTGATCGGTTTGACGCGCTACCGCGTCTTCGTGGGCAATGGTGCCGCTTGGGAAATGGATAAGGCGATGCGTATCGCAGATTTCACCGACGGCACGTCGAACACCTGGTTGGTTGTCGTGGCGAAAGAGGCGGTGCCCTGGACGAAGCCGGATGAACTTCCCTACGATCCGAAGAAGGATCCTTCGGAGTTGCTTGGGAAAATCGACAACCGCTGGCAGATCGGATTCAGTGATGGATCCATACGAACACTTCAGAAGCTACCGGATGCAAAAATCATCCACGGATTCATCACGCGTAACGGTGGGGAAGTCCTACCGTTTGACGACAACCAAGAATGAAGTCCCACCGTTTGACGACCACCAAGAATGAAGTCATTCCGTTTGACAACAAGCAGGCATAATGTAATCTCGTTCCCAGCGTCTGTTGCACTGCCTTCAGGTAGAAGGGTGCCTATCGGTTGGCACTTGCAATCAAGAGTCGCCCTTGCCAAGGGAAGAGCGGCCATCGACCGGCAATGTGGCCATCGGTCGGCCATATTGATCAGGAACCGCCCTTGCCAATGCAGGCTCAGATGCCCCCACACCCCTCTTAGACCGCAAGAGAACCCCTATGACCGCAACCCTCGTGATTGCAACCACGATGACCGCCACAGAACCCGTGATCAAAACCCCCATGATCAAAACCACGATGACCGCCACAGAACCCCTATGACCGCAGCAGAAGGGAGGGGTCGCTCATGTGGGCCTCGGCTGTCGAACGGTTGATGCGGCCCGCTCGGAAGAGTTGACGGATCGATTCATCGAACGTGATCATCCCTTCCTCACGTCCGGTGACGATGTAGTTGTCGATACTTTCGATTTTGCCCTGGCGGATGGCGCTGGCGATGGGGTGGGTGTTCCACAGGACCTCCAAGGCCAGGACCCGGCGGCTTCCCCGTTCTGCAGCGGGCAGTAAACGCTGACTGAGAATCGCGCGCAGACTCATGGCCAGTTGGGCGCGGACGAGGTTCTGCACTTCTTGAGCGAACAGATCGGCCAGGCGGGTGATCGCCCCTTTCGCATCGCGGGTATGCAAGGTGGTGAAGACGAGGTGGCCGGTCTCCGCGGCGGAGAGCACCATTTGAGCGGTGTCCCGATCCCGCACTTCACCGATGAGCAAGACATCGGGGTCCTGGCGCAGGCCGTATTTGAGGCCGTCGGCGAAACTGAGCACGTCGATCCCGACTTCCCGCTGGGTGACCAGGGAATGAGGTCGGCGGGGAAACAGATACTCCACGGGTTCTTCCACCGTGAGAATGCGGCGTCCACCCAGGGCGTGAATGCGATCGACCAGCATAGCCAAAGTGGTGGTTTTGCCGGAACCGGTGGCTCCGGTGACAATCACCAGTCCGTCGCGCAGGTTGCAGAGGCGATCCGCCAGGGTCACGGGGAAGCCGGCCCAAGCCAGGTCCGGAATGCGGCTGGGAATGATACGGAGGCAAGCGGCCAGCTGCCGGCCGGTCTGGAACATCGCCGCCCGTAAGCGCACCACCTGCTGTCCCAGGGTTACTGTCAGGGCGAAGTCCGCGTTCTTGCGGGCGTTTAGCTGTTCGGCTATCTCCGGCGGACAGAGCGACAAGAGCAGCGGCTCCAGGATTGCTGCCTCCAGGGGTGGTTCCGGCATCTCGGTCAATTCCCCATGGAGGCGGAGCATCGGCGGGTGGCCGGCGACCAGATGCAGGTCGGATGCTTCGACCTGCACGGTCCATTCCAACCACCGCTGGAGCAGTTCGGGCACGAGCGCCGGCTCTTCAGAGGGGTTGGACATGATAGCTCTGGGAACCAGCTTCCTCGGACTCCAGGGGCGAACTGCATCCCGAACGATCTGCACACCCCGGCCGGTGGCGGGATCCGTCCTCAGTGGTTGAACAGGAAAGCCGGAGTGTTGATCAAGGCCCAGATGAGGTCCTGGGCACCGACGACGCGGGGATCAGCCGGCGGTACCTTGGCCGCCTCGGCTGCCAGACGGTGGTATTCCTGGTCCTGGGCCAGGTACATCTGCCGCAGGCGGGCCTTTTGTTCCGGCGTCCGTTTGTCTTCGGGCGTTTCCAGCAGCACCACTTGTTCCGGCGTGAGTGGACTGCTCAATCGCGGGTTGGGGTCGGTGGTGTAGGAGAGCCGGAATTTGCCGATGGTGTGGTGGGCGGCCTGTTGGAAGTGCTGCTCCATTTCGACGGTGAAGGCGACTCCCGCCGGTCCGCTCACCGGTTGCGCCAGGCGGAAGAGGGCGGCCTGATCGCGGCCGGTTTGCGGGGCGATAGCCCAACCGGTGGCCCGGTTGTTATCCAACGTGTTGGCCAGGGGGAAGCCATCTTGCTGGAAGGTAGCGGCCGCCGCATGCAAACGCACAATCGCCAAGGGACTATCCGGTTGATCCAGGCGATGATACTTGAGGCGGAACTCGGTCAGGACAAAGTTACCATTGGGTGCTCGCCCGGGTCCTTTGCTGGGCAGGCTGGGATCACTGAGAACTTCCAGGCGAAGGGCGGTAATCGGCTGATCGGTTTCCGCCAGTCCGACGAGGGTATAGACATCCAGCGAATCCAGTGGGCCGCTGGCCAGGATGCTACCATCCGGCTGGATCGTGAGATTGGCCCCGGGTCGCGGCTGGGCATAAGGACCCTGACGGGAAATAGCCTTGCGCACGTCCAGGGTGATCCAGTGGGTCGGTTTCTGGGTGAGCATGGCCGCTTCCCAGGCTTTCTGGCGTTCGGGGATGGTTTTTTCGTAAGCCTCAAAAGCGGCTTTGCGTTTGAGATGCTCTTCCACCAGATACTTGTGGTCGGCATCGGCCGAATGCAGGGCTTGGATCCCGGATTGCAGCTCCGCAGCGGTCGGTCGGCGATTGAGCACCGAGAGATAGATTTCCTCGACAACCTTGGCATCGTCCTTTTCCTTGAGGACGAATTGATTGAGGCGGTTGTTCGGATCACGCAGCGCTTCCCCGATGATCGGTCCGTTGACCAAAGCCAGGATGGGACCGAGGTTGAGGCTGGTGGAGCGTTCGCATTCGCAAGGGCTTTCGCGAGGCGGTTTGCTGAACAGCTCGAAGAAGCCGCCGGGGACCTCGACGTTGCTGTCGAGCAGTTGGGCAGCTCGTGCTCCCGGAGGCAGACCCGGTAAGCGACTCGTGGCCCCCGTCACCCGATGGATCGAATCGAAGAGCACCTCCGCAGGCAAACGCCGGGGCAAGGCGTGCGAATAGTTGATCTCGTCGTCCTTGTTCCAACGATTGGTCTCCATCGACAGCTGATACGTCCGGCTCTTGCAGATGAGACGCATGATGTGCCGGGTGTCGAAACCGGAACGGATGAACTCTTCAGTCAGGCGATCCAGCAATTCCGGATTGGTCGGCGGATTGCCGGCGCGGATATCGTCCACCGGTTCAATCAGACCGACCCCGAGCAGATAGCTCCAGATCCGGTTGACATAGCTTTTCGCGAAGTAGGGGTTCTGCGGCGAGGTGATCCATTGGGCCAACTGCACGCGGCGTGGTTCCGTGGTGTTCAGGTTTACCGGCACAGTGTAGGGGAACCGAGGCGTAGCCGTCTGGCCGGTCCGCTCATGCTTGACCTCGCCATCCTTGCCATCCTGCACGATTTCGACCAACGGTTTGGCCCCTTCTACCGCCGTACCCCCGATCCTTTGTCCCTTATATTTGGGGTCTTCCACGAGCTTGACTTGGGCGAAGTAGGCTGCCAGGCCGTAATAATCATCCTGGGTCCAGCGTTCAAAGGGGTGATCGTGGCATTTGTTGCAATTGAACCGGATAGCTAAGAACAGTTGCGTGGTATTTTCCATGATCGCATCCGGGGTGCGAAGAATTTTGTAATAGGAAGCGGGGGGCGATTCGAGATTGGAACCGCTAGCGGTCAGGATGGTATAGGCAAAGCGGTCATAGGGCATGTTGGTGGCGATGGCCTGCCGGATCCACTGGCGGTAGGCCGCGGCGCCGGCATCCCCGAGAAACTTGCGGTTGACCATCAGCAGGTCGGCCCATTTGTTGGTCCAGTGTTCGATGAAGGCGTCACTGCCAATGAGCCGATCGATGATTTCATCCCGCTTGATGCGGCTGTCGCGGGGATCGGCCAGGAAGGCACGCACTTCATCCGAAGTAGGGGGCAAGCCGGTCAAGTCGAGATAGACCCGGCGGAGGAATTCTTCATCGCTGGCCAGGGGGCTGACTTGGACTTTGATCTTCTTCAACTTGGCATCGACCAGTTCATCGATGAAGTTGTGAACGGGTCGCTGAATCCATTCAAACCCGCTGCGGTCGCCGAGGACGATCAGCGTGGAGGCGGTGTAATTCCCCTCGTAACGAACCAGCATGGTGGCTTCCCCACGGCGGAGCGTGGTCACCAGGCCGCGGGCATCCACGGTGGCCACTTCCGTATTGCTGCTTTCCAGGAAGGCTTCGGCTGTCACATCGCGGACACGGCCGTCGGCGTAGGTGGCGTAGACAGCGAATTGCTGCTTCTGACCAATGCGGTGGATCGTCGGGTTTTTCGGGAACACCTCAATACTGCGGACGCGGGGAGCTTGCGGATCGAACCGGACGCCTTGGGCAATCCAGCGACGGAGCAATTCGTAATTCGGATCCCCCAGTTGCATCAGCACGCCACCTTGGTGGGGCACCACGCCGGCAGGCTTCATTAGCATCAGGCTCTTTTCCGGTGCCGCTCGGTTGAAACGGCGGCCTTCCAGGTCATCAGTCAGGCTGCGATAATCGAAGAGCGGATCGTAGCCACGCAGAGAGAGCTTGAAGCCGTTCTTCCCTTGGGCGGCTCCATGACAGGTGCCGGCGTTGCATCCCAGCTTGGACAGCACCGGCTGCACGTCGGTGACGAAGCTGACGGGTGGGTCGCTCTGCACTTCGCGGGCCGTCACCGGCAGGGTCACACTCTGGTTCCCGAGGCGGATGGTGATGGTGCCCTGGGTATCGCGCTGGGGCCGGATCAGGCCGGCATCCACACTCAGCCCAGCCGGCAGCTCGTAGTGGGCCAGGCGGGTGGCGTCCATCGTTTCGCCGTTGCTCAGTTGCGCGGTCACCAGAATCTGGGCATAGGCGAACGGACCGCGCAGCTCAAGCCGAGAGGGGTGCACCAGTAAGCCTGTAACGGTGGCACCCTCGGGTATGGTTTCGCGAGCGGGATTACTACCTCCCCCCGGAGTTTCCCCGGCCCATAGCTGTGGCGGAAGCCATAACCCTACCAGAGCCAGCCAAACTGCGGGAACATGTAGGTATCTCATGGCAGTTATTCCTGTTTGGGTTCAGGAGGGGTCATGATCCTTTCGGCATCGCCAACAAACCGGCTGGTGTGTCGTGTGGGAACGCTCGATGTTTCCTGGGTTTCTGTATTTCTGGTCCGGTGTGTTGGTGTTCCCATATTTCTGGTGTGTTGGTGTTCCCTATTTCTGGTATGTCGGTGTCTCTGTATCTTGGTGTCCCTTGTATCTTTATTGTGCCGGCACGGGTTGTTGTTTGCCAGTCGAAATCAGGGACTTTTGGGAATCTGGGGACGAATCCTCGTGTTTGGGGGATCGCGGTCCTCCAAGCAAGTGGACCTCTTTTCAACGCTGGGTGGAGGCAGGTGTCGCGGCAGGCAGGACGGTGAATTGCCGGAGCAGTTTGCCGGTGCTGGCCTCGTGGATCCAGACGATGCCGTCGAAGCCGCCGGAGGCCAGGCGCTGCCCACTGGGGTGCCAGGCTACGGCATAGGCCGGCCCGGTGACCTTTTCACACACAACTTTTTTGGCACTCTCCCGGACATCGTAGATACGGACTTCTCCGGTGCCGTCGAGGCTGCTGGCCGCGGCGAAGAGATACCCTTGGGGATGGAAGGCCACCGCTGAGATCCGCCCGGGCATCGGTTGATAATCCCGGATTTTGTTGGCGTCGTCCCCGATTTCCCGTTTCTGTTCGCGGTGGATTTTGTACAAGCGGGGTGTGCCATCAGAGCCGGCAGCGACCACTTCATCGTACAGCTTAGGCGGGACTCCCGGAGTATCAGGCGGCACCTTCTGATAACGGACGGGTCGCGGCACTTGCAAGGTCCGACCCCAGAAACGGACGGCGATAGTCTTCGGCCAGGGACGGCGATCCACTGCCATCAGACCGCCTTTGAGAGCCCCGGGGGTAATACTGGTGACACTGTCGATGAAGCGCTGGGTCGCCACTTCGGTCAAGCGCATGCTCATATCCCGGCTCACCGACACCAGATGCTCCCCATCCTGGGAAAAGACCGTTCCCAACACCCAGTCGGTATGCGTTCCCATTTGCAGCACTTGTTTTCCCGTGAGAGCGTCGATTGCCCGCACGGTGTTATCCGCACAACCGAAGGCGATCAACCGGCCGTCGGGAGACCAACTGACCCCGTAGAGCGTGTCGTAGGTGTAGGGGGCGGACAGCAGCAGCTTCCCTTTGCGATGGTCCCACACCTGCACTTCGCCGAACCGCCCCGGTGCTCCTCCCACGGCAGCCAGCTTGTCCCCCTGAGGCGAGAAAGCCAACGACTGAATCCGTTCCGAAATCCCGATCAGTCGCTTTTCCAATTGCAAGGTTTCCGCGTCGTAGAGCAAGATCTCGTGGTAACCGCTGACCGCTAGGTACTTGCCGTCGGGCGAGTAGGCCAGCGCTGTGATCACGGGAGGCGAGTTATACTGAGGCGGATGGTCGGCATCTACCACGACCCCCTGGGCCGCCGGAGGTGTATCATCCTTGGCTCCTTCGGCAATCCAGCGCACGATGGTGTCGATCTGGGCCGGCGACAGTGGGTCCCGTCCTTTCGGCATTTCCGCTTTGCCGTTGGGATGGATACGAATCTGCTCCACCAGATAACTCTGCTCAGGCTTGCCCGGAACTACCCCGGCTTTTTCCCGTTCCCCGGCCTTGAACAGATCGGCGTAACTCGTCGTCCGGTACCCTCCCATCGGTTTGGCCGGCTGATGGCAACCGTTGCAGTGCTGCTGCAGAATGGGTCGGACGTCCTTGTAGTAGCTGACGGGAACAGAGCTTGCTGCCGCAGCCGCGCTTGCCTTATTGTTCTCCTGAGCCGAAAGCATGCCTTGGGCAGGAGGAAGAAGGCTCAAGAGACCTGTCCCCAGCAGGCCTATTCCCCAGACCAGTGCCGCACGTGAGAACATGTGAGGTTACCTCGCCAAGCCAGCATCCAGGAGGGAAAACCGTGGTAACTCCGGAAACGAACGTGCGTAAAAAGGCAGCTACCGTAATTTTACGGTAAGTATAGGTGGGTAGTAGCTCAGTATAACAGGAGGGACAGGAAGGTTCAACCCAAAAAGCGATGGGAATCATCGCAGGGGAGAGGGTGAAAGGTCGAGGCTGTCGCGGGGGATCGGCTCCAAAACGCGGTGGTGGGTCCTCTATGACGCAGTGGTGGGTCTGGGATGGTGACAAGGCAGATCGAAGGCGGAGGCAGGTATGTCAGCCCTCGGGGCAGAAGAAGGTTCTGATGGGAGGAGGGGCGTCGCACGACGCTTCCTGGTGGCTGTCCTGGTACTGAGCCTGGTGTTGGTTCTGGCTCAGCAGGCACCGGCCGAAGCGGGGGACTGGTATAGCGTGGCTCCCCCACTGACAGCTGTCTGCCTGGCCCTGGCTACCCGCCGCCTGTTGTTGTCCCTGGCTTTGGCTGTGTTGCTCGGTGGCTTGCTGGTCACCCTTCCCCGGCAGGGCGTGGGTCAGCCGCAAAGCTGGCAGCAGGGACTCATCACAGCAGCGGGATTCGTCATCCAAGCCGGATCGGAAACGGATCACGCATTCATCCTCGGTTCCGTCGTCCTGATGTTGGGGATGATCGTGCTGGCGATTGCCACGGGCGGTTTCGCCGGACTGGCTGCGGGCCTGGCCCGCCTTGCGCGTGGCCGACGCTCCACTCAGGGAGCCACACTGCTGGTGGGACTGATACTCTTCTTCGACGATTATGCCAACTCAGTCGTGATCGGTTCCACAATGCGTCCTCTGACCGACCAGCAGCGCATTTCGCGGGCCAAGCTGGCCTTTCTGATCGATGCCACCGCCGCTCCCCTGGCTGGCCTGGCGATTGTGAGTACGTGGATCGGCTACGAAGTAGGACTGTTCCGGGAAGTAAGCCAGCAGTTTCAGTTGGGTCGCGATGGATTCGCCATGTTTCTGGACGCCTTCGGTTTCCGCTTCTACTGCTGGTTGATGATTCTGTTTCTGCTGATCAATAGCTTGATGGATCGGGATTTCGGCCCGATGGCCTGGGTGCAGCGCCAGGCAGCGGCCGGTCGGGATCCGAGTCGCTTACCTCAGGAGCCGACATCTCCCGTCACCATCCGCCGCAATCCCTGGGCCGCCTTAGCGCCGTTGAGTGTCTTTGTCGGGGGCATCCTGGTGGGTCTGTGGCTGGATGGTGGTGGTCCCGTGTTATTGCACGAGGAAGGCCGACAACTCTGGCACCTCAGTTACTGGCGCGAGGTGCTCAGTGGGGTGACACGCTCCGTTCAGGTCATCGCCCTTGCCGCGGTCGCGGCCTTGTTGACCGGTGTCGTGTCGGCTCGGCTCATCGCCCGTCTGCACGTTCGTACCATCCTCGGTTGCCTGGGGCAGGGACTGCGTCTGGCCTTGTACCCCTGCATGATCCTCCTGATGGCTTGGGCGTTGCAGCGGAGTTGTGCCGCCTTGCACACCGGCGAGTTTCTGGCTGTTACGTTACGAGGAAACATCGCTCCCTTTCTCTTCCCCGTGCTGCTATTTATCCTGGCTGCCGCTATCTCCTTCGCCACGGGAACCAGTTGGGGGACGATGGCCATCCTCATTCCGACCGCCATTCCCGTCGCCTTCCAGATCGACCAGCAAACCTACGGTCTGATCACCATGATGTCTCTAGGAGCGGTGCTGGATGGCGCTATCTTCGGCGATCACTGCTCCCCGATCTCGGATACGACGATCCTGAGTGCCACCTCCAGCGGCTGCCCGCTTTTGCTTCATACCTATACGCAGCTTCCCTACGGTCTGGTAGTGGCGGGGGCAGCCATCCTCCTCGGCTACCTGCCGGCGGCCCTCTGGCAATGCCCCTGGATTGTCTCCTTGCTCGCCGGGATGCTCCTGTTCTGGGTGATCCATCGCGCCTGGGGTGTTGCCGCTTCCCATGATCACCCCTGCCAGAGTGGGTCCGAGCACCGGCCCTGCCGCTCCTGATCCCTCAGTGGCCGATCCCCCGGCTACTGCCTTGTCCCCCAGCGAATCTTCGGCTTCCCATCCACCGCATCAAGGATATTCCACCTGATTCCGAATCTGACAGGTGATTCGGAACCTACCCCTTCCCTGTTCTCAGAAGCAAGTGGGTTTACCCCTTTCCTGTTCTCAGGAGCGGGTGTGTTGGAACACCTACCCCTTCCCTATTCGATTGGCTGGATGAGGCAGAAGAAACTGCAGGAAGCAGAGCGGTGCTTTCAGAGGGTGCCGGGTTCCTTCGGGTCCACCAGGAGCATTCCTGAGAAGGATTTGAGCACCCCGATCACGCTCAGATAGGTGTTGAAATGCTCCATCATAGGATCAACATCCTCGCTGAAAATTTGCAGACGACGTAGAGAAGCGACGTAACGATCCGCTTCCTCCGGTTCGACTCCTGCCAGCCGGCTTACCAACCCTTCGATTTCGTCCCGCAGGTGCTCCCCCTGCTCCAGTTCCACATGGATGGACCAGTCCTGATGTCGCACGGTGATCCGTTGGCCCTCCAGGACCACCTGATGGTCCGGCAGGTGGGCTTGCAGGCGGCGGGCAGCTTCGGAGAGGGAAAAATCCGTCTGGGGTGTGAGCAGACCAACAGCATGGTACATGGGAGAATACTCCAACAAACAGAGGAGGGGGAGGAATGCATTATAACCGGATAACCGAAGCAATTCATGATCACTGAGGCAGTTCTTGATGACGGTAGGTGGTTTTTGACATCCGAGGCAGTTCGGGTTGACTCCGGTAGTTCATGATAACCGACACAGTTCGTGCTGGAATGCTCTGGGGATGGCAGGTCAGGGGATCGTCAGGGTGAGAAGGGTACGGATGGGACTTTGCCGTCCTGTATCAGCGCATGGGACTTGTATCAGGGTACGGATGGGATCTGCTGTCCTGCCGCGGAGAGGTCAGACTTCCGGAATATCCAGTGCATCGAGTGGGTCCGGCGGGGCGTGTGACTGTGCGGAAGGAGACGGTGAGACAGGGGCTGGTGCAGAAGGGGACGGCGAGACAGGAGGTGGTGCGGAAAGAGACGGCGAGGCGGGAATAGAGGGCAGCTGCCGCACGGCATCCCAGTCCAGGCGTTGCAAGATCTCCTCGATTACGCGAATGATTCCCCGTAAGGACAAGGCAGCCATTGCGTAGTTGGTATGAGTGGAGAACTCGGTATAGTGCTGGGCGAAGAAGTCGGTGATCTGGCGGAGCTTGGGGAGCTTGCCCTGGAGACGACGCAGGTAGGTGGCGTAGTCACCGCGTTGGCGGGCCGGTTCCACAGCGCGGATGCTGTCGAAGAGGGTGCGGGGGACAGCCCGCATCTCGGGACTATCCTGGATTTCCGGAGCGTGTTTGAGGAAGGTCCGCACCATCCAGGCGTGCGCCAGGATTTCTTCCAGCCGTTCGACCGCGGCTTGAGGAGTCAGAAGCGATTCGGTCGGTGAGGCGGTCATGGGAACCACTCCGCCAATGGCACGTCCCCTCAACTTGGCCAACAGCACGTCCCCTCAATGGTGCATCAAGAGAGAATATACACAGCAGGTGGACGAGGCGGGTAGAGTCTGTGGGTAGAGGAGCCCTTGAGGGAACCATGCGGGTATAGTTTGTGGGTGGAAGAGCCTTGAGGAACCATTCACGGGCTGCTGGCCGTGGGTTGACCTGTCCGCACGGATGGGGTGGCTGCATCCGCGGAGACGGAACTGTCGGCAGCGGCAGCCGCAGATTGAGTCGTTACTGAGGATCGGGGACGGGCTTTGCGGGCTTCCAGGTCTTCCTTGGAGAGCAGGACCAGGAAGGTGCCGACCGCGGCCAGGATGATACCCATAGGTAGTTTCCACCCTGGTGTCTCCCAGGCGAAATGCCAGGGGTTCCCCGGCTGCGGATGCCAGACCAGGCTCAGCAACGTGTTGATCAACGGAGCCAAGGCGAAGATCAACGGGGCGATGTAGATGCGGTAGGAGGCCGGGTCCAGACCATCGAGTTTGGCCTGATCCACCGCCGCTTTGCTGGCAAAAATCACGCAAATCGCTCCGATGGCCCCCGCCGCACCGGCCAAAGCGCTGAAGACCAGGCCGGTCAGCCGCCACTCGGGCCTGGCATCCTCCCGCGTGAGCATCAACGCGACCGGGATGACCACCGCTAGCACAAAATAGGCCACACCAACGCAGAGGATCGAAGCCAACCGACCGCCGATTGTGCCTGGCCGGGTCGTCAGCTCCGTACCGCCGTAGAAGATCAACGGCACGTAGGTGCCCCAGGCCAACCCCGCCAACAACACATAACCCCACCACGGCATCGTCCTTCTCCTACGCTCCCGTCGGACCAAGGCCCCGAACCGATGGAGCCTGGCGATCCTGCCCACCCCCCATCGCACCGGACCTGTTCCTTCCCCTTTCGCAACGCTTGTTCTAGCGGTTTCCGTCCAGTACGTCCCGCACTTTCTGGGCCAGGCCGATCGGGGTAAACGGTTTTTGCAGGAATGCGACTTCAGCATGGACCAGGCCGTGCCGCAGGACTTCATCCTCGGTGTAACCGCTCATGAAGAGCACTTTCAGTTGCGGGTGATGTTGGCGAAGAAATTCCACCAGTTCCCGTCCGCTCATCCCTGGCATGACCACATCCGTCACCACCAGGTCCAGGGAACCGGAATATTCCTGAGCCAGGCGTTGGGCTTCCCCCGCATCGGCGGCGACCAGTACCCGATAGCCGTACATCTCCAACGCCGTTTTGGCCAGATTCCGGACCGCCTCATCATCTTCGACCAGGAGGATCGTTTCGTTACCCCTGGGCACCGGTTCCCTTATGAGCGATTCCTCTGGCGTGGTTGCGGTAACAGCCGGGAGATAAATCTTGAAGGTGGTGCCATGGCCGAGTTCGCTATACACTTGCACGTGACCACCATGCTGCCGCACAATCCCATACACGACGGCCAATCCCAGGCCGGTTCCCCGTCCCACTTCCTTGGTGGTGAAAAACGGCTCAAAGATCCGCTGCTGCACTTCCGGCGTCATCCCCTCGCCGGTGTCGCTGACAGCCAGACAGACGTAACGTCCCACCTGGGCTTCGGGATGGAGCCGGCAGTAGTGTTCATCCAGATCGACGGCGGTGCATTCCAAAGTCAGCCGACCCCCGCGGGGCATGGCATCCCGAGCATTGACTACCAGGTTGAGAATAATCTGACTCAGCTGCCCTGGATCGACACGCACCGGCGGTAAGCGGCCAGCGCTGGCAATAGCCAGAATGATATCCTCGCCGATCAGCCGCCGCAGCATTTTTTCCATATCGTGGAGGAACTGATCGAGGTAAATCAACTTGGGTTCGACGATCGTCTGGCGGCTGAAGGCCAGCAATTGCTGGGTCAGGCTGGCGGCGCGTTCCCCGGCATCATACATGGCTTGGACCAATTCGCGGGCTGCAGGGGGCCAATCGGAGCGTTGCAGCAGCATCTGCCCGTATCCCAGGATGACTGTCAACAGGTTGTTGAAGTCGTGGGCAATACCGCCGGCCAAACGGCCCACCGCCTCCATCTTTTGAGCTTGCAGCAACTGGGCCTCTAAATGCTTACGCTCCGTGATATCCACGAGGATGCCCCGCAGCGCTACGGTCTGACCTGCCGCGTTTTTCTCGACGGTCACGTAATCCCGAATCCACACGACCCGTCCATCCGCTGCTAACATGCGATATTCAAAGGTGTGATCTTCGCCGCGTGCCGTCGCCGATTGGCAAAACTGCACCGCTTGTTCCCGATCCTCCGGGTGCAAATGGTTGGCCCAGAAGTTCTCCTCGTTCAGCCACTGTTGAACCGGATAGCCCAGCAGCTTCTCGGCACGTTCGCTGACAAAGGTGAAGCGGAAAGTCCGGGGATCCGCCTCCCAGACCGCGCCGTCGATCGAGCGGAGCAATGACCGCAGAAACTCCTCGCGTTGGCGCAGGGTCTCTTCAGCTTGGTGACGTTCGGTGATGTCCAGAGCGGTTCCCAGCACTGCGGGTCGGCCGTGATACAAGATGCGGCGTCCCAGCACTTCCACAATGCGGCGGGTTCCATCCGGACGGAGCACGCGGAAGGAATAACGCACGCTGACGCTTTCTCCAGCCAGCTTTTGCCGGAGGTTCTCCGCCACCATCGCCCGATCTTCCGGAGCAACGACGTCCAACACGGACGGCAGCTGCATCACTTGCTCCCGGGTGGCTCCATAAATCTGAGCACTAGCGTTGTTGATATAAACGGAACGGCCATCCTGGATCAGGTAAACCCCCGCCAACGACTCTTCGGCCAACAGGCGGAATTTCGCCTCGCTTTCCTCCAGAGCTTGCCGATCGCGGAAGCCGGCAATTGCCAGGCTGGCAATGTAAGCCCAGCGCTCCAGATCGGCGATCTCCTGGGGTTGCGGGGCACGGGGTGTGCGGTAGTAAACGGCAAAGGTGCCGAGCACCTCCCCTTGTCGGCCACGGATAGGAATCGACCAGCAGGCCTGCAAGCCGATGGACAAGGCCGCATTCCGATACATGTCCCATAACGGATCGGTTACAATATCGCTGACAATGACCATGTCATTGCGATAAGCTGCCGTGCCGCAGGAAACGACCATCGGACCGATTTGTACACCATCGATGGCGCGGCTGTACTCTTCGGGAAGGTCCGGGGCGGCACCATAGCGCAAGCGATTGCCTTCCAGTAGAAGCACAGAAGCCAAGGCCTCCGGATACAGGGCCTGATAGTGCCGGCAGAGGGACTCCAGCCAGGACTTTAGGGGGCGGCCGCGGGCCAGGTCTTCCAGCAGTTGCCGTTCGGCTTCACGGCGTCGCTGTTCCATCCGCTCCGCCGTCTGATCCCGGAACACCAACACCACACCGCTCAACCGTCCTTGATCATCCCGGATGGGAGCACCGGAGTCGGCAATGGGGATCAAACGCCCATCGCGGCTCACCAGCAGCGTGTGGTTGGCCAGACCGACCACCACCCCTTCGCGTAGTACCCGCCGGACCGGCGATTCGACTTCGTGTCGCGTCTCTTCATCGATGATGGGGAAGATCTCTTCCAACGGTCGGCCTTGGGCTTCGGCACTGGTCCAGCCGGTCAACCGCTCGGCCACTTCGTTGAGCAGTTGCACGCGGCCCTGTTCATCCGTGGCGATGACAGCATCCCCGATGCTCTGCAGCGTGGTCCGGTAACGACTTTCGCTGGCACGTAACGCCTGCTCGACCCGCTTCCGCTCGGTCAGATCCCGGATGGCTATCCCAACACGCTGCTGCCCACCCACTTCGAGCGGATTGACGTTGACCAGACCCCACAAGGTGCTTCCATCCTGCCGGCGTAGCTCTAGCTCCCCTTCCACTGGTCCTTGCCGCTGGGCTGCGGACGCTAACAAGTCGGTCAACGTGGAGCGATCGGCCTCGGTCGCCAGAAGTGCCAAGGGTTGCCCCGCCACGTCGCGATCCGAATAGCCGAACATCAGGACCGCCCCGATGTTCCACCAGCGGATGGTGCCGTCGGTCTCGGTCAGGATCAAGGCCTGATCGGAGACCGTTTCGATCCATCGGCGGGCCCAAGCATTGTCCTCAGAATCCCACGGTTCGGAAGGATGGGTGTGGTGTTGGACATGGGTAGTCAGTGAAACGGAGTCACTGGGGTTTACCCTCATATTTCTACCGGGGCGCGGGGAATGTCGTCACAATTCCTTTCTCCAAAATGTATCGCCCGACCCAGGTGAAGGCAACTCACGATGCGCCTCAGTTGCTTCTTTTTCGCTGAGTCCCGTACATTCTTTGATTCCCACACATTCTTTGCTACCCGCCTTACAGGTATGCTCGATTTTGCTGCTCAATTTTTTACAGGCACCTACGATACAGGGTTGCGTAGGCACGGTTGCCGCACTAAAGGTTGCGTAGGCAGAGTTGACGCACCGAAAAATGGAAGTAAGCGGGGAAAAGTATTTTGCCGGTATTTCTCCGTTGACAAAAGAGGATGAATCCACGATGCTAGTATAGCAGAATGCCTGCCTGATGGTGGGTGAATGGTATTGCGTGCGAGTTTGAAGCGGTGCCATCAGGGCAAGGCAGCTGATTCCCGCCTGTAGTTGTATTCCCGCCTCAATTGCCTTTTTTACGTCCCGCTAGACGAGGGGTGCCTGCCATGCTCACGCTCTTCACCGGTCGGACGCATGATTGTTCCGGAATGTCGCGTCGCCGCTTCCTGCAGGTCGGAGGGTTGTCAGTTTTCGGTCTGAGCCTGCCGGAGTATTGGCGGCTGCGGGCAGCTTCACCGCAAGCAGCTGAGCGTGCCAGGCGGTGCATATTGCTGTGGATGCAGGGCGGACCCAGCCACATCGACACGTTCGATCCCAAGCCGGACGCCCCGGTCGAGATTCGCGGTGAATTCGGGACGGTAGCCACCACCTTGTCCGGTGTGCGTTATGCCGAACCGTTGCCCCTGTTGGCCCAACGGGCGCATAAGCTGGTTACCATCCGTGGCCACGACCCGCAAAACGGTTCCCACGGTGTCGCCGATCACCTGATGATGACGGGGCACAAGTTCAACCCCTCCCTGCCGTTCCCCTGCTACGGCTCCGTCGTGGCCAAGGAACGGGGCTATGTAAACGGAATGTTACCCTTCGTCCAGATCGGGCGGTACATTGATCGCCGCTTCAACGGTGGGATTGGCGGCTTCCTGGGCGATCAGTACAACCCGTTTGAAGTGCCGGATGATCCGAATTCCCCCGCCTTCCGTGTCCGCGACCTGAGTCTATCCAGCGAGGCAGAACGCCAACGTCTGGACCGCCGCTATGCCATGCTGGCGGACCTGGAGAACTATCAGCGACGGGTGGAACGCAATGAAGCGGTACTGGCTCGGGATGAGTTTTACGCCAAAGCCCACGGGATTATCACCAGTCCGGCGGCCAAACGGGCCTTCGATTTGACCTTGGAACCGGCCAAGGTACGGGACCGCTACGGTCGCAATTATCTCGGTCAGTCCTGCCTGCTGGCCCGACGCCTGATCGAAGCCGGCGTCCAGTTCGTCACCGTTACCGACGGCGGATGGGATACCCACCAGAATAACTTCCGCAGTCTCAAAGACCGGCTGTTGCCCCGGGTGGATCAGGGATTGTCGGCTTTGCTCGACGACCTGGAAGCCCGCGGCCTGTTGGAGGAAACGTTGATCGTCTGGTTCGGGGATTTCGGCCGCACGCCCAAGGTCAATCCCACGGCTGGTCGAGACCACTGGAGCACCGCCGGTATCGCTTTACTAGCTGGGGGCGGTCTCCGGGTCGGCCAGGTCGTCGGCGCGACCAATCCCCTGGGCGAATATGTCATCGACCATCCGGTGACTCCGCAGGACCTGGCAGCCACCATCTACACGGTCTTGGGAATCAACCTGCACACCTGGTACCGCACCCCAGACGGACGACCCATCGAACTGTGCCCGGAAGGCAAACCGATCCGGCAAATCTTCTGACACAGCAGTCTCCCTTCCCACGAAGAGCCTGGGGCGGCACGTTCGTTCCTTGGCCCCCCGGTATGTCGCCCGTTTTTCTCTCGGTGAGACGATGTGCGTTCGGTGAGACGATGTATGTTCCGGGTCAGGCCGCTGCCGCGGGACGGAGAGCAGGGGCATGCGCTGCCACGTAGGCGGCACAGGCATCCAGGACCCGTTGCTGTTGGGCGGGCGTGATGCCCGGAAACATCGGTAAGGCCAGGACGCATGCCGCCGCCGCCTCGGCCTGGGGGAAGTCTCCGCGGCGATAGCCCAGAGGGCGGAAACACTCTTGCTGATGCAAGCAGAGCGGGTAGTAGATTTCCACGCCGATTTGCTGATTTCTCAGGAATTGGACCAAGGGATCGCGGTGGGCTGGCGGCACCCGCACGACATACTGGTTGAACGTGTGGTCGCAGCGGGGATGAACCACCGGTGGCGTCAGGAAGTGTCTCAAACCCGCGGCGGCAATGCCCGCATCATACCGTTGGGCCGCCTGACGTCGCTGCTCCAGCCACTGGGGCACCTGACGCAATTTGACCCGCAGTACCGCGGCTTGCAACGCGTCCAGCCGCATGTTGTAACCGATTTCGCGGTGGTAGTATCGCACCTCGGAACCATGCACCCGTAAGGCACGCATCCGCCGGGCCAGGCCGTCCTGATCGGTGAGCACCATGCCGGCATCGCCGAGAGCACCGAGGTTTTTCGTGGGGTAGAAGCTGAGCGCGGCCGCGTGCCCCAAGCTGCCGCAAGGCTGGTGGTCGTAGCGTGCCCCGAAGGCCTGGGCGGCATCTTCGACAATGTAAAGCGTATGTTCCTCGGCGATGGCCCGGATCGCCGCCATATCACACGACTGGCCGAACAGATGCACGGGGATGATGGCCCGACTGCGGGGAGTGAGTCTGCGAACGACATCCGCCGGGTCGATCTGAAAGGTAGAGGGGTCGATGTCGGCAAAGACCGGTGTGGCTCCGACGCGACAAACCGCCCCGGCTGTCGCAAAGAAGGTGAAGGTCGGCACGATCACTTCGTCCCCCGGGCCGATTCCCAGAGCGTGCAGGGCCAGCACCAACGCATCGGTGCCCGACGAGCAGGCAACAGCATGCCGTACCCCACAGAAGGCGGCCACCTCCGCTTCCAACGCGGACACTTCAGGCCCCAGGATCACCTGTCCGCTCCGAATCACCCGCCGCAGAGCCGCCTCGATCTCCTCAGCCAGGGCCGCGTTTTGACCAGCAATATCACACAGCGGCACTCCCTCGGTTGCTGCTCTGTTCACGTGGGTCTCCTTATTTTGCTGCCTTTCTCAGAAAATCGACTCGGGGAAGTCCGACGACGCTTCCTCATTTCTCCGGTGTGGCAGTTCCCTGCCTACCCATGATCAGCCGGTGGTGTCAAGGCGAGTCTGCGCCTCTTTCCCTGCCGGCGCCTCTCGGCTGGGTCGTTTTTCCCAAACGCTCTTTTCCTGGCACGCCCCGTTTGCTATGTCCGAAGGATCCCGGAATACCGCCGCCCCCTGAACTTGCCTTCGCCACGGGGAGGGTGAGACCGATGTCCACTGCAAGCAAACCGACTGGAACCAAAGTGCTGAGTTGGCTGATACGTCCCGGAATAGCCGGGATGCATTGCCTCGGGCTGTATGTGAATCGGAAAGTGCTTGGTACAGTCTTGATCTTGCTGGGGTTGGGTACGGGGAACGTACCGGCGGAGATACCGGAGAAACCAGGGTCTGTATTATTCGAGGAACCCCACCGCTTGCCTGCCACCGTGACACTAGGCCGGGACGATGAACCCTCACCCTGGGACGGGCCAACGCCGGAACCGGCGGTCATTCCGGCTCAGGGACTGATGCCTTCCGGAAGCGTACCAGGTTCGCCGCCGATGCCGAATCCCCCCTCTAATCCCGCGGTGGTGGATCCTCCCACTCCGGTGGTGCGGATTCAGGTGCGTGTGCCCGCGGCTTCTCCGCCCGGAAAGGAGTTGACCTATCACATTCGTGTGCACAATACATCGACCGCGCCGGCTTATCAGGTGACGGTACGCAATCCGGTGCCGGAGAACGCGGAGTATGTCAGCGCTGATCCGCCTCCGGAAAAGGCCGCCGGGGCGGGATTATCTCCACCGCCTCCTTCCCCGCTGTTGACACCGACCGGTCAGAATCCCGCCGCTGCCCCGCCTCCGTCTCCCCCAGGGCCATCAGCTGCCCCTTTGGTATGGAAGCTCGGCACCCTGGCTCCGGGCGAAAGCCGGACGATTCGTTTGATCCTGCGCCCTAAAGCCGAGGCCAAGGAGGTCCGCAATCTCGCTTATGTGAGTTTCGAGCATGGTCAGGCGGTGACGACCCGCTTGCGACCACCGGTGCTCAAAGTCACCAAAGCGGCCCCGCAGCAGGCGGTACGGGATGAACCGATTTCCATCCGTATCCGCATCCACAACAGCGGCAGCGTGGCGGTGGAGAACATCCGCGTGGTGGAAAATGTCCCGCTGTCTGCAGAGGTGGAGCCAATCTCTCCCGGAGGGCAACGCAACTCCGCCGCCCCGTCAAGCCCCGCGGGTCAACAGTGGGTCTGGCAAATCCCCCGTCTGCTTCCCGGCCAGCAACAGCTTATCGAATACCGCCTCATCCCTCGTGAATCCCGCGATGTGCTGACACTGACCCATGTGTCCGCGGCAGGGGGCATCCAGGAGAAAGCCGAGGCCCACACCCAAGTGCTTATCCCCGGGTTGAGTGTCCAGGTGAGTGGTCCGTCCGCCAATGCTCCCGTATCCCCAGGTGCGGCAGCTCGGGTAGAAATCTTGGTGCGCAACACCGGGACTCTACCTGCGCTCCAAGTTCGCGTCCGTGGCACGATCCCCCCGGATTGCAAACCCACCCGCAAAACCGAAGGGGGGCAATGGCTGGCGGATGCCCTGGTCTGGGTCATTCCTCGCTTGGAACCCGGAGAAGCCCGCTCCTTCCGCTATGAACTGAAAGCGGCCACCACCGGTCGCCGTGTGCTTACTGTCACCGCGACCGATGCCCGTGGTCAGCAAGCCCGCCAGGAACTGGCCATCCTCTTTCAGGGGACGCCCGCCCTCAGTTGGGAAACCATCCCGCAGCCACTTTCCCTTTCGGTGGGTCAGGAGGGCACTCTCACCATCCGTGTCCGCAATGGTGGGGGTGAAGTAGCTCGCAATGTCCGTCTGGAAGTGGAACTGCCGGAGGCCGTCGCCTTCCAAAGCAGTCAGCCGCCGGTTACACCCACTGCTGGAAAACTTCAGTTTTCCCCTCAAACTATCCCTCCTTCCGGGGAAACTGTATTCTCCGTCACTTATCAAGCACGTCAACCGGCGCAGGCCTGGTTCCGACTCCGTCTCCACGCGGACCACTTGGGTGACCGACCCATGATCACCGAGAAAGCGGTGGAAATCCTCGGCACTTCAAACCCTTCTGCATCACCGCCACCCCCGTGAACCTTCCCACTCCTCCTTTACCAGAAATTGTCAGGGAGAGGCATATCCTACCACCCCTTATCTCCCCCGCTCCGCTTTTCCCATAGCGGGATCAAGTATTTCGGCTTCTTTTACTCGCCACTGGCCTGGCTTTCGCCCCCTCCGCTTTTCCCCATACCGGGATCGAGTATTTCGGCCTGGACATAGAGTTGTTCGCTCCGATCGGAAATCCGTGCCGCATTTTCCGACAGATTCGCTGTTATCTGGCAAAACAAGTGCTAAATTTTCGATACCAGGGTGAGGTGCTTGAACTTATGCCGGCGTAATGCTACATAGTGCTAATTTGACCCCCAAAACTTCTCCGCTCACACCCATGAATGATCATGAATGACAGCCATACCTTATTCGCCTCCGCAGAGCTGGCGCGTGTTCTATTCGAGGAAAGCGGAGATGCTCTGTTTCTGCTCGATCCGGAATCGGATCAGATTCTCGAAGTCAATCCGGTAGCATTGCGATTGACCGGCTTTCACCGTCAGGAGTTGATCGGCATCAGTAGTGGGGCGATCTTCCGGTATGAGTCCCACGTGAGCCAGGGTCAGCGTCGCCTGCAGGGGGCGTTCACCAAAACCGTGGTCTTTCATGGCCAGGATGGCTATTTGCTCCGCAGTAAAGAACAGGGATGGATTCCGGTGACGCTGACGGTGTCACGTTTGCATCTACCCCGACAAACGTTAGGGCTGCTGGTGGCTCGGGATGACCGGGAACGACGGGAAACCGTCCAGCAGTTGCGGCAGGTGGAAGCAGAGTTGCGTTCGGTCCTGGCCCACTCTCCTGCTGCCTTGTGGAGTGCGGAACGCATTCCCACCAGCAGTGGGAAAAGCACCTGGCGTTTCCGTTACATTTCCCCCGCGCTGGGCCAATTGGTGGGACGGCCGGTGGAAACCTTTCAGCAGCTCTTCCAGTGGTTGGAAGCAGTTCACCCCGAGGATCGTGAACATTGCGACAATTGGCTCAAACAACTCCTCTCGAGCAGGGCAGTGAAGGGGGAACAGCAGTATCGCATCTGTACGCCCCAAGGGGAGGTACGTTGGGTCCGCGATCGTCTGACAATTGTGCGGCAGGAAAATGGGCGAGCCGTCCGGCTGGATGGTTGCCTCATCGATGTGACGGAGCAACAAGCGGCGGCCGCCGAACTGGTCCGGCAAAACACCCTCCTAAACACCCTATTTTCCTCCGTGCCCGACATGATCTGTTACAAGGATCGGGAACTTCGCATCCTCGGCGGCAATGCTGTCTTTGCTCAGTTTGCCGGGCGACCGATCGAGCAACTCATCGGCCTGCACTGCGAGGAGGTTTTTCCCTTCCCGCCCGAAATCATGGAACAGCGGCGCCAGATCGAAATGCAGGTCATCGAGACCGGCAAGACAATCCGGAACCGAGAAACGATCCCGCGTCCTTCGGGAGAACCACCCCTGCAACTGGACATTGTTGTAGCCCCATTGCGGGAAGCCCCAGAAGCACCGCCCGCCGGTGTGATCGTTGTAGGTCGGGATATTACGGAACAGGCCCGCTTGGAAGAACAGTTGCGCCAGTCCCAGAAGCTGGAAGCCCTCGGGCAACTCGCCGGCGGCATTGCCCATGACTTCAACAACCTCCTTACCGTTATTCTGGGTAACTTGGAACTGGCTTTGACCCAAACAGCAGAGACCGCCTCCATCAAGAATTATCTGGAATCGGCCATCCACGCCGCTCGTCAAGCCGCTGACCTGAGCCGTCAGATGCTCGGCTTTGCCCGCCGTCAACCCCTGCAAACCGTGCTCATCGATCTCAATAGTCTCATTCAGGAAGAAGTGCGGTTGCTACGCCGTAGTATCGATCCCCGGATCACCATCCACCATCAGCTTTCCGAAGAAGGGGCCACCATTCGCGGTGATCCTGTTCAGATGCAGCAGGTTCTCATGAATTTGTGCCTCAATGCCCGCGATGCCATGCCCGAAGGAGGGCACCTGACCATTACCACGGCTCTGGTCACACGCATCCCTCCGTCTTCCTCCGGCAACCAGGCCTTAGGGGAACCCAGCTCCTATGTCCGTCTCAGCGTCATCGACACGGGCTGCGGCATGACGGAGGAAGTCAAAAACCGCATCTTCGACCCGTTCTTTACCACCAAGGGAATCGGCAAGGGGACGGGTTTGGGATTGGCTGTGGTTTATGGAGTCGTCCGTGCCCATAACGGCTGGATTGAATGCCAAAGTGCCCCGGGACAGGGTACACGTTTTGATCTCTATTTTCCCTATGCTCCGAGTGATGCCAGCAGCAGCCCCACCCCTCAGGAAGCGCCGGAACTGTCCTCACCGACATCCGTCGAGAGTCCAAGCAAAACCATTCTGGTGGTTGACGATGAACCCTACGTGCGGGCCGTTGCTGTAGCCGCATTGCAACAGGCCGGTTACTGTGTTCTGACCGCCGAAGACGGCCTGCAAGCTGTCGAATTGTTTCACCAAGCGGCCGACCGCATCGATCTGATTGTCCTCGATGCCAGTATGCCGCGTCTGTGCGGTCGTGATGCCTACGAGCAAATCCGGCAGTTGCACCCCACCGTTCCCATCCTCTTCGCCAGTGGCCATTCCGGCACAGAACTTCCCACGGACCAGCCCTACACGGGCTTCATCCACAAACCTTACACCCCCGCACCCTGACCGCCGCCGTGCAGCAGATGCTCCGCCAGGGTGAGGAAGACTCGACGTTGTCCACTCCCCACAAATCCACTTCCCCCGCACCCAAGAACATTCCTCCAGACGTTACCCCACCACCGCCCCACCGCCTCCGCCTCTCGAACCTTACTTGAACAGGCACGGATCCACCGGTCGGTCCACATTCCCGAAATCAGTCCATATTCCCGAAATTGGTTCACATTCCCGAAATATGGACTGTTTCCTCCGGTTCGGCCGATTGTTGTATCGAATTGTTTGTACCACAAACGAATGAATCGTGCGGATTCTGGTTTTTCGTGAGAAGCAGCAAAATTTTCTGGACCTGTCTGGGCCGGGATGTTAGAACCATATTTGCCCCGTCCGGTGATGTCGTATGGCAGCTTGGGCGACTGCCTATGGCGTCCCGGCGGGGCCTTTTCGTTGGGCCGGGGCTGGGGTTGGGTAGAGGTGGTGCATATTAGGGGGTGGTATTCCAGCACCTGACTAGGGGAAGAGGGGTCCTGCTGATTCCATCAGAGGTTACAAAGCGAAGAGTCAACAACGTTGGCTGAGAGTCCCCGCCTGGGAGGACAACGTGGTTCCATTACCGGTTGCCAAAAAAGAAGAGTCAGTAACGAGCCGTTTCCTGAGCACAGGGATAATCACGCAGGGCCTCGACCACCTGACGCGCTGTTTCCATCATGAAGCGTAATTCGCTGTTGATGGCGATGAACTGCCACCCTTGGGCGATGCGTTGTCGGGCTTCGTCGATGCTGAAGGTATGAATACCCGCCGGGATACTCAGACGCCGGCAACATTGGAGGATTTCAGCGAGTACCTCTTCGAGCGCCTGGGGCGAGGGGGAACGTCCCTCCCGATCTCGCAAACTGGCCGCGAGATCGTTGGGGCCGACAAAGATGGCATCCACGCCCTCATGACCAAAAACGGTGTCGAAGCGTCGTACCGCCTCGATATGTTCGCACTGAAGAATGCACAGGATTTCCTCGTCTGCAGCGGCGTAGTATTCCGCGGGTGTGGCCTCGAAGTTGAGGGCATGCACGCTGCCACCGACGCTTCGGTTGCCCCGCGGAGGATAGCGACACGCCAGGGTTGCCTCACGAGCTTGCTCTGGTGTGTTGACCATCGGTACCACTACGCCGTAGGCTCCGTTGTCCAGCATGCGTTTGATATGATCGTGGCGTCCGGCGGGCACCCGCACCAGAGGTACGCAGCCGGCATCGGCAATGGCGGCCAGCATGTGCGTCGTCGTCTCCATACCTGCCAGGGTATGTTCGACATCGACCGTCAGGTAGTCGAAGCCGATGCGTGCCAGAAAGCGAGCGGCGACTATGCTTCCCAGGGATAACCAGGTGCCAATAACCGGCTGACCCGTCCGTAGCAGTTGCTTGACCCGGTTGCGCTTCATGACCGTCAGTACCCCCCTGGGTGAGCAGTCCGGAAAAATTTCCCGGAGGAAAACTCTGGGATTTTTCCCGATCAGGGAATGGCAAATGCCGCTCCAGTGATAACTAGTCCTTCCACCACACTGCCTGTAATAGTCAACCCCGGGGGATAGAGGTAGTATGGCGTCGGGCTGCCAGGCAGGCATTTCCCCATATTGGTATCCCAAAAGCCATAGGCGACGCCGGAAGCCAGGCTGTTGGGCCAGAGCAGGACATCCTTATAGAAATAAGCCGCCGAGACTAGCGGTTGCAGGATACCCAGGTCCCAGCCGTAGCGTTCAGCATTTCGTTCTTCAAAGTGCAAGCGGCGGTGGACGACATAGCCGCTGACATATTCCACCTGCCTGAGGGGATAATCCGCGGTTTTAGCCACGTAAGACAGACCTGCTCCGGCGGGTGTCGCCTTGGGGAAAGCAATCCCTTGCGGATATTTGGCGAACGGGTCCCGACCCGCTTTGCGTTCCTCCTCCCGCAAACGCTCGATCACCCGCTGTTCCAACGTTCTGTCATCGGGGAGGGCGAACACATCCTCCGGCCGCGGACTGTAAACGAGCTTAGCCCGGTCATCCCGTTCTTTTTCCTCGTAGGAACGTTTGTCTCCCAAAGGAGGGTTCGCTTTTTGATCCGGAACCTTCTGATCAGGAAACGGGCTCAGTGGCGGTTGCGTGGTCACAGGAGCCGTCCAAGCGGGCGGATCAGGCGGTGTGCTTCCACTCCCTGAGGGAGTCAGAGAATGATCTGCCGGTCTGCCGGAGGGCGTCGGTGGTGGGACTGCAACGGGGGCCGGTTGGTCGGGGGCAACAGCCATCCGGGGTGGCGACGCCTCAATCGGTCTGTGGTAGTACAGAATCGGCGGACGGGAGGGCGGTGGTGGCGGTGGCCCTTGCGCCGACAGGGAACAAAAGGAGGCTGAGACGAGGAACAGTCCTACCGCTGAGACGGGGAGCAGTCCTGCGGTCAGAATCTGCTCAGGGACTGTCGTCCACCACCGTGTATGCCACGCTGTAATTGGGCGCTTCCTGCGTAATAGTAATATCATGGGGATGACTCTCCTGTACGCTGGCCGCCGTCACCTGAATGAAGCGGGTCTTGGTCCGCAGCTCTTCCAGGTTCCGACAACCGCAATACCCCATACCCGCTTTCAACCCTCCGACCAACTGGTAAACAAAGGGGGCTAGATGACCTTTGTACGGAACCCGCCCTTCGACCCCTTCGGGGACCAGTTTACCATTATCCGGCCGGGAGGAATCATCCCGGGGACCTCCTTGTTGGTATCGGTCAGCGCTGCCCGCCATCATCGCTCCAAGTGATCCCATTCCCCGATATTGTTTGAAGGAACGGCCACGGTAGAGGATCAACTGGCCGGGACTCTCCGCTAAACCGGCAAACAGACCACCGATCATGGTGCAATACGCTCCCGCGGCCAGAGCCTTGGTGATGTCCCCGGAATAGCGGATGCCTCCGTCGGCAATCAGGGGCACTCCACTCCCTTCCAAGCCTTTCGCAGCATTGGCAATCGCCGTAATCTGCGGTACACCCACCCCCGTGACAATCCGGGTCGTACAGATCGACCCAGGACCAATTCCGACTTTGACGCCGTCCGCCCCTGCTTCTACCAACGCCCGTGCTCCCTCCGCCGTGGCCACATTACCGGCAATCACATCGATGGAAAACTGTCGCTTCAACTCCCGAACGGTTTCGATCACATTCTTGCTGTGACCATGGGCGGAATCGACCACCAGCACGTCCACGCCCGCCTGAATGAGCGACACGGCCCGCTCAAAGTCATACACCCCGATCGCCGCTCCCACCCGCAACCGGCCCCGGGCATCCTTGCAGGCATTGGGAAACTTCTGCGTCTTGTCTATGTCCTTGATCGTGATCAAACCCCTCAGACGATACTCCTTGTCCACCAGAAGCAGTTTCTCCACCTTGTTCTGCGTCAGGATCCGCTCCGCTTCCTCCAACGTCGTGTTTTCCGGAGCGGTGACCAGATTGTCTTTGGTCATGACTTCGCTGATCCGTTGCGTATTGTCAGCCAGGAACTTCAAATCCCGCCGGGTCAAAATCCCTTTGAGATAGCCGTTGACCGTGATCGGCACCCCGGAGATGTTATGCTCCTCCATGATCCGCCGCGCCTGGCCCACCGTTGCTTCCGGCGAGAGAGTGATCGGGTCGGTGATAATCCCGTTCTCGCTCCGCTTGACCTTATCCACCTCCCGTGTCTGCCGTTCGATGCTCAAATTCTTGTGGATGATCCCGATGCCGCCCTCCTGGGCCAGAGCGATGGCCAGCTCGCTCTCGGTCACCGTATCCATCGGGCTGGACACAATCGGAATGTTCAACCGCACGTTTCGGGTCAACCACGTGCGGACATCCACCTCCCGCGGTACCACCTCACTGTACGCTGGCTCCAACAGCACATCGTCGAATGTGATCCCTTGATAAGCTATGCGTTCGTACATCTCCACGCCTCTCTGGTCCGCAGGGTGATGTGTGGAGGTGCATTATAGGAAAAAGCCTCTCCCCCTGCAGCGGGCGATCTTCCCCAAGGGGGCTTGTGCTCCACGATCACCTCCACGTTCCCCGAAAAGTCTGCTCCACGATCACCTCTGCTTTCTCTTCTGAAAAGAGCGACGCGGCTTCCCATACCCTGAAAGCCGCGTTGCCCGTTGCTTCCAACCCACTGGCTTGAGCTGTCCCAAGCCGGAACCGACTCGAATCCTGTCTGCTATTGCGCCAATTCCCCGGCAAATCCAAACTTGCCGAGTCCTCCAATGCCGCCCCAGATGTTACCACCCCAGCCACCGCCCCAACCGGCCCAGCCGCCACCCCAACCGCTCCAGCCACCCATACCCATCATGTTGAAGCCACCCATGCCCCACATGCTGCCCATCATGTTGAAGCCACCCATGCCCCACATGCCCATCATACCCATCATGTTGAAGCCACCCATGCCCATCATGCCCCACATGCTGCCCATCATGTTGAAGCCACCCATGCCCATCATGCCCATCATCATACCACCCATGCCCCACATTCCCATCATGCCGCCCATACCCATCATCCCCATCATTCCCATCATGCCCATCATGCCGCCCATGCCCATCATCCCCATCATCATGCCACCCATACCGCCGAGGTAGCCACCGGGGATGGTCGGCAACATCTGGATACCACTGTTTCCACCGAAGCCACCCATGCCCATCATGCCCATCATGCCACCGCCCATGCCCATCATGCCCATCATGCCACCGCCCATGCCCCACATCCCCATCAGACCGCCGCCCATGCCCCAGCTACCCATGCCCCAGTTGCCACCCATGCCCCAGTTGCCGCCCATGCCCCAGTTGCCGCCCATGCCCCAGTTGCCGCCGAAGGCGTTGAAACCACCGCGATTCCCGAAGTTCTGGAAACCTTGGACACCCTGGTTTCCCTGCACGCCTTGGTTCCCCTGCACGCCTTGGTTTCCCTGCACGCCTTGGTTCCCTTGCACCCCCTGCATGCCGGCTGGTCGCCACTCCCCGGGGGGCACATACGGCAGGAAACCGGGACGGAACGGCGCCCTCCCGGGTTGTGCCTTCACCACACCGGTCAGCGGTAACAGGGCACCCAAAGCCAGAACCGTCGCGCTCACTGCCAGAATCCGATGCAAGGTGGAAAACATGGCCTTCCTCCACTCACTCCACGGACGAAAGAATAAAGTCAGTTTGTTCTCTGCCCACCATCCTGAAGTGATCGCGTCTCTTTCCTCCTGGGGACTGTGCCGCTCGCCCCACGCGGGCTGCCGCACCAAGGGAACCCGACCCACACAGGCCCCTTTTAGGAACGCTCCGGCCGAACCAACTTGCGCCGCTTCCCTGCTTTTTTTCGCCGCCTCGTATCCCTAACGTGCCTTTATTTCTTATCCTAGCACGCCGGAGCCGCCGCCTGGAAGCCCTCCTTTCGCTTGGGCCACCGGCTCCCTCACTACTCCCAACAACACTGCCGCCTTCGCCGTTGGCGCTGATTGTAACGGCCCTCCACCGCAGAACCGCGGACTGACACAATGCCATGGAAAAAAACCTCCTCGTGCCCATCATCCCTGGGCAATCCAACCGCCTCAGGCAAAACCCCAGATCCCTCAGACCAGCGGGGGATCACGAATCCGAACTCCTCCGGTGCCATCCCCGGACCCAACTGTCCCTGTCCATCGTTGCCCTTCGCACCACCGAAAATTTTCAGATAAACCCACCCATCCACAAATCCATGGATGCTGATCACAATAAGAATGGTAGGAAGGTATTATACCTACTGATTTTCGCTTGTTTAGATCATGTCGAAAACTGATCCATTGATCCTCACTCTTCTGAGAAAAATTGCAGACATCAGCCGCGGGTCCATCAACGGGTATTCCCAAGCCATTCACCGCCTCCAAAGGAGCGAGGCACGCAAACCAGCGCGAGCACGGGACCAGAAAAGGACGACGATTTCTCCTGGGAAAACGGGGCAAAAATTCTCTCCGCCCACCTGCGCCGTCCTTACCAGGCACCCTCTCTTCCCGCGAAGGAACAACCGATTTCGCTCCTGTCCCTTGACGACCCTGTGTCATCGCAATCGGTTCGGAATCAACCTCACCGGGTACCGCACTCTCTCGATGACCGTCTGCTGGCCTGCTATCACCAACCACCTTCCGTCTTTGGGGACTGGACACTGGCACTTCCGGCGGGATGGAACTCGACGCTCCCTCCGCCGTCCGCACCTCGAACACGCCCGACGTCCCACCCCACCTTGGACATCCTTCTGTCACCCCACCCCTCCGAACACCCTCCCCCTGAGCCCAGGACGGACGCCCCACCGTCCCACCATCAGCCTGACCCCCTTCTTCCGCCCCTGCTGGACCCGCGGACGGAACGCCTCCCCCTGCCTCCCCATCCCCACCTGCCTCGCCGCCATCGACCTGGCCCACACCGGCTGCTCCACCACCCCCACCGCCACCATCCACACCCATGTCAACACACCCAGCAGGTTCGCCCCCTGCGCCCCTACCAGGATCCACTCCCCCCTGCTGAGACAAGGCGTGAGGAACTTCAGACAAGGCTTGAGGAATACCCGCCTGGTCACCCCCCCAGAAGTCCACACCCCGACCTCCACACCCCCAGGAGTGACTCCCGAAGCTTTCCCGAACAGCCGAGTCACAAGTGCGTCCTGAACCGGTGGAGGAAACACCCCCGACTCCTTCCGCTTCCCCAAGACCCTCGGGGTTCCTCGGCGGACCCACCCGTTTAGCCACCCCACCGCTCCGCCGAGCTGGACCTACCCACCCCATCCCCGACTCGCCCGAACGGCTCCACCCTAAATCATCGCTCAGAGCACAGAAAGTTATATTATCTTGATCATTCCAACTTCCTATTTCATCATTGGACAAACGACTAATATCATAAGGCAAATCTGCCAACACGGGCACATACTCAGGCAACCCTAAACCCGCCGCGGTTGCCTCGGACTCCTCAGCTGTCGGCGGCCTGCCCGGCGGTGTCCCGACCGAACCCTCCTGGGCAGACGGGGGTGAGGACTCTTCTTCGTCCGTGGGGTTTGGGGACACCGAGGTGCGTGTGCGACTGCGCATGAAGGCGTAGAACCGCCGCAACCACCGCAGTTGTGCCCGACGCCGCCTGCGTGCCCGCCGGGCCCGCAGCTGGGACAGCCGCCACCGCGGCCGTGTCTGTTCCGGCCATCTCCGCAGCAGCCGGGTCAAAGCCCGGACCAACCGGGCCAGGCGGCGGGCCGACCGACTCCGACGACCCGGACGCTTGAACTCACAGCAGCAATCGCAGCAATCGCAGCAGCCCTCCGCCTCCGCACACGGTGCGTCCGGGGTGGGACCGGGCAGTTGCTCTGTGGGAAGGGGACTTCCGTGGCAGGAACTCCAGGGAACGTCATCGGAGAAAGTCCGATTGCGGTGGGAGCAGCAATCATCGTAGGAACAAGGGTTGTGGGAACGATTATTGTTTTGACGAGGATCGTCCGGTTGGGACTCGTCTTGGGTGTGGCGGTCGGGGGCTTTTGCGGTGAGGCGAGGGCGGGTGGGCGGCTTATCTTCTACCAGGGTGTACCAGGGTCCGCAGCCGAGGGCGTCCGGTGGTGGTGGAGGGGCGACCTTACGCCGGCGGGTGGTGGGGTTGGGGCGGTGTGGGGTTGGGGCAGGGGAGGGAGTGGGGATGGGCCAGGGTGCGGGGATGGGGGGCAAGGCCGCGGGGATGGCCAGGGAGTGCCCGAGGGGAATGCGGAAGGCCGCCACCGCTTTGAGAAGGGGTGAGGCGAAGAGGTCGGTGGGGTCGGTTGCTGCGGGGGGGTGCGGGTGTGGCTGGGGTCTCATGGGTGGGGCTCCGCGGTATTACTATACACTTGATCTGATGTAATTATGGATCATATCCCCAAAGAAGTCAAGAGGGAAAATTCCCCGAGGTGAAAATGGTGCGGGACAGGGGGTGGGCAGCCGGAGAGGGCAGCCGGAGTTGGGCAGCCCGAATCGGAGGCTCCGCCGGCGAG
>Ga0209017_10000381_pt1 | contig 44690 bp, 34 predicted proteins | sample YNPBryunderm2012_FD_185812 | JGI IMG/M metagenome (GOLD analysis project Ga0209017, IMG submission 185812) | Anoxygenic and chlorotrophic microbial mat microbial communities from Yellowstone National Park, USA - YNP Bryant MS undermat 2012... ...
TTCGGGAACATATCCCCCACCTTGACTTTCAATACGTTATCGGCAGCGGGAATGCTCATCGCTAGCGTCACCCCGAAAACAATCGCTGCGAAAAATCGGCAGAATATCCGAAACATCAGCAAGCTCCTCCAGAAATCGGTTCCGTCACAAGCGACGTAACTCTCGCCGGATATCATCAATAGTGAGTGAACGATCGGCAAGCACCTGAGGAAAAATTTTGCAAGATCGCCTGTTGACGGAAATTCACGGAAAAGTTACTGATAAGTAACTGGAGTTGGTGATCGGTGCCATTGCTTTGCCCGTACCTACTACCAGTTGATTTCGAATAAGTGTCATTCAGAAACCATTCAGAAAAAGGAGGAATTGGTATCCTTCCGTTTGATCGTAGCGGCCCATCTCGCACTCCGGCCGGCCCCCGGATGAATGAACAAATCCGCATCAGCCCGATTCGTTTGATTGGCCCCGAAGGTGAGCAGCACGGGATCGTGCCAACCTTTCAAGCTCTGGAAATGGCACGGGAAGCTGGCCTTGATCTTGTTGAAGTCGCGGCCCACGAACGCCCGCCGGTTTGCAAAATCATGGACTATGGCAAGTTCAAATACGCCCAGTCCAAAAAGCAAGCGCAGAAAACCCACCAACAAAAACTCAAAGAACTCCGCGTCCGACCAAAAACGGGCCAGCATGATATCGAAACTCGCATCAATCAAGCACGACAATTCCTCGCGCACAATGATAAAGTGCTTTTAAAAGTTCAGTTCCGGGGTCGAGAATTGCAGCATATCGAAGAAGGTCAACGCATCATGAATAATATGCTTGAGCAGCTTCAAGATTGTTGCAAAATTGAAAAAGCGCCGGCGATGGAAGGGAAAATGATGACAGCTCTCCTTGCCCCCAAAGGTTCGAAGTAAGGGAGGCGGTTTACCCCTTCACTCTCCACGATGCTGGCAATTCCGCGATTATAGAACCCCCAGTAAGAACCGATCACAAAGAAAATTGCTCTTCCCAACCCAGCTAATTGAATTAAAATAAGTTTTGATGAACGGAAAGATCAGCGATCGGAATCCATGACGGGTTCCGATTTTCGGTTTTTGTAAGCCAACAAAACCGACCTTACTCCGATCGATCGGCTTCGTTTGCATCTTGGAACTTTTTTCGTGGAATCGGGGTCCTTAAGCGTGGCACACGAGCCCACTTGGCTTCGCTGGTTGTGCCACCCCCTAAGGTATTCCTCCCTTGGCAGTGGTATGCCGAGGAAAGACGATTCGTGAGGTTACGATGGCCAAGAAAAATAAGACAAACAAAAGTATGAAAAAGCGATTGAAGCGGACGGCCAGCGGTTTGCTCAAACACGCAACCCCGGGCAAACGTCACTTGAACGCTCACTTCTCCGGTAAAAAATGTCGGCAACTCCGCCGCCCTGGTGTTCTCTCGGGTGCGCTCGTCAAGAAGTACTTGATCGCAATGGGAGAATTCTAATCTCCAGCAAGCTGAACGGCTTTTCCACCGGGGCCATCTTCTCAGTTCTTCATCATCTTTTGGATTTTACCGGAGACAGCTTCCATGGTTCGCGCTCGCAATAAATCCACAACCGCAGCTCGAAAAAAGCGGATTCGCAAGCTGACAAAAGGGTTCCGTCTCAGTCGGCATAATCTTTATCGCCAGGCCATTTGCACGCTGATTCGCTCACGCTGCTACGCGTTCCGGGATCGCAGGGTCCGAAAACGCGACTTCCGACGCCTCTGGATTATCCGGATCAATGCGGCCTGTCGGATGCGGGGGCTGCGTTACAGCGAATTTATCCACGGCTTGCAACGAGCCATGGTCATGCTCGATCGAAAAACACTGTCAGAGATCGCAATCCACGATCCCACGACGTTCGATCAGTTGGTGGCTCTGGCAAAAGCTCACATCCACCCGGATCTGGCGAAACAGAAGGCGTCAGCCTAAGTTCTGATGTGAGATTTACCGATTTTTACCCGGAATCCACAATTGATCTCCCGCGCCCTGCTGATTCGCAGCGCGGGCCAGCACAAACAGCAAATCACTCAGTCGATTCAAATACACCAGGATCGCAGAATTGATACGTTCCTGCGGATGATGGCAGAGTTCGACGACCGCACGTTCCGCGCGCCGGCAAACTGTTCGTGCCAAGTGCAGCCAAGCCGCCGCTGGTGACCCACCGGGTAAAACAAAGCTTGTCAGGGGTGCCAGCGGTTCATTCAACCGGTCGATCGCTGCTTCCAACGCCGCGGCTTGTTCAGCCGTGATTCGCAAACACTGTCCCGGCTCTTCATGCTCGGCCGGTGGAATGCAGAGATCGGCTCCGAGATCAAACAAATCATTTTGAATCCGCTGCAACAACGGCGATTCTGGGAAGTCTGGGCAGTATGCGAGCAAAAGCCCGAGTACCGCATTCAATTCATCCACCACACCGTAAGCATCGACTCGGGGATGATGCTTGGCAACCCGGCAGCCATCGCCCAGCGACGTTTCACCTGAATCCCCTGATTTTGTGTAAATCTTGGAAAGGTAAACCATTATGATTACCTGCACCAACCCGGCATGAAACTTCGTCCCATGTCAGCATGATAGGGCCGCGGCAACGCTGCTGACCATGCCGGAAGGATTCCGATGCCGATACCCGGGCGAATTCCGAGCCAAGCGGATGTCCTTTGCCCGATGAGATCACATTTTCGGCGAATTCCATTGAACTTGTATCAACCATTCGACCGATACAACACGCAGCCAAGGATGGCAGAGCTCCCGTGGCCGAGCCCCTTCCTTCAGGGGAATCGAGCCAATCCGCCGCCGGATTCCTTCACCCGGTCAGGCATCGTCGCACACGGGAGGCTGATCGCGGCCTTCACGCACGGAGGGTACAATGTCCTGGTTCCGAGGTAAACTGTGGCTGCTGTTGGCGGCCCTGGCTCCGCTCAGCACGGGCGGCTGCGGTTTCCCGCTGGTGCCGATCCCGGTGCAACCGTGGGTCCCCGAGCGGATGGAAGATAAGTATCAGTTCAAGAACGATTTCCGCACCCCGATTATGCCGCCGGTCCGCGATGGCTTCCCACCGCCGTTGTGCGAGGATCCACCAAGCGATGAGGAAGTTCTCCGGGCATTGCCCAAGCGGATCCGTGGCGTTCCCTACATTTATGAAGAATTCCGTGACGACATTGTCATCGTCAAAAATCGGATTGTCGATAAGATCGACCCACCGCGATTCTTCCCCCTGGTGGGAATGGCCCAGTTGCATCATTGCCACTGGGAATGCGCGGTCTATTTCAACGAAACGATCCAATCGAGCTATCCGTTCCCGACATACATTAAGAAGCCGCGAACGCTTGTCGTCTACATCGACAAGGATCACCTGCACCTGTATGTCGGGCCGAACCCGGATCAGCAGCGGGAAACTACGCTGGAAATGACCAAGTATTGAGCGGCCCCTCCGTCGTTGAAGGGCGACCGCCGCACCCGGCCCCTGTGGGGTCGGGTGTGTGCGTTTTTCCGGTACAATTTCCAGCGATGATAAATCCCGAAGTACGGCCCCCCGATTCCGGAGCCAACTTCGGTCACTTCCGCTCCGTTCTTGAATTTTTTCCATTATTCCGCGCAAGATTTTCCATCATGCGCATTCGATCGTTGCAAGCCAGCACCGCACCGAGGCTTGAGCCCACAGCGATGGTCGTCGAACGATGGCGTATGCCAAGCTGGCCGCTAAGCCCTTCACCACTGCTGATTCACCGCTATTAAGGAGACCGGACCATGTTGATTCATCGAGCGACTGCAAAAGGCCTTTTAGTGTGTACGATCGTAGCGATGATGAATTTGGTTGATTCGACCACAGCCCAGGCTCAATATCCCTTTGCTCGGCCACTTTGGGGCCCAGCATCGGTCGAAGTACGACCGGGAGGATATGTTCCTGTCCCAGGAACAGCGGGCCGCGTCGGTCACAATCCGGTGACGGGCAGCACTTATATTCCCGGTCAAGCAGTGATCAAACCGTCAGGTGTGTATCGGCCGGTTGCACCGGGCGTCTACAAAAACCCTTGGACGGGAAACGCCTACATCCCAAGTAATGGCGTATACATCCGCCGCTGGTAAATCCGAATCGGCGAGGCTAAATCAGAAACGCTCAGCAGAGTGGAAGATGCTTGGCTCCGGACGGTGATGAGATGTCTTCCACTCGGGATAGTCGGTTACTCTTTGCGGACCACTTTGTCCATCAAGGCCCGCCAGCTTTGCATTCGCTGGAACTCCTCCGGGCTGGCTGTGGCCGAGTTGTATCGCGAGGGATCGATCTCGACGTAGAGCTTGCGAAACAGTTCTTCCTGAAACGCGGGGTTCGGTGCCATTTCCTCAGCATTCACTTCCCTTCGCCAGTCGGCAAGTTGCTGTTTGAGCCGGTTTACGATTTCCGGGTGCTTGTCCGCGACGTTCGTCACTTCCCCCGGGTCGGTTTGCAGATCGTACAGTTCGATGTTGGGGAAGTCATAATGCTCGATGAATTTCCACCGTCCGACACGGATGGCCCCGCTCGGTCGCCCGCCTTGATTGACGTAATGCGGCTGATACCAGCAGAGGGCCCGTTCTGGAAGCTCTTGCGTGCCACGCAGCAGCCCGGCTAGGCTGGTGCCATCCAGGCGTTTTGGCGGGGTTGCCCCGGCGAATTCCACCAAGGTCGGCAACCAGTCGGTGGTGATCACAGGAGTTCGGCAGACGCGACCCGCCGGGATCTGCCCTGGCCAGCGAACCAGCAGCGGGACCCGGATTCCCCCTTCGTAGAGAAAGCCTTTGCCTGCCCGGAACGGTGTGCAATGCGTGATCCGCTGATGATTCAGCTCCGGAACATGCAGACCGCCATTATCGCTGCTAACAATGACCAGGGTTTTCTCCCGCAGCTTGAGCTCATCGAGTTTTGCCAGCACCCGTCCGACACTGGCATCGAGCAATTCGATCGTAGCCGCGTAGGCCGGTTCGTGAGCCGAACGGTTGGCCTCAATCCGATCGGGTCGAGCTGCATACGGAATGTGCGGAGTGTGATGCGCCAGATACAGGAAGAATGGCTGCTCTTTCTTCTCGGCAATAAACTGACACGCCCGATCGGTGAGCAGGGTTTCCCCCTTACTACCCTCGGTTTCCGAGGGAACCGTTCGTGCTTTCCCTGGGAAAAATCGATCAAAGCCATGATCGCGAGGTTGCGAGTCCTTGCCTCCGAGATGCCACTTGCCGATGCAGGCGGTCGCATACCCTGCTTCTTTCAGGCACTCGGGCAATGTCTGCAACTGTTTCGGCAAGGAATTGAGGATTTTTGCTTGTAATAATTTCTGCGACGCGGCATCGGCACGGCCTGGCATGAAGGTGGTAATCTTCACCCGTGCCGGGGCCAGTCCGGTCATTAACGCGGCCCGTGTCGGCGAACAGACACTGGCAGCGGCGTAGGCATCGGTAAAGCGTATCCCCTCGGCCGCAAGCCGATCCAGGTGCGGTGTCTGATGGTCTTTGCGGCCGTAACAGCCAAGATCGTTGATCCCCAGATCATCGGCCAGAATAAAGACAATGTTTGGCTTCGATCCTGCTGGCGTATCCGCCGCATATCCACTGCAATTTAGGAGTACCAGCAGGCATAGCCATGCCAAGGCAAACCACCGCGAAGAGACAGCAAAGCCGTGAATCATGTCAAAATCCTGGAAACAGGCAAGTGGCGAAAGAGTCGGTTCGCACAACAACGTCTGTGAAAATATGCGAAGTCGATGCCCGTCCGGCCACTCACTGCCGTGAAGCGGCGAGGTCGGGAAAGGGATCACGGCAGCGGTTCAACGGTCACACCCAGTGGCTGGGCACCTCGATTTCGGGTCCGTGGGTCAGGACCGCAACTGCAAATCTGCTCGGCTTTCAATTCCGCGACTTCAAGCGGACCGACCCAGACGATCGCCCGACCTGTCTGGTGGGCTTCCAGCATCAAGGCGACGCATTGTTCACGCGGGTAAGCGAAGACTTTCTGCAGCACTTCGATCACGAATTCCATCGTGTTGAGATCGTCGTTATGCAAAATGACGGCATAGGGCGGCTGGCGATTCGTTCGTGTTGAAAAATCGGATTCAGGAATCACTTCGGGACTTGTGGTCGTCATCTCTGCCTGGCTCCGTGGGCTCGCACGCGGCAGGGGGAAGTTGCACATCAATACCCCACAGTTTGCAACCAGACCCAAAGTCGCGTTGACCCGGTGCATGGTTGCAACATCCGAATTTCTATCATAACGAGAAGGACTTGAGAGGAAACTGTAAAACCAGGAACAGGGTAGGCTTCAAAAAATCTGACTCGAGAGTCTATCCGAAAAGATGCGAGCACCGGGGCATACGGTGCGGGCACCGTAGAAAACGGCGAGGGAGTAGAAATGCACAGCTCGGCACGAAGATTGAAAATCTAGGAGTATCACCTGGCTTGCCGTTCCGCAATGTCTGCTGGCCGGGTGAAGTCGATTCGCAGCGTCTGCCCAGGTTGGGCAAAGACTTCCCGGGATTCTGCTCGCGGTTGACCTTGTTCGGTCCAGCGAGCAATCACTTCATACCGATAATGGCCCGGTTCCAGCGGCGGGGTTTCAAAGCTTCGCTCGATCCCTTTCTGCTGGGTCTGATAAGTTTTATCGACCCAGATTTCCGCATCTTCAGTCGGAACACGGATTGACAATCGGAAGCGAGCCTTGGCTTCCATCGTCGCGGTTTCCTTCGGCGCTGGGAGTGGCGTCGAGTCCTCGGGAATCTTCGGAATCGACGGATGCCCCTCTTCTGGCAGCGGTGGCTGTAACCGTGGACTGCTGCCGGGATAATCGAGCAATCCTGGGCCTGGCAATGGTTGCGGAATCACTGGCTTTGGCGGTGTGGGCCATGCCGACACATTCGGACTCGGCCGCGGTGAGGCCGCATAGCGTCCGACCCAGCCGTAGCCGATGATCGGGAATCCCACCGCATACGCTGGCCGCAGAAAGTAAAGCCGGCTGTTGTCGTTGCCGTTCAATGCCCCGGCAGTCGGACCGTAGGTCGGCACCGGCGGCCCGTATAAGCTTAGCCCGTTCGACCAGTAATCACCGTTGCGGCTGAAGCCAGAGGGGCCGAACGGGAACCCGCCGACACCAAGGTACGGTCCACTCGGCACACCGTAATACGACCAGTTCAGGTCCGGGCCGACACCACGCCAGTTGCCTGTTGCTGGGCCTGGGCCAAGCCAGCTCGGTGGCGAGAACAGCGGGTAATGGCGGGCACCCGGTGGCGCGCCGGGAGGTGGCAGCTTCGGCTCCCCGGCCACGGTCAAAGAACTCATGACCAGCCCGATCATCGCGGTGATTCGGAACAAGGGCGATCTCCCTGCTGCCGGGTCCGGATTTTGCTCCTTGAGAGTATCGATTGATAGCATCGAACCGCAGACAACATGGACTCGACCGCTCAGTAACGGAATGTCTGCACCGCTGATACCTGACGACCGAAGAACTGACATGCCACGTACGATCGATGCGACCGGCCGCTCCCTCGGAAGGGAATTTCAGGAGCGTGGGGTCGCATCGGCGTGGGGGAAAACCAATTCCCGTGATTATCGACGGGGTTGAATGGCGATTCTGGAAGGTGCCACCCAGTATTTATGATCGGCGTTGTAATACAGATAAGCTCGGCTGGCTGGAGCGGTGTATTCCCCGGGAATATCGGCAATCAGATCGAGGGCAAAGGACAGTTGCTGTTTCGGTTTCATGCCCCGCCAATACAGAATCAGTTCCCGACCGCGTGTTTCCCAATAACTCACGATCGGTTCGCTGCCATCCACGGGTTGCTCAATCAGTTGCTTGAGTTGTTTGCGATCTTCGGGCAATTTCAATCCCGCAGGCAAGCCGACAATCGCCACCACCATGCCTTGCGACTGCTCGGCACGATTTTCGACGGCCAGGTCGAGTCGAATCGTGTCCCCCTCGAGGCAGTGGGGTTGTGCCAGCCGAGTTTCCAGGCGGATCGGGCATTCCGGCGAACTGTTTGGCGTCCGTGTCTGGCAACTCCAGGCCACGGTCACGGGATATGACTGCTTGGCAGTGCTGCGAACTTCGATGTCGCCGGAAACGCCGGGGAAATGCTTGTCCGGTTCGGGAATATCGTAAACGATCGGCCCGCTGTCATCGCTGCGGAACGCCTTCGTACCCAGTTTCTGCCCGGCAATGACGACTTCCAGTTCAGCCGATTCGGCGGGTTTCTTGCTGGCACGCGCATGCTCAATCAAGGCTTTCAAGGCGAGGATGGTCGATTGTGTGGAACCGAAGGTGCCCTGACCACCGCGTTGCTGACCGATCCAGCGAATCGCGGCGTGCATCGGTGCGAAGAAGAGATCATTCCGCTCCGCTTTCAGAAAACCGAGCACGGCCAAGGCGGTCGTTTCAATGAGCAGGGCTCGCCCGGCCGAGCGGGTAATGCTTGTGCTCGCCCCGGGAATGCTGCCATCCTTGGCCTGCATTCTGGCGACGCTCGTTAATAATTGAAGTGCCTCCGGTCGGCGATGTCGGTTCAATAACGCATTTGCCACCAGACTGAGGAAGTAGGGATCGGAAGCAGAAGCTTTCTCGTTGGCCTGATGAATCAGTGCGTCAAGTTCCCGGGTCAAGTCGGATGGGGTGGGATCGCCTCGTTCGGCCTCGGTGATTGCCCAGACAATGTAGGCGTTGGTGATCGTGTCGGGTGCACCGCCGAAACTGTCGATGGCTCGGGGATTGCGGGTGAACCCTCCTCGCCCGTCCCGGCATGAGAGCAGATACTCCTTCGTCCGCTTGAGCAGTGCCGGATCAACCGGATAGACTCGGCTCATGTCGGTAAATTGCAGCAACCCGTAGGCGGTGAGGGCTTCATGCTGACGGTCCTTGCCGCCGAACCACTCGAAGCCCAGCCGGCCGTCCACACCGGTCTTCGGGCATTCAAACCCGACAAGCCGGGCATAACCGCGATCGAGTAAATCTCGGGCGCGTCGGCTGACCTCGGGTTCTGCTTGGTTTGTTTCTCGCAGATATTCGCTGATCAGCACATTCGGGTAATTGGCTGTCGAGGATTGTTCAAAGCAGCCGTGGGGTTCGCGGAGTAAGCCATCGAGCCCGGCTTGCAGTTCTGCCAATGTGTTCGGGTAAATCGTCACGGTTACCGACGTGCTCCCAGGAAGACGGTCCGCCGGGAGCGTGATCGGAACTCGGGTCGTTTGTTCGAGAGTGTCGGTGTAAGAACCGTGATACGGGAAACCGTCCGAAACGACTCGGACCGTCCGGCGGATGCTGTCTTGCACGCCGAGACCAGCGACCCCGTGGATGGTTACGGCGAGTTCGCCCCGGGACTGATTCGGAGCCAGTCGGACAATTTCTCGGCTGCCACTGTTCCCTTCGACGATGCGGGATCGCTCGGCTGGCTGATCAACGAGGGTGAATTTTCCCGAATCCACCGTGAATTGGGCGAGCAGCGGGTGTTCCGTCGCATTTGTCACCAAGACTGGCACGTCAAGCACGTCGGTGCTGCTGACTTCCGGGGGCATTTTTGGATCGATCGCAAACGGTTTCCGCACTTCGATCAGCGTGGTCGTCGCGCCGATGCGGCCATCCAGGGTATGCCCGGCAATCAGCACCTGATACGGGGCGACCGCATCACTCAGAGCAAATTCGAGGGTGATGCGGCCGTCACTGGGGGTGACTAGCACGGGCTGCCAGAGCAGGGTTTCCGCGAAATCTTCCCGCAGAGCCGTTGACTCAGGCGAGCTGTTCGGGCGTTGATGAGCATACTCCCGAACGAGTAACGGCGGAGATTGGGGAATTTGACCGGCCAGTTGTTGCGGCTGCTCGCCGACACCAGGCATTTGATTGGCGATTAGATCGAAAGCGGAGACTGCGGCCTGATTCGCGCGATCATCCGGGCTGTCATTTTCGAATCGGTGTTGCCGCAGTTGCAAGATTCGCTGATTCTGGAGTTGACGCAGATTTTCGACCGCAAGCCGACGGCTCAGGCCAATCTGATGGCGGGCTTGCGATTTCTGCTGTTCCTCGCGCCATTGTTTGGCTTGATCCTGACGTTGTTTTTCCTTACGGTCGAGCTGGAGCCCGGGCTGATTGAAGGCGAGCTGTGCCCGGTTGGCCTTGCTGTTGCCAAACTCCCGCGCCGCTGACTGGTGGCGAGGAAGGCCCGGGCCCTGAATTTTTGCGGCGATCTCGGCCCGGTGCCCTGCCGCTGCTGGTGCGGTCGGATCGATGCCACGCTTAGGGTTACCAGCTTTTCCGGCGTCTGAGTGGATGTCAGGTTTTTCCTGATCGGCCGCCGCGATTGCCCGGGGAGGCAAAGCCTCTGGGATTTCAGCGGCTGCTGGTGCCGGCTTGCCCTCGGAGGCTTTCCGCGCACGGAGTTCAGCTCCTGGTGCGGTGTCACTGGGTAGGGCCAAGTGGTGGAACGTTTCAGTCGGGCTGCTGAGCAATGCTGAGGCGAGCTCGTGAGTGCGGGACGCTTGTTGCAAGGTTTGTTGCCAGTCCGCATTGCTGAAAGAAGCTACACTGGTCGAGAGTGTCAGAAATCCGGCGAGGAAGATCAAGCCGGCCACCGCCGCGGTCAGGGAGCGGTATTCCGAGGAACCGGGAATGTATCGGCGGCGAAGCAGAAGCAAGCCGAGCGTCGGGAGGAGCAAGCCGAGCAACAGTTGCGGTAAGAGCCGCTGCCGCTCGAGCAGGGATTGATAATATTTGTCGAGATCGATAGCCACGCGGGCAAAGCCGAGAATTTGTGCTTGATACTGTTCGTTGACCTTCAGCAGATCCTGGTGCAGCCGGTTGGCCAGAGGCTGGGTTTGCTGATTCGTCTGGGCGGTTTCCAGATCGAGAAGTGCTGCTTCGTAGCGTGGCCAGTAATCGTCGAAGACCCGGCGGATATCGTTCCGCCAGCCACTGGGAACCGGGCCGCTGGCCCCCATTGCCAGCAGCAGTTGCTCGGCATCGTCGGCGGGAACACGCTTGCGAAATTCGCCGGGGGCTTGCTCAGCGAAGCGTCGCCAGCCTTGTGTTCCAAGCAATAAATCGAGAGTCCTGGCCGCGTTCGGTTGATCGGTCAACAGGAAATCCGCGTGTTCCAGTTCTTCGGGATGGCGAACTTCCCCGTTTAACAGGAAATGCGTGGGCATTAGCCGGTCGGTTTTGTCGTCCGCCATGGTGATGACGCTTTTGTTGACCACGCTGGCCCAGAGAATCGCTGGGGTGGGCGTTTGCGATTCTGTGGTGCTTGTGATTTGCATTCGCAGGGAGTCGCCCGGGACGAAGGCTTTTGGCTGTGAGCCGTTCGCCCGGGTGATGCTGGCCGAAAGTTTCAGGGAGTGTCCGGGTTGGCGGAAGACGAGGCGTTCGGCAACCGGTTTCAGGTCGGTTCGACCTTCGGTGACCGCTTCAGGTTCTTCGAAAACCGTGATTCGGGTGACACCGCCGAGCGGAGTCGCCCCCGGATCGAGAGCCAGTTCCGTCGACTGGCCGGGGGCGAGGGTGACGCGGGCATGCGCCACGGGCTGACTGCGAATGTAGGCACCGACAAGCAACGGACGTGGGCTGGCTCCCGGAGCAATGCTTGGCGGCTGGGCCAGACGAAGTCGGATCGGTTGACCGGGTTGGCTGACAGTGTCGAGGACAGTCAAAGCGATCCCTTCGGATTTTGCCTGGGGAAGTGGATAGCCAGTCTGAAGGGCCACATTGCCAAGGAGTGCAGCGGCGGGCGGTGACGACGGAGTGCTGCAGGGCGGAACGACGCTGAGCGGGGATTTCAGGCGAACAACGTAATTTTGGCCGAGTCTGGGGGTAAATTCGAAGACGCCGAGCCCTTGATTGGCACCGGGGTGCTCAGGGTCCGTTAGTGTTTTGACGGTGGTGAGCTCGTGGAAGCCATCCGTCAACGTACCTTCGAGATCAGCCGGTTTGCCATTCGTGTTGGTGACGCGGAAATAGACCCGGTTCGGGACCCCGGCAATGAGATCGCCGCCCTCGGGGAAGAATTCGACAAACAACTGCCGAGTCACGAGAGGGATCGGTCGCACGATAGTTTCGACGATGCCGTTCGTGGTGACGGTGACACTGAGTCGGGCATCGCGAAGCTCGTGCTGGGGCAGTGTGAAGCGGATGGCGGCGGTGCCAGAAGAGGTCGTGGCGGAGGGAGCGGCCGAGAGTGGAATTTCCCGGCCGTTCGCCTCAACCGAGATCTTCAAGCGGGCATTCGCGAGCGGTTGGCCCTGATCAGCGACGGTGAATTTTGCCTGCACAACATCGCCTGGGCCGTAGCTTTTGCCGTCGAATTCCAGGGTTTTGAGCAGGCGATCCGGGGTGTATTCATTGACGAGAATTTTCCGGCGTGCAAGCGGCTTGGCTTCCGGAGCCGGCTGAGTCTGATTGAGCGGAACCTCGTAGACGAAGAGTGTGTATTCTCCACCGGGCAGATCGCGTGGCAGGGTGAAGGCCCCGGTGCCGACGCCGCGGATCGGTTTGCCGTCGGGTCCGCGGACAAGCCGCCCGTCCGGGCCGACCGGCTTGGCCAAGCCGACCAGTTCCAGCCCTGGAACTGGCTGACCCGAGGGAGCACGAAGTTCGAAGCGGAGATTCAATTCACTTTCCGGCGGCAGAAAGCGAGTTCGGTCCAGCGTCAGGGAGCGGAAGTAAACGACTTCTCCCGGCTGATACATCGGTTTATCGGTCGACAAGAAGGTGGCGAAGACGGGTGCTTGGAGTCGGAGTTCCTCAACGATGCTGCTCCGTTTGCCAGAAGCGGGATCGACCGCCTTGATGGAGAGCCGGAGATCGGCCCGAGGGGGAATTTTTGCCCACAATTCCGCCGGGAGTTTCAGCGAACGGCTGGCTTCATTGGCTGTCGTCTTCAGTTCTTGCGTGAAATAGACTTTTCCGGAGTCGTCCTGGACCTCGGCCGTCACGGTGGTCGGGACTGGTTTTCCCGCCTTGTCGTGGACAGTCAGGGTGTAGACGTTGGGTGCTCCGGGGATGGCGGTCGCGGGCCCCTGGATATCGATGAGAAAAGGCTGAGCCGCGGTGGTACTGACGAGAGTTTCCTCGGCCTTGACCCAGTCGGCGAGCAGCCGGTCGTGCTGCTGTTGTGCAGTGATCAGTTTTTGCTCGGTTTCGCGAATCGCCGATTCAATTGCTTGTTCCAGTTGTTTTCGGCGTGCCTCTTCTTCGCGGAGGGCTGCTAATTCCTGGTCGACGTGAGGTTTGTGTTGATAGTAGCCGACGAGATCCTGAGCCACCGGGCCAGCGATGCCGGTCACCGCCAGCAAAAGGCTGGCAGCGATCAAGAAATTGAGCCAGGGCCGACCGCGGGAGTCGGTCCGGCGGGAAGGTTCGCCCGCTGTCAGCCGAGTCCGATGTTCCGGCGAAGGTGGAGAATCTGGGCTGGCGTCGCTAGTCACTAGTGGAACGGGGACCGTGGGGGTTGTGGACGGAGCGGCGGGTCGGGTTTCGCTCGCCGACGCCATTGCGGGGATGGTAACGCTCGAGTGCGTGGCTGCTGGCGGGGTGAAGGTGACCTCGGGAAACGCCGACTTAGCCGCTCGACTCAGCAAGGATTGCTGGCGGCGTGCCTGTTCGAGGGCGGCCCGGCATTCCGGGCACTCGGCCAGGCAGGCTTCCACGGCTGCCACTTCCTCGGCATCGAGGAGGCCGTAGACGTAATCGAGCAGCAATTTTTGACAGGCTTCTGAAGATAACATGGGGTCACTCCTCCACGGATTGCCCTGATGCACTCGGGTTGTGGTGCCTGGGCCCGCGGCCATGATCCTGGCGGCTTATCAGCCAGGGGTTGCTATCTAGGTTGTGAGGTTGTTCGCTTAACTTTCGACTTCGCTGGTTTCCGAGGGATTCAGGACTCTGCGGAGTTTCAGGAGAGCCGAGCGCATCTGCGTTTTCACCGTACCGACCGGAGCTTCGCGGATCTCGGCAATTTGCTCGTACGTCAAACCGCCGTTTTGCCGGAGTAGGAAGACTTCCTGTTCTTCCGTGCGAAGCTGGGTAATCGCCACGCGGAGCCGCTCCAGGGTTTCCCGATCTTCAAGCTCTTGCCCTGGCGGCAAATCGGGGGCGGTAAACATCGCATCTTCCCCCAGGATCGGTTTGACTCGCCGGGACCAGGCACTCCGCTGGAGATCTCGGGCGGTGTTCATGGCCACCCGAAAGATCCAGGCTCGGAGATTCTGAACATCCGGCAACGCCTCGCGGTGCCTCCAGCATTTTAAGAATGCCTCTTGCGCCGCGTCGAGTGCATCCTCACGGTTATGCAGCAGGTAGACGAGCGTACTGACCAGTTCATCTCGGATTTCGGTGAACGTGGTCAGCAAGAGATCGTCTCTCGGCAAGCCAGTCTCGACGATCTCAGCCAAGGCTGGCGCTGGCTGCCCTCTGTTGCCCATGACTCTTACCTGTATGACGAAGGCATTGCCGCCAGCGATTGCTTGATTCCCCAGGAAATTCAAAAATCCTCGACTGCCTTAGTCATCGATGCTCTAGCAGCAAGGAATCAGGGTGCATTCGCTCGGAGATGGCGATGAGATACCCTGAAATTGTGTTATACTGAAGTTTTGTCAGCCTGCATAGTCCGCCGCGAGCAGCGAAGGTGTGTCGCTGACTTTGTTCCCTCACCAATGAGTCTGACAGAACGTTTCTTTCGGTAAGCGATTCTTTCATAATTCTCTAGTACAGATGATGGTTCACATGGACGCGGTGAGGGTGAGGATATCCCCACGAGACTCGCCATGACGTTACGCCGCCGCCCACGAATCCTCTTCAGTTCGTATCATAGTTATTTTGATCCTTCGAGTGGCTCCACCATCTCGTTACGCGATTTATTTCAGTTGTTGATGGCCAAGGACTGGGAATGCCGCGTTTTTACCGGCCCACAACTCGATTATGAGTGTCAGAAACCAATTTCCGAGTTATTCGATGCCGCCGGTTTACCGTATCAGCAACGCCAATTCGCCGTTCGTGACTGGCGGCTACTGCTTTACTCCACCACGCTGGACCGGATTCCCGTAACGATTTACGACACTCCGGGGCAGCCGCGTCATCCGCAGTTATCCGAACGCCAGGTTCAGTGGCATCTCGCATTACTCGAACGAGTTTTGCAACGCTACCAACCGGACATCATGCTGACCTACGGCGGGCAACGGCTGGCGATCCCGGCAATGTCGCTCGCGAAAAAGTGGGGTGCGCGAGTGATCTTCTGGCTGCGGAATACCGCTTATCATTCCCGTCGGCTGTTCCGGGAAGTCGCGGATTGCCTCGTTCCCTCCAGGTTCAGCGTCCACTATTACAAGAGCACGATCGATCTGCCCTGCACTGCCATTCCGTCGCCGATTGACTGGGCAAGAGTGTACTGCCCGGCACGGACGCCGCAATCCTTGACGTTTGTCAACCCGACTCCCGAGAAAGGACTCTATATTTTCCTGGGGATTGTTCAGAGCCTGGCGCGAATTCGCCCGAGCTTGCCGATTCTGGTGGTGGAAAGCCGGGGCACAATTCGCACCTTGGAACAAGCGGGGCTGAATTGGCGGAGTTTGCCGAACCTCCGCGTGATGGCTAACACCCCTGATCCTCGGCAATTTCTCCGCCAGACGCGAATCTTGTTAGCGCCATCGCTGTGGCTGGAAACGTTCGGCCGAGTCACTGCCGAAGCAATGATCAACGGCATCCCCGTCTTGGCCAGTCGTCGAGGAGGATTGCCTGAAGTTGTCGGACAAGGCGGAATTCTTCTGGATATCTCACGGAAATATCAACCGGATACTCGGAAAATCCCGACGGAAGTCGAACTCGCCCCCTGGATTGCCACAATCCTTCGGCTCTGGGACGATCACGCGTTTTACGAAGATGCTTGCCGCCGAGCACGGAACGAGGCTGAAAAGTGGCGGCCGGAAATTCTCGGGGAATGTTATGACCGCTATTTTCGCAGATTCTTAAATCCTAATGTTTCGCCAGCCTCGGCAGATTTCGCTGATGTTCCGAATCATCTCGGGATAGCCGAGCATGAATCCTTCGAACAGAACGACCAGAAGACTGATCGACAGTAAACGGCCAGCCACGTCCCGGTGACTCGCTTATTTTGCGACCTTCACTTTCCTTGTCATCTGCAATTTGGAACGTCAGAATCAGCTTCACGATCGGGTCAGGCCGACAACGGACATCCTGCATGCCAGTTGCTTGAAGGGAAAATTGTCCCGGCTGTCGACGGTCGCTCCGAATTCTTGCGATGCATCCCGGAATCCCTTTCCCAGTGCAAGGAGCAGCTTCCTTATGCCAAACCGACGAACGTTTATTGGACAGACCGCTTTGAGTGCAACCGCGATGACGGCGATTCAGTCGGCACCGGCCATCGGCAAAGCGATCGACTGCCAATCGGATTGATGGGATGTGGCGGCATGGGCACCCACCATCTCAAGCAGTTACTAGCACGTCCGGATGTCCAAGTGCAGTATGTTTGCGATGTCGATAGCCAGCGGCTCGCGGCAGCAGCAAAGCTGGTGGAAACAGCAACGGGCAGAAGTCCGAAAGCTGTGAAGGATGTGCGGCAAATCCTGGATGACAAAGCGATTGTTGCCGTCTGGATGGCCACGCCCGATCATTGGCACACCCCCGGCGCCTTACTGGCCGCCGCTGCCGGAAAGCATGTGTATGTGGAAAAACCTTGCTCGCACAACGTCCGCGAAGGCCGCTGGCTTGTCGAGGCCGCAGCTCGGCACAAAGTGCAGATTCAAGTCGGTACGCAAGCCCGCAGCACGGCCACGTGCAGAGAAGCCATGGCCAGACTTCACAATGGTGCCATCGGCGACATTCTGGTGGCAAAAGCCTGGAATAGCCAGAAACGCCGCAATTTGGGGCATGTGAGGCCCAGCGAGCCACCTGCGTCGCTGGATTTTGACCTCTGGCTGGGACCTGCTCCGGTCGCCCCGTTCTACCGCAATCGGGTTCATGGCACCTGGCGGTTTTTCTACGATTACGGTGCCGGCGACATCGGCAACGATGGCGTCCACAACATCGACGTGGCACTCTGGGGCCTCGAGGTCGATCGCTTGCCGAACCGGGTCGCGGCTCTCGGCGGCAAATACTACTTCGATGACGATCAGCAATGGCCCGACACTCAGTATGTCGTCGCTGAATATGATGCCGATGCTGCCAGGGGAAAGCCTCGCCAACTTATTTACGAACAGCGAATCTGGTCGCCGTATGTCCAGGAAGGATATGAAAACGGCAATGCCTTTTACGGCACGAAAGGAATGCTCATCATGGGGCACACGGTCGGCTGGAAACTGTATGGTGAAAAAAACCAGCTCCTTGAAGAAATGACCGGCCGGGTGGATCTTTCTGCCCATCACTCGAATTTCCTCGAAGCAATCCGGACGGGCAAACCCTTAAATGCACCAGCACTGGCAGGACATCTCGCCGCGGGCGTCTGTCATCTGGCAAACATCAGTACCCGCCTCGGTCGTTTGCTCCACTTCGATTCCGCCGCCGAGCAACTCCTCCGAGACGACCAGGCAAACAGCCTTCTGCAACGGAAATACCGTGAAGGGCACTGGGCCACCCCCCGCCTCGGCTAAAAAAGCCTGCCGACGCCTGTTTCACCGAGCATGACGCCAGCGACCAAGAGGCAGGAACTGCCATCGACCACGAGGCCGCCGTGGTGATGGCTCGAGCAGGAACGGCAGCCGAGGCGAGTAGCGTAACTGCTCTTGACATTTCCTCTAAAATTGGGTGGTGATTACGCAAGGGTTTGTACTTCGTCGTTGTCTAACAGGGAGGACATTGATGAACCCGTTCTCTCGTCGTTCGCCGATGATCGTGCTAGCCCTGGCTGTCGGCGCTGTGGGCGGCGTGATGATTTCTGACCGGCTCCAAGGGCAGGCCATCAAGCCACTTAACCCTCCGCTGGAAATTACTTCGTTCCGGGATGTGGCCAAGCGAGTTCTTCCGGCGGTGGTCAGTATCGAAGCCAAAGTCGATCTGACACAACGGGCAAAGGCCGATCCCTTGCCTGCTCCTGCCTTACCCCCTGGAATCCCTGAAGAATTTCGCCGATTCTTCGAATTGATGCCGCCGACAAATCCCTTGCCGCCCAGCCCGAATCTCGGCTTCGGTTCCGGGGTACTGATTAGCGCCGACGGAATTGTCCTGACGAATTCGCATGTGGTGGATGCGGCCGATTCCGTCGAAGTCACCCTGGAAGACGGTCGCTCATATACCTCGAAGGACATTCGCCGGGACAGCAAAAGCGATCTGGCAGTGATCAAACTCAATTCCGACAAACCGTTTCCCTTTCTTACCTTTGCAGACAGTGATCAGGTTGAAGTCGGCGATCGGGTGCTGGCAGTCGGGGCTCCCTTCGGTCTGACGGGCTCCGTCACGCACGGCATCATCTCAGCCAAAAGCCGGCAGAATCTCCGGCTCAATCAATATGAGGACTTTTTGCAAACCGATGCGGCGATTAATCCGGGGAACAGCGGCGGTCCGCTTATCGACCTGACTGGTCGAATCGTCGGTATTAATGCCGCCATTCGCACCCGCTCGGGCGGGTTTCAGGGAGTCGGTCTGGCCATCAGCAGCAACCTGGCCCGTGATGTAGCCGAGCAGTTAATGAAACATGGCGTGGTCCGCCGCGGCTATCTCGGTGTCGGCATCCGCGCGTTGACCGAGGAACTCGCAGCCCGGCTGGGTGTTCCGGGTAAAACCGGCGTGGTAGTCACCAAAGTGTATGCCAACTCTCCCGCAGCGAACGCCGGGCTGCAAGTCGGCGATGTTATCACGCACATCGGTGGCAACGACATCAACGATCTGAACACACTGCCAAAAATTGTCGCCAAGCTGCCGATCGGACAGCCCACGGAATTGCGCTATGTTCGTGACGGCACACCAGCGCTGACAAACGTTACCATTGAAACACAACCAGAGGATTTTGGCACTCGTTCACAAACGTTAAATGCCCCACGGCCGGTCGAGCCCCGGGGTCAAACCGACGCGAATTACGGCCTCTCAGTGGCGACGCTCACGCCCGAAGCAGCAGCTCGGCTCGGCTATCCTCGTGGGACGACCGGCGTGCTGATCACCGCCGTAGACCGTGGCAGCGCCGCCTTCGATGCCGGGCTGTCTCCGGGGCAAGTGATCATCAAAGTGGATCGCACCAAAGTTAACACCGTGGACGACTGGTTCGCCGCCATGCAAAAAGTTGATCCCGGGCAGGGAGCCCTGCTCCACTTGCTGCGTCCCACTGGCGAGGTCGATTTCACCGTTCTCAAGAGTAAGTAAAGTCAGTTCGGGGAAAAGCAGCGTGGCATCGCTCAATGACGATGCCACGAAATCCATCTCAAGAATACTGCCACCATCGAATTATCCTCGAACGGCAATCGCCGTGGCGGTGGCATAAGCCCGGCAATGAGCCAGACTCACCAGGATGCCTTTTGCCTGCCTGGCCAGAAGTAATTGATTCGCCTGGCCCTTCAAGATGATTCCAGGTTCGATCAGATTTTCACAGAGAATTTCGATGTCGGTCCAGGCCATGCCCCGGTGCCAAGTGGTACCCAAACAACGGTAAACCGCTTCTTTTCCCGCCCAGATCGCGGCATAATGTTCGGTCGTATGCCGCCGTTCTCGGATATAACTCAGTTCCTGAGGTGTATAAACCTGAGTCAAAAAGCGTTCAGCGTGACGTTCAATTAACTTCCGGACCCGCAAACACTCAACAATCTGCGTGCCGATTCCCGCTATTCGCATCGGAGGAATCCTCATCTGAACGATCGACTCCTGCAGAATTTCTCACTCCAGGCTTTTCCCTACTGTTATAATGCGTACTTGTGTCATCCGGATGGCTGAGATGTCATTCTCTGGAAGGACCCACAGTCGATGTCGGCATTTCGCATCAAGGTTCCGGACTTGCTCCACGACTTGACCCCCGCCCAGACCGAAGCTGTCTGCCACGGCGACGGCCCGTTACTGATCCTGGCCGGAGCCGGTTCCGGCAAGACTCGAGTGATTACCCGACGGGTCGCATACTTGTTGCAGCAAGGAATTCGGCCGGGCAACATCTTGGCAATCACTTTCACCAACAAGGCCGCGGGTGAGATGCGGCAACGGGTCGAGCAACTGATTCCCGGCCATCGCGTCTGGATCAGCACGTTTCACAGTTTCGGCGTTCGCTTATTACGCCAGTACGCCGAGCGGTTCAATCTCGATGGCAATTTTACAATTTACGACATGGAAGACCGTGCGAGAATCGTCAAAGACGCGCTGGCTGCGGCGGGGATTGATGAGACGAAATTCAGCCCGGATCGTATCGCTAGCGCGATCAGTCAGGCGAAAAATCATCTTCAGACGCCGCGATATTATGCCGAGCATGCTCATGACTTTTTCTCGCAGACCGTCGCCAAAGTTTATCATCACTATGAAAAAAAGCTGCGGCAGGCAAATGCCCTGGATTTTGATGATTTACTATATTTGCCCGCCCTGGCGTTGAAGAATCTCGAAGATTTTCGTGCGGAGCTGGATTCTCGATTCCAATATATTCTGATTGATGAATATCAAGATACCAATCAGGCTCAGTATGAATTGGTACGACGGCTATCAATGAATTACCGTAATCTCTGCGTGGTCGGCGACCCGGACCAGTCCATTTACAAATGGCGTGGCTCCGACATCCGGAATATTCTCGATTTCGAAAGGGATTTCCCCGATGCCCGCGTCATTGCCCTGGAAAAGAACTACCGCAGCAGCAAGGCGATCCTTCACGCCGCCACTGCCCTCATCGCGCATAACAGTCAACGGAAGAAAAAAAAGCTCTTCACCGATAATCCCCACGGTGAACCGGTCCGAATTCTCAGCTTCGACAACGGACTGGATGAAGCCGAGGGAGTCGTGCTCCGCATTAAAGATGCGGTCGCTCGGGGAAAAGCACGCTACCGCGATCACGCCATTTTTGTCCGAATCAACGCCTTGACCCGATCGCTCGAATCAGCGTTTGTCCAGCACGGAGTGCCGTTCCAGATCGTCAAAGGTCTGGCTTTCTTCGAACGGAAGGAAAATAAGGATGTGATTGCTTATCTCCGCCTGCTGGTCAATCCCGCGGACACCGTCAGCTTTCTTCGCGTGATCAATGAACCGGCTCGCGGCATCGGTAAGGTTTCGCTTGACCGTTTGCTCCGCTTTGCCGCCGAACGAGAACTGACGCCAATGGCCGCCTGCGGGCACATTCATGCCATCCCCGATCTACGCGGTAAAGCCGCCATCGCTTTTCGCGATTTTTATCGCCTGATCACCGACCTGCGAACGGAGCTCGACCAACCGCCGCATGAACTCATTCGAATTGTTCTGGATCGGAGCGGTTACCGCCAGATGCTCGCCGAGTCGCCTGACGAAGATGATGCCGACCGACTCGCCAACATCGAAGAACTGATTACCGCCGCCAAGCAGTTCCACGATCAGTACCCGGAACTGGGGATCAGCGATTTTCTTGAACAGATGACTTTGGCTGCTGATGTGGATCGCTGGGATGATACCGCGGACTGTGTCTCCGTCATGACACTCCATGCTGCCAAGGGACTTGAATTTCCGGTCGTGTATATGCTGGCACTCGAACAAGGATTGCTGCCACACGAGCGTTCCTTGACGAAAACCGAAGATCTCGAAGAAGAACGACGGCTTTGCTTCGTCGGCATGACCCGAGCCATGAAAGAACTGTATCTTTGCCACAGCCGAGTGCGCGAATTCCGGGGTCAAGCCCTGTATGCCGTGCCGAGCATGTTCCTCGACGAATTACCGCATGAGGTGAAAATCGAGGATTATTCGGCCAGCCGAAACAGCGGCCGTGCGGCGATCGAAGATTGGCGATCGCAGGTGAACAGTCACGCGGCCCAGGCCGGCTATGCGACGCAACCGCGACGGTCACCGACGCCCGACCCGACCGCTCGGCAGCAGACGCCACCGACCAGCCCTCTGGTTCACGGGAACGACTCGCACGGTTCCCCCACGGAACTTGCCAACGGCCAAGTGGTCCAGCACGAAAAATATGGGATCGGTCAGGTCGTTGAACTCAGTGGGTACGGTGCCTTACGCAAGGTGCGAATCCGCTTTGCCAGCGCCGGGGAAAAAACGTTTGTCGCCAGTAAAGTGCAACTCAAGATTCTTCAACGCCGCTGACCGCGGAGTCACCGTGTGCTGGTCAGAACCCCGAGGCCAGATACAGTTATGTCCCTGCATTTGGATGACGCTGACAGCCAATCCACCGATGCACTCGCTGCAAGGACTTAAAACCCGAGTCCCTTAGTGCTCGTTTTCACTCGGGTAAGCTTATCATTGGTTGCCAGATATAACATGGTGCCATCATCACCGAAGGCACAATTTGCGGTTTTATCATTTGTCACGATCCGGCCGATCAACTTTCCTGCCGGATTGAAGACATAAACGCCATTCACGGCCGTGGCGAAAATATTGCCCTTTTGATCCACCTTCAAGCCATCGGGCAACCCTTTATTGGGATGGGCTTTCACATCCGCCGTGGCATCATGAATCAGCTTGCCCGGGCCGAGGCTGCCATCGTCTTGAATCGGAAATGCTTTCCAGATAGCCAGCTCCGGGTCGGAATTGGCGACATAAAGCGTTTTCTCATCGGGCGACAAACCGATGCCATTCGGCCGAGTCATTTCTTTTGTCAAAAGCGTTAGCGTTCCATCCGGTTTCAAGCGGTAAACGCCCTGGAAATCCAGTTCTTTACCAGGATCTTGCATCTGACCTGGAAGGCCGTACGGCGGATCGGTGAAGAAAATGTCGCCGTTCTTCGCGATCACCAGATCATTCGGACTGTTCAGGCGTTTGCCCTGATATTTCTCGGCAAGCACGGTGAAGGTCCCGTCTTTTTCCAGACGAGCGACCCGACGATCGCCATGCTGACAAAGAATCAACCGGCCCTGGTGATCGAATGCAAGCCCGTTCGATCCCGGTTCCTTGCCGGTGAACGGTGTTTTTCCCGTGTACCCACTCGGCTTGAGAAACTGCACAAGCGTACCCGGCGGCGACCAGCGGAACACCGTGTTGTTCGGAATATCCGAGAATAACAAGGACCCGGACTCTTTCATCCAAACCGGGCCTTCTGTCCAGGCAAAGCCATCCGCCAACAACTCGATCTTGGCGTCTTTCGGAATCAGCGCATCGAACTCGGAGTCCAATCGTTCGATTGAGCCGAGTTGGCCCGACTTCACCTGCTGAGCCCAGCCGGGTGAGCACGCCGCCACGAGCCCCAGGACTGTCAATGCCGTTCGCCAAGTCATTGCTGTGAATCCTCGTCAAAGGTAAGGCCGGGGGACATCCCAGCCAGGGCCATGTTGATCCTGTTGACATGCTAGCGATCATGGCCGGGCACTCAAGCAAATTCAATCGGCCTGGGCATTCGCTCAATCGCAACGGCTCGAACTCAGATTCGCATGCGTGTCGATCGCGTGTCGATCGCTTAGCGGACAGGGCTCCTGCTGCGATTCTGAACAGTTCGGGGAAAAATTTGCTCCCGAGATTCCCTCGGATATGCTACGCTACAAACCAGATATTAATCTGCCGTTTCGGGTCGTGCTGAGCCTGTTGCGTGCCTTCAAGGTCGGTGTGTGCCGCCGCCGCGATTCCGCGGTCGAAATCCGATTCGAAACGGGTCAGCATCAATTTCACACCTCAGGAACTCCTGCCGACCTGCCATGAAGCGTTACCTTGCGCAGTTGACGATCGCTTTGTGTGTCAGCATTGCAACTTCGGCCCTCGCGAAAAACGTTCCGGTCTTCCGTGCCGGGGCCGCCGCCATCGATATCAGTCCACGCGATTTCCCGGTCAACATGCCGGGTGGTTTTAGCGCCAACTTTGCGGAGAAAAATCACGACCCACTGCATGCTCGAGCCATCGTGTTGGATGATGGCAGCATCGCGGTGGCCATCGTGCTGGTCGATAATCTCGGAATCAGCCGAGATACGCTGGATATCGCGAAATCACTCGCCGCCAAGAAGTGTGGAATTCCCCCCGAGCGGATGCTCATCTCCTCCACGCATACGCACACGGCACCGTCTGCCAGTGTGACGCAAGGACCGCCAGCGAGCGTGGCTTACCGGGAACTCGTCATCGATGGCATTGTCCAAGCGATCACGAAAGCCCACGACAACCTTCGTCCCGCCATGATCGGAGCGGCCGCCCACCCACTGCCGGAGGAAGTGTTTAATCGCCGTTGGTTTCTCAAACCCGGAGAAATGCCACTCAACCCCTTCGGAGAAATCGATCTTGTCAAAATGAATCCAGGAACAAGTCCGAAGGCGTTGTTGCACCCAGCCGGACCGATTGATCCGGATGTGTCGGTCATCGCAATCAATGATGCGAAGAGCCGACGTCCGCTGGCAATCTATGCCAATTACTCGTTGCATTATGTCGGGGGGGTTCCGCCGGGTCAGGTTTCCGCCGATTATTTTGGTGAGTTTGCCCGGCTGATGCCGTTTCGGGTGAATGCTGGAGCTGATTTTGTTGCGATGATGTCCAACGGAACCTCAGGAGACATCAACAACATCCCGTTCATTGTCGGCCGGCCACCGCGAGAACCGTTTGAGCAGATTCGGATTGTCGCCGGGAAAGCCGCTGACGCGGCTTGGCATGCCCGCAATGCGATCAGCCAGTATCACAGCGATGCCCGTCTCGGAATGCTCCAACGAGAAATTGGCCTCAAAACTCGCAAACCGTCTGCCGAGCAAATTGCCTGGGCGAAGTCAATCCTGGCCATGTCCGAGGAAGAACGAGCCAAACAGCCACGACTCGCGGAAGCTTATGCCCGGCGAACACTTGCCCTGGCCGAGGCCGACGAGACGACCAAGGTGCTGCTGCAAGCAATCCGGATCGGGCCGGATATTGCCGTGTGTGCCATCCCGTTTGAGACCTTTGCCGAGACCGGACTGGATTTGAAAAAACGCAGCCCCTTCCCACGCACCATCGTCGTCAGCATCGCCAATGGCTATCACGGCTATTTGCCGACACCCGAGCAACATAAGCTCGGCGGCTATGAAACCTGGCTGGGCACCAACCGGGTTGAGAAAGATGCCTCGGTCATTATCAGCAACCACTTGCTGGAAATGCTTGCAGAACTGGCGAAAAGTCAGTGATTCATCCGGAAACAATTTCAAAATCTGGAATCAGAAGCGTTGCTTGAATCGCCCGGCGAACTTCCGCTGCAAGTTCACTCGGCGAATCTGGGAACACTCAGTATCGCAAGATGAAATCGACGGTAAAGCGGTAGTCGAACAGGTCCCGATTCCCGACCAGCGGAATTTCAAACGCCGCCCCGATTTCGCTGTAGGCAAAAACCTTGAATCGGGCACCGAGTGCCCCGGTCAATAAATTGGCGCCACGGACCGCAGAACCGAAATTGATCAGATCCCGACCCTCGAAATTGAGCGGACTGGATGTACCGTTCGTGGTTTGCAACTGCCAGTTCAATTCCGCCACCGGATAAAAACGGTGAAAATTGCCGACATCGTAATCCAAGTGAGCACTCAGATAGTACGAGTCACTTCGTTTGCGATTGACCGAGGCAGCGTATCCTGTGCCGATCAAGCCGTTGAAACTTCCGAATCGGCTCGACCAGAAGTTCTGCGCCAGAGATAAATAAGGAACGATCGAGAGGTCGCCGGTGTTCTGGTAAACATTGTTCGAACCGATCGGCAACTGAAACGTTGCCCCCGCTGCGAGAAGCGTTCCAAATTCGGTGTCGCGGATCAGCGTCAATTTCGGACCGAACCAGAATTCCGAGAACCCAAACTCACTCCCGCCAAAAAAGCCGCTGAAATCATTACTCGGATTAACACCGAGACCACCGATCTTGTGAAAAACGAGCGAAAGACGGTTCGTAAAAGCCACCCGCGCCTGAGTTCCGATCCAGTACAAATCGCCGCCCTTGAAAACGGGTTCCCCTCCCGGCACTTTCTGATAAATGAAGATCGGACGGAGTTCCGTCAGGGACCGAGGATCTTCAAAGTAGAACGGGTTTGTAATCGGGGAAATGTACGTCGGGAAGGAATAATCACTTGAGAACCAGCCCCGGCCGTCGTCCACGTTCAACACGCCCCCCGGGCCGAACAATTTGCCGCCGAATTTTTCGGTTTCTCGGGGAGGAATCGGCTCGGTGGCAACCGGGCGTTCTTTCAAGTAGCCGATCAAATCGACGGGCGGCCGGCGATCGGCATCTTTTGCCGCCGTTTGCGCTTCAGCAATGACCTCTGCAGAAACCGGTTGAATTTCTCGGGGCTGAGCGAGCCGTGCAGCGGGGGGACGTGGCTCATACCGCCTTGGTCGAGGTGTTTGCAACCGCGGTCGGGGTTCAGATTCTGGCTCGTCATCTGGCCGGGTACGATCCCGAACCGGTGCGATCGGTGCCAGGGGAATCAGCTCCGCCTCCGAGTCGGGCAGCGGGGAGTGATTCCGGGGAGAAACAGCCGTGGAACGCCGGTTCGGCTCGAGCGGCGGCACCACGGGCGGTGGCCGACGGTCATCATCCGGCTCCTCGTCTTGGGGGGGTCGATCGCGGCTGGCATCATGACGGCGGGGAATCTGGGCACCCGGAGCGGCGACCGGCGGAAGCAATAACCCCGACGGGTTCGGACGATCATTGCCAGCGACCGATTGCGGCCATACTGGCTGCAGCAGCCCCGTCAGCAAGACAAGCAGTGCCAGTCGGGACGCTCCACCAGCCATGAACAACCGCCTCCACTGCGAATTTTGGAGGACTCGCACGAATCATCACGGCTCATCGGCGTGATTCGATCAGAAACTTGAGGAGAATCCCCACACTCGTTGCATGATTGATCCGGACATTGCCGTTAAACGGCAGGGTCATAACGATTCGGATCGGTTTCCGCTAGTGCAAAAGTCGGGAGGCGGCCAGACTTGGCAAGGGCCTCCAGGTCCGGCAAGAGATCCATCGCCCGACAGCAACTGCCCCGATACCGGTGGATCAGCCTCTCGAGCCGACAGAGATTGTGACGAATGCCGACATATGTTCGCCACGACGACAATCGCGACAAAGGTAACCGAGGCTGATCCGGATCAAACTCCCAGGGGTGGAAATACAGCATGCTGACACCGCCGAGTTTGCGTAACTGAGAAACGCCTGCATGAAGGAACTGTGTCGGGAATAAGCGAAAGTAGCCTCCTCCCGCCACGGGCAGATTCTGGCCGAGGACTCGCCAGGTCGCCGGGGGGATCTCCAGGATCTCAGCCCGCCGCCCTGCCGCCAGGAACGGTATCCGCGGCGCATCTGGCACCCCGTAACGATCATGACGCACCGGAAAGATCGACGAATCGTAGCGAAGACCCACTTCCGCCAACACATCCACAGCCCAGGCGGTGGATCGCATCAGACTGAAGGTCGGAGCCCGGTAGCCAACGACCGGAGTGCCGCTGATATCTTCGAGCACCGCGATACTTCGCCGCAAATCGTCTCGAAAACTGGCGACTGTGAAGCTGTGGACACGGCGATGATCCCAGCTATGAGAGCCGATCTCATGGCCCTCCGCGGCAATGCGGCGAATCAATCCCGGATGATTGCGAGCAATTTCGCCGACGATGAAAAATGTCGCTTTCACTCCTGTTGCCGACAACCGGTCGAGAATCGTCATCGTCGCCGCTTCCATCCGCCTGGCATAATGCAAACGAAGCTCGCTGCAGCACTCAGTACCCACCGCCGCCTCGATCCGATGATGCTCCTCGATATCGAAACTGAGAACCACGATACCGGGAGACTCCGCTGCTTCGACCGAATACCGATGCTGCGGGGCAGAACCGGGCGGTACCGCGGTTCCCGGAAAAGTTCTCGGCACAGAATTGAACCAGGCTGGTGGCAACTGGTTCGAAGGACGAACGATTTGCCTTGTCATCCATGACGGCATGATCGAACTCTCCTCAGAGTCGGCTTACATTCCACAATGGCCCTGGTACAATTCCGACAGTGATCTGGTGCCACCGGTCGGAGACCGGACCTGATTCTCAACAGGTTTACCCCAGGGATGTGGCTATCATGCACCAAGTTCAACGACAATTAAAGGTCAAGCGGTTGCTGTTGCTGGGGCTCGGGATGGCGATGGCCAGCGGCGGCTTGGTCACGTTGCACGATTTTCAAAAGCAACGGCAGGCCGAAATGATTTTGAATCGAGCACGGGACGCGGTCGCGGCTCAGAACTGGGAAGCCGCACAAGAGCTTTATCAGCAGTATTTGCAATATCACCCCCGTGATGGTGCCGCGTTGCAGGGGTATGCCACAGCACTGGAAGAACTAGCAATAAACCGCCCCGCCTTGGCTCGACAGTCGATTCTCGTCACAGAACAACTTCTCCGCATCGACCCCACTCAAAACGAATTTCGCCACAAATTGGCAAAACGCTATCTGGACGCCGGCCTGTATCCGAACGCGAGAGAGCATTTACGTTATTTGCTGAATCTAACTAAGGGCGGTCAAAGTCAGAATGCCGAGATTCTGGAACTCGCTGCCCGCTGTGAACTGCTCGATGGCCGAAATTATCCACAGGCGGTTGCTTATCTGGAAAAAGCGATTCACACCGGGCAAGCCCGCACGGAAGCTTATTTACAACTGGCACTGATCCTCTGGCAGCAAATCGCCACTGAAGAAGCCCGGCACCGAGCCGAGGCTGTCCTGGATGATCTGATTCGATCGCGACCAGACGATCTGAATTCCCGTCTGGCCCGTGCCAAATTCTGGGTGCAAACTGGCGATGTGACAAAAGCTGAGTCTGATCTGGAGCAGGCGGCCCGGATCCCCGCGGCCGAGAAACATCTGGAATTGCTTCTCGCTCAAGCGGAGTTGGCCCTGGGGAAAGATGATCTCGCCAGGGCCAAAAACCTGTTAGCGCTGGGGCTCCAGTCGGCACCAGACGATGTCCGCTTGCGATTGAGGTTGTCCGAAGTTCTTTCCCGGTTAAACGAGCGGGAGGCGGCGCGCGAGGTGCTCAGTAAGATACCGGTCCCGGAACAATTAACCGACTTGACCGCCCTGGAGATTGCCGACCGTCTGCTTGATCTCGGCGATGTCGCCGCCGCCCGAGAACGAGTCGTCCGGTTGCAAAACAATCCTGCGACAGTGCCGCTCGGTGATTATCTCCTGGGGCGCGTCCATTTGCATGATGGCAACTGGCCCGCAGCATTGACTCTGCTCAAGGGTTGCGTGACCGCGCTCGGTCGGATGCCACAGTATCAACACAAAGCGTATCTCGCTCTCGGTCAGTGTTACAGCTTGGCGAACAATCCTGATCAGCAGCTACTCGCATACTCCGCGGCTCGTCAATTAAGCCCGGCATCGATTTCTGCCAAGCTCGGCGAAGCCGATGCTCTTGCCAAACTGGGACGCCTTGCCGAGGCGATCGCTGCGTATCAAGCGTTGTCTGCCGAGCTGCCCGGAGCCAGAGCTCCACTATGCCGGCTGCGGCTAGCCGAGATTCTCTCCCGCTCGCCACAACACCGCGACTGGGATGGCCTCAATGAATTGTTCGGGACCGCCCCCCATCTCCCGGAGATCGAACTGATCCGTGCGCAAGCCCTGTATCATCAAGGTCGCTCGGAAGACAGCCTTCGTATTCTCCAGGAAGCGGCCGCTCGCTGTCCCGCCGATCCTCGCTTGCTTTCCGCTCAAGCGCTTTTGATTGGCGAAAAAAACTCCGCCGAAGCACTCAGACTGTTGACCGATGCCGACTCTCGACTCGGCGACCATCTGCCCCTCCGTCTGGCGCGGGCACAGTTGCTGGCCCGGCAAAACCAGCCATCCCCTCAGCAACTCCTGGCCATCGCCGAGGATGCTTCCGGCTTTACCACTTCAGAACGGATCGCGCTCTGGACCGGGGTGGCAGAATTGCTCGTTGCCCTCGGCCATCGCCAAGACGCGATCCGGCTCTATGAACGCGTCGCCCAAGCAGCCCTCTACGACATCCCGTCCCGGCTGACACTTTTTGATCTAGCCCTTTCCCAGCAACAAAGCGACTTGCAACTCAAAATGCTCGAAGAACTGGCCAGACTCGATGGCCAAGACGGCCCCATTTACCTGGTCGCCGAGACTGCTCGAGAAATCGCCACGGCCAAGGCGGGGGACATCGCACTCATTCCGAAACTGCGAGAAAAGCTTTTCAAGGCTCGCCAAAAACGACAAAGCTGGAGCCGAATTACGGTACTCCTGGGCGACCTGGCATTGCTGGAACAGCAGCCCGATGTCGCCATTCAACACTACCGTCAGGCATTTCACCAAGGTGAACGCAGCGATCACCTGGTACGAAAACTGGTTCGACTGCTCCTCGATCGGCAACATCATCCGGAGGCGCTGGCAATTTTGAATCAGGCCGGTGCCGAAGCTCGTCTTGCTCCTGATCTGGCAAAACAACGGACGCTCTTGCAATCTGTCATGGGAGAAAACCGCAAAGAAAACTTAGCCTGGGCACGGTCAGACATGGCCGAGCGTTCCCGCAATTACCGTGAGCACCTGTTCCGCGCCACCGTCTTTGCCGTCAACAACGCACCCGCCGAAGCCAAGGCCGCCTTGCAGAAAGCTGTCGCGTTGAACGACCGGGCTCCGGAAACCTGGATTGCCCTGGTGCGGTTTTTGACGGCGTCCGGGCAACAGGAAGAAGCAAAAGCCGCTGTGGAACAAGCCCGACAGAAATTGAAGCCGGGTCAGTCTGCCGAATCCGCAGCTATTGTGGCGTTAACACTCGGAGCCTGTCATGAATTCCTCGGCAACATGCGCGAAGCAGAAACCATGTACCGGGAAGCGCATCGATTGACTCCGAACGATCCGGCCATCCTTCGCCAGCTCGTGGTGTTGCTGCAACGCAGCGATCGCAAATCCGAAGCAGCAGCGTTGCTGGAAACGGCGATCCGCCCCGAGATACCTGCCGCGGTTCGCCGCTGGGCCCGCCGAACCCTTGCCTTCAGCATGGTCGCCGGACCGGACGGCTTTTCTCAGCTTCCCGCCGCCGTGGCTCTCCTAGATGAAAATCTCCGCGAAGGGGGCAACCTCGTCGACGATCAACGCGCCAAATTCCTGGTTCTGGCGGTCGATCCGTTCCAGCGGGCACAAGCACTCGCTGGCTTGATCGAATCGTCGCGAACAATCCCGCTCGGACCTGAGGAAAACTTTCTTCTCGGCAAATTACACTGGCAAAACGGCGACCTCGACCGTGCCGAAGCTGCTCTTCACGAAGCAACCCGCTCCGGCGGTCTGGCAAATCCCGAGCACCTGGCACTGCTCGTTCGCGTGCAACTGGATCGAGGACATCTCGAAGCAGCCAAGGAAACTGTTGAACGGCTGAAACTGGTCGCACCCGGGAGCTGGGAGGCGATTGCCGAGGAAGCTCGCTATTTGGCACGGATCGGTCGAAAAGCCGAGGCTGGCAAGCTCGCCTTTTCCGCGGCGCAAGCGGCGGAAGCCGCCTTCTTACTTGCTCGTGTCGGGCCACTGCTGGAAGCCATCGACTGCCCCGCCGAAGCCGAAAAAGCGTACCGACAGTATGCCGGACTGGTGAACCGACCGGATGCCCACGTCCCCCTGGCAGCTTTCTACCTGCGACAAGGTCGGCCAGCCGAGGCGATTGCCCTAGCTCGTTCTCGCCAAGCCGATTGTCCGGTCGGCACCACCGCAAGACTCCTCTCCGGAGCGATCCGTTCCCGGCCACCGGAACTGGTGCCTGTTTCGGAACGCCCGGACTGGGATCAGACCGTTACCACCGCCGTCGCCTGGGTCGATGCCAAATTGAAAGATGAGCCGAAGAATCCCGATTTACTCTTTGCCCGAGCCGAATTGCACGACGCGCTCGGTCGCTTCGATGACGAAATGCGCGCATATGAAGCAGCTCTCGCGCAATGCCCGGACCATGAAGTTTACTTGAATAATTTAGCGCTGCTGCTGGCCTTGCATCATCGGGATCAATCGGCTCGGCCGCTCGAATTGATCAATCGGGCGATTCGCCGACGCGGCCCACAGCCATACTTTCTCGACACGCGTGCCGTGATTCACACCGTCGCTGGCCGTCTCGACGAAGCGGAAAAAGATCTCGATGCCGCAATCGCTCTAGCACCCCGGCCGGTCTACTTTTTTCATCTGGCGATTCTCCATGATCAAGCTAATCGCATCCCAGCCCGCGATGCCGCACTCGGAGAAGCCCGGCAACAGGGCTTAACCAAAGCGATGCTTCATCCGAAAGAGTGGCCCGATTTTGATCGACTGTTTTCTCCGAGAACCAGTTCCTCGAATCCCGGGGAAGGAGTGCGTGTTTCCTCGGCTCCTTGACAGTGATGCGGTCGCCCGCTGGACTCAGAATTCCCTAGCCACAACCAAGAATGCCCGAGATCATTCTCACGATCGCGGGCTTGCGTCACCGTAAATATAAACTACTCTGTACAGAGAAATTGATTCTCCCGGAGAACCAGCAATGAATGCCGGGCTTTTGCAACAGTTACTCGGAGGTAATCGTACTTGGTCGCCGCCCTGTGTGGTGATTCTCGATGCCGAGGCAGCCGTCAAAACGCCAGGGCCAGATACGATCATGAGCGGCGGCTTAAAAAACTACGCCCCACGCTATTCGACCGGCCGGATCGATGCCGACTCCTGTTGCCTGCTCCGTGAAGAATCAGCACTCCTGGTGATTCAGCAACAGGCATTCAAAGATTCCACTGGAGAAACCTGTCTGAAACAAACCTTGACGATTGTCGACCTTGAGCATGTCGTGGGACTGGAATATAACCACTTTCGGCCACTCGAAGCCATCGGGATTCCCGCACCGCTTCTTGCCGAAGGTCACGAGTATCGACCGGGGACACTCGTTGGCTGAACTCCGGGGTAGCTATCGCCGTTACCCCGGATGGCAGCCGCCCCCGGAAGTCACGGACAAGCAGAAGTACGCAATGTGACTTGGCAATCACAATCGAGACAACTCAGTTCGCCAAGTGGTTGAAGTCGGATTTCGGCACCGCGTCCAGATTGCCGTACAAAGTGATTAACGCCTTGTAAGTTGCCTGCTTGTACAAGTTCCCCAGGGTCGGATAATTGAAGCAGGTGTGCAAGAACAGATCGGTGCCCCCGCCCGCCCGCATCGCCATCATCCCGATGTGAACCAGTTCTGTTGCCTGCTCGCCAATCACATGGACTCCCACCAGCCGGAGATCTTCACGTCGGAACAGCAACTTCAGAAATCCGATATCATCACCGATGATTTTACCCCGGGAGTTCTCGGCATATGTTGCCTTGCCGACGACATAATCGATGCCTTGCGATTTTAAACTTCCCTCCGTTTCGCCGACCATCGCCGCTTCCGGGATCGTGTAAATCCCTGTCGGTAACAGCGGGGGCATCCCCGCCAGAAGATATGCCCCGCAGGCATGGCTGGCTGCCACGCGACCTTGCTCGGCACTTGTTGAGGCCAATGCGGGAAAGCCAACCACATCCCCGACAGCGTAAATATGCGGCACATTCGTTTGAAAATAGTCATTCACGGGTATCAATCCCCGTTTGCCGAGCAGCAATCCCGCTGCCTCTGGATTCAATTGCTCGGTGTGGCTGGTGCGTCCAGCTGCCACCAGCACGGCATCGACCACCAATTCCCGACCACTCGCCAGTTTCAACCGCACATGATCATCGCTCGCCTCGCAAGATACCACGTTCTCGTTCCAGTGAAATTCAATGCCAAGAGCCATCATTGCCCGCTGTAACGTCTCGGAAACCTCTTGATCGAGAAACGGCAGCAACGCATCCCGGCCATCAACGATGTGAACCTTCCGACCCAGCGCCGCAAAGGTGCAAGCATATTCACTGCCGATAATGCCCGCCCCGACGACCGCTAACGACTGGGGCATATGCTTCAATTCCAGAATTTCATCCGAATCCCAGACTCGTGAATGCGCGAAGGGGAACAAAGGCGGCTGAACCGGAGCCGAGCCGATCGCAATAATAATGACTTCACCGTAAAGCCGCTGCTCCCCCTCACCCGCCCCAGCAACGGAAATCGTGTGTGCATTCAGAAAACGAGCCGCCCCATGAATCAGGGGAATTCGCGTCCGTTGAAATAAGCCGAGGATTTCTGTTTGTGCTGCCCGTTTGACCATCCGCTCATGAAATAACAGTTCAGGAATTGTGGCTTCACGCCGCAACGAAAGATCGAGGCCGTACAATTTCCGAGCTTTTAACCCCGATAACGCTAAGGCCGTTTCCCGCAGTGTTTTACTCGGCAAAGTGCCTGTGTTTGCCCCGGCACCGCCCACCACCGCGTTTTTCTCCACCACTACCACCGACTTTCCCAGCATCGCCGCAGTGACCGCCGCATTCACCCCTGCCGGCCCCGCACCAATCACAATCACCTCATATCGCTGTGGTTCTGCCATACGTCGGCTCCGCTCCGTGGCATCCGAGGTTTTAAAAATGCTCGCAACTAAGTGGATGAGTCACACTGAAATCAGGACGGCCGGAGTAAACACTAATAAGCCCAGCGACTCTTAACGGATGCTGATCCGGTTTTGCTGGTCACCAACTGCTTGCTGCTCCCACTGAAGGAGACGCTGTTTCCGATCGATCCCCCAGCGATACCCCCGCAAGCGGCCATCCGAACCGATCAGACGATGACAGGGAATCAGCAAGGCGATCCGATTCCGAGCACATGCCTGAGCCACCGCCCGCTGACACCCAGGTCGCCCCAACTGAGAAGCAACATCGGAATAACTTCGTGTCACCCCCGGAGGAATTTCCAACAAGGCCGACCAAACTCGCCTTTGAAAGTCCGTGCCGTGCAGAAACAACGGCCGCTGTGGCGGTGATTTTCCGACTTCGACTTCGCTCAAAATTGCCTCGAGATCGTCTCGTAAATTTGCATCTCGGCATAATTGCGGCTGATCGCCCATAATCGCCGAGGCCATCGCCACAAGCTGATGCTGCTGTCGCTTGACATCACTTAAAGTTTCGGCAAGCGACAGCCAACAGATCCCTCGGCGATCCCATTCCGCCATCATCGCCGCGCCGAGCTTACAGCGAATTGCATCCCAGCGAATCATTGCTGGTTCCGGGTATTCGCAGGGCTATCGGCCGCCGATCGAGAAGTTGTCGTTGTCGGCTTGGCTGGTTGCTGCCGATTTGTCATCGACCAGATGTAATAAATCAAGATAACCCCCGCCACGCCATACAGATACGGCCAATTATCATCATGTGACGAGAGCAAATACAATACAACACCGATGGAACCCAGAAACATCGCGATCCTGATGATCCAGCCCGCTGCTTCTTTCAAAATCAAATCCCAGCGATCGTGCCGGGTGGCACTGTAGACCAGGCTAAAAATGATCAATAAGATCGGCAAATGAACGTAAATACTTACCTGGGGCAGAAGCACAATCATCACCTCATTTTTCCAGGACCGCGGGTATGTATCCGGAATCGTTCACGTAGCCGATTAACTGTTTTTCCCCGGGTGGGATATCTCCTCCTCGCGGATCACAGGACCCGCCAGGGCATCATAAATCACTAGTAAATTGAGTGCCCCTGCAATCACCGTGTAAACCCAGCCAAGATCCCACAATTTGTTGCTATTCCGAAGCAGTACATTCATTTCAAGTTCGGAAGGAGCTTGCATAAAGTGGCCAAAAAGCCGGGTCGGAGCAGGCCGCTGACCCGGTTCTGGCGGCGGTTCGGTATACCGGTATTGTATTATCGCTGGCCATGCCGCCACACCAATCCAGAACTGCCCCAGATACTGAGGGCGATAATACAACGCTTTCGGCACTCCACTCAGAGAGCCTCCAAACGGTGAAGAAACTGGCGGTAACTCCGACGCATCGGGCAGCCAGACATTCTTCAATTCCCCCAGGGCGAGACCGTAAAAGAACAAGCTGTACAAGCAAAGAAAATACATGATCCCTTTCAGGATTCGCCCCTGAATTACCTGTCCTAACCCGGGTATGAGATAACTCAAAAACGCGGCCAACAAATCCAACTTCTGGGGACTGGCTTGGGATCGACCGGTCATCACGCTGATCTCTCGAGTCAAAAGAATTCGTCATTCCGCAAATTCTATCGATATTAACTTGGCCCCACCAGTGTCGATGACTTCGCACTCCCGCAAAATCTGTACCAGCGGATGAACTGTTTCATCTTCTGCAAGCAATCGCATCATCGCCCGACAAGGTTCTCTGGATAAGACTGGATAAGAAATGAGAACTGCAAAGAAAGCGCGGGGACTGCCTTTCCAGGCTTCCCGAGGCAGGGTAAGATGCACTTTATGGATAAATCGACTTCACTTCCGATGATCGATGAAATGTCGCCGGTCCAACGGCCGGCGTTGCTTGATTGTTCTCCCGAACAATTGCAGTTCTGGCTCAAGGAACGCGGCCAACCGAGTATGCGTACTCGGCAAATCCGTCGCTGGATCCTCCAGGGCCGAGCGGAATCGTTCGCAGCAATGTCCGATTTGCCCCGGCTGCTCCGCGAGCAATTGACCGGCTGCTTCCGCTTCTGGAGTACCGCCATCGAACGGCACCTTGTCAGCGCTGATGGCACTCACAAATTGCTGCTAAAAACACACGACGGCCATCTCATCGAATGCGTCTTAATTCAAGAAGACGGTCGACACACGGCTTGCATCAGCACACAAGTCGGTTGTGGCATGGCTTGCGTTTTCTGTGCCAGCGGCCTGAATGGCGTTGAACGCAACCTGACCGCCGCTGAAATTCTGGAACAGTTGATCCGCCTGCGGAATTTGACACCGCCCGATCGCCGACTCACCCACATCGTCGTCATGGGCATGGGAGAACCCCTCGCCAACCTGGATCATCTACTCGAGGCACTCGCGGTCGCCACCGACCGCCACGGATTGGGTATCAGTGCCCGCCACGTCACCATCTCCACGGTCGGCCTGCCTGCTAAAATTCGCCGCTTGGCTGACCTCAAAAAGCAATATCACCTGGCGGTTTCCCTCCACGCCCCGAACGATTCCCTCCGAACAGAAATTGTCCCCACGAACTGGCACACAGGCATCGCCGCAATTCTTGATGCCGCCGATTATTTCTTCCAGCAAACCGGCCGGCAAGTGACCTTCGAATATGTTGTCCTCGGAGGTAAAAACGATCAGCCACGCCATGCCCGCCAACTTGCCGAGATTCTGCGGGGTCGCAAAGCCCACGTTAATCTGATCCCTTGGAATGAGGTACGCGATTTGTCATTGCAACGCCCACGGCCCCAGGACCTCTCAGGCTTCGTGGAGCAGCTTCGTCGCCACGGGGTGAGCGTCACCGTGCGCCATCGCAAAGGCGCGGACATTGACGCCGCCTGCGGTCAACTCCGCCGCGACTTCAGCCAGCAGGTACAGACGTACCCGCACTCGCCTGCGAAGCCGTTACCAAGCTAACTTCATCAGAATGATTGCATGCCACCACCTTCTGCCGCTCCGCCCACCACCGCCTGGGCTTGAGTGGAACGACCGGTATCCCCGAAACTCCCACGATTCCTGGCCCCGACCATGACCGGCCAGACGAGTGCGATGATGGCCCTCCGCGATCCGGACATCCGGCTTATGCTCCGGGTCCGGGACGGCGATCAGAAAGCCTTCGCGGAACTTGTCGAACGTTATCAGCATCGCCTGGTCGCGGTCATGCATCATCTTGTTGGCAATTCGCAAGAAGCGGAGGACCTGGCACAAGAAGTCTTCCTTCGGGTCTATCGGAACCGTGAAAAATATAGTCCCACGGCAAAATTCGCCACATGGCTTTTCAAAATCGCCAACAACCTCGCCTTGAATGCTCAACGCAACCGTGTCCGCCGTGCCGCTGTTTCCCTCGACACCAACCCGGCCAGTTCCAGCAGTGAATGGCCCGCCCAGCAACTCGCCAGTTCGCGTGATCAACCACCGACTCATCAGTTGCAACAACGAGAACTTGAAGAAGTCATCCGACAGGCACTCAATGAGTTGAACGAGCGGCAACGAATGGCAATTATTCTCAATAAATACGAAGATATGGATTATCAAGAAATTGCCGCAGTGATGGGACTCACGGTTAAAGCGATAAAATCTCTGCTCTGTCGAGCGCGAATCAAACTTCGACAAGCCCTCGAACCGTATATCCAAATGGACAGCACCCCCTCACAATCCCCTGATACGAATGCTCTCGAGTGACTCGTCTCCCGGCAAATCGAGCGTATCGACGGGCTAAAGAGTGATTAGCTTGTCCGGAGTTTCATTGGCTTTCCGGTGGACCGCCGAGACACTGCTCGGGGAGGATAACCGCCGATACTTTGCCGCCACGCACGGTGCAAGAATCAGAATTGAATTCGACGACTCAACCCGCCGGTCTTCCATCAGTTGTGGGTCTGTGAAGGAAGGAACGGATGGCAAACACGAATGAAGCCACCTCGAGCGCTGCCGGCAAGACGTGGGTCACCCGCACTGTCGTCGCCATTATCCTGGCTACCTTCTTCTCGGATGTCAGCCATGAAATGTGTACCGCGGTGTTGCCGATGTATCTTGCAACTGTCGGTCTCGGACCCGCTGCCCTCGGGTTGATTGAAGGCATGGCGGATTTCTTGGTCAGCCTGTCGAAGCTGGCAGGGGGGTATGTCGGTCATCACATCGAACGGAAGCGGCCCTGGGCTTCCCTGGGCTACCTCGTAACAACCGTGGCCACCTGGGGAATCGCCTTTTCCGCTACTCTCTTCGCGGTCTTGACGTTGCGGAGTGCGGCGTGGGTAGGCCGAGGCTTCCGTTCGCCACTCCGGGATTTCATGCTGGCCGATGCCGTCGATCCGAAGTACTTTGGCCGCGCCTACGGATTGGAACGCGCTGGAGACATGTTGGGGGCAGTCGTCGGACCACTACTGGCCTTCGTACTCTTGAGTCGCGGCATCGATTTCCGCAGCATCATCGTGTGGACCATCATTCCCGGACTGATGGCCGCTGGAGTATTTTTCTTTTTCACCACAGACAAGGCTACCCGGATTGCGCCCGCTGCGGGCGACCTCACCGCCAACGCCGTGAAGCCGCCGTTCCCCCGAGCGTTCTGGCTCTTCCTGATCGGTGTCTTTGTGTTCGGTCTGGGTGACTTCTCCCGCACTTTCATCGTCTGGCTGGCAGCAAGGACACTCGGAGAAGACAGCACCACAATGGCGGGCACACTTTCGATGGCCGTACTACTGTACATGATGCACAACTTGGTAAGTGCCATCGCGGCATACCCTGTGGGTCACCTCGGGGATCAGCGGAACAAGCTGCCAGTCCTGGTGAGTGGCTACACGCTCGGGGTTGTGACAAACGGCTTGCTTGCACTATTCAGTGGGAATATTGCTTGGCTGGCCGTCGCCATCGTCTTATCGGGCGTCTACATCGCGATTGAAGAAACCCTTGAAAAAGCAGTGGCTGCCGAGCTTCTGCCTCGAGGACGGAGAAGCCTTGGATTCGGCATCCTCGCCTGTGGAAATGCGGTGGGAGACATGGTTTCGAGCTTTTATGTCGGTCTGTTGCTTGAAGCCGGTTATACCACACTCGCCTTTGCCTGCGCCGCCGGAATCGGAGCGCTCGGCGTCTGCTGGATGCTGTGGTTCCTCTGGCGACAGTCGTAAACGGGCGTTCCTGCCGGATATGGAACATCCGGCTGTTCAGTCGTTCCTACAGACCGGAGAACGGTGATTCACAGAGTCCAGCCCTTTACTTCAGAGCCACTGAAGCCGATGACCCCAGGGGGAGTGTCCTGACCTCGTTGAGCAAGTCCCGCGGGGTCAGGAACAGGCGGGTTGCCCTCGCGGCATGATCATTCGGCAGGCTTGGCATATCCGCTCAGCCCGATGCGGAGGTCGATCAGGCCGTCCTCCTTCAGCCCCAATTCGCTGCCCTTGAGGGTCAGCCAGGCGTTCAACGCGATGGTATCGGCAAAGCCCTTGCTATCCCGGGCCGTTTTCTTGGACACGCCCGGCGTCTTATGGAATGTGTACGTCACCCGCGGGCTGACGGGGATCGTGCGCTCGTTAATTGTGAGCATTCCCTTGCCCAGGCGGTACTCAACGACCCGAGTGACGTTCCCTGTCTTGGCTTCAAGGTCAGGAACCTTAGCCGTATTAACGTCGCCGAGCGATTCGATGCTGAGGGTGAGTTGAGGCGATCGACCGTCGGCGATGAGCGAGGCTAGCACTTTCCGGCTCTGGTCGCCTTCTGTTTGCGGGGCAGAGGTGCAGGCCACGGTGAAGCTCCCGCTGAGACGGCCGTTGTCCACGGTCAGGCTGCCACGCACCGGTTTGCCGTAAAGGAGGCTTGGCCAGGCCCGGCCAGCGCGGTCGCGGATTTCGGCATCGACGGTGACCCATCTGGGCGAGTCGGGACTGAGGGTGTAGGTCTGTCGGGCGGGCGGGACGCTCGAACGGGTATACCGCCGCAGTCCCGCAGCATGCTCGAAGGAGCACGAAATGGCTACAGATTCGTGTTGCCAGGGCTGCTTCACCTGCGGCTCGTACTGGCTGGACCGAGTGAGGTCGAGCATCACGACATAGCCATCGCATGCTCCGCCGCCATACTCGGGCTGCACCGCATTGCGGGTGGGTGTGGTTACGGCCCGCTCGGCTTGCGTGACCTCCTTGACGGCGCTTCCGACAAAGAGGACACGCTCCTGACCCTGAATCTTGCCGCTGATCATGCCCCAGCTGGCCTTGTCGTAGGATACCTCCGCGACACCAGCCCCAGGGACGACCGAGCAGTAGCGAACTCCGGTAAGGTCAGGACGTAGTACGGCGATGTACTCACCAGTCGGAGCGGCGGATCCACTCAGTTTGTTGCCGGTTTGCCACAGGCCGAAGGCCGAGCGGCCTGCGATCAGGACCGAACCACCGTCGGACAGGGTAAGGTTATCGATCCACACGCTGTTCGGCTTGTTGACGTCGCGGTAGGCCAGCCACAAGGTCCAATCCCGGACCTGGTAGGTGGTTGCCTCGAGGCGAATCAGGTAGGCACAACTCAGGACGCCGGCTCCGGCTGCGGTAATGCCCAACCCGCGTGGCCGCACCGGGGCGTGAATGTCGTAGGGCTCGCGGGTCATGACGCTGTTACCTCCGTCGGACCAGGCGTACAGGAGAATGTCGCCATTGTGGTCGTGGGTCACGAAGCGGACGGCGCTATCCGAGACCAGGCGGAGTGAGTCGATGCCGACGTAGGGGCCGCCCCAATCGTAGAGCTGAAGGCGCAGTTTGCCGTCGGGCTGGTAGACTTTGAGCGTGGGGCAACGCCACGGCTCACGGCCGGTGGGGGAGTGGTGTTCCCCGCCGACGATCATCGAGCCGTCGTGGAGGCTGACCGAACTGGTTTTCCGGGGGCCGCCCGGGATCGTCACTGCCATGCGCAGCTTACCCTCGCCATCGTACTCACGCCAATCCGCAGACCGGAAGACGATGTGACCCTCGGGAGTCACACTCACTTGAGGCGCGTCCGAGGCACCCTGGATGTGACGGACCCACAGCGTCTGGGACGCATCGGGGCTGAGCTTGGCGAGGAACGCCTGGTGACAGGAGGCTTTGGCGGTGGGCACGCCACCCAAGACGGTCGCTTCCTCGATGATTCCGCCAAGGTGCCGGATACGCTCGGTGGCCCGACCTGCCAGATAGATGGCCCCGTCTGCTCCCACGGCCGCACCGGTGATGGCACCCGCCGTCCACGGCAAGCGGTACGCCGCCACCAGCTTTTTCAGATCGGGAGTGAGAACGACGATGAAGCCGGTCACGCCCTCGTGTCGCCAGGACGGCCGTTCGAAGAGCGGCTTGCCTTCCTTGTCGGTCTTTGCTTTGCCGTTCTCCATCAGGGGCACAGGCTTGGGAGGTGAGGGCGGCTCGGTATCCCGGCCGAGCACCTTCACCGGGATCGGCAACTCCAGGGTCGGCCCCAGGACGTTGCCGGCCAAAACGATCGTCCCGTCTGGCCGGATGCCGCCGCCGACCAGCCACTCGTCGCCCTTACCACCGAGGAACGTGGCGGCCAGGGGTTCGGCCCGGTCGGGCAACTCGGGCCACTTTTTGGCCGAAGATTTTTTATCCTCAGCCAAGGCCCAGGTGAAGCCGAGACAACACGCGGACAGCCCCGTGATCACCAGCAAAATCACGTTTCGCATCGTGGAGATCCCCTCTGATTTTAACTTCGATTGGATACCTTCGTGACCAGACGTATTATTATGATCCCATTTCGGGTGATCATCCAGTACTTCCATCAAAGTGACTACATAATGTCTTCTCAAAGAGTGCAGGGACTCTAGCGACTAGAGAAAATCAGTGGGCTTCACTCTACCAATGCCAACGCTGTTCCTTGATCCGTCAGAGATTGATCATTCCAGTGTCGAATATCGTTTGGTGACACCAAAGTCGAGTCTCCTCACTCGTTCTGAGGCGGCGGAATTAATTTTCCGGAGTATTACCCCATGAATAGCCGCTTGTCGATCGGCTTGATTGTAGTCCTAACGTCTGCAACTTCGCTAGGATGGAGCCTGCGGGCTGCGACCTGCCAACTCCGCGAATCGCAGACCGGACGCCGGCCCATCTTCGGCACCACCGTCAAGGCGGCCTGGCTGGGCAATGACCTGTACTTCGCCATCCGCTGTGACGACCGGCCGAAGGAGAAGCCGAACCCCACGGCCACCCGAACCGATGATGCCGCGCTGTGGTACGGCGATGCGGTCGAATGACTCATCGAGACGGAATCCCACTCGTATTATCAGATCGCCATCAGCCCCAATGGGTTCGACTGTGTATCCGCGACGACGGCTCGGAATACTCCGCGTTCTCGCCGACTGGGTCGGAAACGTTCCACGACGTGATGAAGTTCGCGATCTTCTACGACGGCAACTTCATCCAGTTCGACCACGGCCCGCGAGACGATGATTTCCTCGAGAGCCTGCGGGTGATCGATGAATTCGCCCGCACCGGCAAACGAGCCGAGGGCCTGGCTGCCAGCATCGCCGCCGCCGACCGCACCTCGATTACCGGGGCCAGCGAGTATGCTGCCTTACTCGGCATCGCACGCATCCAAACGCGCCGACGCCAGTTCGATGAAGCCCAGAAAACGCTCCAGCGCGCCGAACCGGACCGATTGCAGGGCTACTGGCGACAGAATTTCCAGCAAGCGCTCGATGCCGTGGAGAAAGCCCAAGCCGAACCGCAAAAATAGGCAGATCCGGCCTTTTTCGCGTCGTCTGATCCACAACCTTTGCTGGCAAGCCCCACAGCGAAACCAACCGCAAACTGTTGTCGCTCGACCGAAGAACAGGTCGCGAAGCAACGCCTGGCCTTCAGGCGATTGCTCGTGCTGGGGGGTGTGACCAGCCCAATTCGCCAAAGAAGACGTGCAGTGCACTCTCATCGTGGCAATACGAGTGTGAGGCCAATGATCTCCCAGGGAGTGAGAATGAGGTCTCACGGAAGACGACACTGAGGCGGCAGGCCGCGACGCTGACTTCCACACTTCCCCGCAGAAGCAAGGCTGTTTGTTGCGAAAAGGCTGAGCAAGCGACAAGTTAAAGCTATTGCCTCAGTATCTTGACGCACCTGGTTGAGAATGATCAGGATCCGTTCACGGTCCAGAAGTCGCTATAATACGTCAACGTGAGTGCGGCGATGAACGCGACGGATGGATCGAACCGCGGCGGCCGGGGTGTGAACTAGCTGTTGGCTGGTTGAGAATCGGAGTGAACCCGATCCCGGCGGATGCTGTCCATTGGTGAGATCGATCACGCGACCCGGTGCGCGAGCAGAACGGTCAAGGTCAAACGGTGTCTGACGTTGGGCAGGATGTTCCTGCCAATCGTTTGACTGTGATGGATTAAGCAACGTAATCTGGATATCATTTTTACTGAATGAGGGCAAACGTATGAAGCCAGAATGCGTCGGTGATTGCTACGATTTCTACAAGCGGTCGTTCCTTGCCGAACTCTTCCCAAACAAGCAGTTAGTCGCGTTTCCGATGCCAACCAAGCCTTGGCGTAATGAGCATATCAAGTCGCTATACTCCTCACTTGTCGGAGTGAAAGTTATTCAAGACGACTTAGTGCCCGACGCTGCCGAACGAACTGACTATTTTAAGATCGCTAATAATCCTGATTATATGTCGAAGGACATCTTCTTCGATCCAGACATCGGCTTGCATTTGAATCGGTGTTCGCGTCCGCGGCATTTTGATGAGTACCTGTTCCGCGACGACTTGGAGTACGTACTCCCACGCGGTTCTACCCGTGTGGCGGTGGTTTGCGACAAAAGCATCAGTTGCCACAAAGATATTACGTATCACACAAAGGAGCAGCTAGATTCCTTTCTGGGAATTGAGTTTTCTGCGTTCGTATATCACGCTGAGGTTGCTATGGTTGTCCTGTCTCGAGATGAAAGACGTATCTGCTCTTTGCATTCACGCGCTGCAAATCTGCCGTATTTGCCGTTCGATCGCCTCTTGCTAATGACAGAACCATCGACGTATTTAGATACGCATTTATTTCTTGAACTGATGGTGCAGCAAGGCACCGATGTATTCTGGGCAACGTACGATGGTGGCTATCCCGGCTACAGTGGCTACGCCGGCGTGATCAAGTTCGCAGACCGCTTTTGGTCCTATAGCGACGAGGGGCAATTTGGCGGACC
>Ga0209017_10000383_pt1 | contig 44684 bp, 35 predicted proteins | sample YNPBryunderm2012_FD_185812 | JGI IMG/M metagenome (GOLD analysis project Ga0209017, IMG submission 185812) | Anoxygenic and chlorotrophic microbial mat microbial communities from Yellowstone National Park, USA - YNP Bryant MS undermat 2012... ...
CGATGGCCAGGGAGCGATTCCGGGGAGGATCGCCGGAGAACAAGAGATCGACGGTGTAGCGGGGGGCGGAAAGCCCGTACTTCCCGGCTAGATTTTCCGCGGAGGGAGTCTCGTCGATATATTCCGTAGCTTCGAGCCGAGCGAACGTGCCCGTGAATTGTTCTGCCTTGGTGGAGTCCGTGGGGCTTGTGATCGGCTCGGTTAATTCCCAGGATTTGCCGCTTGCCGGTTGACGGAGGGTGAACCCGGGGTGCCCGGCAGGGCGAATTGCCACTCGTTCGAGTCGAGTATCGGCGGTATCGAAGAGTCTACGGCCGCGATAAGCGAGAGCCGGCCGGTCAAGTTTTTTGTAGATGGCATCCTCGAGCAAATTGACTCGGGACCGGCCTGTGACTCGGACCGCGAAGCGGGGGCTTTCGGGGGAGTCCCGGCCAAGCTCGTAGATGATGGTGCGTTCCGGGGCGGGGGGATCGCCTTCAACCGTTTTGGCTTGCAGTTTGACCGTGATCGTAAAGCCGGACGGAGGGAGCAGCCCGAGCTCCTTGAGTTTGGCTTCGTCCGGAGCATCGAGGCGTTGTTCTCCTTCGGTCTGCCAGCGGCTCATGTCTTCGACAAGTTCTGAGACCGTGCTGGCTTCGGCAAGCATGTCGCCGACGTACCAGCGATCCTGTCGGGCGTCGAAATTTTCAGCTTGCGGATTACCGGGTTTGCGTGTCAAGACAAACGGTGCTTGGCCTGGCCGTTGGATCGTAAGCGATTGCACGGCAGCGGTGTCAAAGCGAGCCACTCGAGGATCTCGTAATGTCTGTGGGTTGCTGAGCCAATCTGAAAGCCGATCGGTCCGGATTTCAAAGACCAGATCATTTCCTTCCAGTTTTGCGTAACGGTATTCTTCGGTCGTAATTCTTGCCGGTGGCGGCGGCGCGAACGGCTGTGCCGGAGGAGGATTGCTGGTCCGGGTCACGGTTCGAGAGACCTTCCCCAGCAACAAGGTGGTCGCCCGGCCGTCACTGTGCTGCACCCGGATCGTGAAGGCAGGGGTTTGGCCAGCACCGAGGCCGGAGTCAACTGGCGGCTGGCTGACAAATTTTTCGACCCAGAGATCAGCAACGGCTGTCAGCACGGTGCGGAGCTTGCTGGGTTCAATCGCATCGCGGATCGACAACGGTTTATTGTCGCGGGTTTCTGAAAGTTCCAGTTCCCAGGCTAGCGCCAGATCGTCGGCGGAAACGGCGGGTTCTGCGGTCGGGCGGCTGGGATCGCGGCGGGGTAAGGGTGTCGGGGCCACCCGCTTTACCAGGAACGAAGTGTGTTGCGGCTTGTCGGCATGAATGTGAATGGCCTGAAAGGCATCGCCAAGAACGAGAACTCGGCCACTGTCGGGAGTGGTGCCGGTGAAAGGATCGCTGGACTTGCCGCCGGTGAGGCGAAGACGGGTCGCATCGGGGAATAGCTGCCGGCGTCGATAGACCTCGGGGGAACGGGATACCAGCGGATAAACATCTGGGCCGAGTTGCAGCACTTCCGGGAGATTATCAATCTGGACAAAAGTTGGTCGGGAGAACTGGGATTCCTCACGATTCGGCTTTTTGTCACTCACCGGCGGCTGACCGAAGCGTAAAGTCATGGCTCGATTGTCGAGGTGAACGATGACGCGAGCAAATTTCTGTTCCGGGGCCAGGCCGTAAGGGGACAAGTCGGTGGTTTCAGCCGTGATCGATATCGGGATGAAGCGGGTTTGTAAGCTGCACAGCAGATTCAGCAACGCCGACACCTCGGTGGTGCGGACGGGCCAGTTGCCATCTTGATTCCAGCGGCCATCACTCGAGCGGGTGAGGGTCAGGGGAGCCGCCCCCGGTGGCATCAATTCCAGCTTTTGAATCGCTTCCGGCCGTAATGCTTCCAAGAGCCGGATTGCTTGGGAGTCGGCGGGGGAATTCTGGGCGGCCGGCCGCCAACCGGTTTGTTGCAGCAGTTGATCGCCGTAAAACAGCCAGGCACCGCAAGTGGCGACGAGCAGAAGTAGCAGGAAAGTGATAAACCAGCGCATGAGAGGTCCCGTGTTCGTAGAAGTTCGGCTAGGGGATGCAGAGGGCGACTTGCACCCCGGGGCCAGGGATTATCAACGGATTTTTCGCAGCATCAGTACGATCAACCCGAGGTAAATGCACAGGAGCGGCATGCCGAGGAATGTTCCCCAGCGCCAGGCAACATACTCTCGTTCGCTTAATTCGACGCGGGGATAACGCCATTTTTTGGCTTCCGGGGCATCTTGCGGCAGCCGATCGTCGCGGCGGAGGAGCCAGTTCACAGAATGCAACAGCAAGGTTTTTGCTCCGGGAGACAACTGTTTGCCCGTGAATAAGCCGCCGTGGCCGTAGACAAGAATTCGCACGGTGGGCCGGGACGTTTGCTCGGCGACAAGGGTTATACCAAGTGCGGACAATCCGCCGTCGAAAACGGGCAAGATAGCTGCCAGTTGCTGCTGTTCGGGGTACGGTGGAGGAATGATCCACTCGGCCGGTACCGGTACTTCCACGGCGACCCCGACTGGAAATGGACCCCGCCGCTCCTCGTCGCGAGTTCCGACCCGAGGATCATCAGGCTTTGGCGGTTCGAATTTCGGCATGTAATCGTCGAAGGCCAGCGGCCGGGATTCATTCCAGGCGAGATGTGTGGTTTGTAAGACCTCGGCTGCGAATGGCAGTCGATCGGCAAATCCGGGGGCGAGGTAGACTGGACGGAAGCCACTGCGGCGGATTTCCAGGGGGCGGTCGATGGATCGGGTGGTCACCTGCAACGCCGTCGTGACTGGATTCGCGGGTCGGGCTGCTTCCGGATCCGGAAGCGGTGGCAGTTCCAGGGGGGGAACTTGCACCGGCACGCCGAGAGTCTCGTTTTGCCGCTCGGCAATCGCTTCCTCTTCTTTGAAGGTGATGATGGTTTGCCGACCGAGTTCGATGCCGAGCCGGGGAAGCATTTGCTCGACAAGATCCGGGCCTTGATCAAAGCGATCACCGGGAATGTCGAAATTTGTCGGACCGAGGGCAAACAGCACCGGCTTGCCGGCCGCGACAAACTCGCGGATGACCTCAGCTTGTTCTTTCGAGAGATTGAAGAGCCCGGGCGGGATCACGCCGCTGCGATTCCAGCGGGCAATATCGAGCACGGTTAGCCGGGGGACGATGAGCAAATCGCTGTCGGCGACATATTGCCGCAGTTTGGCTTGGACGTCTGTAATGCGGCGGTTTTCCACGGAACGCTCATCGCCAAGCAGCGCCTGATACTTGGCCGTAGCCTCGGCGGACGCCTGGCTTAAATTCTCAACATCTTCCTTTAACAGGCGGAGAGTTTCATCGACCGCTCGTAAGACCAGTGTCCGCTCTTCTTCACTGGTAAAGGGCCGATTCTCTGGTAGGCGAAAGAGCCGATTCAACTCGGACAGTGGTGCCGTGACGGCCTCGGCTCGGCGTTTTGTAAGCAGTTCCAGTCGTTGCTCGCGGTCGGCGAGGATGGCATCGAATAACTCTTTCCGAGCCTCCGCGCGATCGAGTTCATTTTCCTCGTACGTGTCTGCGGCTGGTTCGAGTTCGCCGCGACCACCCCAGCCTTTTTTCAGAATAATGTCGGTGACGGCAAAGCCGTTCGATTCGAGGGCCTGGCGGAGGCCGGCAGCGCTATATTCTTCAAAGACTTCCCGTGATGTCAGGTAAGGATGGATGACGGCCAGGGCCACGCGTGGTTGGCGGTCTTCAAGGGCCAGCACTTTGCGAACGAAGGTCTCACGGCCTTGCGGGATGAGCACCAAATTCCCTTTACCGGCGACACCGGGGGCGAACGCGAGCCCGCCAACCAGAATGCCCACGCGTTCCCGCTCTTGGGGCGATGCTTCTCGAGATGCCGTTTTGTCCAGTTGATAAAATTCCGAGAAACTCATCCGTGTGATGGCCGCCGGATAAATCAAGGACTGTCCGGGATCAGCCGGATCGGGGAGTGCTGCGGTTCCGGCCAGTAGGGCGTCACGGGCCGGAATTCGCCGGACTTTACCGTCGGCATAAAAGAAGATGCTGTTTTCCGGAGCATCGCGAATCACCTCCGCCAGTCCCGGACGGGTTCGGGTTAATTCGCGGAGGGTCCGCTCATAACGCTCATCTTCAACGTCGAGAACGACCACATTGAATTGCGGTCCGAATTCTCGTAATTGATCGACGAGATCCCGCACTTTGTCGACGACCTTCCGCTCGGCAGCGTAGTCGTAAGCGTCGGGCTTCTCGGACAGCGTTCCTCCGGTCTTGTGCAATTGCAGTACCACGATTGTCGTGGGAACATCCGTGCGTAGCTTGCTCAATTGTTCCGTCAGATCGGCAGGTAACGTGAATTGCTGATCACGGGTCAGGTCAAACCGCTCATAATGACGAAAAGAATAAGTATTGACCAGCACCAGGAGCGTGGTAGCCAGGACAATTTGTGCCAGTGCATTACTTCCGATCAAGGTTTTTCGCCCGGCGACCAGCCATAAACCGCTGAGAAGTTCAGCAAGCAGCCAAAGGACAAGAACAGCCGCTCCGCCGCCGAGCAGCCAGACCGTGACCTGAGCAAATGGATCCTCGCCGCCTGTCGCCAAGCCGCGGAGTAAGTCGAATGTCCAGGTCTCCACTGCGGGCAAGCTCGTCGATGCCAGAACAGCCCCGGCGGCGACGGCCAAGATCGCTGTTAATCCGAGAATGCGTATGATGAGCCGGAAACGGCTGCCCAGCGTGATACGCTGGCGAACGTCGGTGCGGTGCGATGTCGGTTCTTGAGCCATAATGGTTTTCTCACCTGGCAATGCTGAGTGATCTCGACCCCGGTGTGACCCGCTGCTCAATCAGGCTCGGAGCCTTCGAGCTTCCAGCGAGCGGACCGTCAGAAACAGCGAGAAAACGGTCATGCTGAGATACAGCACCAATGGCCGGGTATCGATCATGCCCCGAGTAAAATCATGGCGAAAATGTTCTGGCACGCTGATCACATAAATGATCTGGGAAATTCGCGTACCGCTGGTCAGATCTGGCCGCCAAAATGCAGCAGCCACGAACACAAGCGAAACGACCAGGGCGATCATCGCCGCGACCAGTTGACTGCGAACCAGGCTCGAGACAAACAATCCGATCGCCAAGAACATGGCCCCGGCGAGCATTGCCCCCAGATACGAAGTCAGCACCGGCCACGGATCAATGCCCGCTTCCCAGGTCTGCCAGTCGAGATTGGTAAGGATCGGAACATAGGCCAATGTCGGCAGCCATAATACCACGTAGAACATGAAGCAGGCAATATATTTGCCCGCAACCACCTGCCAGTCTCGGATGGGCGCGGTGAGCAATAATTCCAGGGTGCCCGTGCCACGTTCCTCGGCGAGCAATCGCATTGTTAACAGCGGCGGAATGAAAAGAAACACCAGCCAGAATTTCTCATCGCCAAGCAGGAGTTGCATCGGATATTCCGCGCCCCGTGGGCCGGATTCTGTTAAGGCGTTGAGTGTCAGGTAAAAAAGGTGGCCGGTGACCAGCAAAAATACCGCCAAGGTAACGTAAGCGATCGGCGACAAGAAGTAGGCGGTGAATTCGCGACGAATTAAACTGAGCAACGGCCGCATCATGATCGATCCTGACAGAAATCGGGTCATTCGGAAATTTGTGGTTGTTGGACTGATCGTCCTCGGGAGAAATCGCCAGCACTTGGGTTTTGCCCGAGGTCGATCAGATTCCTTCCTGGCCCGTCAGTCGGACAAAAATTTCTTCGAGATTCTGATTCCGGTGCTTTTTCCGGACATCGGCTAACGTTCCGTCCTCCACGACCTGACCTTGATTGATGATGATCACCGAATCACAAGTCATTTCGACTTCTGAAAGAATATGAGTCGAGAGCAGCATGGTATGTTCACGACCGAGTTCCCGAATCAGTTTTCTGGTTTCGCGGATTTGCGACGGGTCGAGACCGGCGGTTGGCTCGTCGAGAATTAGTACAGGGGGATCAGCTAGCAAGGCATCTGCCAATCCGACTCGCTGACGGTATCCTTTGGAGAGGGTGCCGATCAGTTGCCGACGAACGTCTCGCAACCAGCAGCGTTCGACAACGAAGTCGATCCGTTTCCGCCGGGTCCACCAGCCGAGACCTTTCAATCCCGCACGAAATCGCAGATATTCTTCAACACGCAATTCCGGATAAAGGGGACAGTTTTCCGGCATGTAGCCGATCCGCCGGCGAACTTCGATCGGATCGGAAAAGACATCTTTTCCGGCAATCCAGGCTCGTCCCGAGGAAGCGGTTAGAAAACCGGCAAGGATCCGCATGGTTGTCGATTTTCCGGCTCCATTCGGACCGAGAAAGCCAACCACCCGACCCTTCGGAACTTCAAAGGAGATGTCCCGTACGGCCGGATATTCGCCATAATATTTCGTCAAATGCTCGACAAGAATCATCGATCGCTCCAACCCGGTGGGGAATCGTTTGCTGGCACGCATTACCCGGTCGGATCGAATGAACAAACTTTATAGATAGAGAAGTTGTATGGGATTGGCAAGCGTTGATGATTTGCGCAGTAGGTCTGACATCTCTCGGCTCGTCAATCATTTCTCACCCCCGGTAGAATCGAGAGCGCCTCTTGAATCCAGGACAGAGAGTCCGACTGTAAACAAGGAAGGCGTGGACACAGCACTTGTGCCGTGGTCATGCGTGGCTCCACTTTCTCGTAATCGAGGCATGTAGTGATGGCGGACTCTTCCCGCAGGCTATTAGCAATCGTGGTTGGTGGCGGACCGGCACCGGGAATTAACGGGGTGATTTCATCCGTCACGATTGAAGCGATCAATCAAGGGATCGAAGTCATCGGCATTCGCGATGGATTCAAACATCTTGTAGCTGGTGACTTAAGTCAAATTCGGCCATTGAAAATCAATGATGTGGTCCCGTACTACAATCGCGGAGGGTCGATGCTTGGCACCAGCCGGACAAACCCGGCGAAAAACCCGGCGGATTTGGAACGTGTCATCGATGGCTTCACTCAGCTTGGGGTCAAATATTTAGTGACAATCGGCGGAGATGACACGGCGTTCAGCGGCAGCCAGGTCTATAAAAAAGCGAACGGGACAATTAAAGTTGCCCACGTTCCGAAAACGATTGATAACGACTTACCGTTGCCGCCGGGCACGCCGACGTTCGGCTTTGAAACGGCTCGGCATATCGGCGTGGAGATTGCCCGCAGTTTGCATGAAGACGCACGAACCACGGGCCGGTGGTATCTCATTGTCAGCATGGGCCGGGCCGCGGGCCATCTTGCCTTGGGCATCGGCAAGGCTTCGGCCGCGACCGTCACCATCATCGCCGAAGAGTTCCGCGGCCAGCCGGTCACACTCGATGTGATTTGCGACATCATAATCGGCTCGATGATTAAACGCAAAGCCGAAGGTAAAAACTACGGCGTTGCCATCTTGGCGGAAGGTTTGATTGAAAGCATTGGCGAAAAAGGACTGATTCAGGCACTCGGCGATGAACTTAGCCGCTATGGAAATGTCGAACGCGATCCCCACGGCCATCTTCGACTTGGCGAAATCGAATTCGGCCGGATGATCCGTTATCGGGTCGCCGAACGGCTTAAAGCCCTGGGGCTTTCGGTGATGATGATCGACAAAGATCTCGGCTATGAACTTCGCTGTGCTGACCCGATTCCTTATGATGCCGAGTATACCCGTAACCTCGGATACGGTGCCGTGAAGTTTCTCAATTCGCCTGAGTCCGATCATTACGGTGCCATTATCAGCTTCGTTGGCGGCAAAATGGTCCCGCTGAAGTTCGATGATATGATCGATCCGAAGACCAGTCGGATGCGTCCGCGGCTCGTTGATGTTGAGAGCGAAACTTATGAATGTGCCCGGCGGTACATGCTCCGGCTGGAGAAAAGCGATTTTTCCGACCCCGAGCAGTTGGCAAAACTCGCCAAGATCGTGAAACTCACCCCGGAACAGTTCCGAGAACGGTTCGAGTATCTAGTCAATTAGCCATGCGTCACCGAGGCGGCTTTGCCGATGACCTAGCCAGGAAGCGGTCCTGATGGTCTGGGAACTGGGTGGGAGATCCACGGCCGCCGCCCGGAACATGTCTCGACGCTTCGGGGAATAAAAGTTTGAGTACCAGACTCATACTTTGCAGTGCGAAGGCGAATCGAGAGGCCGACTTCTGATTCGTGTCCGTGTGCTGTGATGTGTCCGCTTGGAGAGTTGCGGCGATGGTGTATAGTGCCCTGGCGGATTTCGTAGTTTTTCTCCATCTTTTATATGTCGGCTACGTCGTGATCGGCCAAGCAGTGATTGTCGTTGCCGGGACATTTCGTACAGCTTGGGGGCGAAACCCATGGTTTCGCTTTTCGCATCTGGCAGCGATCGGAATCGTGGTCGTGGAAGAGTGTCTCGGCTGGGTTTGTCCGTTAACCCGCTGGGAGCAACAACTGCGGGAACTGGCGGGGCAGCCCTGGCGTGCCGACACCTTCATGGCTCGCTTGGCCCATGAATTATTGTTCAGTAAGGATTTGAATTACGACTGGCCGCCGATCATGTTTACCACGGTGCATATCGCCTTCGGTTGTCTGGTCTTCCAAGCATTTTTGATGTATCCGCCACGGTGGTTTTGCTGGCGGGACGCCGCCGAATCTGTCCGTGGTCAATCGGCTTCTGATTCATCGTCCGCTTGACAGATTGGCGACGGGCTGCCAGCGTGTCTGTGACCTTCGTTCGCATCGACTCCAGAAATCAGGACACTCGACCATGATGATCCTTCGCGCTAACACCGCCAAAGAATTGATGAATCCCGGGCCGTATTCCATCGCAGCAGATAGCACCGTGGCGGCGGCAAGTCATTTCCTGACATCCCGCGGATTCGGTGCCGCCGTGGTCATCGACGAAGCGGGACATCCGATCGGTGTCGTCACCAAAACCGATTTACTGATCCACGAACGGGAAAAAGCACCGGGAACACCGGAGGCCACCGTCAAAGAAGTGATGACCCCGGCTGTTTTCTCGGTTCGTGAGGATACACCAGCTCACTCCGTGGTCGAACAACTCCTGGTGTTAAATGTTCATCATCTATTTGTGGCCGACAAAGACGGAACCATCGTCGGTGTGATCAGCCCGGTGGATGTTCTGCGCCGGCTTGAACATTGATCCTGTCATGACAGGCCAGGCGTGTGCGGAGCCTGGGGCAGACACACTCCGATCATCACAGGTTCCGGTAAAATGTCTTCAGAACGATGCCAAGATAATTCAGAAACCCGGCACAGATCACGCCAAGGAACAAAACCATCCAGATATTAAAGGCCCACTGGTAGGCGGAGCACTGACAACCGCCGGGATAAGGATCAATCGCTTCCGAGGATTGTTGATCTGGTGCTGTGGCCATGGCAAAAACTCCAAAAAGGTGAGGCAAAGTCATCGAACCTTGGCTGATAACTTACGTTCAACGTTTCCCTGAGAGTTTTTCAGCTGCCAAGAATTAGTATCGCCCGTCGAACGGTGTTGATTCAGCTTGCAATCGATCATCCAATTGGATTTTACACCTTTTGTGCGGCAGTGAGTCCGGTTCTACCGGTGAAAGGTTTCCGAACTGTGCAGAATATGATTCGTGACAGTGCTGGGACTCCTGAATCTGTTTCTTACCGGCGTCATGGACTTTTGACGCTCGCGCAACCAGAAACGGTCAGCAGAGAACGTATCGAATGATTCAATTCGGGGTCCAGAGGCTTAGGGGTGTCTCAGGCAAATATGTGATGAAGCAATTTTTCCTGCAGGTGAATTGGAGTTGATAGAATGTTATTTAGTGCTCGTGGGTGATGAGAAGCGACAGAGTCGGCCACTCTCCAGGGACTGGTTCCTCCTGATGTGTTGGTGGTCATGGACATTCGCACGCCAAGCGACTTGATTCACGTGATCCGGGAATGCGGCTTGTCTTCACCGGAACAGTTTCGTCACGCCGAGGCGGCGATCTCCGGGATTTCCGATCTTTCGGCCTGCGCCGAGCCTCTTTTCCAGATCGGCCTTCTTACCCGATATCAGTGTTTGAAGATTCGTGCGGGGCGACTCGAGGATTTACTCTTCGGGCCGTATTTGCTTTTGGAGCGGATCGGGGAAGGCGGCATGGGCAAGGTGTACCGTGCCGTGCAGCACCCCGTCGGTCGCATCGTCGCCATTAAAATGGTACGCCCGCAATTGTTGACCAACCGGATGGTAATCAGCCGGTATAAACGAGAAGCTCGGGCGGCGGCTAAGCTGGATCATCCGAACATCGTCAGACTTTATGATGCGGATGAAATCAACGGCCGCTATTTTCTGGCGATGGAATACGTTGACGGCATCGATTTGTCGCGAATGGTTAAGCAATTCGGCAATCCTCCGCATCAGGGACTGGCGGATTATCACGAAGCGGCGGAATATATCCGTCAAGCGGCACTTGGCTTGCAACACGCACACGAGCACGGACTCGTTCATCGTGACATTAAACCCTCAAACTTATTAGTGTTCGGGGAACGTCCTCTGTTCGGCACGTCCGGGAAAGCGACCGTCAAAATTCTCGACATGGGGCTGGTCCGCTCGATCCTGGAACCGGACGATCCCACATGTACCGAGTTAACCCGGGATGGTACGGTTGTCGGCACCCCGGATTACATGTCGCCGGAACAAGCCAAAAACAGTAGCACGGTCGATCCACGGGCCGATCTTTACAGTCTCGGCTGCACCTTGTATTTTTTGCTCCGCGGTCAGCCCCCCTTTCCGGTGGGAACGCCGGTTGAAAAGCTGATGCGGCATCAACTGGATCCACCACCGAATCTTCGGGAGGCGCGTCCGGATTTACCCGAAGGTCTGGTGCAGATTGTTGAACGATTACTGAAAAAGAAGCCGGCAGAGCGTTACAGTTGCGCGAACGATGTCGCGGTGGCCTTGGTGCCGTTTACACCCCAGGGATCAGTCAACGGCGTGGAGCGGGGGACGGGCGAGGCGGATTCGACGGGCCGCTCCCCGGTGCCCTTGGTTTCCCTGGAACCGGAACCGGTGCCGACCCATCTGGAGACCCCGGCGGGGAGCCTGCCAGTAACGGCTCAACCTGAATCGTCCACGCCGGGACGCGGCACCGCGACATCCCGTTCGCCGGCAACGCTACGGCCAGCGCCTGCTCCGATAACAGCACCGAGTTCGCCGCTTCCCGAGTCAGGGCGAATGCCGGCGAGTTCGGCGTTGCCAAACCGAGCCTCCGGTCCGAGTTCTAAGGCCACAACACCAGTCAGCGGCCCTGTTTCGGTCCGTGTTCGCCCGGCGGTGGTGTCTGCCCCGCAGCAGAATGAAATCGTGGAAGCAGAAGTGGTACGGATCGAGAATCCGGGGAGCTCATCAAGCCCGGCGGGACAAACGGGTCGGCATCGCTTACCGGCATCCCGAGCAACCGCAAGCGAACGTCATCGGAAACCATCGACCGAGACAGTGCCGGATCATCGTCATCAGCGGATCCTCTATGGAGCTGCTGCTTTTTTTGTGGTATCGATCATTTTTTTGATCGCAGCGCTCATCTATCGTTCTTCGCGGAACAGTTCCGACATCTCCCCTCCCGATTCTCTCCAGCCGCCGCCAACACCGACGTCGGCTGGTGAATATGTGCCCCCCGCGCCGCTGCCGATTTATGCCAACTTAGCCTCCCCGCGACAGGTGATCCCGGCTGAAGCCGATGCGGTGATGATGATATTCCCTCAACCGTACTGGCAACGAGCCCGTACTGAGCTTCCAAGTAGCAGCCGATTGAAGAACTTGTTGCAGCAACTTACGGAACAAACGCAGTTCGATCCGCAAATCATGGATCGACTGACCGTTTGCTGGATGCAGGGTGGACAGCATATTCTGGCAGTGGGAGAAGGAGAGTTCCTGACCCCGGAATGGGTCAAAAAGCTCGACGGATTGCCGAGTCTTTCATTGCCTGGTGCTCCCAAAGCGACACGGCGGATCCGCTTGTTTTCTGCCAAGAATCCCTGGGCAGGGTTGGCGACCACGACGGCATTGATCGGTAATACGGGATATGCCATCGCCGACAAGCGTGATATCCTTCACACCTATGCTCGACAACTGTTACTCCTTGGGACCCGTGCTCCGGTTGCCAATTCGGAATTGCTTGTTCAGATGCCTTCACCTAGCGATCCGAGTCGACCTCTCGCCACGTTTGTGGCCATGGAAAGCTGGAAGTTACCCAGCGGAAAAACTTTGAAAGAGTTCGGAATTCGGCAGGCAGTGCTGAAAATCCACCTCGGCAGTGAATTTGATCTCGAGCTTTTGCTGGCTGGTTCTGATAAAGCGGCCGTGGAATCATTTCTCGAAATCGAACTCGGGCAAGAATTTCCGAAGTGGAAACCTGTGATCATCGGTTTCCGGCAAACACCCCGTCGGACAAGCCTGCCAAAATCCACAGGCTGGGAGACCCGTACAAGCACACGGGTAGCCTGGGGGCCGTTTCATACCATGGTGGACAACTTCATTCCCTGAGTTTAAAGCGGTCTTTCGTGGTTGATTCGTGACAGCCGAGTCTTCCTTTGAGAATCTGTCGGATACCGTTCTTTTTGAACCAGTTTTGCGGCTGCTACCTCGATCAACGGGAAAAATGTTGACCGAAATCATGATCAATTCGCGCGGGATAGTACAAGTCCAGCGATCGACTTTGAGCATAGGCGGCTTCGACCAGATGACAGAAGGCATCCAGCCCCATGCCGGTGCGTGCTCCGATCCCTGCGAGTTGCAGTAACAGGGGCGAACCTTGATGCGGATTCAAGCGGCTGTCGGTCATGGCGAGAATCCCCGCTTCCACAGCCGTATCTGCATGAGCAATAAACAATTGCGCGGGTGCGTAGCGGCTAGCCCGATAGCCGCCGACCACCATCGCCTCGCCGAGTCGGCTGGCAAAGGCTTCCACTTTTCTCCGGTATCCCGGGGCATAATTCGCCGTCTCGATGATGGCTTCAAGCATCGGTTTACCGTTTTGCAGAATCGCCAGTTCGCCAGGCTTCAAGGCATTGACGAGGGTCAACAGGGCACGATCTGCCAGGGTATCTGGGAAAAAGATCCAGCGTTTGTCCGCAAGCAACAACGCCTCAAGGATCGGCAAGGCCTGATCAATGACTTCCTCGCTTCCGGAGCCGGTCAGCAATTCGAGCGGTGCGGGAACACCGTGACCCACTTTCCAGCGGCTCGAAGTACAACGCACAAGCGCCGTTCGCTCGGCAAGAGCCATCAAGCCCCGGCGTAAGAGTGTGTGGACTGAATTCGCGGCAGCCGTTCCTGACACCGCGGTTTGCCCGGCTCGACGGTCCAGCACCGTCCGGAGTTGAGCCACCGGATCGGTGTGGCGGAGGTCGTAATCGTGCCGCAGGAAGGTCGACCGCCAGGAATTTAAGGTTCCATCATAGCGGACCAGGCAAACGCCGATTGCGGCCACCGTGGCGGTGAGGCCATCATGACCGGCGGCTGCACCGTCACAGGCCGTAACTTGCCCGACAAGCAGCAGATGCCTGCGGGCGGCCTCCAGCCAGTGGTCGTCGACCATGTAGACACCGGCAGCAGCGGGTGCGTCGGGAAAGTGCCGCAATTCCGCGAGGACATGGGAACGGATCGTGTCCCGCAGTCGAGCCTCTTCCGCAATCGAGGTTCGAATGGCCGTTTGCACGCGATTCAACAACTCTTCGAGAGCCGGTCCAGCTTCCCAGTGGCCAAGATCGAGCCACTGCTGCAAGGCTTCACCGAGTGCGGTACTCACCGGGTGGCTTGCGGGAGTGCCATCGGCGATCGTACTCAGGTTCGGCGCGGTAATCATCGGGGTATCCCTGGATCGGGGTAGCGGCAGTCATCAAATGTTGCGGCGAAAGTTCACAGTCCCCAGCGTCGGGAGCAGGGTAAGGTCCGAACCGCGGCCGCTGCGAGTTCCCGAGCATAACCGGCAGCCCAGGTTTCCGGAAGATCATAGCGATGAATCAACACTTGATAGTAACATTGCCAGTCGAAGGCGAAATCACCTTCTTGCAGGAGTTCAGTTTTCGGAGCCAGCAGTTCGAGTGCCAGTGCATTGGCGCGTAGCTCGGCATGAAAATGCGGCTGTTGTTCGGCGGGATGGTAAGCACGTTCGAGAAAGTGGGCATGAATGCCGAGTGAAACGCCGGCCATTGTCGCGGCCCAGCGTTCGGCGTCGGATGGGGGCCGCTCGCCATCCAGGACAGGCCGCAGACTCGGTCCGAAGCGGCGGAAGACCCGCCGTCGCGGCCAGTAATACTCGGCCAGAAAGTGGGCGAATTCGTGAGCAACGATCACTCGGCGAAGGGGCGGCGGTAGCGCAGCATTGATGAAGATGCCGCAACAATCCCGGTAGGCGATGACACAGCCGAGCATGTCGCGTTCATGCACAGCCACCGGAGGGAGCGGCAAACCGGGGCGAGCGGCAAACCAGTCTCGAATCGAGCGGGGTGACAGCTTTTCGAGCGTGGCGAGAAAGACGGGACCCGCCAGTATGGGAATCCAGGGTTCGAGGTCGCGTGGCGGCGGTGGAACCTCGCCGACTTGTTCCCAGAACGACGCGGCAAGCCGTTCAATCGCGGCTGGACTCATCACTCTGCTCCGGAACCCCTTCCGGCGTCGTTCGCAGCGGTTGGCCGTTATCGCATGACGGGAGTGTGGCCGGTGGCTGTGGCAATCGTTCCTCTCGATGCGGATGCGGCAATTGCGGCTCGGTCTGATCAGCGTCGTAGGCGGCCAGTAACCATCCTGGTGGCTCGGCCGAGGTTGTCAGAGATGCCGCTGCTCCGGCGGTGGCTGGGGGTGCCGTCCAGGCAGCCAAGGCCTGTTGTTGTCGGATCAGATTGGCCAGTGCCGTGCGATCCACACCGAAAATCTTTGAGAGGATGAACAAATCGTCGAGGAACGACTCAGCCCGGGGGCACGAGCACAGTGCCAGTTCAATCAGATCGGCTTCGGAAATTCTGAGACGCTTGGCACATTCGGCGGGGGTGAGTCGTTCCGAAACAAGATGGCGCGAGAGCCAGTATCCGAGCCGGTTCGGATCGCGGGCGGTGATCCGCCAAACTGAAGCGTATAACCGTGCCCGGATTTTCGCACGTGGCTCCGTGATCTGTTCCGGAAACTCGGTCGGTTCGGGGGTCATTGTTCGTTCATCCCGGCTGTTCCTCGGAGTCGGTTTGTGATTGCCGCTGCTGTTCGCGTTCCCGTTCTCGTTGAAATCGTTTTCGGAGCCGAGCGAGGAGAGTTCGAGCTCGTTCTGTCGATGATTCCGCGTCGAAGTTGGCCATGTGCGAAGCGACTTCTTCGGGGTCAGTAATTCCGTTAAGCCAAAGTTCCAGTATCTGTTCTTCCTCGGCTGTTTTCACAATCAGGCTGCGAATTCGGGCGGCATCCTCGGCCATGCTGACACGTTGTACGGGAGAAGGGACCGCCAGCCGACCTTCTGTGACCGCGTGTTGTACCGCTTTCACTTCGCGTTCTCGGCGCCGACGATCGCCGCGAAGAAAGATCCGCAGACGCTGCCGGGCAAACCGGTACAGAAACCGGACCGGCTCGGGCTCGCGCGACGGGCAAGCCAGGATGGCTTCAACCACGGCGTCGGTGATCCGATCCGGATCCACGCCAATGTAGCGGCGCTGCAAGCGGAGGGTAATATCCTCGGCATGCTGAGCGAACAACCTGGCCGCATCGAGGCGGAATTCATTAGAGAATGGCGGCATCACACTCATCATAGATTGTTATATCCGAGGATGGACTGAGGGAAATGCCAATTTAGCCAGTGGCGAAAATTCATGGCATGAATCATGACCGAGCTAGCTTCAGCCAGTGTCGGAAAAAAGGAGTCGATCCAGCCGTGCGTGGCGGCATCGGACCAGCTGCACGTGCTGGGGATGTCGACCGACTTCAGCAGCAGCAATCGGCGAGCACGGAGCATGTTGGCGGCTTCCAAAGCGATGGAATCGGTGGTTACCGCCCAGGTCTGAGGTAACGTTTCGACCGTGGCTGAACATGTCTCGGCGTCGAGGAGGAGATAACCTGGACAAAGCTGATGCAGAAAAGCTCGGGCGGCGTGCAGCGAAGCCAAGGCGATCTGGTGCGCCGCGGATTCGCCGAGACGGTGAATCCGATCCAGGTGGCGGACTGCGTCGGCGAAGGGGCCGCCCCCAGGAACGATCAGGATCTTTCCCGAGTCGGCTTCCAGGGAAGCAAGAAAGCAGCGGAGTCCGGGTCCGAGTGCCGGGTGATCGTAAAGACTGCCGCCAACTTTGACAACTATCGACGGTTGAAGCGGTTGTTTTATCTGGCCGGCGGGGTCTGTGGTCATCACAGGCTCGACTCCTGGGCCAAGTGGGCCACGGCGACGGCCGGCGCCGCGGAAGAACCAGCCGATCCGAGGTGTTCGCTGAGGGAACAGTATCTGGCCGCGGCGAATTCGGGAAATTCTCGGAGCGGATGCAGCAGCCAATCGCCACTACCCGCGGTGATCAGCGTCGCGACTGTCCTGTTCATCGCCTCGTAGACGGTTCGCACGGCGGTTACGATCGCCTGCCACTGCAGATCACGGACTTGCTCGGCTAGTCGTAAAGTCTCGCGTTCCGGGATTTCGCTGCCATCACCGCCGAGCATCCGGCTCATCCGGGCATGTGCGTGAGTTCGAGTCGCGGGTCGGCCATCTGCGGTGGCGGTGTCGGTCTCGTCCTCCGGAATTGCTCCTAGGATCAGGTAGACATCGAGCGTGGTGGCAAAGAACTCGGCGGCGAGTCCCGGGCAAGCATTCCAGAACGAGCAGACCGGTGTCCGGCGAACCCCGGTATAAAGTAGTTCGCCCAAGCGAAGGCGTTCCGGGTCGGTAAGTCCACGACTGGCAGGCCGGCCGTCTTTCAGGGGGATCAGATCCATCGTAGTCGAACCCAGGTCGAGCAGTAACGCTGGACCCTGCGGGGCCAGTGTTGCCCCGACCCAGGTCGCCAGTGCGTGCCAGTTTGCTGCAGCCACCTTACGCCAGTCGGTCTTCGCGGCTTGTAGCGTCAGAAATTTGCCTGCCGTGCTCCAGACCCTGATCGGCCGAGCGTCGGCAATCGCTTCAACCGCTGCCAGGATCTGCTCGACACCGTCCCTTTTGCTGGGGAAGCAATCGCAGAGTTCACCCGTCATGGTGACCGCCAGTTGCTCGAAGGCCGGGAAACGACGGCAAACCTCGGCGAGAATTTGCGGAAGCCGGTCCGATTCTTTCCAGAGTGCAAACGGGACGGTGACGGCGGGACCGCCTGGGATTGCCGCCTTCAGATTCGCTCCGCCGATGTCCAGCCCTAGAATCGTGGATGGCATGATATCCGAGAGAAAGAAGGAACTTGTCTATGGCGCGGTATCTGGTCGGGATCGACCTGGGAACGACGAATTCAGCGGTCGCCTTCGTGGATCTGACCCAGCGTCCCCGGTCAGGCACGGTGAAGCTGCAGACATTTCCCGTGGCACAACTCGTCGCGCCGGGGCAGATCGCGGAGCAAACGCTGCTTCCCTCGTTTTTATACATCCCTGGAGAGCATGATTTGCCGGCAGGTTCGGTGGCATTGCCCTGGCAACCGGATGCCAAGCAGGTGGTTGGCGTTTTTGCCCGGAACCACGGTGTCAAAGTGCCAGGGCGGCTTGTGTCCTCGGCGAAGTCGTGGCTTTGTCATCCCGGCGTGGATCGCACTGCACCGCTGCTGCCCTGGGGAGCACCGCCAGACGTTCCCCGATTATCGCCGCTGGAAGTGTCGGCGGCGTACTTGAGGCATCTCGTGCAAGCCTGGAATCATGCCCGTGGCCGCAAACCGGAAGAACGGCTTGAAGAGCAACCGGTGGTGCTGACGGTACCAGCATCGTTCGATGATGTCGCTCGGAATCTCACGGCGGAAGCCGCGAAACTCGCCGGGTTGAAATCGGTTACGCTGCTGGAAGAGCCGCAAGCCGCCTTTTACGCCTGGCTGGGCACACACACCCCGGAAGAAGCGGGGCAATTAAAGCCGGGGATGCGATGCCTGGTTGTCGATGTTGGTGGCGGAACCAGCGATTTTAGCTTGATTCGTGTCGGTGAAGATCAGGGGGAAATTACCTTCGAGCGTGAGGCGGTCGGCGATCACTTGTTGCTCGGCGGCGATAATATGGATCTGGCCCTGGCAAAAAGTGTCGAGGCAAAACTGCCGGGCGGCCGACTTGACGCCAGCCAGTTCGGTGCCTTGATTCAGTCCTGCCGCCAGGCGAAGGAAGTTCTGTTGTCGGCAAATCCGCCGGAGTTCGTGCCGGTCACCGTGATCGGCCGGGGCCGTTCCGTGGTCGGTGGCACCGTCTCGGTCAATCTTAGCCGCGACGATCTGATTCGCACACTCTTCGACGGCTTTTTCCCGGCGATTCCGTTGGACTGCGAACCGCAGCGTGCTTCCCGCTCCGGCTTGCAGGAGATGGGGCTGCCGTACGTTGCAGACCCCGCGATTCCCAAGCATCTAGCGACATTTCTCCGGGACCATCTTCGAGCCATGCCCGGAGAAGCAGCACGCCGCCCCCGCATCGATGCCATCTTGTTTAACGGTGGCGTCTTTACGCCGACGTTGCTGCAAGAGCGGCTCGTCGAAGTCATGCGACCCTGGTTCGAAACCGCGGAAAGCCCGTGGAATCCCCTTGTCCTGACGACCCCGTCGCTCGATTTGGCCGTCGCCTGGGGGGCAGCGTACTTCGGCTGGTTGAAGCAATCGGGGGGCAGGCGAATCGGCGGCGGAATCCCACGGTCGTATTACGTCGGCATCGAAACGCCTGCAGAATCGGCGAGAAATCCGCCCGGGTCGGCAGCGTCCACGACGGCTGAAGCGGGCAATGATGTCTCGGTGCTGTGTGTGGTTCCTCGGCGATTGCAAGAAGGCGAGGAAATCCGCCTCAGGGAACCGGAGCTAGAACTCGCCCTCGGGCAACCGGTCTTGTTTCCGCTCTATACTTCGACGGTGCGTGGTGATGATGCTCCCGGCTCGCTGTTGCGGCTGCCCCGCTCGGCGCTCTTGCAATTGCCACCGTTACACACCGTGCTCCGTGGGGGCAAACGAGCCGGGACAAAGCGAGTTCCTGTCACCTTGGCGGCAAAAGTGACGGAAATTGGGACGCTCGAATTGTCTTGCGTCTCCCGGGAAGGGCATCGTTGGCGGTTGGAATTTAATGTCCGCGATCTGGTTCGGGAGCCACAGGCCGCCGCCCAGCCAACGTCGGCGACTTCCGAAGCCGTCATCATCGACATTTTTCCTGAAGAAAAGCTTGATGCCGCGGGAGAACAAATTCGAGCGGCCTTCCGCACGGCGGGTCCGCCGACGCTGGCCGAGCTTCCGAAGGCGTTGGAGACGACCTTGGAAGCGTCGCGGACTCAGTGGCCGACCGGTCTGTGCCGCCGACTCTGGGATTATTTTCTGGAAGTCGCTGATGAACGCGGCCGCTCTCCCGCTCATCTGGCTCGCTGGTACAATTTGGCGGGTTTTAGCCTGCGGCCCGGGTTCGGCGATCCGCTGGATCGCTACCGGGTTGAGGCCTTATGGAAGCAAATCACCACGGCATCGGCAGCAACTTCTATTGCAAAAACCGCGCCGATTCCGGAAGGCGGGGCGGATTACTGGATCATGTTTCGCCGAGTCGCCGGTGGGCTCAATCTGATCTACCAGCAAACCTTGTGGAATAAACTGCGGCCGGTGTTGCTGCCCGGGAAGCAGAAAGGAGCCCCCCGGCTACCCACCAACGAACTGGCGGAAATGTGGCGGGCCGCGGCCTCCCTGGAACGCCTCGACGCACGAATCAAACAAGCACTTGCTGACGAATTACTGCGACAACTCACGGCAAAACCCCCGCCTTATCTTTTCTGGTCGCTGACTCGGCTCGGGGCTCGGCAACAACTGTACGGGCCGTTGAACACCATCGTTCACCCCAACTTGGTCGAAGGCTGGATCGACCGCTTGCTCGAATTTACACCGCGTACCGACTATGACCGCTTGGCCTGGGGATTTTGTTTGGCACAACTGACACGTCGAACTGATTTGCGGGGCGTCGATCTCAGTGATCGGACGCGACATTCAGTGATCACGGTGTTGCGGACTGCGAACCTGCCCCCGGGCTGGATTGAAATGGTCGAAACCGTGGTTCATTCCGAAACCGAGGATCAAAGCCGATTCTTCGGGGAAACATTACCGATCGGATTACGACTGTCCCTGGCATAATGGAAGTACCGTTCTTCGGGACCAATCCGACGGAAGACGATTCCCGAAGCGATGCGGGAGTATTAGCTATTTTCGGGGTTGATGCCTTGGAGCATAAGGTCATTGTAGCCATTTATGCCAGAAACATTTTTCTTTGACTTCAGCATAATCCGTTCTAGCATGATATCTAATACAAACCTTTCTCCAATTCGCTTGAGGCCGCTGGGGTGACTCCTGGTCCGTTCACTGATCTTCCTGTATCCGATCTGGATGCGTTGGAGGCCCGGCTGACCTTTCTCCAACGCTGGCTGGAACCAGGCACAACGACTTTCCCGGCTTTGATTCAGGATTGGCTCCAGAGCAATTCGTGGTCGGCTGCACAGCTCCTTTGGCCTGCTCGGGCTGTCGTGCCGCAATCGTGGACATTTGTGAATAGTCGGCCGGTTTCCCATGCCAGTGACTCTGAGTGTCTACCATCGTCTGAGCCGGCCGCCGATTCCCTGTTCTTGCTGCCTTTGACCTTGGATCAACGCCGGCAAATCTTGGCGGCGTATCCCCATGTCGTGGAATTATCATCTGCCGGTTCCGGTTGCACCCCCATGCTGGGCTGTGCTCTCGGACTACCGGGAAGTCCCCGGGGTTTGTTGGTTGTCGCCGGCGGAGCGACTCGTCCTTGGTCTCGCTGGGACCGGGACTTCCTGCAATTCAGTGCCCGATTGATTGAGCGTTCCCCCGCGCTTGACGGTTACATTCCTCGAGCGACCGATGTCAAGCGTCTGGATGAGCGGCTGACAGATGCCAACGTATTCTGCAGCCGACTCGCTCATGACTTCGACAACATTCTGACCGGCGTGATCGGCTTTGCGGAACTGACAGCCCCCCTGCTGGCAGAGGGCAGCCTCGAAGCAGAATACGTTTCCGAGATCCGCCGAGCGGGTGAACGAGGCAAAATGTTGACGCAACAGCTTCGGCGGCTGAAGCCAGCGGTATCACCGTGCTTGTCCAGTCTGCGGTTCGGGCCGTGGTTTCGGGAACTCCTCGATGCCGTGGTGGCGGGTCGGCCCCAGCGCTTCCAGATCAGCAGCAACAATTTTCAGCGATGGCCGCCCGTCCAGGCATCCCAAGAATCTCTCGAGCGATTATTCCGGGAACTTCTGACGAACGCGATCGAAGCGATGCCACAGGGAGGCAGTATCCGTCTGACGGGTGAACTGCGGGAAGTCCGCGACACCAGCCAATTTCTCGGTCAACCGGCACCGGGGCAGTATCTCGAAATTTGCATTGACGATGAAGGAATTGGTGTGAAGCCCGAGTTTTTGCCTCGGCTTTTTCGAGAGTTGTTCCTGACCAGCAAGCCCCAGCATCGTGGCCTGGGCTTGGCAATTGCGTTGCGAGTGATTCTGGATCTGCGGGGTGGGATTTGCTTGACCCCCCGGCCCGCACCGGAGTCTGGCACTCGCATCACCGTTTTACTTCCCACTCCGCTGGTGGAAACAGCCGGCGGACTATCGTTTGCGTCACAAAAGGCTTTTTGAGGTCGTGCCCATGACCGTAGATCTTGAACATCCTCAGACTCAGCACCACCCCACCCCTGCTCGATCGCCGGCCATTCAGGATTTGCAAAGTAGCGGCGAAATTCGCATTCTGGTGATTGACGACGACATCAGTACCTGTTCGCTCATCAAAGCCGCCTTATCAAATCCTGATTTTCAAATTGACACCGTATCGGATCCGCAATTGCTCGAATCGACCTTAGCTCGTCGACTTGATCCGGAGCAACGGGGCTATTACCACTTGATTTTGTTGGATTATGTCTTGCCCGGAGTGGAGCCCGAGCTAGTGTTTAGCTGGATCCGCGATCATCAACCGGAGGCCAACGTGGTGGTGATCACGGCTTATCCGTCGATGGACAGTGCATTGAGTTGTTTACGGGCTCGGACCTACGACTACGTTACGAAGCCGTTTCAGATCGATCACCTGCGTGACATTGTCACCCGTTGCCTGGAAAATCAGGGATTATTGCGGATGACCGAAGATGCCTTGCGGGAAAACCTCGGGGCGGCGATTCGCGAACGTCGTAAAGCGCTCGGCTACACTCTGGCGGAGATGAGTAAGCGCACCGATGTCTCGCTCGGTTATTTGTCTCAAATCGAACTCGGTAAGAATTCTGCCTCGATTGAAACGCTTTACCGGATTTCTCTGGCACTCGGGATGAAATTGAGCGAGCTGTTTCAATCGATTCAGCGACAGTAAGATTATAGGGCAAGTAGGACGGAAGCAGATGCTTTTCCGGGAACCTGTCACAGCCCGCTTCCGACGTGATCCCCGTGTCTGGCAGGGCTGCTCCTGGCAGAATTGCATCATCAGAATAATACGGATGCACAAAGATGGCCGCTATGCTCCCCGACCCTCGAGCGTATCAGAGACAGCGCGTGTTGCCGCGGCTGGCGGGGCTTGTGGGGGTCTTCCTGGCAGGACTCTTGCTGGCGGTTCATGCAACCGCGGCCGATCCGCCACAGCCCAGCGGAACCGAGTCAACAGAGAAACGACTTCCCTGGACTCGTTCGCGGGTCGTGGGGTCGCCGGAACCACCACCTCCTTACCGCGCCGCCAATGCGTTTCCCAAGATTCGCTTCGAAAAACCGTTACACATCACGCACTTGCCCGGCAGCGATCGTCTGATTGTCTGCGAGGAACACGGTCGGATCTGGAGTTTCCGCAACCACCCCGACGCCACCGCCGCTCTATTCGCGGATCTCGCAACTGAGATTCCGAAGCAGGAAAAATCGCCGAAGGGATTGCAGGTCGATCGCCTGTATGCGATTGCATTTCATCCGAAATTCAGGGAGAACCGCTTCTGTTACATTTGTTACACGGTTCACGGCCAACGTGGAGTCGTCGATCCCGAGCAGGGCACGCGAGTTTCCCGGTTTCGCGTGGATGTTGCGGAAACGGCCCCGCCCCGCCTCGATCTGGCGAGCGAAGTGATTCTGTTGACGTTCTTCCGCGGTGGGCACAACGGCTGCGATTTGCAATTCGGGCCCGACGGATACTTGTACATTTCCACCGGTGACGCGGCACCGCCGAATCCGCCCGACCCGCAGCGAAACGGGCAGGACATCAGCACTATTTACTCCGCCGTCCTGCGCATCGATGTCGATCGCCCTAGCGCGGATCGGCCCTACGGTATTCCTCCCGACAACCCGTTCATCGGCACAGTGTGGCGTGGCCGCCCGGCAAAGCCGGAAATCTGGGCTTACGGTTTTCGCAATCCCTGGCGGATGAGTTTTGATCGCAAGACCGGCGATCTCTGGCTTGGGGATGTCGGCTGGGAATCCTGGGAGATGATTCACAAGATCGTCCGCGGTGGGAATTATGGCTGGAGCATCGTCGAAGGCCGACAGATCGTGCACGCCGATGAACCACCCGGGCCGACTCCCATTCTCCCACCGGTGATTGAACTTCCGCACACACAAGCAGCAAGCATCATCGGAGGCTATGTTTATCGTGGCAAACGCTTGCCGAAACTTGAAGGGGCGTACATTTTCGGCGACTGGGAGACTCGGCGAATCTGGGCCGCCCGCATCGATGGAAATCGCCCGAAATCGCTCGAGGAAATCGTCCCCGCCACGGTCCGGGTTGTCGGCTTCGGTGAGGATCCCGCCGGCGAACTCTACTTTGTCGATCACGACGCCGGCACCGTCCACACCATCGTGGAAAACACCTCGCCTGATTACAACCCGGATGATTTTCCTCGAACCTTGTCAGCCACCGGTCTATTCCGCTCGACAGCCACACTACAACCTGAAGAGGGGGTCTACCCGTTTGTCATCAATGCCCCGCAGTGGCAAGACGGAGCCATCGGTGAGCACTGGATCGCGGTGCCGGAACGCGAATGCGTCCGGGACTACGCGAAGAAACGCCCGATTCCAGGCAATGTGTACTGGCACAAATTCCGGTTCCACTTTCCCCGGAATACCGTGCTAGTCAAAACCTTGTCGCTGGACCGCGAAATCGGGAACCCGGCGACGCGGCAGCGGATGGAAACGCAGCTGCTGCATTTTGACGGCTCGTACTGGCATGGCTACAGCTACGCCTGGCGTGAAGATCAAAGCGATGCCGATTTGGTCCCTGCGGATGGTGGCGAGCGGGTCGTTCCGGTCGTCGATCCCAGGCACCTTGGCGGAATCCGGCAGCAAACTTGGACGTTCGCCAGTCGTTCGCAGTGTTTGCAATGCCACAGCCCCTGGAATGAATACGCGCTCGCCTTCAACTTGCCACAGTTGAATCGTGAAATTCGCCTGCCAACCGGCACGATTTCGCAACTTGATCGACTGGCGGCGCTCGGGCTTTTGCAACGCATGACCGAACGCGAGGAACCGCTGCCACCGTACTCACCTGCGGAACGTGCAAAGCTGCCCCGACTTGCGAATCCGTATGATTCTCAGGCATCTCGTGATGACCGGGCACGCGCCTACTTACATGTGAATTGCTCGTCGTGTCACCGCTTCGGTGGCGGCGGCTCGGCCAACATCGACCTGAGTGCATTCGACAAACACGAAGAAATGCGCCACCTCACCGGCCCCGCCAAGCTCGGGAAGTTTGATCTCCCCGAAGCGATGATCATTGCCCCCGGCGACCCGCTCCGCAGTGTGTTGTTGTTCCGGATGGCGAAATTCCACAGTGGCCGGATGCCTCACATTGGCTCAACGCTGGTCGATCCCGACGGCATCCGACTCATCCGCGACTGGATTTATGATCTTGGCAAACAAACCGGCGCAACAGCCGTCACGAAGCCGTCATCTGATTCCCTTCCGGAGGCTTTTTCCAACATTTCGAAGGCATATGCACTCGCTCTTCAACTCGCGGAGCCAGATTTCCCGGCAGAATTACGCTCAAAAGTTCTGACGGCAGCTAGCCAGCTTCGCCAGGGTCCGATCCGCGACTTATTCGATGGCTATTTGCCCCAAGATCCCAGGCAACGTAAACTCGGTACCTCAGTCCGTCCCCGTGATATCCTGTCCCGTTCTGGCAATCCCGAGCGTGGCCGAGCCTTGCTGCTGTCCACGCGACTGCAGTGTTTAAATTGCCACAAGTACAGTGAGCAGGGGAAGGATCTCGGCCCCGATCTCAGCCAGATCGGTAAGAATCGCAGTCGTGAAGAGTTGCTCGAATCGCTTCTGGAACCGTCTCGACGGGTGGAGCCACCGTATCAGGGATACCTGTTGCAGACGATCAACGGTCAGACATACACCGGTCTGATTGTCCGCCGCGATTCCAAGATGATCATTCTTCGGGATGTTCAAGATAAACAGGTGACAATCGCCGCTGAGGATCTGGAACGGATTCAACCCCTGCGTGAATCCCTGATGCCCAGCGGGTTACTGGCCGATTTGACAGTTCAGGAAGCTGCCGACTTGCTGGAACTGCTGGTGCAATCGCGGTGAGCCCTCGCAGCAACCGCGTGCGAATGCACAGCCATCTTCGCTGTGTTCTGCGAGGCGTGTGTTCAATCTTCCGCCCTTAAGGATTACGGCAGCCGGCCTTCATGCAAAGCTGTTCCTACCAGCACGCCAGCTACCCCAACGTCGCCGAGTCGCATTACATCTTCTCGATCGCGAATGCCACCTCCCGCAATCAGTTCGAGTTCTGGCCAGCGCCGGGCGATCCACCGGCATAACATAACCGTGCTCGGCCCGCTTTGAGTTCCGACCCGCTGGAGATCGAGAACGATCAGCGTTCGGCAACCTGCGTGATGAATCTGATCAAGCAGGTATTGCAGAGATTGTTCGGAATAGGGCTGGGCGGGTTGACCGGCAATCCAGAACGATTCGCCGTACAAATCCAGCGAGAAGATGGCGGAACTTAGCTTCGGGCGTTCTGCCGCGTACTTGTCTGTGCCCTGGGGGCTCGGGCAAGGTTTTGCCGCCAGAATTTCCGAAATGATCGATCCTGGGCTACTTAGCTGCTCGAGGGCAAGAATCGGACGATACCGTGGTGAACCTTCAGTCGCGGCTGTGATCGGGACACGAGAGAAGCCGGCATCCAGCCAAATTCGGCCGGGCAGTGTCTCGATCAATCGGCAAACGGCCTGGCTTGGCGGTGACCGAGTCAGAATGGCATCGAGGTCGGCAACGTAAAGTTCTGTCGCACCCGTTCGATCACAGAGCAGACGTGCGATCTCGATGGGATCGATACTGCCCGTCAAACGACTGCGGATCGGCTGGTAAGCTTGCCGCCGACCCGCGATCGCCTGAACAACACGCCCTTGTCTGAGATCGACAACGGGAATGATTCGTGGCACGCGGGCTTCCTCTGCAAAATTGATGAATGAATCCCCTTTGACGAATGATTGCTGGCTGTTAAATTAACAGCTTGCTGCCCCAGAAACTGTGTCGGGGGCAAATTCTCGGAACCGGAGGGTATGCTGATGACCCACCTTGACTGGCTGAACCGGAATGTGTTCGGGAAGGAGGCCTTGTGGCGATCGTAGATGTCAAGCAATTGCTCGATGCCGGGGTTCACTACGGTCACCGGGCCAGCCGCTGGAACCCGAAAATGCGGCCGTATATCTACGGCAAACGAAACATGATTCATATTATTGATTTGCGAGAAACCGTGCGTGGTTTGCTCCGCTCCTATCGCTATCTCTCGCAACTGGTCGCTCGTGGGCAACTGGTGTTATTCGTTGGAACGAAGCGGCAAGCGAAGGAAATTATCGAGCGTGAAGCGATGCGGTGTGGGATGCCGTATGTGTCGGAACGGTGGCTGGGGGGGACGCTGACGAATTTTAAAACGATCCGTTCGCGATTGAATCGATTGCGGGAACTGGAAGCGATGTGGCTGCCGGCAGGGGAAAATCCGGCCCGGCACGACATGAATGCGTACATTGCGTCGATGATGACCGAAGCGGGAAAACTGGATCTTGCCCGTGCTCCAGATACAGCCCCGATCCGGATGAATTCCAAAAAGATGGTATCCACACTCAACCGAGAATTGCTGAAAATTCGGCGGAACTTGCTGGGCATCCGCGACATGAATCGCTTGCCAGACGCTCTGGTGATTGTCGATCCGAAGCGGGAACATATTGCCATTCAGGAAGCTCAGCGGATGGGCATTACCACAGTCGCCCTCATCGATACGGACAGTGATCCGGATCCGGTCGATTTGCCGATTCCTGGGAACGACGATAGCATCCGCTCGATTGAAGTGATTTTAAGCAAACTGGCGGATGCCGTTCTGGAGGGCCGTGCTGCCTTGCCTCCTGAACAACAAGCGCAAATTAAGCCGCGAACCCCCCCCGTGGTCCGTCCAGCCGCGGCCGTTAGCGGGGCAGCGTCTGCCAGCGTCGCAACGCCGGCCCCGGCAAGCGACGGGGTGAGCACCCATTCAGCCACGGAACAGACACCTCACGATTCTGGGGTCTGAGTCCGTGCCGGTGCCCGCCGTCGCTCATCAGATCGCGACGGATAAGCCCCGAGCAGGACATTTTTCGGGGCAGATTATATGCTAATCCAGTAACGATTATGCGGGCTTTACCCGATTTTAGGAGATCACATGAGCCAGATTAGCGCCGCCGCTGTGAACGAGTTACGCAAGCGTACCGACCTGCCGTTAATGGAATGCAAGACGGCCTTGGCCGAGGCGAACGGCGACCTGGAGAAGGCAATTGTGTTGCTCCGGGAACGTTTTGCGAAGGTGGCAGTCAAACGGGGGATGAACGAAACCGCAGAAGGACGAGTCGCGGTGGCGATCGATGGCGACAAAGCCGCGATTATCGAGGTCCGCTGTGAAAGCGCTCCGGTGACAAAAAGCGACCAGTTTATCGCTCTCTGCGCCGACTTGGCCCAGGGAGTCATTGCCAACAATCCACCCGATCTGGAAACGTTTCTGAGCCAGCCTTTACCCGGTAAGTCTGGAACAGTCACGGATCGGATCAACGAAGCGATTGGCTTGATCCGGGAAAACATGAAAGTGCAGCGCTTTGCTCGCCTGCAAGGCGGCCACTTCGGTGGCTACATCCATCACGATGGGACACTCGGCGTACTCGTGCAAGTGGAAGGCAGCCCAGCCAATGAGGAAGTCTTGCGGGATATCGGCGCTCATATCGCCGCCATGAATCCCCAGTATACACGCGTTGACGATGTCCCTGCTTCCGTTATGGTGGCCGAAAAAGAACTGGCGCTCAAACAAGTTCAAGAAGATCCGAAAAATGCAGGCAAACCCGCGACGATTCTCGAAAAAATCGTGGAAGGTAAACTGAAGACCTGGGCTAGCGAAAACGTGCTTCTCGAACAGCCGATCGCCAACCAGGCAAAATATGACAAAAAATCCGTCGGTCAGGTACTGAAAGGGGCCGGTCTGACTCTAAAAACATTTGTGCGATTCAAAGTGGGAGAAGTTGCCCGTTAATTCCCGAATCTCCGAGTTAAAAACCGAGCCCCAAGGTCATCAACGGGCTCGATAGCGAGTAGAGAAAACACACGAGGGAGTCATGCCACATACAAAAAGTGCTTGGAAACGCCTGCGGCAATCGGAAAAACGTCGCCGTCGCAATCGTCGCTGGATCAAACAAATCAAATTGGCTAAGAAAGAATTGCTAGGTGCCATTCAAACCGGCGACAGCCAAAAAGCCATGGCGGGCCTCCAACTGACGACAAAAAAACTGGACAAAGCAGCGGCACGGGGTGTGATCCATCGCAACAAAGCCGCTCGGGTAAAATCCCGGCTTAGCAAAAAGATGAATGCTTTGTCAAAACCCACGAGCGAAAAATAACTTGAATCGCCACCGCAGTGATGTTGTCTTTTCTTAAGCATTGGCTGCACGATCCGATTGAATTGTTGACGATAGTCCAAATTTTGGCAGGACGAGGCTTATTTTTCGGCGATGAGTTGACCACTTGGCAGAAGCCGGGACAGATAATTCCGTAATTCCCGTTCATAATCCGGAAGTTCGACCCCGACGAGCTTCTCGAACGCGATGAGCGGATTTTCGCCCCGGCTAAGCGATGCTAAATATTCGTCAAATGGCTTCGTGCCGATCAGATTACGTTGAAACGTGAGGTGGTGGGCCACAGCCCAGGCGGTCAGATAAGCTCGATCCGCAAGAGTATGCTCCGCGGAATGTGCCGCGAGGAATAGGGAATTTTCGGCTCGGAGCAGCAGGGACAATGGCATTAAGCCGTCGTTTCCTGGTTTTTTGAGCAATGCTTGCACGCGCTGCAAGCGCCGTTCATCGGCATGTCCGATTCGCAATTCCCCCGCTTCAACGATCGCGGTTTCGACAATTTGAGCGAGTCCTTCATTCAACCAGCGGGGGATTTCCCCGGGGGTTTTGTCCATGCCAGGGGATGCCGGAGCCGGCGGTGGAAACGCTATCGCCGCATAAGCATGGAACAATTCGTGATAAAGCAATGCAAATAATTGGCGAGTCGCCTGATCGAAGGCGTGATCATTGCTTTGCTCGGCCTGAAGCACGCGTTTGCGTTCTTGTTGGACGATGGTGAGGAAACGAGTGAGTTCAGCTTTCTGACCCTGATAAGCCTGGCGTAGGTTAGCTTCGTAGCATTGAATCCCGGCGAGTTGTTGTTGATGAGCCAAGCGTATTTTTGCCAGTTCCTCGCCGAAGCGTCGCAAATCCGACCCGCAAATAATTCGATGGCCTTCCGGATCGTAAACTGCCGGGTTCAGCAGTTGAGCATGGCGGGAACCGAGCAATTTTGCGTATTCCTCCAGTGATCCCGCGAGATAAATCCGGATCGGGGGGTGCTTTCCCGGCCTGGGGGGGAGTAATCGGGTGAAGGCGGCGCAGATTTGTTCCAAGCGGATCGCAGCCCGTCGTGTCACTTCTTCCGGAGCACCAGAAATAAGAATAAATTGATCGGAACCATATTCAAACGCCGCATCTGGCTGACCAAACCAGGCGGTGCGATGCAACGTCAATTCCTCCATGCGTCGTCGCTCGCCGACGCCTGTCGGATCCAGTTCCGAAAGTTTTTCCTGGAGAATCCGTCGATCGGCTTCATTCAATCGGTGAATCCGGGCAATTTCTTCTCGGTTAAATCGGAGAGTGAGTGTTACCGTCGGACGGCCCGGTGCGCGGCGTACGGTTTGAAAGCGGATCATGCTCGGCGATTCCTCCAGCAACAAGCCACGGAAATAACCCCCATTCCGTAAAAAGAGTTCATCGAATGGCCAATCGCTGTGGCCGTTGAGAACTCCAGGCGGTGCCGATGCGAGGAGGGTGAACAGCAAGCTGGCAGAAAGATACACCGTCTTTCTCCGGAAAGTTCAATCAACCTATGAGGTGATATCGTGGCCGCTTCAGATCTCGTCCTGGCGATCACCGGAGCCAGCGGCTCCCAGTACGGACTTCGCTTGCTGGAAGTCTTATTGGCCAGCGGTCGACGCGTGCATCTGACTCTCAGTCCGGCAGCGGTCGAAGTTCTCCGCACGGAATGCGGGCGCTCTGTCGATTTGAATCATATTCGTGCCGAGGATTTATTAAGTTCTTCAAGCAACTCAGTGAATTTAAGCAACCTCCACTATTATCATTACCGAGATTTTCGTGCCGGTATCGCTAGTGGCTCATTTCTGACCGGCGGCATGATAGTTTGTCCGTGCAGCATGGGCACGGTGGCAGCGATTGCCCACGGTATTTCTCAGAATCTTATTCATCGAGCCGCCGATGTCCATCTGAAAGAGCGGCGTAAATTGATCATCGTGCCTCGGGAAACCCCACTGGGGCTGGTTCAGCTCCGAAATTTGACGGTGATCGCGGAGGCCGGGGCAATTGTCTTGCCAGCAATGCCAGGCTTTTATCATCAGCCGAGCAGCATCACCGATTTAATCGACTTTGTCGTAGCCAGGATTTGTGATCAACTCGGTATCGAACATCAGCTTATAAAACGCTGGGGATCATTGCCTGCTTCTGATGCCCGTGATCGTCCGAACTTTTGACAGCATGTGATTTTTCCCGAAATTTTCCTAACTTCAAGTCATGCATTTCGCCATCATTGGTATTATATCTTTCGTGACTGTTTTGCCGAAATTCCCGAGCAAAATGACGGGTTGCTTCGATGGCAATTCCAAAGACTGCGCTCGACTTCGTTCATTGCCTCCGTAAGAGCGAGTTGCTCCCGGAAGAAGTTGTCCATCGTTGCGAATTGGAACTGCAAACGCTCGGCATTCATGATGCTGCAAAAATTGCTTCCGTCTATGTCAAACGAAAGCTTCTGACTGCTTATCAGGCCAAATTAATTCTTTCTGGCCGTTATCGTGGCTTTTATATTGGCCCCTATGTGATACGTGAAGAAATCGGCAAGGGGGGCATGGGAGCGGTTTATTTGGCGGAGCATACGGGCCTTCGCCGGCAAGTCGCCTTGAAAGTCTTGCTTGCCGACAAGATGCATGTGCCCGGCGTAGTGGATCGTTTTCTCCGTGAAGCCCGGGCTGCCGCCTCACTCGATCACCCGAATATTGTTCGTGTGTTTGACATTGTGATGCAGGGCCAGACTTACTGGATCGTGATGGAATATGTTGATGGCATGACGATCGACAGATTGTTGCAGCTCCATCATAAGTTCCCCGTGACTGTTGCCGTGCGTTATGCGGCACAAATTGCTGCCGGCTTGCAGCATGCGGCCGATCTCCGCATGATTCACCGTGATATCAAGCCCGCAAATATTATGGTGAACAAACAAGGGCACATCAAAATCCTCGACATGGGATTGGCACGGCATTGCGATGCTCAGGATCATTTAACCGGTCGGCTGGATCGGGGTGCGATTCTCGGCACCGCCGACTACATTTCCCCCGAACAAGCGATCCAGGGGCCAAACGTAGACATCCGATCCGACCTCTATAGTCTCGGTGCCACTTTGTTTGTCATGTTGACGGGGCGACCGCCTTTTCTCGGCGGCACGATGCAAAAATTGATGCAACATCAACAAACACCGGCACCGCGACTCACCGAAATTGATCCGACGCTCCCGCAAGAACTCGCCGAGATCGTCGCTCGTTTGCTGGCCAAGCGGCCGGAAGATCGCTATCCGAGCCCGAACGCCTTGATCGCTGACTTTGCTCCCTGGCTGAGCAGTAATTCCAAGTTGACTGCGGATTTTCCAACATCGACTTTGCCAGCGAATTCTGATCGTGAAACACTGATCGGTCAGGCAGAAAACAGTACAAATCGCTTACCCCGGACAACAACTTGAGATTTTTATCTCCCTGGGGATAACCGCGTTTTAATTCTGGATTACGCCGGGAAAGTTAAAGTTTTTGGAATTTCGTCTACCCCATCACTCGTCCTTGCCATATTCTGTCCTTGATAGAATTGTCATCGTTGTGTCACTTCACGCAGTGGTTCTCCGGAGGAATCGTGCCGCCTCCCTCGACCTCGCAAGAGTTTATCGCACTCCTGGAAAAGAGCGGTTTACTCGATCGCGATCGGATCCAGCAATGTCTAGGCGACTGGCTCACGGCATCCGGTGATGTCGTCCAACTCGCCTCGACGTGTGTGAAACAGGGGTTAATTACCAAGCTGCAAGCCCGGTTGCTGCTGGCAGGGAAATATCGCGGCTTCATCGTCGGCCCGTATGTCATCTGCGATGAGATCGGTAAGGGGGGGATGGGGGCAGTCTATCTGGCAGAGCATCGGACCCTTCGCCGCCGGGTCGCTCTGAAAGTATTACTGGGGGACAAAGTGAGTCAACCCGGAGCCGTTGAACGGTTTTTCCGGGAAGCCCGTGCCGCCGCTGCCCTTGATCATCGAAATATCGTGCGAGTTTTTGATGTCGGGCAACAAGGGGAATCGTACTATCTTGTCATGGAATATGTCGACGGCAAAACCCTCGACAAAATCCTTGCTGAAACCGGACCCTTGCCCTGGAAACAAGCAGCTGAATATGTTGCCCAGACAGCCGCGGGATTGCAACATGCTGCGGAGCAAGGCTTTATTCACCGTGATATTAAACCAGCCAATCTGATGCTGAGCCGAGAAGGGATCATAAAGATCCTCGATATGGGGCTGGCTCGTTCGTTATCTGCTGGTGATGATGTCACGGCTATTAAAGACCGCGATGCCATTCTCGGCACCGCCGATTATGTCTCTCCGGAACAGGCGATCACCGGGACGGCTTTGGATATTCGCTCGGATTTATACAGCTTGGGGGCGACCTTTTACACCTTGCTCACATCAAAGCCGCCGTTCCCCGGCAACATTGCCCAAAAACTGATTCACCATCAAACCACGCCACCGCCACGCCCCAGTGCGGTGGATCCTGCTATCCCGGAAGCGATTTCGGATATCGTGGTGACGATGATGGCGAAGCGGCCCGAAGATCGTTATCAGACTCCTGCGGAAGTGGTGGAGGCGCTCGCTCCCTTTCGCGAGAGTCGAACAGATTCTTACAGGTCTCCGCCGCCATCACGACCTGTCATTTCCCTGTCCCCGGAAGGATCCAGCCGATCCGTTTTATCCGGGCCGGAATCACTCCCGGACGTGGGTTTTCCGGAAAAAGCTGGCTTACGCTCGGCCGTGATGCCCGTCCAATCAGCCACGGCGGTCGAGCTATCAGGCGAGCCACGACATCTTTCCGCTCAAGTCCAGGATTCATTCGTAGCTGAACACGCTGTGCCCACCACTCGTCCCCGCCGCTTTTCCGCAATGACTATCATGATCGCCACACTACTTGTGCTAGCGATCATCGCCGCGATCCTGGCGTGGCTGTTCTTGCCAAGTTGATTGCAACCAGTGGATTGCCAAGCCGTTTCCGAGACGGTTCCTTTTGTCTCCCCTCTCGGTGAATGCCTCGGCCGTGGTATCATGCCCTTTGAGGGGGTTTCCCGGCAGAAGTCCTGAGGAGAGGGGCAAACAGTGGATCTCTTCGACAGCGTTCGCTCCGAGCATCGAGAGCAAGCACGGCCGTTAGCGGCTCGGATGCGGCCACGGACTCTGGAGGAGTATGTCGGTCAGGAGCATTTTCTCGGGCCCGGTAAGTTGCTTCGGAGAATGCTCGAAGCGGATCGTCTCAGTTCCGTAGTCTTTTACGGGCCCCCGGGCTGCGGCAAAACCGCCCTGGCCCACGTGATTGCCCAGCAAACTCGAAGCCGATTCAAACCGCTGAATGCGGTTGCCGCCGGCACCAAAGAAGTCCGTGAGATTCTGGCCGAGGCCCGTCAACACCTGGAAGAACTCGGGGAACGGACCATCTTGTTTCTGGATGAAATCCACCGCTTCAACAAGGCCCAGCAAGACGTGCTTTTGCCCGATGTGGAGGAAGGAATCATCATCCTGATAGGGGCAACGACGCAAAACCCGTTTTTTGCCATCAACTCGCCCCTGTTAAGTCGAAGCCAGATCTTTACGTTCGAGCCACTTTCTTGCGAACAGATCAAGACGCTGATTCTCCGTGCCCTTTCCGATAATGAACGGGGGCTCGGACGTTACCGTGTGAAAATCACCGATGATGCCCTGGCGTTTCTCGCCGAGATTTCCGATGGTGATGCCCGACGAGCCTTAACTGCCCTGGAAGTGGGGGTCAAATCGTCGCTCCCGGGCGACGCCACGGGGTTGCTGTTCACACTGGAACTGGCACAAGATTCGATTCAACGAAAATATCTCGATTTTGATCCGACGGGGGACAGCCATTATGATCTGGCCTCAGCGTTGATTAAAAGCCTCCGCGGTAGTGATCCGCAAGCGGGTATTTACTGGTTGGCGCGAATGCTGGAATCAGGTGAGGATCCGCGGTTTATTGCGAGACGGCTGGTGATTTTTGCCTCGGAAGATATCGGAAACGCCGATCCGCAAGCCTTGCTGATTGCGAATGCTGCCTGGGACGCGGTTGAACGTGTTGGCTTGCCTGAGTGTCAGTTGAATTTATCCCAAGCAGTGTGTTACCTGGCGACGGCACCGAAATCAAACGCGGCAACGGTTGCGATCGGTGCGGCCCTGAAGGATGTGAAGGCCGGGAGGACGTTGCCCGTACCGAAACACTTACGCGATAGCCATTACCACGGGGCGAAAGAGCAATTCGGTCACGGTGTCGGTTACCTGTATGCGCACAATTATGAGGGTGGCTGGGTCGATCAGGAGTATCTCCCCGCCGATGTGACATATTATCAGCCGACCGATCGGGGATACGAGGCAGTGATTCAAGCACGGATGGCGGAGATCGCCGCGCGACGGCAGACAAATCGCCGCGAAGCTGAACAAGCGAATCAACACGAAGCAGACAGTGTTTAAGCACTGTCACTGGCCATGACTACTCTCGGCGTTTCGAGCGAGGAGGATTGGGTTCTTCACTTGGGGCCTCGGAGGAACGATCATCGCTCGGAGGACCTGCTAGCCGGTATCCTTCGCTCAGCCAGCGGCCGAGATCGATCATCCGACAGCGGCGGCCACAGAACGGATAATCCGGGTAGTCGGTCCAGTTACCCGGCATTTTGGTACCGCAAATCGGGCAGGTCGGTGGAGTCATAAACAGTCAATCACGACAGCGGGAACAAGCGTGATGGTAACGAGCCGCCGTTAGGGGAGCTTTGCTCCGATTAGCTGCTGCCTGGAGCTGAAGCCGATGCCGGGGACGATGGACTTGCCGCGGCTGGTGCGGCCTGGGAATTGGCCACAGGGCATGTTGTTGCTGCAGCTTGGCTTTCCGCTTTTGATTGTGCTTCGCGGTCGGCTTTTTCCGCTTGTTTGTACGATTCGCTGCGGTAGTCGGTTTCGTAAAACCCCGAGCCTTTGAAAATAATCGCGGCACCACGGCCGAACAGGCGACGCAGAGCCTTTTTCTGGCACTTCGGGCATTCCGTTAAAGGCTCGTCTTTGAACGACTGCCATTCTTCGAAACGATAACCACAGGCATCGCATTCGTAGTCGTAAGTGGGCATGGCATCTCCATAGTGTTTGCCAGGTTATTCGCCGGCTGGGGGCTCGGCAGCCACAACGACATGAGCCGGCCGGAGCAAACGATCGTGAAGGGTGAATCCCGGTTGAACCACTTGGACGATGGAACCGGGCGGATGATCATTCGTCGGCTGTTCCATCACTGCTTCGTGGATGCTCGGATCAAATGGCTTACCGGCCACCGCTTCGATTCGTTGCACACCGTGGCGTTTTAAGATATCCAGGAATAATGCCAGCGTGGCCTTGACGCCCTTGACCAGTTCTGCGGAATCACCGGAGGTTAAAGCGGCTTCCACGGCTCGTTCAAGGTTGTCGATTCCGGTAAGCAAATCCCGCGCCAGCGGTTCCTGGGCATATTTGCGTTGCCGTTCGGCATCTTGAAGCTGCCGACGCCGCGCATTTTCAAAGTCGGCGATGAGCAATTTATAATCGGCTACCTGTTGCTCGAGTTGATCCAGTTTTGCCCGCAGTTCGGCGGCATCCACCGTGCTGGTGGGCGATTGTTCCGGTGGTGGAGGAAGTGAATCGGTTTCCACTGTTATTGTCTCCTTCTGCGACAGGGGGAGCGCCTGCCGACAACTCGTTATCCAATCCTGTGGTTAATGTTTTTCGTCTGACTTTAACCAGTCTTTCAAGCGACTGAAAAAGCTCTTCCGATCAGGGGGCCGTTTTTGATCTTGTTTTTCGAGTTCAGCCAGTTTGCGGAATAATGCTTCGTGTTCCGGAGTTAAGTGCTGGGGTGTATCGACTAGGACTTGAACCAGCAAATCACCTCGGCGGCCACCGCGGCGGCCGGGCAAACCTTGCCCCGGGATTCGCAGGACTTCGTGGGACTGGGTCCCGCGGGGCAACTCATGACGGATGATCTCGCCGGTCAGAGTGGTCAGTTCCAGCGTGCCGCCGAGTGCGGCCTGCGAAAACGTAATCGGCCATTGACAAATGAGGTGCTGGCCGTCGCGTTGAAAAAACCGGTGTTCTTTGACGCGAATCACAAATTCCAGGTCGCCCCGCGGCGCTCCGACGGCACCGACATCGCCCTGACCGGGGTAACGGATCCGATCTCCGGTGTCGACCCCCGGGGGAACCTCGACTTCCAGCGAGCGATTCGCGGTGACTTTGCCTTTGCCGCGGCAACTCGAACACGGATCGGTGATGATGACGCCGGCACCGCCGCACGATGGACAGGTTTGTTGAATCTGGAAAAAACCTTGACGCATGATCACCACGCCCTGACCACCACAACGGCGGCAGTTCGTGGGCCGAGTGCCAGGGCGAGCCCCCGTTCCCTGACAGGTGGTGCAGAGTTCATCTCGCTGGATGGTGACCATCTTTTTGACGCCGGTGGCAACTTCTTCGAGCGTCAGGTCGAGGACGACTTGAAGGTCTCGACCGGGTTCCGGTCCTGCCCGTCGACGATTACTTGTCGGACCGGCGCCGAAAAATCCACCGAGCAGATCGTTGAAGATGTCACTCAAATCGGCCTGCGCAAATCCTGCCGAGCCAGCGTTCATCTGTTCGACACCGGCATGGCCATAACGATCATATTGTCGGCGTTTTTCGGCCGAGATGAGGACTTCGTAGGCTTCCGTCGCTTCCTTAAACTTTTCTTCCGCATGCTTGTCACCCACGTTGCGGTCGGGGTGATACTGCATGGCTAATCTGCGATATGCCTTTTTGATCTCGTCCTCGGCGGCCGATTTTGGCACCCCAAGGATTTCGTAGTAACAACGTTTGGCCATGAGCATTCCTGTAACACGCCCTGGTGCAAAGTTTCAAGCGAGTTGCCCGAGGCAGGCGACGCTTGAACTTTGCACGCTGGCCGTCAAGTCGTGCCCGGCTCTTAAGCAATCGCCCCGGCCACTTTATTTGACTTCTTATCGTCTTCCTCGATCTTAGTGACCATCACTTCGGTGGTCAGCATCAAGCCAGCAATGCTGCTGGCGTTGGTCAATGCCGACTTGGTCACGACCAGGGGGTCGATAATACCCGCCTTGAACATATCGACGTACTCGCCGGTATTGGCATTGTAGCCGATGGCCGGATTTTTTTCGCCTCGGATGGCGACTTCCTCTGCGATCACGGCACCGTCCTGCCCGCAATTCTCGGCAATTGTCCGCAGCGGTTTTTGCAGGGCTCGGGCCACAATTTCCGCCCCGACCTTCTCATCTCCCTTAAGTTTCTCAGCGAGGGCTTCGACCACCGGAACACAGCGGATCAAGGCGGTGCCGCCGCCGGGCACAATCCCCTCGGCCACAGCAGCGCGGGTGGCATGAAGGGCGTCTTCCACCCGGCCTTTTGTTTGTTTCATCTCGGCCTCGGTCGAGGCACCGACACGGATGATGGCCACGCCACCAACAAGTTTGGCCAGCCGCTCCGAGAATTTTTCCTTGTCGTAGCTGGACTCCGTTTGGTCCATCTGCGTCCGGATCTGTTGAACTCGCTGTTCGATGGCGGCTTGCCGTTTCTTGTCCAGCTTTTCGCAGATGATCGTGGTGTTTTCTTTATCGACCGAGACCTTGTCGGCGTTACCGAGATGGTCGAGTTCGACATTTTCCAGCTTGATGCCGAGATCCTGAGAGATAAAGGTTCCGCCGGTGAGCACGGCAATATCGCCGAGCATTGCTTTGCGGCGGTCGCCGAAGCCGGGAGCCTTCACCGCACAAACATCCAGCATGCCGCGAAGCTTATTCACCACCAGCATGGCCAGTGCTTCGCTTTCGACATCCTCGGCGATGATGAGCAACGACCGGCGAGCTTGCGCGACTTTCTCAAGCAGCGGGAGGAATTCACGGACATTCGAAAGTTTCTTCTCGTAAATGAGAATCAGAGGATTTTCCGCTTCCCACTTCAGATCCGGGTTGCCCGCTGCAAAGTAAGGGCTGATGTAACCTTTGTCGAATTGCATTCCTTCGACAAATTGCAGTTGCGTTTCCGAAGTTTTCCCTTCTTCGACGGTGATGACTCCATCTTTGCCAACTTTTTCGAAGGCATCTGCCATCATAGCGCCGATTTTCGGGTCGTTGTTGGCCGAGATGCTGGCGACTTGCGCCATCTCTTCTTTCTTGGAAAGTTTGCGGGTCAGGTTGGTTTCGAGATGCTCAACGACTTTTTCGACTGCTTTGTCGATCCCACGTTTGACCGACATGGGGTTGGCACCGGCCGTAATATTCCGCAAGCCTTCTTGGTAAATGGCCAAGGCGAGGACGGTCGCCGTGGTGGTCCCGTCGCCTGCAACATCCGACGTTTTTTGTGCAACGGCGTTTACGAGTTTTGCCCCCATGTTTTCGAAGGGGTCGGGAAGTTCGATTTCCTTCGACACGGTCACGCCATCCTTGGTCACCGTCGGGCCGCCGAACGATTTCTCGATGATGACATTGCGGCCGGTCGGACCGAGGGTAACGCCGACTGCCTTCGCAAGCTTCTCGGCACCCGCGAGCAGCTTTTTACGAGCTTCATCAGTGTAGAGGAGTTGCTTTGCCATGCCTGAGATCCCTTGGAAGAAGTTAAGCTACGAAGAACAAAAAGAGGGGAGGAAACGAGTGACAGTGAAAATGAGTGGCTCTTAATGTTCTTCGAAGCGCTCATTGGAACGTTATTTTTCCAGTTTGCCGAGAATATCTGATTCGCGCAGGATTTTCAGTTCGCGGCCTTCCACCTCGACATCGGAGCCGCTGTATTTGCCGAAGAGCACGGTATCGCCGACTTTCACGGCCAACGGCGTACGGTCACCGTTGTCGCGCATCCGGCCGGGACCGACGGCAATCACCTTGCCTTGTTGCGGCTTTTGCTTGGCAGTGTCCGGGAGAAGGATGCCACCACTGGTTTTTTCCTGCGCTTCGAGCGGCTCCACCACCACTCGATCATCCAGAGGTCGCAAGGTGAGTGTTCCCCCCGCTTCTTTTTTGGCCATGTTTCATGCTCCATAACGGGAATGTTCAAAAAAATTCCTAGGTTGCAAAATTCACTTCTCCCGGGGGAAAGCTAACCACCCGGGGGGTTCGCGGATCGGGGCTTACATCATCCCGCCCATGCCACCCATTTCATCGTGATGGTGGTGCGGATCTTGGCCTGGTTTTTCCTTTTCGGGAATGTCGGCAATCATGCTTTCGGTGGTCAGAAGCAGGCAGGCAATGCTGGCCCCATTCTGCAAAGCCGAGCGTGTGACTTTGACGGGATCGATGACGCCTGCTTTGCGAAGATCTTCGTAGACATCAGTGTCGGCATTGTAGCCGTAATTTTTATCCTTCGCTTTGAGGATGTTGGCGACGACCACGGTGCCGTCTTTGCCAGCGTTTTCCGCGATCATGCGTGCCGGCATTTCCAGGGCCCGGTACAGCACCTGCAAACCGACATCTTCGTCGCCCACCCCTTTATTCTTTTCGAGAACTTTTCGAGCATTCAAGAGAGCAACGCCGCCCCCTGGGACAATGCCTTCCGCGATCGCGGCGCGGGTAGCGTGGAGACTGTCCTCGTAGAGTGCTTTTCGCTCTTTCATGGCCGTCTCGGTGGCACCGCCGACTTTGATCTGGGCGACGCCGCCTGCCAATTTGGCCAGGCGTTCTTGCAATTTTTCGCGATCGTATTCGCTGTCGGTTTTCTCAATTTCCTTGCGAATCAGTTCGCAGCGGCCATCGATCGCTTTTTTATCTCCTTTGCCTTCGGTGATCGTGGTGTTTTCGCTGTCAATTTTGACCCGTTTTGCCCGACCGAGATCTTTCAGATCGACATTTTCGAGTTGAATGCCGAGGTCCTTAAAGATTGCTTTACCGCCGGTGAGGATGGCAATATCTTCCAGCATGGCTTTACGGCGGTCACCGTACCCTGGTGCCTTGACGGCACAGACTTGCAAGACCCCTTGCAACTTGTTGAGCACGAGTGTCGCCAAGGCATCGCCTTCCACATCCTCGGCGATAATCACCAGGGGCACCTTTTGCTGGCTGATTTTTTCAAGCAGCGGAATCAAATCCTTAACATTGGTGATCTTATCTTCGTAAATGAGGATGTAGGGATTTTCAAATTCGCAGGTGACCGCTTCAGGATTATTGACAAAGTGGGGGCTAAGGTAGCCGCGGTCAAACTGCATCCCCTGAACGACGACCACTTCGGTTTCGGCGGTCTTGCCTTCCTCGATGGTGATAACACCGTTGGTGGCACCGACCATCTTCATCGCTTCGGCTAGCTTTTTGCCAATCTCTTTGTCGTTGTTGGCGGCGATTGTTGCCACTTCGGTGATCGACTTGGCGTCTTTTGCGTCGATGGTTTCCGCGAGTTTGTGCAATTCATCGACGACCTTAGCCACGCCTTGTTGGATGCCGCGAACGATCCCCATCGGATCGGAGCCGGCAGCCACGGCCTTCAATCCTTCGCGGAAAATAAATTCGGCCAGGACCGTTGCCGTGGTGGTACCATCGCCAGCGACATCGGAGGTTTTGCTGGCCGCCTCTTTAACGAGTTGTGCCCCCATGTTTTCAAACGGGTCGGCGAGTTCAATCGCTTCCGCCACGGTGACCCCGTCTTTGGTCACGTTGGGGGAGCCCCAGCCTTTATCGAGCACAGCATTACGGCCACGCGGGCCGAGAGTTGCCCGGACCGCCCGGGCAAGTTTCGTCGCGCCACTCAGAAGTTTTTGCCGAGCATCGTCGGCAAATGTCAGTTGTTTTGCAGCCATCGTTACATCCGCCTCTGGGAGTTTAGGAACAGAGGAATGTCATGAAAGACAGCAATCCTTGTGCCTAGCCAACGAGACGGATGCAAGTCCTTACGATGCAATCGGTTCGCAAAAGAGAACAGAATCGAAGAGATGTCGCAGGTGTCAAACTGGCAGAGCGGTGACTGTTCGATCTCGTGAAAAATGGCAGTGGGACTGTCTGCGACCGCAATCAGAGCTCTGGGACAGGCAAAGTCCGTCTTCCTGGTCCCAGGCCGGCCAAGCGATTACTTTTGCTGATATTTTTCTCGCTGTTTTTCAAACAATTGTTTTTGCCGAGGATTTTTGGCCGCGGCAATCGCCTTGTCGGCGTATTCGACCGCTTTATCGGCATTGCCGGCGGCAAAAAGCGAGTCGGCCATGCCGATCAACGCCAACGGATCTTTGTCACCCTTCAATTTTAAATATTCTTCGGCTGCTTTGACCGACTGCTCAATATGCTTCTTCTCCGGATTGAGTTCCTTTGATGCCCAGATTCCCCGAATCCGGAACAAGTGGCTGTCTTTTTTCTTGGCAACCAGCTGGGGAATCAATGTCTCTGACAGGGTTTTGGCGTCGTCGAACTGTTTGGCAACGAGCATCAGCAACACCCGGTTGACGTGAAATTCCGGTCGTCCCGATTTGTGCGGGTATTTCTCGGCATAGGCCGCCAGTTCCTTGAGAGCCGCAGCGGGTTCGGCATCGGCTTTTTCGTAGATCGCGTCGAGCTCCTGATTGGCTTTTTCCAGCAGGGCAATGTCTTCTTTGCCCCGCCAGGTTCCGGCCACGACTTTCGGAATCACATCATCCAGTTCGCTCGGATGGCCGATAAAGGCAATTTTGCCCTGTTGATCGATGACGAACGAGCACGGAATCGCGTTGCGTTTGGCGGCGGTCATGTAAGCGCGATAAGTCTCTTGATTTTCGGCGAAAGCGAAACGGAGCGGGTAGTCTTTCGCTTGTTCCTCGACAAAGGCCTTGACATCTTCCAGCGGGTTGTTCGGATCCTTGGTCGAAAAGGCGATTGCAATCAGCCCTTGGGATTCATACTCTTTCTGCAAATTGGCCAGATGGGGCATCGCGGCAATACACGGGCCGCACCAGGTCGCCCAGAAATCGACCACATAGACTTTACCTGCTTCAAATTTTTCGACTTTTTCGCCTTTGAGCCAATCAGTGGCGGCCAGCGGGGGAGCGGTGTCGCCGATGCCAAGTTTGGCCGGTTCGGTTTCGGCATTGACCGGGCTGGTCGGAATCGTGGTGCCAGTCGAAGCGGTCGTGGGTGGTGTCTTTGTCTCGTTGCTGTTGCCCCAAGAGCAAGCGCTTAAGCCACATAGCAAGCCCACCGCCAGGAGAAGACGCATACAATCCTCCGATAATCTCAGTACGTTAGGGGAACAGGATCGGTTCACCGCCAGTCCCCTATTCTACGGTAGCGGGCAGCAAACATACACCGGTGACCCGGAAATGATTCGAGCCTGCGATCACGGTCGGTTCGTGGCCGGTCTGCGTCCCACCGCGGGTAAGCGAAAACATGCGGCCCGCTAGAATAGCCGTTAACAAGCGAATGGATGAGGGGAAGCCATGACTACAGCGGCGAAGGATCGTGTTCCCCATCGATGGGAAGTTCGGGTCGAAGACACCTGGGATCTTAGCAGTTTGTACGCCAGCGACGCCGACTGGGAAACCGATTTTCGGCATTTCGAGGAACAGATTCGGGATTACAGTCGGTTTCGTGGCCGTCTCGGCGAGAGTGCCGCAACGCTCCGGGAGTGCCTCGCCTTTGACTTCGCCATGGACCGACTGGGTGACAAACTCGGTACTTATGCTTTTCTGAAATCCTCGGAAGATGTCGCTAACAGTACGTATCTTGGGATGAAGTCGCGGTATCTGGGAGTGGCAAGCCGGGCTGCTGAAGCGGCAAGTTTTATCCGCCCGGAACTTCTCGCCATCCCTGACGAGCAAATGCAACGAGTTCTGGCGAGTCCTGACCTTGACGAGTACCGTCTCGTCCTGGAACGTCTGCTCCGCTACAAACCGCACACATTAAGCGAAGCGGAAGAACGATTGTTAGCAATGCAGCTGGAATTGATGCAGACGCCTCGCAACGTCTTCGACCAGTTAACGAATGCCGACCTGAAATTTGGCATGATTGAAGTTCAACCCGGTCGGGCGATCGAGTTAAGCCATGCCAGCTTCATGCACTGCCTGGAACATCCGGATCGAGCGGTGCGAAAGCAGGCGTTTCAGCAATACTATGCCGAGTTTGCGGATCACGCGAATACTCTGGCTGCGAGCCTAGCTGGTGCGATCAAGCAGGATGTCTATCAAGCCCGGGTTCGAAATTATCCGACGGCCCGGGAGGCGGCTCTCTTTCCGGACCGGGTGCCTGTCTCCGTCTATGATCAATTGATCGCCACAGTTCGCCAGCACTTGTCTACAGTCCACCGCTATTACGCCCTTCGTCAGAAAGCGATGCGATTGCCGGACCTGCATTTTTACGACATTTATGTCCCGATTCTCAGCGACATTCGCAAACGTTTCGAGTGGGACGAGGCGGTGGAACTCGTCGTCGAGGCTCTGAAACCGCTCGGTTCTGAGTATCAAGCGACGCTGCGTCGGGGCTTACGCGGCCGTTGGTGCGATCGCTACGAGAATAAGGGCAAGCTGAGTGGTGCGTTCAGCAGCGGCTGTTACGACAGCGAACCGTTCATCCTGATGAATTATCAACCCGAGGTGCTCGATCATGTGTTCACCCTGGCCCACGAGGCTGGACATTCGATGCATAGCCACTTGTCTAAATCCCAGCCGTATCAGTA
>Ga0209017_10000384_pt1 | contig 44624 bp, 26 predicted proteins | sample YNPBryunderm2012_FD_185812 | JGI IMG/M metagenome (GOLD analysis project Ga0209017, IMG submission 185812) | Anoxygenic and chlorotrophic microbial mat microbial communities from Yellowstone National Park, USA - YNP Bryant MS undermat 2012... ...
ACCGGCGGTGATCCAGTCGACCAGGGTGCTGGCGGCCCGGGTATATTTGTTCGTGGTTTCGTTGTCCCCGGGCTCGTCGCGGGTCAGTTCCACCCGAATCGCGTTGTACGGGCTGGCATCGTAAAGGGCTTGTTGCAGCGAGGCATCGATGACGTCATACGGCGGAGCGACGACTTGCGCCAAAGAGCCGACGGTGCCGAGGTCGTAACGGAAGCCGCGAAAAGCTCGGATGTCTGCCATGATGCGTGTTCTCGATGCAATCACCTTGACTCTGGCGCGAGCAACAAGTTTGATTCTAGCAACCACGCAGAACCAGTCCTGGCTGCCGAGATCCCGTCTCTCGAGCCTTCCATCGTTGTAAAAGTTGCCGCGGGTGGCTGCCACGGGAAAAGGCCGCAGAGGCGATTTTCTCCATCGCATTCCGGGAAATTCTTGACGATGCAGGCCTGATTCGCTCGGTGTTACTTCCACAGTTTGCGGGCGTAGGCGAATGACCGCAAGACATTGTCGTCTTCCCGCTGGAGTTGCTCGGCTTGAGGCAACGCTGTGATCCGGGATAGCGGCGTTTTGACGGCCCGGCGCTCGACCAGGGCCAGCGTCTGGGCCAGTTCCCGCGCGGGCACTTTCCCCATCGTGGCCCAGTAACGTTCGCTGAGACAGGGAATCTGCAACGGATCGCGGGTGATCATTTCCAGATTCAAGCGGATCGTCGGCTGAGCCCGTCGCAGCACCGCAACAGCCTCGGCGAGATCGATCAATCCTTCCCCGAGCGGTACCTCGGCCATCGCAAAGCCTTCGGATGTGCGTTCGACGGCGATGTCTTTCAGATGCACCGTGACCGCGTGCGGTGCCAGGGCGGCGATCGTTTTTGCGGGATTCTCGACCAGGGCGAGATTATTGCCCAGATCAACGCAGACACCGATCGCTTGGCTGCTGATTGTTGCTAGAAGATCGAGGAGTTCATCGGTGCGGAAATCCTTATGATTTTCGATGCCGAGCCGCAGGTTGTGCTTCCGGGCCAGCGGTTCTGCAGTTTGGAGCGCTTTGCGAGCATTTTGCAGGAACTCCGAAAATTCCTCGGCTCGGGTGAAGACCTCGTAGCGTCGGCCGCCCAGCAGCACCATGCGTAGTACAGTAGCTCCACATGCCGCCGCTGTCGCCAATTCCGCGCTGAATCGGTCCGTTTCTTCCCGGGTCGGTTTCGGCGGGGAAATGATCCCTTCCAGATACAGCCCCAGTTGTTCCGCTTTCCGGCGGATGGATGCGGCCTCGGCCGCGGTTTTCTGACGGAGCGGAATCTGCACGCCGGCTGCCCCCCGGCTGTGCGCGAATTCGAGGAATTTCTCCGGGTTGGCCAGCTCGGGTTCCGCCTTCACACGGAGACCGTAGCTGTACAGCAGCAAGCCGAGTGGGCATCGTGGAGTGATCGCCCCGGATGTTGCCGAGGCCGGGGAAGCAGCGAGAGTCGGCAGCACCGGCAGGCTGGACACCGTGACGAGGAAATGCCGGCGATCGCAGCTGGTCATCGCATTCTGCTCCGGTTCAGCCCTTCAGCAGGGCATCGAGTTCTTTATCCCAGGGGGCCCGGTACGGTCGCGAAAGCGCAGCGTTTGCCTCAGCATCGTTGACGACGGCTTGACGGCTGGCATCCCAGCGAAGGGAACGGCCCAGGCGGAGAGCAAGATTCGCCAGGTGACAGGCCACCGCGGTCCGCTGAGCACTTGCTAGGTCGGAAATCGGCGTTGCCCGGCTGCGGATGCAATCAAGAAAGTTTTTCGCGTGACCCGTGTACTGGGCGACCGGGTCTCCGCTCATGTCGCTGATGGCAGCGGTCCGAGGTTTTGCTTCGGGATGTTCCACCGCCACGGGCCCGCCGGCCGGGTGGCCGGATTTCACACCAGGGATCTGGTTGCTGGGTGGCATATCCAGGTCCGGCGTGATTTTGAACCCCCGGCGGTGGATTCCCAGGCTGCCCCGGTGGCCGTGAAAGGTCAGGCCGAAGCCGCCGGCTTCCCCCAAAGATGCTTCTCGCATCGTGAAGGAAATGGTGTACGAACCGCAGTGGAAGATGGCGTCTTGCGTGTCTGGAGTTTCGCCATTGTCCGTGAGAACAAAGCGGCCGCCGACCGAGGCGACGGTCGAAAGGGTCCCTAGACCGAGTATCCAGTCGATGATATCCAGGTGGTGAGCCCCCAGGTTCGTCATCTGCCCACCGGAGTAATCCCAGAACCAGCGAAAATGGTATAACCCCCGGTTCGGGTTGTACGGCCGTGACGGTGCGGGGCCGAGCCAGCGGTCATAGTCGAGGCCCGGGGGCGGGTTGCCATCCGCCGGTCGACCGAAGCCGGGGCTAACATTGCGAATCGCCGTCATCCGGACGCTGGACACGGTACCAATCTGACCCTGGCGGATCAGGTCGCGGGCTCGGGAATAATGCGGCCCGGAACGCTGCTGCGTCCCGACCTGAACGACCCGCTTTGTCCGCTGCGCCACTTGCTGGATCCAGTCCCCTTCTTTGACAAAGAGTGTCAACGGCTTTTCCACATAAACATCTTTCCCGGCGGCACAGGCGAGCATTGTCATCAGGGCGTGCCAGTGATCCGGTGTCGCAACAATCACCCCGTCCACCGCTTTCTGATCGAGCAGCGAGCGGAAATCGGTATGGACCGTCGGCGTGGCCCCGGCAGTTTTCGCCTCGGCTGCTCCTTCCTCGGCCCGCGGTCTGTAACAATCCGCGATGGCCACGATATTCGTCGTGGGAATCGCTTGAAATGTCTTCAAATGCGTCCGTCCGATCAACCCGAAGCCGATCAGGCCGATGCCGATGCGATCGTTCGCGCCGAGTACCCGGGCATACGAGGAAGCAGGGAACGCTGAGATCACCGCGGCCGATTGCAAAAAGCTCCGACGATCTGCCCCGTTACGCTGGGGCTGGACGATCAGCGGCTCCGGCATGATACCCTCCTGAGATTATCACCTCTCGATGACGGCCTCTTCGCTATTCCCAGCCGACGATACTGTCCGGCATTCGCTGCCGCACCAGGGCCACAAGCAAACAAATTGCGGAGGTGGAACCGATCTCGCCACGGCGTTTATTTCGGTTGTGCCTCCGCCACGGCTTTCTTCATCTCCTCCGCGATTGGCCCCGTGGCTTGCTTGGCTAAATTAGCGGCAACGAAGGGATGCCGTTTGACAATTTCCGCAGGGGGGATTCTGGTAATCACTAGATCGGGGTGATCCGCCTTTAAGCGAGTAAGATCGTCGTCATTGACCAGACTCATCGACAAATCCAGCTTTTTCAGTCGGCCGCGCATCGGGGCGAGCAGGGCTAGGCCGTTGTCATAACCGATGAAGATTTCATGGAAGCCGACCTCAGTCACTTTCGGCATTTTGGCAATCGAAGCCAGGCTTTTTGCTGTAATTCGGCCGCTGGCCATTTCCCCGACGGAAAATGATTCCAAGTTCGGGTGCCCTTCAAAGAAGGCAACACCGGCATCGGTGACCCGGGAATGTGCCACGCTGAACGATTTTAAGCTGCGGATCTTCGCAACTTGCTCCATGCCACGATCGTTGAAACTCAGACCGATTTTGATTTGCACGAGCTTCGAGTCGGCAAGAGCGTCAAAGCCCGAGCCATCGTAGAGGTCTGTCATCGTTTTATCGAGTGTCCCATTATGATCGATGCGGATGATCCGCAACTCGGGCATACCGGCGAGCATGCGGATAGCGTCATTCGGAAGCCAAGGGCCGTTGCCGCTTAAAGCAACCACTCGACCGTCTGCCTGATAAAACACGCTGAGAAAGCGGTTTTTCATGTCACGGCCAGCGACGCTCAAGGATTTCAGGGACTTTCCATCGAATCCGAACGGTTCGAGGCTTTTGATCACGGCGTTGTGGAGCCACTTCGGGGTTTCCTCGACCGTGACAGGAATCCCTTGAATGCGAGTGATTTCTTGAACGATTTTCGCTTCATCGGGGTGAAGCGGCAGCTGTAGGGCAGAATTTTCCTCGCCAACTGATAACGGCATCGGCATTACGAACATCAGCAATCCAAGCAGGTGACGCATCGCAACCTCGGAGAGGAACTCAAAAGTGGTAAGTGGAGGGAGAATGGCTGCCCGACGAACGATTGAGCGAATCGATGTGCGGACGACCTGACCCTTGCCTCCCATGTGGCTAAGCCACAATTTACTACCTGCAAAATTCCGCGTCAACTCTGATGATCCGCCGATTCTGCGAGATTTTTCCGGCCAAGATCAGGACACGGTCGGATGCATGCTCGGACTCGCTCTCGCTGGATCCGTGCCAGTAATTCCTCCGCTTCTCCCCGGCTGAGCTGGCTGGCCAGGGTAAATTGTGGTTGAGCAAGTAATCGCTCGGCGTCGTCTTGGCTACAGCCCCGCGCTGTGCGGAGGATCGGCAGCAAGGCCGCCGCGGATATCGCCAGATGCGAATCGACAAAGACTTCCCACGCTCGTTGTGGCGGTTCCCGGCGAAGAAGCCGTTCCAAGTCCGGAATCCCGATGATGACCGTCAGTCGATCGTTTGCTTTTAAGCGGTAATGTCCGGGGATACCCTGCCGCGGGAACGGTTCTTGACCTGCCAGTGCCAGCGGCAGCAACTGATAATCGACTATCGTTGCCATCAGGGATTGCTCGTGAAAGCAACGGTCGCCGGCTTGAACTTGAAATTCGACGATGGCGAAGGTGCGGCCGAAGATGGCGACCAACGTATGCACGCGATCGCCGTAGAGTGCGGCGGCGAATGCTGGGGCTGCCAGCGCCGCGGTAGAAATCGCCAGCTTGATTCCCGCGGCTTCGCGCACAGCGAGGGCAAAATCGGAATCGTCGAAGCGAGCCACCACGTGTTGCTGAGGGTTCAAGCTGCGCACCAGCAGAGCAATTTCCAGATTCGCCAGTTCCGATTCGACGGCGGCCACCACGGCCCGCGCTGTATCGACCCGTGCTTGTCTGAGGACTTCTGGGATCGTGGCATCGCCGATAATCACCGGCACCCCCATGCGTCGGACGGTGGCGGCAAACGGATTGTCGTTAACTTTCTCCACCGCCACCAGCGGCCGACCCATCCGGACCAATTCCTCGACGCAGCGGTAGCCGACGTTTCCCAGGCCGCACACCACCAGGTGGCCGCCATCGGGAATTTGCCCCGCTTCGAGGGCACCACGGAGCCGAGCGCGAATCAGATAATTCGTAAAAATCGCCGTGAATCCTGCAAACAGAGCGACTCCAGCCAATTTCATGACACTGAGAAACAGTTTTGCCCACGCGGGCTGGTTTTCCCCATGCAGTTCGGTATCGGTAGTAATAATGGTGACAGTTTCGTACAAGCCATCGACCCAGGACAGGCCCAGGCCGTAGTGCAACACCAGCGTGCTCAGCAGCAGCGTCAGCACGAGCAAGCTGCCCCCGACTTTGACGGGAAGATCGATCTCGGCGATTGTCCGGCGGAGTGTCCGGGCAAATCGGTGGAGCCGCCCGGCCCAGCGAACCCCAGGAAGCCGCTCGCCTCGGCTGAGGGCATGTAGCCGCTCGAGCTGGACGGGGCTGCCACAGACGACCAGCCGATCGTTCACTGTCAGGCGAATATCTCCGGGAAGGTCATGAAGGAATCGAGGCATACCCTGGGCCGATTGATAAGCGAAAATCAGTAATTCGTGCTGGGTGGCAATTTGATTGAGACGCATGCCGAGCAAGGGCGACCCCGATTCCAGCAGAATTTCTGCAATTTGCTGAGCCTCGTGTTCGAGCTTGAATGCCCCGAGCGACTCTCCGGTGACGGCGGACAGTGCCAAAAGGGGCGCGGTCAACGCGGAAACCGAGAGTGCCGTGGTGTTGCGGATTGCCGTGCCGAGCGAGGCGAGCAGGTTCTGATTAAACATCCGCACCACGATTCGGCAGTCGGGATTCAAGCGGCGGACCGTCAGAGCCGTGGAGACATTCACCAGATCATCCGAGGTAATGATCAGCACTCCCCGTGCTTGGCGAACACCCGCGGCTTCGAGCACCGCAGCATTGCGAAAATCCCCGCAGATGACTGAAATTCCCGCGAGCCGCGGGTCGTCACCACGAACATGATTGTCGAGAACGGTGATCTTGGCCCCGGTCGAGCGCAGGAATTCCAGCACTCGCCAGCCGAGTTGACCGAGTCCGCATAACAGCACTGGGCCATCCACGGCAGTTCTCTCCTCACGACAGATGATGCGGTTTTCCGGGGATTCATCAACGGCGCGACTGTCCCTGTGTCTGATAATTCGGAGGAAACCCGGATGAATTTGGACGACCCGGTCTGTCTCTGTTTTCGTGTCAGCCGCAGAAAGTTGGAAGCGTACATTCGCATTCATCAACCGCGGGTTGCCAGCCAGTTGTCGCAATGTGGCGGTGCGGGAACGGGTTGCGGCTGGTGTGTTCCGTTTTTGAAACAACTTTTTTTGAAAGCATCGACACCCGGTGAGAGTCTGGAACTGGATCGATGGAATGCTGAAGAATATGCGGCACAGCGAAGCGAATATCTGCGAGAAGGCAAGGGGACCCCGCCGCCATCCGCGACCCCAGGCGATCGCGAGTGACGGAATCGGGCGATTTCCGGCCACTGCTCGGATCACCGATTCCATCTCGCGGATGACACTGCGAGGGAATCTTGCTATCAACTAGCTTCAGCGTACTGGCGAGAACGACCGAGCCCAGATGCCCTGTTCGGGCGGCTGGATTCGTCAACGGCCTCGCCCCGGGGACGCACCGATGCCCTTCATGATCTCAACAACCCTCGCCGATCCGCGGGCCGCGGCAGCCATCCCGAGCGGGGATGATGATGCGGCACCCAGCCTGCTCGGTTCAGAATGGCTCGTGGAAGCGCTCGGCTGTCCAGCCGCCCGGCTGCAAGACCTGGAACGGCTTCAGAGCGTCTGCGAACAAGTCTTGCGGGAATTGCACCTGAACCGGATCGGTGCACCACTCTGGCATCGTTTTCCGGAGCCCGGTGGCGTGACCGGGTTATACTTGCTTGCCGAGTCACATCTGGCCTGCCACACTTACCCGGAACATGGCGTGGCCACGTTCAATTTGTATTGCTGCCGACCCCGTGAGCCGTGGCCCTGGGAACTGCGATTACGTGAGACCCTCGCGGCTACGACGGTCCAGGTGCGGGTTTGCCCACGCGGACCCCGCCTGAACGCATTGCCCCTCGCCGACCGGGAGGAGCAGCGATGAGTGTGAGAGTGACTTGCCCGGGCTGTGGCGGAGCCGTGATTTTCGCGGTCGGGACCGGAGCCGTCGCGGTTTGCCCGTATTGCCGCTCAGTCGTGGCTCGGGGTGATCGGAGTGTGGAAAATCTCGGGAAAGTCGCGGATCTCGTCGACACAGGCACGGTTCTCCGCCTCGGGCTGACCGGTCGTTATGAGGGTGTGCCGTTTCAACTTGTCGGCCGGACGCAGCTGCAACATGCGGCCGGGGGCGTCTGGGACGAGTGGTACGCCGCCCTGGACGATGGCCGCTGGGGCTGGCTCGCCGAGGGCCAGGGCCGGTTTTACTGGACCTTCGAGGCACCGGATGTCGGCCGCGACCTGCCCGAATATCGCCGCCTGCATCCGGGTCAAGTGCTGGTGCTGGACGGCCGTCGGTTTTCTGTCGCTGAACACGGTGTGGCGACGATTGCCGGCGCGGAAGGGGAAATCCCGTACCGGCTCGAACCGGGGCGAAAATACGTATACGCCGACCTGTCCGGATTCAATGGCGGCTTTGCCACACTCGATTATTCCAGCGAACCACCGACAGTGTATCTCGGGGAAGAACGATCACTCGACGAGTTGGCGATCCCCGCGGAAACCCGCCGCGAGGTTCATGAAATTCGCGAGATCGGTGGGGTCAAGGTGGATTGCCCGCAATGCGGTGGAGCGCTGAGTTTGCATGCTCCGGATCAGACCGAGCGGGTGTATTGCCCGTATTGTGGCGCGGCCCTGGATTGTTCCGCGGGAAAGCTGGCCGTGTTTCAACGGCTGAAAAAGCCACGATTTCCGATCTACCTCCCGCTCGGCTCGGTCGGCGAATTCCCGGACGGGAAACGGACCGTGATCGGGGTCATTCATCGGAGCGTGAAATTCGATCGCAAGTATTATTGGCAAGAATATTTGCTCTATGATCCCCGAGCGGGCTTTGAGTGGCTGGTGTGCAGTGATCATCACTGGTCGCGGGTCAGGCCGATTCCCTCGGGGAAGCCTGTCCGGGTTCGAGGCACCTGGGCGGAATTCGATGGCCGTTACTTCCGCAAATTCCAGGAGGCGACAGCGAAGGTCGAGGGGGTGGTCGGCGAGTGTTACTGGAAAGTCCAGGTCGGGGAAACCGCGGAAACGATGGATTTTGTCCGGCCGCCGGAAATGCTCAGCCGCGAACTCTCGACGTACGGTTCCACCCGGGAAATTACCGATTCACTTGGCATCTATCTGACGCCGTCCGAGGTTCAAGCCGCATTTCACCTGGAGCAACCGCTCCCCGAGCCGGAAGGGGTGGCACCGAATCAACCGTTCCGCTACGCCGGGATTTACAAGTATGCCGTGGCCATGATTTTTTTGACGTTAATCCTTGGAATTTTGACAAATATCGCGCTGCCTTCGCGGCTGGTTTATCAGCAAAGCTTCGTGCTTTCCGCCGACCGGCCGACGCCGCCACCCCCGGTCATCGGCGTCGGCATCCCCCGGACATCATCCAGTACTCCAGCCACATCCTCCCGGACGGACGTCTTTTACACGGATCACTTTGAACTGAACGCCCATCAAAACCTGTGCATCACAATCAGCGAGCCGTCATTGACCGGTTGGTTGGTCATCGAGGCGGATCTTGTCCGTCAGGAATCGGGGGAGGTGCAGCCATTCCTAGTGCCGATGTCGTTTTATTCCGGGGTCGAAGACGGCCAAGCCTGGCAAGAGGGAAGTCGAAGAGAGTGGGTTTTCCTCCCCGCACCGGAACCCGGAAAATATTCGCTGCGGTTGGAAGTTGAACGCGAGAATCGGAGTCAATCTGCACCCTTGACTGTGGAAATCCGTCAAGGCGTCCCACATTTCCGCAACTGGTTCTTGGCGTTTCTGGCGGTAAGCCTGATTCCCGCAATCATCGGAATATATAACTTAATCTTCAGTTATTTACGCTGGCAGCACAGCGACTACTCACCGTTTGGAAGCAGTGATGAGTAAAACGGGAAATATGTGCATGTCAGCGGCTTTCTGGATCATCGGCGGCAATATCCCTTGAGAGCATGGGATGGGGGATCAACGATGTCCATGCTGACGCGTGTGTACCTGACCTTAAGCACCGTGGCGATCGGTCTTTATAGCCTGGCGACGATCCGCGGCTGGGAAGTCGTCAGTTACGGCAAGGAAACGATCCAGCAATCCACGGCCCGGCATCAATCGGGAGGGCATCGCTCTACCTGGATTTCCAGCTTTCGAGGGGGAAAATGATGGAAATTGACTGGAATCGGTTTGCCTTGCAATTGCTGTCCACGATCACCTTCACATTGATCGGCTTTGTTTTGTTTGCCGGTGCCTTTTTATTCTTGTCTAAGGTGGTTAAGTTTCCGATCCGAAAAGAAATCGAAGAGGATCAAAATATTGCCCTAGCGATTTTGATTGGCTCAGCGATTCTGGGCTTTGCCTGGATCGTCGCCGCGGCGGTTCACGGCTGAGCCGGCATCACGGTCACGGGCACACGGGATCAATCTTGTGTTTTGAGCCTACAGTTTTGTAAGCAAGGTAATGAATATGCCTGAACCTCTAGGATTTGCGATTGTCGGCTGCGGGATGATTTCCCGGTTTCACGCCCGGGCGATTGCGGAAATTCCTGATGCCCGAGTTGCTGCCCTCGTCAGCCGGAATCCAGCAAACGGTGCCAAAGTCATCGAAGAGACCAATATCCCAGTGTGTCCGGTCGTAACGACGCTTGACGAAGCCTTGCGTTTGCCCGGCGTTGACGCGGTGATCATTACGACCCCCAGCGGTGCTCACCTGGAACCGGCGGTGGAAGCAGCCCGAGCCGGAAAGCATGTCGTTGTCGAAAAACCGCTGGAAATCACGGTCGAACGCTGTGACACGATTATTTCTGCTTGTGACAAGGCGGGGGTGAAGCTTTGCACGATCTTCCCCAGCCGCTTCGCCGACAGCAGTGTTACCTTGAAAGCAGCGGTCGACGCCGGGAAATTCGGCCGTCTGACCCTGGGGGAGACCACCTGCAAATGGTGGCGAAGCCAAGCGTATTACGATGAAGGCGGCTGGAAAGGCACGCTAGCCCTGGATGGCGGCGGCGCGATGATGAATCAAGCCATCCATAGCATCGATCTGCTGCTCTGGATGATGGGCGACCCCGTCGCTGTCTGTGGCTTCACGGCCACACTGGCCCATGAACGCATTGAAGTCGAGGATACCGCCGTCGCCTGTTTACGCTTCAAAAACGGAGCCCTCGGCGTTATTCAGGCTACCACCAGTGTTCACCCGGGCTATCCGAAGACGATTGCAATTCATGGCGACAAGGGCAGCGCTGTCATCGAGCAGGAAGACGTTCTCCGCTGGGATTTTACCCCGGAGACTCCCGACGATCTGGCCGTGCGCCAGCGATTTGCGGCAAAAGTCGGTGCTTCTGGTGGTGCCGCTGACCCGAAAGCGATCAGCCATGAAGGCCACCGCCGGCAACTGGCCGATTTTGTCGACGCTATTCGCAACAACCGCGCCCCGAAAGTTGATGGCGGTGAAGGTCGGCGAGCGGTGGCCGTTATTCGGGCTGTCTACGAATCGCAAGCCACCGGTCGGGTTGTCGAGCTTCACTCTTCCGAATCCGTTACGTTTCAGCCCTGATTTCCGCCATCCACCGTGCCTTACGCCGGAATACCGGTTTTCCTCGCGCTCTCGGCCACCAGATCACGTGATCAAGTTTTTCGGAGGGAATGCCGATAAACTTTGCGGATTCTACCGCCTGGTGAGGGCTGGACGATGCCGGGGATGACGCCGGACCGCGATGACCGCAGCACAACCGGTGAATTGATCGTTCTGAATGGGAAGCAAGCCGGCGACCGGTTTGCCTTGCATCTTCCAGTGACGGTGATCGGTTCTTCGGACCGCTGTGACATCCGGCTGAGCGGCCCGGATGTGGCCGAGGTGCATTGCCTGATCACGTTCACCGCCGCCGGCCCCAGTCTGCGATCTCTGGCTCCGCAGGCGACGTGGTTGAATGGCCTGGCCACGGCTGCCGGGATGCTGAACAACGGTGATGAACTTCAGGTCGGCCCCTGCCGATTTCGCCTCGACTCCCTTGTCGAGGAACCGATTTTGTTGTCCCTCGCCGATTCAGAACAAGAAACCGGAGAATCCTCTCCGCAACACGATCACCAGGCAGCGGCAGAACCTGAATATTTTACACTCGTTCCAGTTTCCGATGAAGAATGGTGCCTGCAACGCCGCAAACAGGAACTTCATGAACAAGAGCGTCAACTTGCGGCATATCTCGATCAACGACACCGGCAGATCGTCGAACTGCATCGGCAAGTGATCGACGCTCGGGAACAACTGCGGCAGGAACGAACCGAGCAGGAACAAGCCCTGAAGCAGGCCTGGACTCGGCTTCGACAACAATGCGCCGAGATCCAACCGTTGCATGCAGCTGCCGAGAAAGCTCGTAATACCGCAAGACAATTGTATCGCCGACTGCAACAACGGGCACAGCGTCTGCATCAGAATCAGCAGACGCTGTTGCAAGCCGAGCGAGCCAGGCTAGAGATTGAACGCCAGCAACTCCAGCAAGAATCGGCACGACAGCAGGCGGAACTGGCGGCCACCCGCCGACGGCTGGCAGAGGCTGCGGAGCGGCTAGCCGAAGGACAACGGCGCTTGCTGGCCGATCGCCAACAATCGGAAGCCCTGGCAGCACAGATTCAACAACGCGCCCACCAGCACATCGCACTTGCTCAACAGCAGCAACGGCTCTTCGAAACCAGTCGGGATCGGCTCGAAGCACGCGTTCAGCAACTGCTTCAGGAAATCACCCGGCTAGAAACTCGGGCCACGCAAACACGAGCGGCTCTGCAATCGCTTGAAGAACAGCGATCCCGTCTTCTCAATTCCCTCGCACAAGCCAGCAATCCTGAAACAACCCGGGTCGGTAATGCTCTCGGATCATTACCGGAGATCATCCCGCTGGAACCTTCGTCTCACCGCGATCCGGAGGAATTCTTGCAGCAGCTGCAACTCCGCGAACGAGAATTGCTGCGAAAAGAACGACAACTCGGTGAATTCCAGCGTGAACTTCAAAATCAGTTCCTTGACTTAGCGGATGAACGAGCCGTCTTCGCCGAACAGGTGGCGATGTTAACGGTCGCCCGGGAACAGTGGCAGGCAGCAGAATCGCAAATCGTCGCTGAACTCGAAGAGGCGGCCCGGGCTGTTCATGCCTGGGAACAAGCCCTGAAATTGCGTGAACATGCGGCGGAAACTCGGGATCGGCAACAGCAGGAACAGGCCGAGGAACTGAGCCGATTCCGGGCGAAACTCGAAGCCTGGCAGTCAACGTTGACAGTTGCGGAAGAAACAGCCGCCGTCGAACGCGATCGCCGAGCTGCCGTTTTGAATGTCCGGGAACGCCACTTGCAACAGTGGGAAGAATCCCTGCAAAAACTGTGTCGCGACTGGGCCGAGGCGATGCAACGGGATCATGATGACCTGGCCGAGCAACGCCGTGCCTGGGCTGAGACCCGTCGGACGTATGAAGCACGCTTCGCGGACTGGGATCGCCTCGCTCGGAACCGGCTGGCGGAAGCTACCCGACTCGCCAGTATTGCCGTGGCTGTTGAAGAAGCCCGAGCCGAACTTGAAACCCGATCGGGGTCCACCGGTCGGCAGGCACGGCGGCGACTTCGTGTCCTCATCCGCCGCTGGGAACACCATTTCCACCGCTTTTTGCAGGAATTTGAGCAGCGTCATCTAATTTTCAGTCGTGAGGCGGCAGATTGCCAGGACCAGCATCAGCAGCTCCAACAATCGCTTCAAGAACTGGCCGACAGGCAGCAGCAACTCATCGAGGCGGAAGGCCGCTGGACGCTGGAGCAGTTGCGGCAACAGCGTCAGCTTGCCGAGCAACAGCGTCCCACCTTGGCCTCGCTGGAAGAATCCAAACGGACTCAGCAAGCGCTTCAGATACTTCAAGCAGAGATCGAAGAGATGGCCGCACGGGTGATCGGCACCGGACCGCAAGCCTTGCGACTGATCGAGCCGATGCCGGAAATGATCTCCTTACGCCCCGCCGCCTGAACGGGAACAGTGTCCGCTGCTGCTGCCAAGTCAGGTCTTTTCCCCGGTGACGGCGGTGATCACTTCGCCTCCGATGTCCGTCAGGCGTTCGTCTCGGCCATCGTGAGGGTAGGTCAGCCATTCATGATTGAGGCCAAGAAGATATAAGATCGTGGCGTGGAAATCGTTAACCGAGATCCGGTCGTGCACGGCATGTAAACCGAAATCATCCGTGGCACCGATCGACTGTCCGCCCTTGACACCGCCGCCGGCCAGCCACATTGTGTAGCCCAGCGGATTGTGATCCCGGCCCTTACTGCCTTGGCTGTTCGGAGTGCGACCAAACTCGCTGCACCAGACCACCAAGGTTTCCTGGAGCAGCCCCCGGCGTTTCAGATCCTTCAATAAGGCGGCGATCGGTTTATCGACGTGGCCACACATTTTTTCGTGGTTCTCGTTGACATCATTATGTGCGTCCCACTGCCAACTCAAGGGACCGCCGCCGGAATACACTTGCACGAAGCGGACACCTCGTTCGACCAGCCGCCGGGCCAGAAGCAAGCGAGTGCCAAAGTCGGCCGTCTTCGGATCATCCAGTCCGTACAGACGATGAGTCTCGGTTGTCTCACGGGAGAGATCAACGGCTTCCGGAGCATGCGATTGCATTCGGAACGCCAGTTCGTAGCTGGCGATGCGTGCCTGCAATTCGGAGTCCTCGGGCGTTGCTTGCAGTTCATTCAACGACTTCACCAGTTCAAACGTTCGGCGATTCTGGCCGGCCGTGACATCCGCGGGAGGACGCAGATTCAAGATCGGTGTCGGACCGTTGCGAAGCAGGGTGCCTTGATAGACGGCTGGTAAGTAGGCCGAGCCCCAGCAGGGTGCTCCACCTTCGGGAACCCCCTGGGGTTGTGGCATCACACAGTAAGCCGGCAAATTCTCCGAGACGGAGCCGAGCCCGTAAGTCACCCACGAGCCGAGCGAGGGGTGCCCCATCAGCGTTCGCCCGGTATGCAGTTCATACATCGCGGGGGCATGAATGGTACTGTGACACCAGCACGATTTCAGAAAACAAATCTCATCGACACACTCGGCTAAGTGCGGCATCAGATCCGAAAGCCACTGGCCACTCTGGCCATGGCGGCGAAATTTGCGGGTGCTTGGCAAGATCGTCTCGGTGCCCTTGGTGAACTGACTGACTGGCCGGCCCACTGACTCTGGCAGCGGCTTGCCTTGCCATTTGACGAGTTCTGGCTTGGGATCGAACAGATCCATCTGGCTCGGGCCGCCAACCATGAACATAAAAATCACTTGCTTCGCCGTGGCACGAAAGTGCGGCGGTTTGGCCGCGAGTGGATTCGCCAAGCGTTTGTCAGCCGCTTTTGCCTCGCGGCTTAAGAGCGCACTCAGGGCAATTCCTCCAAGCCCGCCGCCGGCTCGCAAGAGAAAGTCCCGCCGTGATCGGGCCAAAGGAATATGTTCAGGGTGGTGCGGTGAACTGTTCATCATCCGTTACCTCGCATCGCTTCGCCAATGATGCCTGCCATCAAGTTGCTTCAGGAAAGGAAGAAGGGGGTAGGGTAACAACCATGTCCGAATTTTTCGTGGCAAAGCCACCAGGATTCGCAAATTTTTACTTGAACCGTCAGTTAGCACTGTGTAATGATATTATTACAAGATACGCTGTCAGCATAGGTCGCGAGATTTCATGAGCGACTTTTTGAATTGCCTCACCCTGAGATAAAGGGTGCTTGCCTCCCAACTTTTCACCGACCCCTCGGGGTCCGCGGTTGATGTTATTATCGTCAACCGGCCTTTTAGTCACAGTGTGTGGAGTTTTAGACGTGCGTAAGACGCGAGCCTTCCCAGCCGTGCTCTGGGCCGCGGCATGGCTAGTGTCGGTGACACCAGCCTTCACGGCTGAACCGGTCGCGCCCTCGGGCCAATCATCCATCAGTTATTTCAAACAAGTTCGACCGATTCTCCAAGCCAAATGTCAAGGTTGTCATCAGCCTGCCAAAGCCAACGGCGACTATGTGATGACCGAATTTTCCCGGCTGATCGCTGCTGGGAATTCAGGAAAACCTGCCGTTGTCCCCGGGAAGCCCGCCGAGAGCGAGTTGATCCGGCAAATTCGCCTCAATAGCGACGGCAAAGCCCTCATGCCTAAAAATGCTCCGCCCCTGCTGGAAATGGAAATTGAGCTCATTTGCAACTGGATTGCCCAAGGAGCGAAAGACGATACCCCGAAAAATTTAACGCGGATTTACGATGCCGATCATCTTCCTGTCTATACGCGCTTGCCGGTGATCACCGCCATTGATTACGAACCGAACGGGCAACGCCTCGCTGTTGCCGGATTTCACGAAGTGTTGTTGCTCGATGCGGAATCAGGTCAACTCCGGGGCCGGCTAATCGGTCTTTCCGAACGGATCCAATCGGTCAAATTCTCTCCGGACGGCACTCTTCTTGCGATAGCCGGTGGGAACCCTGCCCGCTTCGGCGAATTACAAATCTGGGAAGTGCAGAAAGAACGGCTTCGCCAAGCCATCGCCGTCGGCTACGACACCCTTTACGGAGCAAGCTGGTCGCCTGATGGAAAATATGTCGCGGTCGGCTGCCCCGACAACACCGTGCGTGCTTTCGATGCTGCGACCGGTCAGCAAGTCTTGCAACAAGGGGCTCATACCGACTGGGTACTCGGCACCACCTTCAGTAAAGACGGCTCCCATGTGATCTCTGTCAGCCGCGATATGACAGCGAAACTGACCGAATTCGCTACGCAGCGGTTTGTAGATAACATCACCTCGATTACGCCAGGTGCGTTGAAAGGGGGGATTCAAAGCGTAGCCGCCCACCCAAGTCGCGACGAGATTGTCTTCGGGGGTTCCGATGGCGTTCCGAAAGTGTATCGCATCTACCGGAACACCGCCCGCCGAATTGGCGACGATGCCAACCAGATTAAACAATTTCCCGCAATGAATGGCCGAATTTTTACCGTCGCCATCAGCCGTGACGGTAAAAGCCTAGCGGCGGGCAGCGCCCTCGACAATCAGGGCCAAGTGGCGATTTTGCCATATCCGCAAGAAATCGACCCGAAGGTGGCAGAACGGATCAAGCAAATTGAATCCAAGACGGTCCAAGAACGGACCCCTGCTGAGCAAGAGGAACTGGCGAAACTACGAGCGGCCCAGCCAAGCGAGCAGCCGGTCACGGTGGCTATCCCAGCCGGGGTGTACGCCATCGCCTTCCGCCCGGATGGCCAAATTCTTGCCGCCGCCGGTTCGGATGGGATCATTCGCCTAATCAATGTCAGCACCGGAGCCATCACCCAGCAATTTCCAGCCATAACCGTCCAGGCATCGGCCCAACAGAATCAGGTTCAGGCCGTTCCCGACTTTATTGTCGATGTCAACCCGATTCTTTCCCGGCTTGGTTGCAATCAAGGAACTTGCCATGGTGCCGCCTCCGGGAAGAATGGCTTCAAATTGTCACTCCGCGGCTACGACCCGATCTTCGATGTTCGTGCCCTCACCGATGATTTGGCCAGCCGACGGGTCAACATCGCTGCCCCGGATGACAGCTTGATGCTCCTGAAAGCTACCGGTGCAGTACCGCACGTCGGCGGTGCGCTAGTGACGGTTGATGATCCGTATTACCGGACCATCCGTAACTGGATTGCCGGCGGTGCCAAGCTGAATCTGAACTCGCCGCGCGTCGTGTCGATCAGCATCAGTCCGGAAAACCCTGTGATCGAGCGGCCCGGGCAAACCCAACAATTCCGGGTCATGGCCCGCTACAGCGACGGTCAGACTCGGGATGTCACCCAGGAAGCATTCATCGAGACCGGTAACGGGGAAGTCGCCACCGCCTCGCCGCGGGGCGGCGTACTCACCGCGGTCCGACGAGGTGAAGCACCGATCCTCGCCCGCTACGAAGGGGCTTACGCCGCCACCACCCTGACTGTCATGGGGGATCGCACCGGGTTTGTCTGGCAAGAGCCGCCGAAATTCAACAAAATCGATGAATTCACAGCGGCAAAGTGGCAGCGAATGAAAATTCAGCCCTCGGAACTCTGCAGCGACGATGAGTTTCTCCGCCGGGTCTTCCTCGATCTCACCGGCCTGCCTCCCTCGGCCGAACAGGTGAAAGCCTTCTTGACTGACAACCGACCCACCCAACAAAAACGCGATGCCATCGTCGATCAGTTGATTGGCAGCCCCAGCTATGTGGAATACTGGACGAATAAGTGGGCCGACCTGCTGCAGGTCAACCGCAAATTCCTCGGGCCCGAAGGGTCAGTGGCCTTCCGCAACTGGATTCGCAACGAAATCGAGAAAAATACCCCGTATGACCAGTTTGTTCGCAAGATTCTCACCGCGGAAGGCTCCAACAAGGATAACCCCGCAGCATCCTATTTCAAAATCCTCCGCGAACCTGCGGAGACCATGGAAAATACCACGCACTTGTTCCTAGCGGTTCGATTCAACTGCAACAAGTGCCACGATCACCCATTCGAAAAGTGGACGCAAGACCAGTATTATCACCTTGCCGCCTACTTTGCACAAATCGGTCTCAAGCCCGACCCCGCCTCAGGCACAAACACGGTGGGGGGCACCGCCGTCCAAGGAGCCAAACCGCTGTATGAAATCGTCTTCGATCGCAACGACGGTGAAATCAAACACGACCGAACGGGTCAGATCACTCCGCCAAAATTCCCCTACCCGGCGTCGCTGCCAGAAGAGATCAAACCGTCTAGCCGACGTGCTCAACTCGCCCACTGGCTCACCGCGCCGGATAATCCCTACTTTGCTCGCAGCTATGTCAACCGGCTCTGGGGCTACATGTTTGGCACCGGCATCATCGATCCGATCGACGATATCCGTGCCGGCAACCCACCGACGAACCCCGAATTGCTCGATTACCTGACCGAGGAATTTATCAAATCGGGATTCAATGTCCGGCATGTGCAGCAACTCATCTGTAAAAGCCGAACCTACCAGTTGTCGGTCGCCACAAACCGCTGGAATGAAGACGACAAGACAAACTTCTCTCACGCCATTGCACGCCGCCTGCCTGCGGAAGTGCTCTACGACAGCATTCACAAAGCCGTGGGTGCCGTCAGCAAAATTCCGGGTGTGGCCCCAGGGACCCGAGCCGCGGAACTGCCGGATTCCGGCGTCGATCTGCCCACCGGTTTTCTCGGTGCTTTCGGCCGCCCCGTTCGGGAAAGCGCCTGTGAATGTGAACGCTCGTCTGATCTGCAACTTGGCCCGATCATGGCCCTAGTCAACGGCCAAACCATTGCCGATGCTATCAATGATCCCGGAAACGAGATCGCCAAGCTCGTCGCCACCGAGAAGGATGACGACAAGCTGATCAACGAGTTGTTCCTGCGGATTCTGAATCGCCCGGCCAGCCCGGCTGAAATCGCCGAATGCCGTAAAGTTTTGCATGCGGCCCCCAGCGATCATGCCGCCCTCGTCGCCGCTTTAGCCGAACGGGAAGCCAAGGTCGCTGCGATTCGCGCCAAACAAGAACAAGAACGGCTCCAAGCGATCGCTCAGGCCCAGGCCGCATTAAAGGTCCACGAACAGGCCATCGCGCCAAAAATCGCAGCCGAGGAACAGGCCCGGCAACAACGGATTCAGGCCGCTGAAGCCGCCTTGAAAGCTTTTGACAGCAAAATCCCAGAAAAACTCCAAGCAATTGCCAAGAATACTCCCCGAGTGGAGTGGGTGACCCTGACCCCGGAAAACCTCAAAGCCGCAAACGGTGCCAACATGACCGTCTTGCCCGACGGCTCCGTGTATGTGGACGGCAAAACCGGGAAAGGAAACTACACCTTCACCCTCAAAACAAAGCTCACCGGCATCACGGCCTTCCGCCTGGAAGCCATGGCTGATGAACGCCTGCCTTCCAAAGGACCCGGCCGGGCCAGCAACGGGAACTTTGTCCTCAACCAGTTCAAGGTCGATGCCCGATCCGTGAACGATCCCAAGCAAACCCAAGCAATCGCCTTCCCCTCGGCCATTGCTGACTTTAGCCAAAATGGCTTTAACCCCAAAGAAACCGTGGATGGAACCACCAACCCCGGCAAAGGCTGGGCAATCGATCCGCAAGGCGGCATGACCCACTGGGTCGTTTATGAAACGAAAGAGCCGGCAGGCTTCCCCGAGGGAACCATTTTCACCGTCACACTGATGCATCAGTATGACGATTTCCACAATTTTGGACGCTTCCGAATCGCGGTCACCACCGCCAAGCGGCCCGTACCGCTCGGCTTGGCCGAAGATTACCTCACCGCACTGGATCTGCCGGCCGAAAAACGCAGCCCGCAGCAAACAACCCTTCTCGAAAAATATGTGAAGATGACCGATCCGGAATACGCAGGCTTGCAACAAGCCCTGGCGGCGGCTCGTCAACCGTTGCCCCCCGACCCACGCTTGCTCGAACTTCAAGCCGAACTGGCTGAGGTTTCAAAACCCGTACCCGAAGATTCTGTCCTGGAACAATTGCGAAAAGACGTAGAACACAGCACCCGGCAAGCGGCGAATGCCCGCCTCACCGGAGCTCAGGATATCGCCTGGGCGCTGATCAATAGCCCCGCGTTCCTGTTCAATCGTTAACCCTGACTACCTTCGTTCCGCGGTACCGGATCCCCACGGTGCCGCAATTCCCGCTTCCTTGTAAGATCTTTCAGGAGATTTTCCAATGCTCGTTATCCCCGGCGTTTCCGGTAATGATACCTGCGATCCCCGTTTAAACCTCAGTCGCCGTGATTTGATCCGCGTCGGCGGCTCCGGTTTGCTTGGCATTACCCTCGGCGGCCTCTTCTCTCTGCAAGCACAAGCGAAAAACTCCGGTGTTCAAGGCGGCCCAGGCTGGGGCAAAGCCAAAAGCATCATCATGGTCTATCTGCAAGGTGGACCCAGCCACATCGATCTCTGGGACCCCAAAGAAAACGTCCCGGATAATGTCCGCAGTGTCTTCAACCCGATTTCCACCAAGCTGCCCGGCGTCAAATTGACTGAAATTCTCCCAAAGCTTGCGAATGTCATCGACAAAACGACGCTCATCCGAGCCATGAGCTACACCCCGAACGGCTTGTTCAACCACACCGCCGCCATTTATCAGATGATGACCGGCTACACCACCGATAAAGTTTCTCCGTCCGGCCAACTCGAACCGCCTGATCCGAAAGATTTCCCAAACTTCGGCTCCCAGATTATCCGCCTGAAGCCAGTGACGGTGCCCATGCTGCCGTTCGTGATGCTGCCCCGGCCACTGCAAGAAAGTAACGTCGTCGGCAAAGGCGGCACCGCAGGCTTCCTCGGCAAAGCTTACGATCCCTACACGCTGTATCCCCCCGGCGATGACATGGATATGTCCAAGATGGACAAAATTAAAGTCGACGATTTAAAGCTTCGCCCCGATGTGTATGCCCAACGGCTTGAACGCCGGGCCAAACTCCGCGATGCGATCGCGGCCGGCATGCCGATGATTGATAAAGCCGTCGAAGAATATAATCTCGACACCTACTATGATCGCGCCCTCAACCTAGTGCTTTCTGGAAAAGCTCGCGAAGCCTTCGACCTGAGCAAAGAATCCAGCTCGACGCGTGCCCTTTATGGCAAAAATACCTTCGGACAAAGCTGCCTGCTCGCTCGCCGGCTCGTGGAAGCCGGAACCCGTGTCGTTGAAGTCATCTGGCCGAAAGTGGCCAACTCGGACAATCACTCCTGGGATCACCACGTCGGCCTCACTCAACGGATGAAAAATCAATCCGGCCCGATGTTCGATACTGGCCTCGCGGCCCTGATCAGCGACCTCGACGACCGCGGCCTGCTCAGCGAAACCCTCGTGGTTGCCGTCGGCGAATTCGGCCGCAGCCCTCAAAAAGGGGTCAGCACTTCCGGTAACGGCAACAGCGCCGATGGCCGTGATCACTGGCCGTACTGTTACACCGCCCTGATTGCCGGGGCCGGAATCAAACGCGGCTACGTCCACGGAGAATCCGACAAGACCGCTTCCAGCCCGAAATCCGACCCGGTCCATCCCGGCGAACTCCTAGCCACCATCTACCACGCCTTCGGCATCGATCCCAAGACAATCGTCCTCAATCACCTCAAACAACCACGTGAACTGGTGAATGCCGAGGCCGTTACCCGGTTATTTGAATAACCTGACATCAAGCAGTCAGTCGCCTGCCCGCACCTCTGCGGACAGGTGTTTTTCTCATGATCAGGCTCCTTTCCGATGAGTAGCTGCCCCATGCGTTCCTTGCTCGCGTTGCTGTTCGTTGCCACCCTTCTGACACACTTCGCCGGCTTGGCGGAGGCCCAATCCAAAAAGGATTCTGCGGCACAACCGCCCCCGCCGCCGCCAAAACGACAGGCAACTCCACCTGAGGCGATTTCCGTACTTCCTGGCTTCAAAATCGAACTTCTTCACACGGCCGATCCCGCCACCGAAGGTTCCTGGATCGCCATGTGCAAGGATAACAAAGGTCGTTTGATTATCTCCGGACAGCGAAATCAGCCGATCCTCCGTGTCAGCCTCAGCGACGGCAAAGTCAGCTCAATTGAAAAATTGAACCTGCCAATCAGCGAGGCGATGGGGCTGCTATATGCGTTCGACTCACTCTACGTCAATGGAGCTGGCCCTCAAGGTGTCGGCCTTTACCGTTGCTGGGATCGCAACGGCGACGGCCAGTTTGAAGACATCAAGTTGATGAAATCCTTCAGCAGTACAGGCGAACATGGCATCCACGGTCTGGCTGTCGGCCCTGATGGCAAGCTGTATGTGATCAACGGCAATCATACCGACGTGCCCGACGGCCTTTCTTCGCAGTCGCCTCATCGACATTATGCCGAGGATCACCTGCTTCCCCGACAATGGGACGGCCGCGGTCACGCCGCCGGTAAACTTGCCCCCGGCGGCTACATCCTCCGTACCGATCCGGATGGCCAAGAGTGGGAACTTCTTCTGGGCGGCTTCCGTAACGCCTACGACATCACCTTCAACGCTGACGGCGAACTGTTCACATTCGACAGCGACATGGAGTGGGACTGGGGCATGCCCTGGTATCGCCCCATCCGCGTCAATCATTGCGTTTCCGCCGCCGAATTCGGCTGGCGTTCGGGTACCGGAAAATGGCCCGAGTATTACCCGGACAGCCTGCCCGCTGTCGTCAACATCGGCATCGGCTCCCCCACCGGTGTCTGCAACGGTATCGGCAGCAAATTCCCGAAAGCTTACCAGAAAGCAATTTATGTCCTCGATTGGTCGTACGGTCGAATTCTTGCCGTGCATTTAACTCCGGATGGTGCAAGTTATACAGGACGATTTGAGAACTTTGTTGCACCACGAGGCTTGGTCGATCCGAATCACCAAAAACTGCCCCTGAATGTGACCGATCTGGTGATCGGTGACGACGGTGCCATGTACTTCACCACCGGCGGCCGCAATACTCAAGCCGCCTTGTACCGGGTCAGCTACATCGGTTCTGAGTCGACCGAACCCGCTGATCTGCACGATGTCGAGGGGGCGAAAGAAAGAGCCGAGCGACGGAAACTGGAAGCGTTTCACGGTAAAGAACATCCGCAAGCCGTGGCCACGGCTTGGCCGTATCTCAGCAGCCCGGACCGGTTTTTGCGGTATGCCGCCCGAATTGCCCTGGAAAGTCAACCCCCCGCCGAGTGGGCGGCGAAAGCAGTCGCGGAGACTCACCCCACCGCCGCCCTGACCGCCCTGTTGGCCCTGGCTCGGGTCGGCGATCGCGCGACCCAGCCGCAGCTTCTTGCAGCCCTGGCAAAATTCCCGATCGCCTCCCTGCCTCTGCCTCGGCAACTCGACAAACTTCGCGTCCTCAGCCTCAGCTTCATCCGTCAAGGGCCACCAGCACGAGACGCTGCACGAGCAATCGCTGCTGAACTCGATGGCATCTTCCCTGCCAGCAGCGACCTGCTTAATCGAGAACTGTCGCAGCTGCTCATTTACTTGCAACATCCACGGGTGCTGTCCAAGTGCCTGCAGTTGATGGCAAAAACGAACCTACAAGAAGAGCGGATGCACTACCTCTTCCACCTTCGCACCTTGCCGATCGGTTTCTGGACGCTGGATCAGCGTAAGGAATATTTGAGCTACTACACCAAAGATCGCAGCCAGTGGCAGCACCCGAAAGAACTTCTCCAGTGGTTCGAGATGGCGGGCCGGCCGTATTCCGATGGTGCCAGTTTCCCGAACTTTCTGCAAAATTTTGTCCGAGAATTTGCCAGTAACCTATCAATGGCTGAAAAAGAAGCGTTAAAAGCTGAAATTGCCGCCATCGATCAAGCAGCGGCAGTGACGGTCGATATCAAACCGCGTCCATTCGTGAAAAAATGGACGATGGCGGAACTTCTCGGCCGACTTGACGAGGTGAATTCCGGTCGGAATTTCGCCCGGGGCAAAGAGGCGTATGCCGCGGCGCAGTGCTTGAAATGCCACCGCTTCGGAAATGAAGGTGGTTCGGTCGGTCCTGATCTGACCGCGATTGCCAGCCGCTTCGATCGTCGTGCCATGCTTGAATCGATCCTGGAACCTTCAAAAGTGATTTCTGAACAATATCAGAACGAGACCTTCATTACGGTGGATGGCAAAGTCGTGACCGGCCGGCTTGTCGATGAGACTGCAACCAGTATCGCCGTGCAACCGGATCCGCTGTCCCCCGAACGGGTAACGATTCTGAAAACAGACATCGAGAGCCGCAAACCGTCGCCCGTTTCTCCGATGCCTGCCAATTTGATCGACGTTCTCCACGCAGAAGAGATTCTCGATTTGATTGCCTACCTGGAATCGGCGGGCCGAGCCAATCACCGGGCGTTTCGCAAGTGAGGTACGAGGACACAGCGGCTGATCATTGTCGCTGACTGATGCAAGTCGTGAACGGAGGGCATCAGCCCTCCGTCATGCTGAATAGTCGCGAACATCGTTAAATTGGTTCTGTCACGGGCCCTGCGAGTTTTCAAGTTGCTTGAAAATCAAATTTGCCCTTTCAGATACAATGCCCCGAGGGGCGGCAAGGTTAAGCTGACGGAGTAAGGTCGGCCGTGCCAAGCGTGGAACTCTGCGTGGGCTCCGCCGTTGTTTCCGACATTGCTTCCCCAGTAGTATTCAGCATCGGAATTGAACAGTTCTTGCCAGTATCCCGGTCCTGGAACACCGACGCGGTAGCCGTGCCGTGGAACCGGGGTAAAGTTAAAAACGCAGAGGATGACATCGATGCCGTTCGCCGCCTTGCGGAGGAAACTGTAAGTGCTGACGGCAGCGTCGTTCGCGTCGATCCACTCGAACCCGCCGGGCTCGCAATCGAGTTCATGGAGGGCCGGTTCCGAGCGATAAAGACGGTTCAAATCCGCCACACAGCGTTGGACACCCTTATGCGAATCATATTGCGTCACATGCCAATCGAGGCTGGCGTCGTGCCGCCACTCGGATCGCTGTGCGAATTCACCGCCCATGAATAACAATTTTTTGCCGTTCATCGCCCATTGATAAGCGTAGAGCAGGCGAAGGCCAGCGAATTTTTGCCATTCATCGCCAGCACACTTGTTCCACAACGGGCCCTTGCCGTGCACGACTTCATCATGACTGAGTGGCAAAACATAATTTTCCGTGAATGCATAAAGCATGCGGAAGGTCAAGTCGTGGTGATGATACTTTCGGTGGATCGGGTCTTTCTGACAATATTTGAGGGTGTCGTGCATCCACCCCATGTCCCATTTATATCCGAAGCCGAGGCCGCCAATATAAGTAGGCCGAGACACCATCGGCCAGGCGGTGCTTTCCTCGGCAAAGGTTTGCACATCCGGGTAGTGACCATAAACCTCGGCGTTGAAGCGGCGGAGAAACTCGATCGCCTCGATGTTTTCATTGCCACCATAACGATTTGGGATCCAGTCGCCGCCCCGACGGGAGTAATCCAGATACAACATCGACGCGACTGCATCAACACGCAAACCATCGATATGATATTTGTCGAGCCAGAATAAGGCCGAACTGAGTAAGAAGCTGCGAACTTCATGCCGACCGTAATTAAACACATAACTGCCCCAGTCCGGGTGATACCCCTGACGGGGGTCACTGTGTTCATACAGTGCCGTGCCGTCAAAATATCCCAGGCCATGTTGATCGGTGGCGAAGTGTGACGGCACCCAGTCCATGATGACCCCTATGTCATGCTGATGCAAATAATCGATCAAATACATGAGGTCTTGCGGAGTCCCGAAACGACTACAAGCCGCGAAATAACCGGTGGTTTGATACCCCCAGGAACCGAAAAACGGGTGCTCGGTCAGCGGTAAAAATTCGACGTGAGTGAACCCCAGTTTCTGGCAGTAAGCGGCCAGTTTCGGGGCGGCTTCCCGGTAACTGAGCGAGCGATACCCCTCATCCGGTACCCGCATCCACGATCCGAAGTGAACTTCATAAATACTCACCGGGGCCGTGTGACTGATTGCTTGTTTACGCTTGCTCAGCCACTCCGAGTCATTCCACTCATAATCGAGATTCCAGGTGACCGAAGCCGTCTTCGGGGGAATTTCTGCGGTAAATGCAAACGGATCAGCTTTATCGACTTTGTAACCATGAAAGCGTGAGGCGATATGATATTTATAACATTTCCCCTGCGGAACGCCGGGAACAAATCCCGCCCAGATCCCGCTCGAGCCAATCGGTCGCAATGGATCCTTCCCCGGATCCCATCCGTTGAAATCGCCGATCACCGCGACATAATCGGCATTCGGCGCCCAGACGGCAAAGCGATAGCCAGGCACACCACCCACCGTGCAAGGGTGCGCTCCCAGCTTCTCATAAAGCCGCACATGCGTCCCTTCGTTGAACAAATACAAATCTTGAGGGGTCAACCAGTGATGCTGCTCGGACAGTTGTAACATCGGCTTCCCTGTGAGACAGTACGAAAACTCAGTATCCACGTCTTTTTTGAATAAATGAGAAACGACGCGTTTTTCCAGGGGGGCGGGTCAAATCGCCAGCGGAAACCGGAAAGCAAGGAACAATCTTGCCGAGCATTCCTTCCAGAGCGATCGTAGCAGTCAACTTGGCGGCTCGGTCCGTACCAGAGAATGAGATTCAAGGATTTGCCAGAACTCGGCGAGTGTCTGGCCGATGTCAGGCGGGAGTGCCGACGGGGAATACATCGCACGGGCAAGTAGCGGTGCCAATTGCTTCGACGAATCCCGCAAGGCTGGAACGGCTTCCCCCAACCGGGCAACAAATTCGCCAGGGGTTTCACCAGAGTGACGATCCCAGCCCCTCTCGGCTGCCCACGAATCCAGCGCGGTAAAAGTATAAATCACAAGATCACGCGGGTTTCGTCGCCGAACCGTGCCGTCGGTAAAGGGATTCGAAAATGACGAGAACGGTGGCAAACGGCGTGATCGCTCCTCCTCGCTGTCCTCAGTGCTCCTTCCATCTCGCTTCTCAGTCTGATCTCGGGAACTAAGGAAGCGGAACCAGGCGAGGAACGTCCACGCCCACTCGCTAAAGGGAGCAAGCCAGTGCAACAACGCATAAAACAAGCCGCCAAGCAGAATCACCACGATGATTATCCAGACAAACCAGGTCAGCATCTTGCTGACGGTTTCCAGCGTCGTGTGGATGGCCGTTGTCACTCCTCTGGATCGGTCCGAGTCGCCTGCTCCCCGGGAATCATTGGATGAATCTCGGGAATTTTCAGAAGTTTTTGCCGAGGATGTCGTTGACCCTCCGGCTCGGTGTGATGACGGCATCGATGCAGACGGCGAACCCGCAGCGGCTCCCGGGGATGATCGCTGCTCGGATTTCGGCACAGTTCCTGAATTCTTGCCTGACTCGGGTTGTTCTTTCTGCTCGGATCCTGCCGCTCTCGGGTTCTTGTGGGAATGATGTCCCGGCGAGAAGCCAGGTTCTGGCTTTTGAGTGCCGGCGGTTGTAGTCGAATCGCTCGGCTTTCCCGAGGATTCTTCGGGCAAAGGCTCGGACTTTTTTTCTTCTCGTCCCGCTTGCCCTGGCTTCTCCGCGGTGGTGGCGCTTTTGAAGTCTCGATTCGAATCCGTTTTCCGCCCGGATTCGCCCGGCTCCCGCAAGGCATAGCGGGAGGATTCACGTTTTTGGCTGCTGGCCTTTGTCGGCTCGGGCCACCAGTTCCACTCCTGATGCGGCCGGGGCATCATCGCTGCCAGCCCCAGCCCGATCACAATCAATCCTGCACCCAGTCCCAGCCAAGCGATGACCGGCGTCAGAGGCAACCGCGCCTTTCGCTCCCGGAGATATTCCCGCAGACCGAGCAAGCTCGTTGTCATCAACAGCCCGAGTCCACTGCCGACAAAAACGGCCATTTCGACCAGCGTCGTGAAACGGCGTGATTCATCGGTCGTGGGAATCAGCATTTGCCCGAACATAAATACGGGCATGGCGATTAATGCAAAATACAAGATCCAGGTTCCGGGAGTGTGGGGGCGTCGTCGGCGGGCTTCACGGATGCGTTGAAAGCGTGCCCACCAGCCCACCAATCCGGGAGGATCGCTTTTTTTTCGCCGGGCTGCCTTGCGGAGGGCAGCCATCTCTGCCTCCGTTTGTGCTGTTCCGTCGAAGCCCACTGCTGACAGTAAACCACGGCCCGAGACTTGTTGATCTTCGTGCAGAAATGTGCAATCCCAGGTCAGTTTGTGCGTTAACCACCAGATGAGCCCGAGAAGACCGAGATTCAGCAGTGGCCCGATCGCTGCCAGCGTTGAGTTCGGATAATCTACGAACCGCAGCATGGCGAGAAAAATGACCGCTCCCAGACCCGCCGCGTACAGAGTTGCCCGGACTTGTCCGAGTTCGATCGAAATCCGTGCAATCAGCACGGCCCCAGCTATAAAAAACGACAGTGACCAGAGTAAGCGCTCGGAATACTGGCCCTGATAAAAAACATCCACGAGGAACCAGACCAGGCTACCGACCATCATCATGATCAGCAGCGGATTCAAGGCCAGAGCCAGCAAAGCGATTGGGGAAGGATGATCCTCATCGGCGGCCATTTGGAGCAGATCTCCGGGGCAGGTGAGAGCCCCTTTCAGACAACGCGATCAAGCTTCCGCTGGAGCATCCAGAGCGTAACGCTTCAGATCTTCCAAATCCACGAATTCCAACGTGGTGATATGTGTCGCTTCGAGCACTACCGGCGGTGCCATTCCGGCGTCGAGTGCTTCTTTCCAGCGAAGCGCACACAAACACCACTGATCCCCGGGTTTCAGACCCGGAAAGGCATAATACGGATTCGGGGTCGATAGATCGTTGCCGACGGATTGAGAAAAGGCGAGAAACTCTGCGGTGACCCGGACACAAACCGTGTGTAAACCGAGATCGTCGACGCCGGTATCACAGCAACCGTTGCGATAAAAGCCGGTCAGGGGCTTCATTGAGCAGGGTTTTAGGGGTGTTCCCAGCACATTGCGGGCTGTCGGCATAATTGGCTTACTCCGCTAAATCTGATTCGCACTTGAGCATTCTCAATTCTATCAATCCTGGGTATAACATCATTGGATTTTTGCCTGATTTCCGTCGGTTTTTGCGACTCAGGAACCGCCTTGGTTACTTGCCCGCCTCGCGGGTCGAAACCGAGGATTCAGCCGGCGGTGTTGTTGCCGGGGGAAGAGGATCGCCGCGAAGCTCGGGGTTTTTCCCTTTCGGATTTCGCTTCGGCGCAACCACATCGAGGTCGGTCAGGCTTTCGCCCCCGGCTCGGGTGACGAGCGCATTGAAAATTTCCGGGGAGACATTGCCTTTTAAGAATCGGACCGAGCCATCGGCCATCAAGATGGCGGTGCCGATTTGTCCGCCGGGAACCTGGTGGGCGAATCCCGTCAGCGGTGATTTGCTGTCCTCGTCGATACCGATCAGAGTTGCACCTCCTCCGGCAATCCACGGCCTTGGTGTCGTGGGTGCTGTTTGGATCAAGTAGATCGTGTTGGAAAGGCCGTCGGTGACTTGTGCGGTGGATGAACTCCAGTCGTAGCCGGTTAATCCGAGTTTCTTGGCGACCTTCGGATCGTTCGGATTGTAGCGGGCAGCATCAAGGCCCAAGCCGGCGAGTCCGACGTAATTCGTCGCCCCGAGGGAATTCACCCCGGCTCGAGGGTCGAGCGCTCGCCAGGTACCGGGAGGGTAGTACGGCACGAGAAATTCGGGGACCCAGGCTTCTGCTGCCGGGAGATTTTCTGCCGCGTACCAGGCATGATTCTGGGCATCGATTTGCGAGCGTAAAGGGCCATGACCGAGGAAGGGCAGTAATTCCGCGAAAAAGCTGACACGTTGATCAGGCGGATACGGCAGACGGAAATTATCGGATCGTGGTTTTCTTGGTAAGGCACCCGGCGGGAACGACTGGTTTCGTTCCTGCAATTTGGCGACACCGCCCGCGAGGGATGCAGTGTCGGCGGTACCGGAAAGGACGTTCAGCCGCCCCTTCATTTGTGCGATCATGCGGCCAACTGCTGGCCGAATCTGCGAAGAAAACAGTTCTTCCTTCCAAAAGATCTGAGCGGAGAGGGTCACGACCCTGTCCGAAATTGCGAGATCGATTACCGACGTATTATCCCCGGGAGTCATTCCTCCGGGAACACCCGGTGCGCCGACGGGCAGACCCGTGGCAGGGTCGATCATCGGTGGAACCGTGGCGCTGTCGCTGGGAAATGGCTGTCCGGCATCAAACCCGGGTTGGCCGGGTTGCGCCGGCAAGGCGTTCGGGTTCGGAATCTGATTCCGAATCATCACCGGAGTGCCAAGGACCGTGCTGAGCGGAGCCTGCAGTAGTGTCACGGCTGGAACAATACGCTCATTCACCAGCATTTTTGCTTGGTCGTCATTCGCAAATTCAAGCAATCCAGTCATCGAAACTTGCGTTGCGTTGAACGCTTTCAGGGTTACCCCTGCAATTTGGATCGAAGTCAGAACGTCAGCAATCGTACTGTTGACGATTCCTGAAATGGCCGGGAGATTTTGGAGTGCCAAGTCACGTTGATCCAGGCGTTGAACCGCGACGATGGCTGGCGGCGCCGAGGATTCTTGTTCAAGCCGATTCAGTGCCCGCTTCAAATCTCGGTCGATTGTACGATACGTCGGGATCGAGGTATAAAGCTTCGGTGGACCTGGGGGCGGCTGAGGTGCCGGCGGCGTTGCTGGCATCGGCGGTGTCGCCGGTTCGGCACCGGGTGCTGACACGGGCGGATTCGCAGGATTTCCCGCATCTCCTTCCCGTTTCGGCATCGGCAGCGGTGTCGTCACAGGATCGGGAGTCAATTCTGTGATGTAGGGCGGATAACCATCTTTGTCGAGGGTTCGCAAAAAGGCCGCCATCACCACGGGGGTGGTAATCAATATCGTTTGTTGATCGTCCAGCACACAGATCGCCAAGGGATGGTGCTTCCGCGTCGCGCCGGTTGTGCCCGACTGGAGGCTGGAATCCGGCCAGTAAGCTTGGTCCATCGCAGTTAAAAAGGCATTTTGATGAATGATAAAATAGTATCGACCCTGAATCGGCGAATCCTGCGGGCGTTCCAGCACCATCCGATCGTACATTCCCAGTTCGTTGATCGGGTTACGAGTCCTGATGACGGCAAACGGCAGCGATCCCGGCTTTAACGTGCAAAGAATGACAGCATCAATTTGATCCGGTGAGAAATCCAAAGAATTTCGGAATAACTCCTGCATTCGCACATCGAAAAAGTGGTTAAAGAGCGGGGTCTCCGCCGTCGTGCTCACGTTGATTCGAAAAACCGAGGCGACATTGGCCGGAAGTAAGTTGCTAATTTCCAGAAGTGGAGCCGTCCGTTTTCGGACCGGGATCGGTAACGACTTTGGCGGTGGTTCAGGTTTTGTCGCGGGGGTTGCCGTGCCGTTCGGCGGCATCGGTGTCATCGGATCTGTGAGATGTTCCGGATCGATGGTTTCGGGATCGGTCGGCGGTGTCTCGATCGGACGTGGTTGTACCGGGAGTGACGCGGTTTTTTTCGGTGAACTGGAACTGTCACCGAAGACGATGAAGGCACCGGCCGCAAGCATGCCGACTGCAAGCACGCCAAGAACGGCACCGATCATGACGGTCGAGCCGCCCGCTTTTTTCTTTTTGCTTTTTTTCCCGGCGGTTGTTGCCGCTTTCCCCAGACTCGGATTATCTTCGTCAGAGGATGCTTCCGCAGGGGGAGCCGGTGCCACGAAGCGATACTTGCATTTCGGACAGTCAACTTTCGTGCCAGCAAGCGAAGGTTTGAGTGTGACTGATGCCTCACAACTCGGACAGGGGACCGAATACGTTTTGATAGCCATGTTGCTCCCGCCGATCGAGCCGAACGAACTCGAAACCGATAATGCCGCTGTGGATCTTTATCATCTTACAAGGTGGCATGATCGGGACGCAAATCGAAATTCGCCGGCTCCACAGCGAGATTCGTTTCGACTCCTGTCTTGTTCTTCTGGGTCTGGTCAATGTCGGAAACAAGCATGATCCGGATGTCAAAATTCGCCTAAAGATACGCCACTCTCGGAACATTGAGAGCGACATCACCGGGCGAACCCGTACAAAGTTAGACCGAGGCGAGTCAGGAAGATCCGACCTCATGATATCGATAATACCAATGCCGATACTCCTCGAAGCAGGTAACGGATTGTCGACTCAAGTGAGTAAAACCTAGCGAATTGAGATGTCTCGGTGTGAATTGCCTGATGAGGGCAAAAAAATAAGTTATGCGGGTAAGTGGGCGGATCGGGGGAAATTCTGAGCACGATCGGAAATTTCCCCTCGCGTTCCGCGTTTGAGTCACTAAGTTAGCCTTAAAGAATCCCAGCGAGACAGTCGCCGATCGCCCCGACGCCTTGGAGCATCGTGGTTATGGCAGCGTGGACCGATTTGTTGGAACGTCTGCGACCGAAAGCCTACGGTCGTCGCCAACCACTGATTTTAATCAACGGTTTGGCCGAACAACCGGAATCGTGGTTTCGCAATCGGCGTTTTTGGAGCCGGTATTTTGATGTGCATATGCCGAATATCCTCGTCTACGATGGGGATTGCTTGCATCGGCGAATAGCCGCAAAACAACCGATCGATGTCGATTACCTTGTTGACCAGTTTTACACCTATCTCGATCACTTTGTGCAGACACCACCGTATAACTTGGTGGCCAGCAGCCTCGGGGGAAAGGTTGCGGTTGAACTTGCGGTGCGGTACCCGCAGTTGATCCATCGTGTCGTGTTATTGTGCCCCTCCGGGATGGGGGATGAAGAGCAATTACCGGTGATGGCGGGGGTTCGCCGACAGGATATGCAAACCGTGGTCCGCAGCGTTTTTCACAAACCCCGGTTTGTCGATCGGGATATCGTCAAATATTACAAGCAGCAAATCAACAATCGCCGCTGGAAAACGGGTCTGTTGCGGACCATCAACGGCACGAAAGAATATACCGTTCGAGACAAGATGAAATTGCTGCAGGCTCCGACCTTGCTTGTTACCGGGACTGAAGACCGAATCTGCGATCCGAAAACCGCCGAGGAAGCCGCCCGGGAGTTGCCGGCAGGGCATTTTCTCGCAATTCCGGGTTGCGGCCATGCTCCACAGATCGAAAAACACTGGCTGATCAATCGTTTGGTGGTTCATTTCATGACTGCCGCCCAGCCGACCGCCCACCCGAAGTGGACTCAGTTGCTTCTCGCTAAACCAACACGAGCGGAATAATGAGCATCCGACCCCATCCAGCGCACCACGGTCACCCTCATCCTCACAACGGCAGCCACGGCACGCGTCCGGGTGATGCGATCCACCACGCTACCCCCGACTGGTGGTTGATGCTACGGAAGTTTGTGCGTCACGGCACCAGTATTGCTTCAGTCGCGCCAAGTTCCCGCTTTTTGGCGCGGATGATCTGCCAGGGAATCGACTACCACAACGCCAAGTGTATTGTCGAACTCGGTGCGGGAACCGGTCCGATCACCAAGGAATTGCTTCGTCGCGTCCAGCCGCACACAAAGCTTGTGATTGTGGAACTCGATCCGGATTTTTGCAAGCGCTTACGGGCCAAGTTTCCCTCGGCCGATATTGTCGAAGGCGATGCAGCCCACATGGATAAACTGTTGCATGAGCGTGGTATCGACATGGTCGATCATGTGATTTCGGGTCTGCCACTGCCCTCGTTCCCGGCCCCGCTTCGCGATTCGATCCTGGCAAGTGCGGCACGCTCACTGGCCCCCGATGGAACGTTTCGCCAGTTGACGAACATGCCCTACGTCTACTGGAAACTGTACCGCCGCTACTTTTCCGATGTCCGTTTCAAACTGGTGCCCTTGAATTTGCCGCCCGCGGGTGTTTATGTCTGCAAAGGCTATCGCGCAGTCCAACAGGCGATCGCGCAGCCGGGTGCCGCTGCTGAGTGATTCCGGAGAACAGCAATAATCCTGGCGTAGCGGCCTGTTGCTCGCATGGCCGTGCGGCCGACACTGAGTCGACCATCAAGGAACAGCTGATGCCGAAATTTGCGTGGTTGGCCACGATGGCCGCCCACCCGCTGATTCGTAAAGCCGTTGATTCCGGTTATACCCGGCTCGCTCACCACCGGGTTCGCCAACTCGATCGGCTGGATGTTGTCCAGGTTCAAGAACAGACCCTGTTTCGCTTGCTCCATCAAGCCCGCTGGACTGAATTCGGCCGAGCTCACGATTTTTCTAGCTTACGGACGGTCGCCGATTATCAACAACGGGTGCCGATCCGCGATTATGAAGCCTTCTGGACGGGTTACTGGCGTGCGCACTACCCCCGGCTTGACAACCTGACCTGGCCGGGAAAAATCCCGTATTACGCCCTTTCCAGCGGGACAACCAGCGGGACCACGAAATATCTGCCGATCAGTTGGGAAATGATCCGCTCGAATCGCCGAGCCGCGTTCACCACGATGGCGCTGTTCCGGCATCGCTTTCCACGGGCAGAAATCTTCCGAGGCAAGTTTTTCTTTCTCGGTGGCAGTACCGACCTACGCCAGCAAATTGATGGGAGCCTTGCTGGCGATCTGAGCGGCATCGCCGCCAAGGAATTCCCCGACTCACTGCGTGAATACGTATTTCCCCCACTCGAACTCGGGCTGATTTCCGACTGGGAAATCAAACTGCAACGGCTTGCCGAACTGTCCATCCGCGAACCGATTACAGCCATCAGCGGAGTTCCGTCGTGGCTGTTGATCCTTTTCGATCGCGTGAAGCAACTCACTGGGAAACGAACAATTGCCGAAATCTGGCCGATGCTTCAACTGGTCGTTCACGGCGGCACTTCTTTTGAAGGCTACCGGGAAACATTCCGTCGGGAACTCGGCAACGATCAGATCCAGTTTTGCGAGGTTTACCCCTGTTCTGAAGGCTTCATTGCTACGGAAGACCCTCGCTATCGACTCCTTCGCTTAGTGCCCGACCACGATCTTTTCTTTGAATTTGTCCCGGTCGCCGAACTCGATCACGATCGACCGACCCGTCACACCTTACGCACTCTCGAAATCGGTGTGCACTACGCGATTCTGGTGACCAGTTGCGCGGGCTTGTGGAGTTATTCGCTGGGCGACACCATCGTGTTCGAGCGCAAAAATCCGCCTCTGATCCGTTTTACGGGCCGCACCAAGTTTTTCCTGTCGGCGTTCGGTGAACATCTCATTCTGGAAGAAGTTGAATCGGCCGTAACAGCGGCGGCACACGCCCACGGTGTGGAGTGGGTCGATTTCCATGTCGGCCCCATCTTCCCCGACCGCCCCAGTCAGCCCGGCCGGCATCGTTACTTGATTGAGTTTCGCCGCGAAATTCCTACCGATCTGGATGCTTTTGCTCGAAGCATTGATCACGAACTGTGCCGCTTAAATGAAGATTATGCGGCCCATCGTGTCGGTGATTTGACCATGCTGCTTCCTGAAATCTGGATTGTGCCGCCGGGCGGGTACGATGCCTGGATGCGATCCCGGGGCAAGCACGGCGGACAGTTCAAAGTACCGCGCATGGATAACACCGGGAAAATCACTCAGGATCTCAGTGCATGGCTGGAGAGTTTTCGCTCGAGCTGTTCGCAAGAATCATGATCTACCATGGGGACGGGGACTTGGAATCGGAAATTTCCATCGCGTGTGGGTGACATCCGGCGTCAAACACCGCCCATCCCCCGGGGGTTCTGTGACCAAGCATCAGACACTCCGAACCCCCGGGGCCGCGCTCCTTGGGCGAGGGAGCATGATCTGTGAATGGTTCATCGGCCTTCATCAGCCCAGCAAGAATGTCAAACCGCCAGAGAGCAAATCGTTTGCCAATAACCCTAGAAATTATTCAACCATTCTTAACTGATTGCTTTGAAATAACTTGTGTTTCATGAATCAACTCGAAATTGGGGCAGAATCATCGCTTGGTACCTGTGGAAAAATCCGTCAGAGTCCGACATATCGACGATCAACTCCGAAGGTGAGTCCATCCCCGCAATCCGTCGTCGTGACATCATGGAATCAGGTTGCAGCATCCCATGCCGAGTGCTGGAACAGTGCGGAGGGTTTATGATGGAGTTTCACCACAAATTTCGCACAATATCCCCAGGCTCCGACACGAATCCTCGGGAGAACTTCCATGACAATTGAACCGCTGGCCATCGGCGTTTGCAGCTGGTCGCTGCAAGTCAGCAGTATCCCCGAACTCCGGGGTTTTCTCGATCGCCTGGGCATCGATGTCGTGCAAATTGCCTGCGGTGACCCGCACCATGCCTCCTGGGTTGAGGGCGATACGATGCCGGCCGCGGCTCGTGCCGCTGGGTTTCGCATGACCGGGGCCATGCTCGGCTTCCCGGGTGAGGATTACACCACCCCGCAAACGATCGAAAAAACCGGCGGTTTCGGCGACCCCGCCACCCGGCCCGAACGGCTGGAACGCTTTCAGTGGGGTTTGCAACGGACTCGGGAACTCGGCCTCAGCGATTTGATGCTCCACGCTGGGTTCATCCCCGAAATCGGCGACCCGGCTCGGAAATCATTTCTGGATACCCTCGCCCATGTCGCTGATCTGGCGCAACGGACGGGGGTGATCGTCGCCTTTGAAACCGGCCAAGAGTCCAGCCGCTTGTTGCGAGCCACCCTTGATGAATTGAAATGTCCGAATTTGAAGGTCAATTTTGACCCGGCCAACATGCTCCTCTACGATAAAGATGACCCGGTCGCCGCGATTGAACTCCTCGCCCCGGATATTCGCAGTGTCCACATGAAAGACGCGAACCGGCCGACGACTCCTGGCACCTGGGGAACGGAAGTGCCTCTCGGTCAAGGACAGACGAATACACGGCTAGTCGTGCAAACGCTGAAGAAAGTTGGCTACCGTGGGCCGCTTTGCATCGAGCGCGAAGTTGGTTCCCAGCAAGAACGCTTCCGAGACATTGAACACGGCATCCGCTTCCTCAGAGAATGCCTGGCTACGGTTTGAACGTGATTGACATAACAGCGGCAACAGGTCGGAGGGAGATTTCCTGATAAGCCTTTCGGGGAATTCTCCAAACGGGCCTTTCCGAGCTACCTTGTGGATCGTCGAGGCCAACCTTGCTGGATATGGAAGGGACCATGCCGGAGTGATCGAATTGCCCCGGCCGACGACAGTTTGACTGGTCGGGTCTGGAAAACTCTCCCTGAAAAAGCCGAACAATTGTCTCAGGCTATTGATCGCTGATGCAGTGTTAAAGTGATATGTTTATCTCAGCAGCAGATGCCAGTGAAAGCTGGCGGAGGAAATTTCGTGAGCAAGAAATCCACTCGAGTAGGGATCGGAATATGATCTTTCGTGGTTCGATTGTTGTGCTGATGGTGCTTGGAATCATCAGCCAGGGTGCCGGGCAAGCGCTGGTTAATGCCCCGGCAAAGGCTGAGGCCGAGCTACCGCGGCCATTTCCCAATGCTTTTACGCACGCGCCCACTCCGATTCCGGATCGAATCATACTTACCTGGGCGGCGGACCCAGCCACCACGCAAGCAGTCACTTGGCGTACGGACACAAGCGTTAAGCGGGGTCAGGCACAAATCACCTTATCGGAACCCGGAAACGACTTTGCTCCGCATCGGAAAAAAGGAGTTCCCGATCCGGAGAAAGTCCGCAAGGTTGCCGCAACTACAACACTATTAAATACCAATCTCGGTCAGGCTCACTATCACAGCGTCCAGTTTCACGGCCTTAAACCCGACACGAAATATCTGTACCGTGTCGGCGACGGCGTTAACTGGAGCGAGTGGTTCGAGTTTCACACCGCCAAAAACAAACCCGCGCGCTTGCGATTCATTTATCTTGGCGATGCTCAGAACGATCTGAAATCTCACTGGTCCCGAGTGATCCGCGGGGCTTTTTCCGATATGCCGAAGGCTGATTTTATTCTGCACGCGGGCGACCTGGTGAACCGCGATTCCGCGGATGACGAGTGGGGAGAATGGTTTTACGCCGGTGGCTGGATCAACGGCATGATTCCCTGCGTAGCGACACCCGGCAATCATGAATACGGCCCGGGGAAAAAGCTCACCAAGCACTGGCGGGCCTGTTTCACATTCCCGGAAAATGGCCCACCCGGTCTCGAGGAAACTGTCTACAGTATCGATATCCAGGGGGTCCGTCTGATCAGTCTGAACAGTAATGAACAGGTAGAGGAACAGGTCCCCTGGTTGGAAGCACAATTGAAGCAAAATCCGCAGCGCTGGACGATTGTTACGTTCCACCACCCGATCTATTCCACGGCCCGGGGCCGTGACAATCCGCAAGTCCGCAAACATTGGCGGCCCCTCTTCGATCGCTATGGCGTCGATCTCGTTCTCCAGGGTCACGATCACACTTACGGCCGCAGTGGGCTCATGCGCGAAGACAACCTCCTCGAAGGAATAAATCTCAAGGACCAAGGAACGGTTTATGTCGTCTCGGTGAGCGGTCCAAAAATGTATACGCTGGAGCCTCGGCCGTGGATGGTGTCTAGTGCCATGAACACACAACTTTATCAATTGATCACCGTGGATGGCGACCGCTTGCACTTTGAATCACGCACCGCCAATGGCAGCTTGTACGATGAATTTGAGCTTCGAAAAACTGCCAGTGGACGGAATCAACTCGTGGAACGCTCACAACTCGACCGTGAACGACAGCAAGTGATACCGGTGCCATCCTCAGCCGAGGATTCAAGTTCGCAAACCGGCTTGGCGATCGGCGTGCTCGTGGCGCTGGCGGCGATGGCCACCGTTCTCAGGGCCGCTCGCTTTGGCAGCCTGTAACGCACTTCCCCCTGGACAGATGCATTTTGAGTGCCCCGGCTCGGTGTTCTGCGTATTGTTTGTCTAACGACTTAGCCGGGGAGAGATTCCAGATGATGTCCGCCACCCGCGACGAACTCGGTAGCCGGTATCTGGAGCAATTACCCTACCCTCCTTATCCGGTCCAGGAAGAAGCATTGCTGGCCTGGTTCACCAGCGAGCAGGGCGTTCTCGTCGCCGCACCGACCGGCACCGGCAAAACCATGATTGCCCAGGCTGCCCTCTATGAGGCCCTGCACACCGGCACAATCGCCTATTACACCACCCCCCTCATCGCTCTGACCGAGCAAAAATTCCAGGAAATGCAGGTCGCTGCCGAACACTGGGGCTTCCACCGCGACGACGTCGGCCTCGTGACCGGCAACCGCAAGGTCAACCCGAATGCTCGTGTCCTGGTGGTCGTCGCTGAGATTCTGCTCAACCGCCTCCTCCATGCCGACGGTTACGATTTTTCCCGAGTCTCCGCGGTAGTCATGGATGAATTTCACAGCTTTGCCGATCCAGAACGCGGCATCGTCTGGGAACTTTCGCTCAGTCTGCTTCCCCGGCATATCCGCTTATTGTTGCTGTCCGCGACCGTCGGTAATGCTGCCGAATTTCTTAACTGGCTTTACCGGATGCACGATCGACAACTGGAACTCGTCGAGGGCCGAGAACGGAAGGTGCCGCTCACCTATCACTGGGCGTCCGATCGATTCCTGAATGAACTGCTGGTGGAAATGGCTCAGGGCAGCGAGGCCGAGCGTAAGATGCCCGCGCTGGTCTTTGCCTTCAATCGTGATGAGTGCTGGTCGATCGCCGAGCAACTCAAAGGGCTGGATTTACTCACCGCCAGCCAGAAGGCAGCGTTGAACGCTGAGGTTGACAAACTGGACTGGCCCCACGGTGTCGGGCCGAAACTGAAGCAAATGCTCCGCCGGGGGATCGGGGTGCACCACGCCGGGTTATTGCCGAAGTATCGCCGGGTGGTGGAACAACTCTTCGAGAAAAAACTCCTCAGTGTGGCGCTGTGCACGGAAACCTTGGCGGCGGGGATCAACCTGCCCGCTCGTTCCGTCGTGCTCACTTCCCTGGTGAAAGGGCCGTTCGGCAAAGAAAAACTGATCGACCCCAGCACCGCTCACCAGATTTTTGGACGAGCCGGTCGCCCTCAGTTCGACCGCGAGGGCCACGTTTATGCCTTCCCCCACGAAGACGACGTTCGAATTCTCCGCTGGAAAGAGAAATACGATCAAATTCCGGAAACCACGAAAGATCCGCTTCTATTGAAAAAGAAAAAAGAACTGCTGCGGAAGAAACCGACCCGCAACAGCCAGAAAAAATACTGGACAGAAGCCGACTTCGACAAATTGAAAGCGGCTCCCCCGGCCCGGCTGTACAGCAAAGGGCCCCTGCCCTGGCGGCTGCTCGCTTACCTGTTGAAAATCGCCCCCGATGTGGAGAAAATTCGCACCGTCATTCGGAAACGGTTGCTAGACGGACCCCGGATCGAAGCCGGCATGAAGCAATTGCATCGCATGCTGCGGATCCTCCATGATCGTGGTTACGTCGTCCTTGATCCGCCTCCGCCCGCACCCCTCAGCCAATCGGCCACAAGCAGTGCCGAGGATTATCTCCCCGTCTTGGCGGTGCCAACCGGGTCGCTGGAAAAACTGCTGGTGTTTCGGGCCGTTCACCCCCTGTACGGGGCCTTTCTGATCGATCAACTTGGCCCAGCAAATACCCAGGAACGGATTCAGGCGTTTGAATCTGTTCTGGAATTGCCACGGCCGCTCCTTCGCTTTGTCCGGGTCCCTTACGACCTATCTCCCGGCCCATATCAGATCAATCTCCTTGATCCGGAATTAATTCAACGCGGACTGATCACAGCGAAGCCGCCAGCGCAAGATGATGACGAGGAGAGCGACGATGGCTACATTCCCTGGGAAGAACGGCCGCCAGCGTTCGCCGATAAACTCCGGATGTATTTCGATGCCTTGCATCCGGATGTCACGGATGTCTCCACGCAGGCCGTCTGGGCCGCCGGAGAGCTACTTGCGTTGGGGGGCAACTTCAACGCCTACATTAGCCACAAAGACCTCGCCAAACAAGAAGGGCTGATCTTTCGCCATCTCCTCCGCTTGATCCTCTTGCTGGAAGAGTTTACACAACTGACCCCGCCCGGAATCGAAGCCTCGACCTGGCAAGCCGAGTTGAAGGACATCGCCGACCGCCTGACCGCCACCTGCCGGGCTGTCGATCCGACCAGCACCGAGGAAATGATTCAGAAAGCCCACGCTGCTGATGTGGTTGAGGGTGAGGAACACGCGCGGACCTTGTCTGCAAGCGAACTGCCTGCCACCGTCAGCGACACCGACCCGGGCATCGACGAAGCGTTCGGTGCCGGGATTTTCGACGATTAACTACGCGGAACGGTCTGGCTCCCAGTTTCAGCAAAGGCAACAGTTCCGAGCACTCGCTGTTCTCCCGCACGATATACTTAAGCCAACGAACGCAGATGGGTCGGATTCGACTGAGGCCACTGAGATGGATTGGCCATTGCAACAGCTAGGTGTTGTCGGAAGCCCGGGCCGAAGGGATCAGTTCCGTCTGGAAATCGCCGTTCGCACCGAGGGGCCGAGGGAAGAATTCGAATGTCTGCACGATCCAGAAAAAGTAGGTACGTTCGCCCGAGTCTACGCTGGGCAGCTCCGGCAAGGGAACTTTACTCTTCCGTTAGCGGTCAAAATCCAGCGTGATGCCGCCATGCGTTCAGAACAAGCCCAGTCCGTCGCGGCTAAGTTTGATTGCGAACGGCTGGCTTATCGCCGCTTAGAGCATCGGTACGGGCGAGACGCCGGCGTCGCTCATCATCATGATTTTTCCTCGTCTGAAGATGTCCACGCTGTATCTCTGCCGCCCTCCATTCTTTGCAAATATGCGAGTCACGCCCTTGAACCCGTTTGCCCGGACTGCAGAACTGCATTGATCGAGCGACCCTCGGCCGAAAACGAAGACCGAGCACTTATCTGTCCGACGTGTGCGAACGCGAAGAGTTACATCAATCATCCATCGACCAAGCAGTTACTGATTGAAACAGTGGTAAGACAGAGTCCCGCCTGTGAGGGCTGCCGCATCTCTACCGAGGAATGCCTTCGCTCCGCAAAGTTTCTGAATTTCTTTCCCGCCCGGCTGCTGGCATTCGAGCGGCTCGACCTGGATCTGGCGGACTTTCTCAAGGAATTCGAGCAGCCAGAATTACGAAAGAATCGGCCTGCCTTCTGGACAAATTACCAAGCCGCGAAGGCCACCGACAAAACCGCAAAACTTCCCGAGATTCTCGCCATATTTCGGGCAATCGTTGCTTCCGTGACAAAACTCCACCACGCGGGTGTGACCCACTACGATCTGAAACCCAACAACATCTGTCTGAGTGCTAGCGACGGACGCTTGAAAGCTCGTCTTATCGATCTCGGCTTCGCCGATGTGACTGAAACCCATCTTGCCTATCTCCGTCAAGTCCAGGGGTTACGGCAGGTCGAATCGGATTACGCTTCACCGGAATTGGAGCGGCCGGTCATTTCACTCAGTCAGGTTCGCACTCAGCGTGACGGAGAATCGGTGAGGGTCGCCGTTCAGCCGATTCCCATCGGGGTGGCCTCGGCATTCGATCCGCTCGTGATTCCGGGCGATCGCGGTTGTCTCTCCAGTCCTGCTGGTTCGTGGTCAGGTAAAATCCGTGAAGTTCAGACTGAGAATCACCAACTGATCTTAAAACTGGATCTTGGCGAGTGTCCGCCTTTTGTCGCAACAACTCCATTACGTCTGGAGATCTATCGCAGTGGCGGTGCCGCGGCCGACCTGTACTCACTGGGGATAATTTTGCTGGAACTGTTAACGCAGGAAACCGACATCGCCGGCCTTCGCACCGCCTTGCCGGGGCTTCTGGAAGCCTTTCTTGCCTCGCCTCCGCAGGGACCGCTGACAGCTGGCGGATTGGCGGAAGCCTTCGTGAGACTTCCCACGGCGAAAACATCGCTCGCCCCCCTTTTTCAACGGCTCCGAGCTCGCTTTGATCAAGCGGATCGGCTCGTAGCCGAAGAACTTTTTGGCATTGCTTTGCGGATGATTTTCCGGCATTCGGCACCGCAACTGTCCTGCTACCTTTCCAGTCGACTCGATGGAACAACCCAAGCACTGTCGCGATTAGCTAGCGATCTGAAGCATCTGGAAGAAATTCTTGATGGAGAGCGAGTTCGTCTCGCCTATGAAAAAGACCAAGAAAAAATCAGATCGTCCTCTAAAGGCTTTCAATTGATTCTGAAAGCAATGGCGAGCCAGCCCGCATCCGCGAGTGCGAAAAATACGATCGACAAGCGTCTTTTCCGACACGTTCTTCGCCTCGCAGCAGCGCCGGAACACGCCCAGGCAGCCTGTCGGCGGCTCTTGGAAGCGTATCAAGGCGACACAAAAACACTGATCAAACATCTAACAGCGTTCGATCGACTGCAAGGGCAACCGTCCACGCTTGTGCGCGATACGGACTTTCATTCAGAGTCGTTGGCGGAGATTCTGAGCTTTGTTGCAAGCCGATCGGCAAGTCGACACGTTGTGAAAAAATTAGCGGAAAAACTCACCGCGGCAGCAAGTCTGGCCGCGAAAAACACCGCAGTACCGGCAAATCCCTCGGGGATACTCGAATGGCAACACGAAGCCAATAAATTGTTAAATCAATGCTCACTCTTCGATCATTCGAGTTGGAAAATCCGCCAGTTCGTCGAACGTGTGCATGAAGTATTCATACGAAAGCTGCTTCGAAAATCATCAAAAAGCAAAGACGACTCAGTCAGATTCGAAATCGACTGGTCTGAATGGCACTGGAATAATTTTGGGGATAACGATGCGGAACAGGCTATCAATTACCTTCAATCCGAGTCGATTTCCTACTCAGAGCAAATTCGCACGCAGCTCCAAGCGAATTGGAGCGATGCCGCGCTGAAAGACAAGATCGAGCGTCTACCACCTTCGGTGCGATATTCTCTCCGAGTCTCAGTCTACCATCGCTTATACGATCTTACGGACGATTATAGAAACTGGCAAAATAGCTTTCTGGATGCTTTACAACGTCTCAATGCATTTGTGACCGAATTCCAGAGGCGAATTCTCCTGCCTTGGAGGGGTGCCCCGGAACGAAAATGGTTCGGCTTATTATCGACCAAAAAGGCCAAGTTCCAGGTCCCAACCGATACTGCCGCGTGGTTTTTGCAGACCAAGCCATTAACTCTCTTGAATCAGCTTGAAGAATGGCATTTGGGCCCGGCTGTTCATGTCTATGCCTACCTCCTTTATGATCAACTTCCCAGAGCGAACTCTCAGGCGCGTCATTAAATCTTACTGATACGTCTCTGGGAGTTTGATTCGATTGACTGGAATCGTCAACTGCTTGGTTTCACCGGGGAAACCCACATTTTCTCCCGGCAGGAACAAATCTAGACGCTTAAATTTCGGTTGCGGAGCGGCGACGATGATAACATCATCGACGCTGCCTTGAAAAGGAATGGTGGCGGTTTCGATACCCCCTTCGGGGATGGCTGTCTCTAAAATCAGGAAATGATCGAGACGGTGGCCGCGATCATCGTTAATGATCACATTGGATCGCCAAGTTCTGTATTCAACGTCATTTAATTGAATATTGTATATCCGTATCTTTATGAGCAGATAAAGATCGTGCGGCAAGTTGAAGACTCGTTGACCTTTGTAGAGTTTATAATTCTCCGAAGAGATTTCCGCGCTCAGGAATTCGACCCGAACAGTGTCAAAGGCAACACTCAGGGTTGTTGGCGTTCCTTTTCCAACCAGCCAGCGCAGCGATTCCGGCAGCGGCATTGTTGTCAACGATGCTACCAGCCAAAGCAATAGCCAGCCAGTTAAAAGATAACTGACAAAAAGGGCGAACCACCCTAGTGGGGAATGGGGAACAAGACGATATGCGGTTTCATCGTGAGCGTATT